>Ga0126377_10003721_pt1 | contig 10890 bp, 8 predicted proteins | sample PanSoiMetPlot_22_FD_92647 | JGI IMG/M metagenome (GOLD analysis project Ga0126377, IMG submission 92647) | Tropical forest soil microbial communities from Panama - MetaG Plot_22 | ecosystem: Environmental > Terrestrial > Soil > Tropical forest > Bulk soil | place: Panama | collected 2016-02-17
AATGGATCTTCACATTATCAGCCTGCGGAGCAGGCGTCAGAATAGAGCCTGGGGTGGAGCGCAGCGGAACCCCAGGTAGGAACGGAGATTTATCGTACCAGCCCGCGAAGCGAGCGGCAGCGATCGCCAAAATCTCAATGATGATGAAATGGTGAATAACAAAAAGCTGCCGCCCACTTCGCGGGCTTGATGTAATTTGGTTACCCCATATTCCTGGGGTGGAGCGTAGCGGAACCCCAGGCTCTACTCTTGCGCCCGCATTCGCGGGCTGGGACACAATATACACGCTTCGTATAAAAATATGGGTAATGACAAGTTCGCCAAATAGTCCCATGCGCACAATTGCAAACCGCTCTATTTGTATCCTGAGAGGCGCCGTTCGTGGAACCAACCGTTCTCAGCAGGCGTCAAAACAGCCGAATAGCAATTTGCCAGTTTGATTCGTGAGGTTCCGATCTTTGCGTCACGTCGTGACGCTGCGGATTGGTGCGCCCCATCAACGACATGGAGAAGAAGTGATGAAACGAAGTTTTTTAATCACGTTTATTTGCATGATGACGAGTTTTCTGGCTGTCGCGACCGCATTCGGCATTCTCAGCCTCGCGACCAATTCAGGCGTGGTAGAGATCGCGCCCCGCGAAGTCACACAGGGCGAGCTTCAGGCGATAGGCCGTGACGGACAGCCTCGCGCCGAATGCCCGCTCAAACACACTGACTTCAAAGCCGAAATCAGCGGCTCGATCGCCCGCGTTAGCGTCACACAGTTATTTCGCAATACGATTAAGGAGAAGATCGAGACAGTTTACGTCTTCCCGTTGACTCAATCTGCTGCGCCAGTGGAGATTCGCTGGGGTTTGAGTCGTGAAGGGTTGTTCGGAGCAAACGGGGCGGCTCAAATAACAGAACAGGACAGTGACGAGGGCCAATCCTTCGATATTACTCAAATGGGTATCTGGCAGCACATGGGCTGGGTAATGCGCGTCGTGTTGCTCATTCTGCTGGCCATGTCAATCTGGTTAATCGTGATCATGGTTGGGCGCTACATGACTTTCAGCGCGGCCGAGAATGAATCTCGTGAGTTCGCTCTGGAGGTCGCGTCGTCGCTCATGCGCCAAGAGTTTGATGAAGCTATCAACCTTTCCGACAAATACAAGGAGAGCCATCTGGCGAAGGTGGTTAGCGCCGGGTTGAAGGAGTTCCGCGCTCATCAACTTTCCGGCGCCGGTGCGGACGCGTCGAAGCGCGCGTTGCAGCGCGCGACCGCGATGAAGATCGCCGAATTCAAACGTGGGCTTTCCGGCCTGGCGACGATCGGCTCAATTGCGCTGTTCGTGGGGTTGTTCGGCACGGTGTTCGGACTCATCGACACGTTCGATGGAATGGGCTTCCCCGCGATTGACGGCGGCATCGAGGAAGCGCTCGCTCCCACGGCGGTCGGACTCGCCGTGGCGGTCCCTGCTTTCTGGCTGTTTAAATACTTCACCGCAAAAGTGGACAAATTCACGGTCGAAATGGAAATCTCCTCGGCAGAGTTGATTGACTTCTTCCTCAAACAGCGCGGCGCGAAATAGTTTGGAGTTCCGCCTTCAGGCGGCGCCTTACTTTCCGATCTAAACTGCAACAAAACAAACCCGCCTGAAGGCGGAACTCCAAACGAATTACGAGTTGACTGCTCTCCACAGCGACTGCCACGAAGCGCGCAACAGCGCTTCGATCGTCTTCCAATCCTCTTCGGTCACGCCGTTCGATTCGGCTTTTTTATCGCGGATCGTCATCGCCTCGGCGCGCAGCCTCGCATGTTCCATCATCTTTTCGACCGGGGCCTGATAAATCTCCGCCGGCAATTCGGCCAGTGCGCGGTCCAGGTCTCCTGGTTCGTGGCGCGCGCGCTGGCGGTGAACGATCCACCATTCCAATTCCAGACCCGCAGCCTTTTCGACATCGAACGGCGTATCGCCGCCGTCGCGAATGGCCTGATAAAACTTGACGAGATGCGGCAACGCTTTCTCATAATCCGCGCGCTTTTTGCCTTCTTTGAAGATGAAGGCTGCTCTGGCGGCCTGATAAGCCACGGTATTCGACGTGGCGAAAGGCATGTGGTATTGCGAACGCAATAATCCGGCCAGTTGAGTGAAGAGCCTGACGCGGTCTTTGGCGTAATAAGAACGCCACATGTCTGTCTCGAGACGCGCGATTTCATCCGGATCGAAATCGCGCAGCTTCGACGAGCGCGGGCCGTAAAGGTCATAACCCAGCCAGGCGAGCGCTAGCGCAAGGATGGCAAGAATGATCATTTTCACGCGCGAGCGGTTTCGATGTTTTTGTTGCCCAATGTTCATCATCTTATTCCCCATTATTCCTCAGCGCCCTTCGAGAATCAGCTCAGCAAAGCGTCGATCAATCGGTCAATATCATAATAAAAATTGACGAGAGAAGGGCAAACCGGATACTTTGTAGACGATTCGACAAACCAGGATTCACAGGAAAGCGGTTAATGGCGGAACTGATCACAGATGTTCATTGCGGTGATTGTCTTGAAGTTTTGCGGCGATTCGACGACGAGCGTTTTGATCTGATTATCACCTCACCTCCTTACGCGGACAGCCGCGACAAAACCTACGGCGGAATCAAGCCGGATGATTATGTCGGCTGGTTTTTGCCGCGCGCGCAGGAATTCCTGCGTGTTTTGAAATCCACCGGGACTTTCATCCTGAACATCAAGGAGAAGGCGGTAAACGGAGAGCGCCACACCTATGTGCTGGAATTGATTTTGGCTCTGCGAAAACAAGGATGGGTGTGGACCGAGGAATTCGTCTGGCACAAGAAAAACAGTTATCCGGGCAAATGGCCGAATCGCTTTCGCGACGCCTGGGAAAGATGTCTGCAGTTCAACAAGACGAAAAAGTTCAAGATGCTTCAGGACGAAGTGAGAGTTCCGATGGGAAACTGGGCGGACTCGCGGCTCAAATTGCTCGGCAAGAACGACGTCGTTCGTTTCAATTCGCAGGTCGGCAGCGGTTTCGGCAAGAACATCTCGAACTGGCTGAACCGCGAACTCGCCTATCCGACGAACGTTCTGCACCTGGCTACTGAGAGCGGCAACAAGCGGCACAGCGCGGCATTTCCTTTGGCTCTACCGGAGTGGTTCATCAAGCTTTTCACCGAACCAGGCGATTGGGTGCTGGATCCTTTCGTGGGATCGGGCACGACCTGCGAGGCCGCAAACGAACTCGGGCGCAATTCGGTCGGAATTGACATCCTGCCTGAGTACTGTGAACTGGCGCGCGCGCGTCAAAGAATGCCATAGGCCGCTTTTCGAAGTGAAGCTACGAGGATGAAACTGATGAATCGCCGAGAGTTCAATCTGAACCTGTTATGCGCCGCGGGCGCTTTCGCATTGCCTTATACGCAATCGCCATCGCAACTCCGCGTCAACGGCCAACGCGTCAACGACCATCTGCGCGAGCTTTCGGAGTTCGGCAAAAACCCGCAGGGTGGAGTCAGCCGGCTCGCCTACAGCGACGCCGATCTGAAGGGACGCGAATACGCGGTGAAGTTGATGCGCGAGGCGAAGCTGGACGTGAGCGTAGACGCCGCGGGCAATATCATCGGGCGGCGCTCGGGCAAAGACGCGAGCCTGAAACCTCTGATCATCGGCTCGCACATAGACTCCGTGCCCGAAGGCGGCAATTATGACGGCGATGTCGGCTCGATGGGCGCTATCGAAGTGGCGCAGACGCTGGCCGAGAACAACATGGCGCTGCTCCATCCGCTTGAAGTGATCATCTTTCAGAACGAAGAAGGCGGTACGATCGGCAGCCATGCCATCGCCGCAGGCTTGACCGAGAAGGAGTTGAACCTCGTCACAAACAGCCGCAAGACCATTCGCGAAGGCGTTAAGCTCATCGGCGGCGATCCGGACAGGCTCGCCGGCGTGGTTCGCAAGCCCGGCGACATCGCTGCCTACGTCGAACTGCACATCGAGCAGGGCGGCGTTCTGCATTCCGAGAAGATCAACATCGGCGTGGTCGAAGGCATCGTCGGCATCAACTGGTGGGACGTGACGATCGAGGGCTTCGCCAATCACGCGGGCACGACGCCGATGAACCAGCGGCGCGACGCGCTGCTCGCGGCGGCGAAATACATCGAAGCCGTCAATCGCGTGGTGACGAGCGTGCCGGGCCGCCAGGTCGGGACCGTCGGCAAGATTCAAGCCTTTCCCGGCGCTTACAACGTCATCCCCGGCAAAGTCACGACGAGTCTTGGGCTGCGTGATCTCGACGCGGCGAAGACGAAAATGCTGTTTGAGAAAATCCAGCTCGAGGTTCAACAGATCGAGAAGGCGACCGGGACGAAGTTTGAATTCAAGCAGACCAACTCTACGCCTCCCGCGCCCACCGACCTTCGCGTCCGCCGCGTGATTGACGAAGCGGCGAAGCAGCTAGGATTCACTACAAAATTCATGCCCAGCGGCGCCGGCCACGACGCGCAGGAGATGGCGCATCTCGGCCCGGTCGGAATGATCTTCGTACCAAGCGTCGACGGCATCAGCCACAGCCCACGGGAGTTTTCACGACCCGAAGACATAACGAACGGAACAAAGGTATTGCTCCACTCGTTGCTCAAGCTGGACTCGATGAAGTTGAGTTAAGCCTTTCCTTGTTAATTATCAGTCTGCGGTTGGTTGGACCTGGAGATTGTCAATGATCGTTACAACGGTCATTCAGTTGTTCAGGTGAAAGGAGAAAGTATGCTTCGGCGCTGTTCACTGGCTCTCGCCATCACGACCATGTCTCTCACGATCGCCGCCGCGCAACCCACGGCCACGCCGGGCGCAAAGAGCAACGCCACGGCGACTGAAGAAAAGATCGACAGCCCGCGCCTGGCCGCTCTGGCGAAAGAGATCAAAGCCGGAAACCGCGCCGCGCTCGAAGCCTTCTGGCTGGAGTTGAAAGACAAGGCTCCGCTCATCGAACCGGTCGCTGGCGACGAGAAACGTCTGTGGGTGACATACGTCTGGCGCGGAGACGGCGAGGTCAAGCGTGTTGATATGATGGGCGGGTTGCCGGCGAGTGATGATTTCGTGAAGCCGCTTGCGCGGTTGTTGGATACAGACCTCTGGTACCGATCCGAGCGCCTGCCCAATGACGCTCGGTTCACATACACCTTCATAGTCAACTTCGCCAAACCCGCGCCGGGGGACAAGGGCGCGATGATGAAGTTAGTGGCGCAGTTGAAACGCGATCCGTTCAACCCGCGGGCGTTCCTATCTCCCCCGGCTTCAGCCATAGCCGAATTGCCCGCCGCTCCTCCACAACCTTGGATAAATCGACTGGCGGACGCGTCCCAAGGCGAGGTCAAGTTACAAACGATCAAGAGTGAGATTTTGAAAGAAGAGCGCGTAATCAGGGTCTACACTCCACCGGGGTATGACCCAAAGGCCAGGCCTTACGGGCTGCTGATTTACTTTGACGGCGAGGTTGTTCCTCTTATCATCCCGCTACCCACGATCCTCGATAACCTGATCGCCAAGGAGAAGATTCCCCCGATGGTAGCCGTGATGGTCAACAGCCAGACGACTCGCAGCCGCGACCTGGCCTGCTCCGGGCCATTCGCCGATTTCCTGGCTAAAGAGTTGGTCACGTGGGCGCGCGGCAATTTCAACGTCAGCGCCGATCCCGCTCAGACCGTCGTGAGTGGTTTCAGTCTCGGTGGCCTCGCCGCGGTTTATTGCGGGCTGCGCCACCCTGAAGTCTTCGGCAATGTGCTGTCACAATCCGGCTCGTTCTGGTACTTCGACGGCTGGAAGGAAAGCGCGGACGTCTTCGAGAGAAACATTTTTACGGACAGTGGCTGGCTGACACGGGAATTCGCGAAGGCGCCTCGACTGCCGCTGCGTTTCTTCATGGAGGTTGGGATGCTGGAGCAGGCGATCTCGATCAACATGGTCTTGGAGAATCGCCGCCTGCATGACGTCCTTGTGGCCAAGGGCTATCCGGTCACCTACTCCGAATATAACGGCGGTCATGACATGCTTTGCTGGCGAGGGTCATTAGCCGACGGACTGATCGCCCTCGTTGGAAAGCGGACAGAGAAACAGCCGTAATTGGAGATACGATTTATGCCGAGACACTTTTCCATACACTGTTCAAATTCTGTCTTCATTCGCGCCCTTCTGTGCGCGCTGCTCTTGCCGGTGGTTATAGACGTGAGCGCGCAAACCGATCGGCCGGCGGCGACGCAGGAAGTCGGCCAGCCGGCCCGCGATCCGAAGGCTGAAAAGCTCGCCAGTTCGGTGACAATCTATCGCGACAGTTTCGGCGTTCCGCACGTCTTCGGCAAAACTGACGCGAGCGTCGTCTTCGGGTTGATGTACGCGCAATGCGAAGACAATTTCTGGCAACTCGAATCCGATCTTGTCCGCGCCGTCGGCCGCGCCGCCGAGATCGACGGCGAGAAGGGGCTGGCGAACGATCTCGCTTACCGCGCCTTTGAAGTCGAAAAGCTATCTAAGGCCGAGTACGAGCGCCTGCCCGCCAAATCGAAAGATTTGTGCGACGCGTTCGCCGCCGGCTTGAACTACTTCATCGCCCGCAACCCGCAGATCAAGCCGCGTCTGATCACGCGGTTCGAGCCTTGGAGCGTTCTCGCCTTCAACCGGCTGGGACGGATCAGCGGCCTCGGCAGAATCGGACTCAGGCAGAACGAAATCCGCATCGGCGCGCTCGAATCGGCGGGCGCGCCCAAATCGGCGGGCGCGCCCAAATCGGCGGGCGCGCCAAAATCGGCGGGCGCGCCAAAATCGGCGGGCGCGCCAAAATCGGCGGGCGCGCCACAAACGGATCGCTCCAATCTCGATCTAACGTCGTTGCAGTCATGGTTCGACGAGATGAAGGCCGAGCCGCTTGAAGGATCGAATATGTGGGCGGTTGCGCCGTCAAAGAGCGCGAGCGGCCACGCTTTGCTTTTGATCAACCCGCATGTCGGATTCTTCGGAGGCGGGCAGCGTTATGAAGCCCATCTGCGCAGCGACGAAGGGTTGAATGTTTACGGCTTCGCGATTCTGGGCACGCCGTACATCCGCTCCGGCTTCACGCAGAACTTCGGCTGGAGCCACACTAATAATTACGCCGACACCGCCGACGCCTATCTGGAAACATTCGACGACCCGGAAAATCCGTTAGCGTACCGCTACGGGAATGGCTATCGCGCGGCCGTCGAATGGACTGCGGAGGTGAAGGTCAAGACCGCGAGCGGCGTCGAAACTCGCCGCTACCGTTTCCGCAAAACACATCACGGCCCGATCATCGGCTCACGCGACGGTAAACAGGTCGCGGCTCGCATGGCGAAGCTCGAAGAAGGCGGAGAACTACAACAGCGCTTCGCCATGAACCGCGCCCGCAACATCGCCGAATTCAAAGCCGCGCTTTCACAACTTGCGCTCACCGGATCGAACACGATCTACGCCGACCGCGCGGGCAATATCTTCTACGTTCACGGAAACGCCATTCCGCGCCGCGACCCGAAATTCGATTGGACGAAACCTGTCGATGGAGACAAGGCCGAGACCGAATGGCAAGGCTATCACGCGCTCGGCGAATTGCCCCAACTGTTAAATCCGAAATCGGGCTTCCTGCAAAACTGCAACTCGACGCCTTTCCTGACGACCTCCGAAGACAATCCCCGCAAAGAGGATTTCCCACAATACCTGGCGCCTGAAGAAGACACGCCGAGGGCGAAAAGCTCTCGCCGCATTCTGACTGAAAAAGAGAAGTTCACTTTCGACGAATGGACGCGCGCCGCGACAGACACCAAAGTGTATAGGTTTGATATGGCGATTGAGGTTCTGATGGCGCAATGGGAAAAGATGAAGAACGAAGATGGAGCCAGAGCGGAAAAACTGGAACCCGTCTTGCGGGAACTCAAAACTTGGGATGGAACGGCAAAAACTGACTCGATTGCGACAACGCTCTATCTGCTTTACCTGGAGCTAATCAACAGTCGTATGCCATCCGTGAAATTCGCCGATTTGTGGGCGCTTGAAAAGGCTGTCGCCGATCTGGAGCTTAAGTTCGGCGCATGGCGAGTTCCCTGGGGCGAGATCAATCGTTTGCAGCGAGTCCACACCAGCGGGGATGAGCCGTTCAGCGACGAGCGGCAGAGCTGGCCCGTCGCGGGAGGCTCCGGCGCGGCCGGCATCGTCTTTACCTACAACGCCCGCGCCGAAAAAGGACAGAAGCGTCGTTACGGAACCTCCGGCAACACCTTCGTCGCCGTGGTCGAGTTCGGCAAACAGATTCGCGCGCGATCAGTATTGGTCTTCGGCCAGAGCGCCGACCCGAAATCCCCGCACTACACCGATCAGGCCGAGCTTTACGCGCAGGGCAAATTCAAGGATGTACGATTCACGCAGAAGGAGATCAAGGCCAATCTCGAAGGCGGTTATCATCCGGGCGACAGGAGGTAGCCCGCTCGTTACCGCGGCGCGATCGGTCCGGCGAACAAAGCTCGCAGGACCAAACAAAAAAATGTGAGACAGAAAAATGATGAATGTGTCTGGTCTTCTTCATTTTTCTGTCTCACATTTTTCTGTTTGGTCTTCTTTTCCCGATTTTGGCGTAAAGGCGCATAGTTCGGGCTGGCGCCTCACCCGCAGTGCTTTCCTTCGGCGCGCCGTTCGCGTTCCCGCCGTCCCCATTCGTGCATCCAGTCGCGGATCCAATTGCCGAGTTCTTCGGGGTTGAAATCCACTCCGGCGCCCCAGCCCGGGATTTTGAATCCGGCGGCGAAGCCGCGAGGCCAGAACTCCTCCTCCACTTTCACTTCGTCTTCGTAATATGAGACGACCTGGCGGCAGGCCATCGCCACCGTTATGAGCGTGCTGTCTTCGGCCAGCGGCTCGAAAACATTCTTGATGTTCGGATCGAGCTCGCCCAATCTGCCCAGGATTTTGTTGAATTGCGAGACGGCGTAGCGGGCTTCGCTTTCTCCGGCGTGCATCCACTGCACGCGCGTCGCCGAGCGCGCGGTGCGGTGAAGGACGTTAATCAGTTTCTTGAGTTCCTGTTCTCTTTCCATATCGATCTCCGATTTGATTGATGCAAATCCTGGGCAGACACGCAGGTCTGCCCCTACCTAATTTACATCTCCGATGTTTCAGTTTTTGATTTTCGACCTGGCCTGTATGGCCAGGCCCTCCTTCTCCTGCTTGAGTTTTTCGCGCAGCAACAGTTTCGCCCTGCGCAACCGCCATTTGACGGTCGTCAGCGGCAGGTCGAGGAAATCCGCGATCCGCTTCAATGGCATCTCGTCGTAAAAGCGCAGCTTCAGGATCAAACGGTGGTCTTCATCCAGAGAGTCAACGGCCGCGCGCACCCAGGCCTCTTCGAACGTGTCTCGGGGCGCGAGCGGTCGCGCGAACGCCTCGCTGTACTCGATCAACGCCTCGTCCAACTCAACAAGATGACTGCGCTCCTGCCGCGATCGCTGGCTCATCCGCAGCGCCACGCGACGGGTGATGGCGTAAAGCCACGAAGCGAATTTCGCCGGCTCTTCGATCGATGGCAGAGCCTTAAAGGCCAGCAACAGCGATTCCTGCACGGCGTCTTCCGCCAACTCATTGCCCGCGATCGCTTGCGCCACCCGATAGGCCGCCGCGCGGTAACGCAAGGCCAGCGCGTCGAACGAGCGCAGGTCGCCAAGTATCGCCGCGACCGCCAGCGTTTCATCGGGCAGATTTTCCGGTCTCGTCTTGTTCATTCGCGTCAGCCTTTGCGTGAAGGATGGCGCGATTAAAGCGTCTGGGCCCTCCATTACACCCTTCCTCACGGTCGGGCTACCGCCACAGGCAATCGCGTCTTCTTTCCGCCTGCATTTGACTAGAGACAAGTGATACGAAAAAGGATAGGCCGGAGTGATAAAAATAATACTTGCAACCGGAGTTGTTAACGGCTCGTTTCTGTTTACTGTTTACTGTATAAAGGTTCAGCGGATTTCAAGCGAGCTTATGAGATTTCTGGAAGGTGTAAAGATCGCGCTCGCCTCGCTGCGGGCGCATAAATTAAGGACGTTCCTGACGTTGCTCGGGGTGATCTTCGGCGTCATGACGGTGGTCGCCGTGGCCGCGGTGATCGAAGGATTCTTCCGCTACATTGACCGCACGGTGACCGCCGATCTGGGCGCGAACACGGTCCTGCTGGACAAGTACGGGATGATCACCAGCTTTGAGGAATTCATCAACGCCAGCCGGCGCAATAAAGATCTGACGCTGGCCGACGCCGAATTCCTGCGCGAGCGGATGACGCTGGCTCAACACATCGGCGTGCAGGGATTTTCGAGCGCCGAGATCAGGTCGCCCCGCGAAAAGATGAACAGCGTCACTGTCAAAGGCAATACGCCGAACATGGTCAACATCGATTCCACTCAGCCGGAGTTCGGGCGCTATGTCAGCGAGAGCGACAATGAACACCGCCGCAGCGTGGCGATGATCGGTTCGGAGATCGCCGACAAGCTCTTCGGCGCGCGCGACGTAGTCGGGCGCGAGATCAAAATCAACGGCCTGCCGTTCGATGTCGTCGGCGTCGCCAAGGAACAGGGGTCGTTCTTCGGCCAGTCGCGCGACGATTTCGTCATCATTCCGCTCTCGACCTACCAGAAAAATTTCGGCGCGCGCCAGAGCCTTACCATCTCGATCAGAGGCAACGACAACGTCAAACTCGAAGACGTGCAGGATCAGGCGCGGATGCTGATGCGCGCGCGCCACAGGCTCGCCTACAACGACAAGGACACTTTCGGCGTCGTCACCTCCGACGCGATCAATAATTTCGTTCAGGCGATCTTCGGCATGATCGCGGCGGTCGCCCTGGGCGTGGTCTCGATCTCGCTGGTGGT
>Ga0126377_10003723_pt1 | contig 10888 bp, 12 predicted proteins | sample PanSoiMetPlot_22_FD_92647 | JGI IMG/M metagenome (GOLD analysis project Ga0126377, IMG submission 92647) | Tropical forest soil microbial communities from Panama - MetaG Plot_22 | ecosystem: Environmental > Terrestrial > Soil > Tropical forest > Bulk soil | place: Panama | collected 2016-02-17
GACCACCGGGTCGGCTTCAAGGCCTACAACCTCGACTCGGTCCTCGACGGCGATCTGGACGCGGTGATCGGTGCCCTGGTGACCGCCGACGAGGCCGAACGCATGGTGGAAGCGGGCCAGGAGTCGGCATGACCACGCGCGAGCTGCTCGGAGCGGCCACTGCCCGGCTGTCCGAGGCCGGGGTCGCCTCTCCGGAGCTCGACTCCAGGCTGCTGCTCGCCCACGTGCTCGGCGTGCCGCACCTGGCCCTCGCCGGCGACGCGGAGCTCGGGTCGGAGCCGGCCGACCGGTTCGAGGCCCTGATCGCCCGCCGAGCCGCCCGCGAGCCGTTGCAGCACCTGCTCGGCAGCGCGGCCTTCCGCTACGTCGACGTCGAGGTCGGGCCGGGTGTCTTCGTGCCGCGGCCGGAGACCGAGCTGCTCGCCGGCTGGGGGATCGCCCAGCTCACGGCGCTGCGGGAGACCGGCACGCCGAGCCCGATCGCGGTCGACCTGTGCACCGGATCCGGCGCGATCGCGAAGGCGGTGGCCGACGAGCATCCGGCGGCCAAGGTGTTCGCGGTCGAGGTGTCGGAGCCGGCGCTGGAGTACGCCCGGCGCAACCTGGCCGGCACCGGCGTCGACCTACGGTCTGGCGACATCGCCGACTGCCTTCGCGAGCTGGACGGCCGCGTGGACGTCGTCATGGCCAATCCGCCGTACATCCCCCTGAGCGAGTACGAATCGGTCGCCGTCGAGGCACGGGAACACGACCCGGCGATCGCCCTGTGGTCCGGTCCCGACGGTCTCGACGTGATCCGGCTGGTCGAACGCGTCGCGCACCGGCTGCTGCGGCCCGGGGGTGTGGTGGGCTGCGAGCACGCCGACTCCCAGGGCGAGCTGGTGCCGGCGTTGTTCGGCGAGACCGGGCGCTGGACCGGGGTCCGCGACCACCGCGATCTCGCCGAGCGTCCCCGGTTCACGACGGCGCACCGGCTCTAGGACGGCCCAACTCAGCGCCCGTCGGCACAGGTGGCACGATGTCCTCCGTGAGCGAGCGAGCAGTCCACCGCCGCACCCCGATCGTCACCCCGGCGAAACCCGCGAGGCGGCTCCGTGTCTGAACGGTTCTCGTGCGCCGACGAAGCGGAGCGCGACAACGGCATGGAGGCCGCTGTCATCGCGCTGCGGTCCGGCAAGCTCGTCGTGCTGCCCACCGACACGGTGTACGGCATCGCCGCTGATGCGTTCGATCCGGCCGCCGTACGCCGGCTGCTGCGTGCCAAGGGCCGAGGCCGCAACATGCCGCCGCCGGTGCTGGTCGCCGCGCAGACCACCCTGGACGCGCTGGCCACCAAGGTCCCGGACCTGGCCCGGGAACTGGTCGACGAGTTCTGGCCCGGGCCACTGACGCTGGTCTGCCAGCAGCAGCCGTCGCTGACCTGGGATCTCGGCGACACCCGCTCCACTGTCGCGGTCCGGATGCCCGACCACGACGACGCCCTGGAGTTGCTGCGCCGGACCGGGCCGCTCGCGGTGAGCAGCGCGAACCGTACCGGTCAGCCGTCGCCGACGACCGTCGACGCGGCCGAGGAGATGCTCGGCCTGACGGTCGAGGTCTACCTCGACAGCGGCCCGACCGAGGGCGATGTCCCCTCCACCATTCTCGATGTCACGTCCGATCCGCCGCGGGTGCTGCGCGAGGGCGCGATCGAGCTGGCCAAGCTGAAGGAGTTCGACGAGCGCGTAGAGGTAGCCTCATGAGCAGATCGGGGTGCACCAGACGACGCCGTTGTGAGCTCGGGTCATGCGCGAATATCTGCTGATCTTCCTCGCCGCCGCGGCCGCCACCTACGTCACCGCAGTCATTGCGCGCGAGGTGGCGACCCGGCTGCACGCCGTGGCGAAGGTACGTGACCGCGACGTGCACGCCACGCCGATTCCGTACTTCGGCGGCATCGCGATCCTGGCCGGGCTGGGTGCGGCATACCTGGTCATGCGGCAGTTGCCGTTCCTCTCGACCGCCAACGCCGTGGTCTTCGACGACGCCGGGGCCGTGCTGCTCGGCGGCATCCTGATCTGCATCGTCGGGGTCGTCGACGACGTCTTCGAGCTGGACGCGCTGACCAAGTTCGCGGGCCAGGTCGTCGCCGCAGTCGTGGTCGTGGCCCAGGGCGTGCAGTTCCTGTATCTGCCGCTGCCCGGCCTGTCGGGGACGCTGGTGCTGGATCCCCTGCAGGCGGCGTTCTTCAGCGTCCTGGTGATCGTCGTGACCGTGAACGCGGTCAACTTCATCGACGGTCTCGACGGCTTGGCCGCCGGGGTCATCTGCATCGGCGCGGCCGCGTTCTTCATCTTCGCCTACCTGCTGGCCCGGGAGAACGCGCAGTCGCTCGCCATCACAGCCGCCCTGCTGACGGCTGCCCTCGCGGGCGCCTGCGCGGGGTTCCTTCCGCACAACTTCTTCCCGGCCCGAATGTTCATGGGCGACTCGGGGTCGATGCTGATCGGCCTGGTGCTCGCCGGGTCGGCGATCAGCCTCACGGGTCAGTTCCCCGCGACCTCGGTCTCGGAGGGCATCGCCGGCGCCCGCGCCACCCTGACCCCCACGCTGCTGCCGCTGATCCTGCCGGTGGCGATGGTGATGGTGCCGTTCGCCGACCTGCTCCTGGCGGTGATCCGGCGTACGCGGGCGGGCCGGTCGCCGTTCAGCCCGGACAAGATGCACCTGCACCACCGGCTGCTCGAGATCGGCCACTCGCACCGGCGCGCCGTGCTCGTGATGTACATGCTGGCGGCCTTCGTCGCGTTCGGAACGGTCTGGCTCAGCCTGTTCGCCGGCTGGCGCTCGATGGTCGGCGTGGGGATGCTCGCGATCGTCACCCTGGCCGCCACGTTTGCGCTGCCGAGGGTCCGCCAATCGCCGGCCGGACCCGGTCTGTAGCCTTTGGGTTTGAGTCCGCCCAGGACTTTGTGCTACTTTTCACAAGCGTTCAGGAAGTCCTCAGCAATCCGATCTCCATGAACGCGTACTACTACCCCAGATCGACCGACGGGGGCGGCATCCCCGCCCGTTGTCCGGCACCCAGGACGGCCGCCAAATGACGACCGACACCGAGCCCCGGTACTCGCCGAGTCGCGTGCGAATCCGGCCGCAATGGCCTGGTCACGCGACGATTTCCGGTCGCGAACGCTGTGATAGCGTCGCTGCCGTCTCGACGACTGCGAGACTGCGTGAACCTCGCATCACCCCAGGTGACGGGAGCCCCTCGCGCGATGAACGACGATCGTGCAAAGCCGACTGTCGACCTATGGACCCTGCTGAGTCTCGGAACCTACAACGTCGTCTGTTTGCTGTTGGGAATGGGTGTGGGATGGCTCATCGACAGTCAGATCGACACGTTCCCCGCCTTCGTCCTGATCGGGCTGGTCGGTGGGATCGCCCTCGCAGTGGCCGGGACCTGGCGTCGGATGAAACCGTTCCTGAAGGACTAGGCGCCGCCCTCTCCCGAGGGCCGGAGGGCGCACGACAGGAAGTGAGGGCCGTCCGGTGAGTCAGTCATTGCCGGTGGCACAGGCGTTTCGCAACCAGCGCCGAGCCCTGATCTTGGCCGCCGTCTTGGCGTTCGGATCGTTCTGGATCGCATTCGGACTCGGTGACTGGCGGATCGGCGTGTTCGTCAGCATCGGCGTGCTGCTCGGCTACGCCAACGGCCTGCTCACCGAGGCGTTCCTGATCCGTACGACCGAGGCCGAAGGCGACGACCTGCTGTCCCGCAAGCAGTTCGCGATCTCGGCGCTCGTACGCCTGATGGCGATCTCGCTGGTCGCCATCGTGCTCACCGTCGCGTTCTGGCCGATCGGGGCGACCGTGCTCGCCGGCCTCGCGATCTTCCACCTGCTCGCCCTCGTCCTCACGGGGCTGCCGCTGCTGAAGGAGTTGCGACAGGCATGAGTGCGAACGCCATCCTCGTAGCGTCCACGGACATCGAGCCGGGTCACCACACCACGTTCGAGTTCCTCGGCGTGACCTGGAACGCCGACACCATGTGGTCGACGACGCTGGCCGCCGTGATCGTGATCGGTCTGGGCCTGTGGGCGCGGGCCAAGGTGACCAGCGGCGTGCCGAGCAAGATCCAGGTCTTCTGGGAGTCCATCACCGAGGCGGTGACCAACCAGGTCGAGGCCAGCGTGGGCCGGGTCCACCCGTTCATCGTCCCGCTGGCGATCTGTCTGTTCGTGTTCATCCTGATCTCGAACTGGTTCGAGATCATCCCGAGCGACCATCACCTGCCGGCACCCACCGCGGACATCAATCTCACGCTGGCGATGGGACTGTTCGTCATCGTCGGCGTGCACATCTTCAGCATTCGTCAGCGTGGTTGGAAGGGCTACCTGCATCACTACGTCCAGCCGAACCCGGCGCTGCTCCCGATCAACCTCATCGAGGAGCTCGTCAAGCCCTTCACGCTGGCGCTCCGGTTGTTCGGCAACATCTTCTCCGGCGGCATCATGTTGCTGCTGATCGGTCTGATCCCGTCCTACCTGCTGTGGGGGCCGAACGCGGTCTGGAAGCTCTTCGACATGTTCATCGGGCTGATCCAGGCGTTCATCTTCGCCCTGCTGACGATCCTGTACTTCGGTATCGCGGGCCAGACGGACGAAGACCACGGCGGGGAGCCGGCCGAGAGCGAAGAGAAGAAGGAAGAAGTGGAGGAGCCCCAACTGGAGGGGGCTCACTGAGTCGATCGGTTTGTCCAGCAGGCAGACCGCCGGACGACAATCCGGCGGGAAAGCAAGTCAAGGAGAGACATGGCAGTATCAGATTCAGCCGTTCAGTTGGCGGGGGCCTTCGTCGGAGGTGGCCTCGCACTCGGAGGCGGCGCGGTCGGCGCCGCGATCGGTGACGGACTGGCCGGAAGCGCGACGATCTCGGGCGTGGCCCGGCAGCCGGAGGCACAAAGCCGGCTGTTCACGATCTTCTTCCTGACCGTCGGTCTGGTCGAGGCGATGTACTTCATCAACCTGGCCTTCATGGCCATGTTCGTCTTCGTCCTCGCATAAGGACCGCGCAAGACTGGTAAGGACCCCCTATGACGATCGCCACCATGAACCTCGAAGGCCAGACGACAAGTGCCGCGGAGAGCAACTTCCTGGTGCCCAACGCGACCTTCTTCTTCGAGCTGTTCGCGTTCCTCATCGTGCTGTGGGTGCTCGCGAAGTGGGTCGTCCCGCCGATCAACAAGGCGATGAGCGATCGGCAGGAGCGCATCCGCCATCAGTTCGCCGAGATGGAGGAGGCGACTGCCAGCGCGAAGCAGGCCGAGGAGGAGCTGCGGGCCCAGATGGTCGAGGCTCGGCACGAGGCCACCAAGATCCGCGAGGACGCCCGGGAGCAAGGCGCCGCGATCATCGCCGAGATGCGGGAACAGGCCCAGGCCGAGTCCCAGCGGATCGTCGACACCGCGAAGGCGCAGCTGGAGGCCGAGCGGCAGCAGGTGCTCAACCAGCTGCGCGGCGAGGTCGGTGCGATCGCGGCGAGCCTCGCGGGTCGCATCGTCGGTGAGTCGCTGGACGACGACGAGCGGCAGCGCCGTACCGTCGATCGCTTCATCAGCGAGCTCGAGAGCAGCGAGGCCGGTACGACGGAGCAGGCCCGCTGATGCGAGGCGTGTCCGGCGAGTCGCAGGCCGCCCTCCTCGACCAGGTGGAGCGGGCGATCGCGTCCGACGTCGACCTGAGCCGGCTCGGAGACGACCTGTTCGCCGTCGCCGGCGCACTGGATAGCGCCCCGCAGCTGCGGAGGGCGCTGACCGACCCGGCGGCCGGTGAGCAGCAGAAGGGCGATGTCGCCCGGCTGCTGTTCGACGGCAAGGTCTCTGGGGCGGCGCTGGACATCGTGGTCGGTGCGGTCGGTCGGCGCTGGTCGCGCCCGCGCGACCTCGGCGACGCGCTCGAGCAGGCTGGCGTGGAGGCCCACGCGGGCAACGCCGAGCGAAACGACGAGCTGGACGACACCGAGGACGAGCTGTTCCGGTTCGGCCGGCTGGTCGACCAGAACCCGCAGCTGCGCGACGCCCTCACCGACCGGCTCGCGCCGGAGCCCGCCAAGCGGGAGCTGGTGGAGCGGTTGCTGGCCGGCAAGGTCACCGACGCGACGCTGCATCTGGCGGAGCAGGCGGTGGCCGGCCGGCACCGATCGTTCGGCGTCGCGCTCAACGAGTTCGTCAAGGCGGCCGCGGCCCGACGGCAGCGGCTGGTGGCGACCGCCCGGGTGGCCCAGCCGCTCGACGAGGCGACCCGACGGCGACTGGGCGACGCGCTGAGCCGCTACTACGGACGCGAGATCCATCTGAACGTGATCGTCGATCCCGAGGTCCTCGGCGGTGTTCGCGTCGACATCGGCGACGAAGTGATCGACGGAACCGTCGCTAACCGATTGCAAGACGCCCGGCGACGGATCGCCGGCTGACCATCAGAGAGCAGGGAAACGATATGGCGGAGCTCACCATCCGTCCGGACGAGATCCGGGACGCTTTGCAGCGCTTCGTCTCCGACTACAAGCCGGAGACGGCCAGCCGCGAAGAGGTCGGCGTCGTGTCTGACGCCGCGGACGGCATCGCCCACGTCGAGGGGCTGCCGTCGGCCATGGCGAACGAGCTGCTGGAGTTCGAGGACGGCACGCTCGGCATCGCGCTGAACCTCGACACCCGCGAGATCGGCGTCGTGATCCTCGGCGAGTTCGGCGGCATCGAGGAGGGGCAGCCGGTCACGCGTACCGGCGAGGTCCTCTCGGTCCCGGTCGGCGACGGCTACCTCGGCCGGGTCGTCGACCCGCTGGGCAAGCCCATCGACGGCCTCGGCGAGATCGAGACCGACGAGCGCCGTCAGCTCGAGCTGCAGGCGCCCTCGGTGGTCCAGCGGCAGTCGGTGAACCAGCCGCTGCAGACCGGCCTGAAGGCGATCGACTCGATGACGCCGATCGGCCGTGGCCAACGGCAGCTGATCATCGGCGACCGGCAGACCGGCAAGACGGCCATCGCGGTCGACACGATCATCAACCAGAAGGAGTACTGGGCGACCAACGACCCGACGCAGCAGGTGCGCTGCATCTACGTCGGGGTCGGCCAGAAGGGCTCCACGATCGCCAGCGTGCGCCGCTCCCTCGAGGAGGCCGGGGCGCTGGAGTACACCACGATCGTCGCGGCGCCTGCCTCGGACCCGGCCGGGTTCAAGTACCTCGCGCCCTACACCGGCTCGGCCATCGGCCAGCACTGGATGTACCAGGGCAAGCACGTCCTGATCATCTTCGACGACCTCACCAAGCAGGCCGAGGCCTACCGTGCGGTGTCGCTGCTGCTGCGCCGGCCGCCGGGCCGTGAGGCCTACCCGGGCGACGTCTTCTACCTGCACAGCCGGCTCCTGGAGCGCTGCGCGAAGCTGTCGGACGAGATGGGCGGCGGCTCGATGACGGGCCTGCCGATCATCGAGACCAAGGCCAATGACATCTCGGCCTACATCCCGACCAACGTCATCTCGATCACCGACGGCCAGATCTTCCTGCAGTCCGACCTGTTCAACGCCAACCAGCGCCCGGCCATCGACGTCGGTCTGTCGGTGTCCCGAGTCGGTGGCGCCGCGCAGACCAAGGCGCTGCGGAAGGTCACCGGAACCCTCAAGGTCGACCTCGCGCAGTATCGCGACATGGAGGCGTTCGCGATGTTCGCCTCCGACCTCGACGCGGCGTCGCGGCGCCAGCTCGAGCGGGGCCAGCGGCTGATGCAGTTGCTCCGGCAGCCGCAGTACTCGCCCTACCCGTTCGAGGAGCAGGCGGTGTCGATCTGGCTCGGCACGCAGGGCAAGCTCGACCCGGTCCCGGTCTCGGACGTCCTGCGCTACGAGTCGGAGTTCCTGGAGTACGTCCGCCGCGAGCACAGCGGCATCCTGGAGACGATCCGGGAGACCAAGCAGCTTGCGGACGACACCGAGCAGGCCATCGAGGACGCCGTCGACTCGTTCAACGACCAGTTCGAGACGAGCGAGGGCAAGTCGATCAAGGCCGGCGCCGAGGACTTCGAGGCCCTGCCCGACGAGGACGTCGAGCAGGAGCAGATCGTCAAGCAGAAGCGGGGCTGACGCATGGCAGCATCCCTCCGCGAGTATCGCGCCCGGATCCGGGCCACGCAGGCGACCAAGAAGATCACGCGTGCGATGGAGCTGATCGCGGCGTCCCGGATCATCAAGGCGCAGCAGCGCGCTGCGGCGGCGACGCCGTTCGCCCGCGAGCTGACCCGGGCGATCTCGGCGCTGGCGACGTACTCACGGGTGGACCACCCCCTGACGACCGAGCCCGAGAACCCGCAGCGGGCCGGCATCCTGCTCATCACCAGCGACCGCGGCCTTGCCGGGCCCTACTCATCGGCGGTGATCAAGGAGGCCGAGCGGCTGACCGAGAAACTGCACGCGGAGGGCAAGGAGATCTCGCTCTTCGTCAGCGGACGCAAGGGGATCGGCTACTTCCACTTCCGCCGGCGCCCGGTCGTGCAGACCTGGCAGGGCTTCTCGGACAACCCGGACTACGACAACGCCAGGGAGATCGCCGAGGCAGTGATCTCGGCGTACATGGCCGGCCACAACACCGATGCGGAGCCGACGGCCACCGAAGGTGATGAAGACACCGCTGCCAGCACGCCGGTCGAGCCGATCGACGAGCTGCACGTGGTCTTCACCCGGTTCCGGTCGATGCTCGTCCAGGAGCCGGACGTGGTCCGGATGATGCCGCTCGAGGTCGTGGAGGCCGAGGAGGAGCCGGACGAGGAAGAGGTCCTGCCCCTCTACGAGTTCGAGCCGTCGCCCGAGGACGTGCTCGACGCGCTGCTGCCGCGCTACGTCGAGAGCCGGCTGTTCTTCTGCCTCATGCAGGCGGCCGCCTCGGAGCTGGCCGCTCGGCAGCGGGCGATGAAGTCGGCGACCGACAACGCGCAGGACCTGATCGAGAAGTACACCCGAATTGCCAACCAGGCCCGTCAGGCCGGCATCACCCAAGAAATCAGCGAGATCGTCGGAAGCGCGAACGCGTTGGCCGACGCCAGTGCCGGAAGTGAGTGAGAACCAATGACTGTCACCGAAAGCATGGAGCAGGCCACGTCGGCCTCCGGCGGCGTCGGTCGGATCGCCCGAGTCATCGGACCCGTCGTCGACGTCGAGTTCGCGACGAACGCGATGCCGGATATGTACAGCGCGCTGCACGTCGACGTCGACCTCGGCGACACCAAGCGGATGCTGACCATGGAGGTCGCCCAGCACATCGGCGACGGCATGGTCCGAGCCATCTCGATGCAGCCCACCGACGGACTCGTCCGCGGCGCCGAGGTCACCGACACCGGTGCGCCGATCTCGGTCCCGGTCGGCGACGTGACCAAGGGCCACGTCTTCAACACGATCGGCGACTGCCTGAACCTCAAGGACGGCGAGGAGCTCAACGTCGAGGAGCGCTGGCCGATCCACCGCCAGGCTCCGGCGTTCGACCAGCTCGAGTCCAAGACCGAGATGTTCGAGACCGGCATCAAGGTCATCGACCTGCTGACGCCCTACGTCCAGGGCGGCAAGATCGGCCTGTTCGGCGGTGCCGGCGTCGGCAAGACGGTGCTGATCCAGGAAATGATCTACCGGGTCGCGACGCAGCACTCCGGTGTGTCGGTGTTCGCCGGCGTCGGCGAGCGTACGCGTGAGGGCAACGACCTCATCACCGAGATGACCGAGTCCGGCGTCATCAAGCAGACCGCGCTGGTGTTCGGCCAGATGGACGAGCCGCCGGGCACCCGGCTCCGGGTCGGCCTCGCCGGTCTGACCATGGCGGAGTACTTCCGCGACGTGCAGAACCAGGACGTGCTGCTGTTCATCGACAACATCTTCCGGTTCACCCAGGCCGGCTCCGAGGTGTCGACCCTGCTCGGCCGGATGCCGTCCGCGGTCGGCTACCAGCCCAACCTGGCCGACGAGATGGGCATCCTGCAGGAGCGGATCACGTCGACGCGAGGCCACTCGATCACCTCGATGCAGGCGATCTACGTGCCCGCCGACGACTACACCGACCCGGCTCCGGCGACCACGTTCGCCCACCTGGACGCGACCACCGAGCTGTCGCGTGAGATCGCGGCCCGTGGTCTCTACCCGGCGGTGGACCCGCTGGCGTCGACGTCGCGGATCCTGGACCCGCTCTACATCAGCAAGGACCACTACGAGACGGCGGTCCGGGTCAAGCAGATCCTGCAGCGCAACAAGGAGCTCCAGGACATCATCGCGATCCTCGGTATCGACGAGCTGTCCGAGGAGGACAAGATCATCGTCAACCGGGCCCGCCGGATCCAGCAGTTCCTGTCGCAGAACACCTACATGGCCGAGCAGTTCACCGGTGTCGCGGGCTCCTACGTCAAGCTGTCCGACACCGTGGAGAGCTTCGCCAAGATCGCCGACGGCGAGTACGACAACGTCGCCGAGCAGGCGTTCTTCAACGTCGGAACGCTGGACGACGTCGACCGCAAGTGGTCGGAGATCCAGAAGGAGCTGTGAGCTCGTGGCTGACACGCTGCACGTAGAGCTGGTGGCGGCCGACCGTACGGTGTGGTCGGGCGACGCGACGATCGTGATCGCCCGTACCACCGAAGGCGACATCGGCATCCTGCCCGGCCACATGCCGGTGATGTCGCTGCTCGTCGACGGCACGGTCGAGATCCGTACCTCGGACGGCGAGTACTGCGTGGCCGCGGCCGACTCCGGGTTCTTGTCGGTGGCCCAGGACCGAGTGTCGATCCTCGCGCAGCACGCCGAGATGGCCAGCGAGATCAACATCGAGCAGGCACGCGACGACCTTGAGCGGGCCCATGCGATGGGCGAGGGCGACGCCGAGC
>Ga0126377_10003724_pt1 | contig 10887 bp, 12 predicted proteins | sample PanSoiMetPlot_22_FD_92647 | JGI IMG/M metagenome (GOLD analysis project Ga0126377, IMG submission 92647) | Tropical forest soil microbial communities from Panama - MetaG Plot_22 | ecosystem: Environmental > Terrestrial > Soil > Tropical forest > Bulk soil | place: Panama | collected 2016-02-17
GCCGTCAGGAGCCGACGACAGGCGTTTCAACTCGATCACGATTGGGAGCGAACAACGATGGCGCGCGTCGCGTAACCCCAGGGGCTCCGGCGTGGCCGGAGAGAGGAGCATGTCGACCAGACTCTTGGACCGCCCCACGGGGGCCAGCCCGATCGTGTCCGCCCGGCACTCCTCTTTCCCTCGGGCATGGAGTCCGAATGAGGCTCGTTGGGAGCCCCGCCGCGGGGTCATCCCGGAACGCTACTCGATCGGACCACCCTACGGGCCGGCAGCCGCCAGCGCACCGGCTTGACGAAACGCTCATAGCACGCGGACACCGCCACCCCAGGAGCCGATGCCAGTCAAGAACGGCGGGATGGGTCGCGCTCCCCGCCCTCTGTCCGGGTTGTCCCTTCCCAGCTTCAGGCACCTTGCCCGCTTGGCGTGAGCAGTGCGCCGGAACCTGGCGATCTTCCGACGGTCGCCATGTGGCATCGCAGATGCTTCGTCCTCTGGCCTCATATACATAGAATACATAGAGGTGGGGTCCCGAGGCTTGTCGGAGCCCAGAGCAGTTCAGCGTTGCCCTGAGTACCCGTTGACGCTCGTGGCAAGGGCGGTCGAACAGGGCCAGGAGGGCCGCATGGAACTGATCAGCCGCATGATGGATGGCTCGGTCTCGTACGACGGCGAGCATCGATTAGAGCCGGTCCTATCGCGAGCCGCGGTTCGCGAAGACCAATCTCGATTCAAGGCCCTTGCGATGTTCGAAGGGTGCACCAAGAAGCAGCTCCGAAATGTCGCCAACATCGCCCGGATCCTCGATGCTCCGGCGGGGTCTGTGCTAACCCGGGCCGGCGATCCTGGAGATGTGTTCTTCCTCATTCTCGACGGAACAGTGCGGGTCGAGGTCGGTTCTGGCGGGTACGTGTCACTGCACCCGGGGGCCTTCTTCGGCGAGATGAGCCTACTGGACGGAGGTCCACGCTCGGCGACCGCCGTCAGTGACACGCCGGTCCGCCTCCTCGTGATCGATCGGGCGAACTTCTCTCGCCTCCAGAGGGAAGTGCCCGAGCTCACCCAGACGTTGCTCGTGACACTCTCGCAGCGCGTGCGGCAGGTCGAAGCCCGGGAAGAACAGTCGGCGCGGAGATCCAGACCGACGGAGGAGCGCTAGAGCGGGACCAGCCGGCGCCCGTGTTCCGGCCAAAGTGACACTTGGCTCGTAAGCAACATAAATGGCCATGGACGGGCCGTCCACCCCGCAGGATGAAAATCGGCTATCCTCTCCGCGCGGTGCGCGCTCGGCCACGTCGCATGGCTTTGGTCCCGCGAGGCCGCACATAAATTGACGTGAGAGCCCCCGGCACCCCGCATGGGTGCCTTTGAGCCCGCCGAGCAAAGTCGTGACACGGATGCTCCTGCGGGCCGCCGGATGGTGCTAGAGTTGCCTACGCTGTGAAGGAGGTGAAGAAGAAGACCCGGACAACGCGAGGACGCTAGTGCCGGTCATCTTCCACATCGCCGCCGCGCTCCGTCCATTTGCCGGTGGACGTGAGCAGATCGCGATCGGCTGCGATCCTGCCACGGCCGGCGATGCGTTCGAGGCGCTCTGGGCCGTGTATCCCGCTCTTCGAGACCGGGTCGCGACCGAGGAAGGCGACCTCCTTGAGCACGTCAACTTGTTCCTCGGACAGGACAACGTGCGGTACACGGACTGGCTCGCGCCACCCGTCGGTCCTGACGCGCAGCTCTCGATTTTTCCGGCGATCAGCGGCGGCTGATCTGGTCGATGGCTATTTTGTATTTTTGATCGTGAAAAACGGGAGCAGGTGCTAGCTCCCGCCGGCCGATGTCGACGTGACAGCAGGCGCCCGAAACAGTGGAGTCAGCCATGTTGGAACGAACACAGGTGCAGGTGTTCATTGGCTCATCGGGCAGAGCACTTGAATACGCCACCGCACTTCAGAGCCTGCTGCTGGATCGGGGCATCGACGCGGAGGTGTGGAACCAGAGCGTCATCGATCTCTCGCAAACCACTATCGAGGGCTTGATTCAGGCCTCGCGCGAAGTGGATTTCGGCGTCTTCCTTCTTACGCCAGACGACCTTCTCAAAGCCGCAGTGAACGATGAATACGTGCCCCGGGACAACGTGCTCTTCGAGATCGGGTTGTTCATGGGGCGGTTGGGGCGAGACCGAGTATTTCTCGTCTATCAATCAAACCGCGGCAGCCGCATCTTGTCGGATCTCGCAGGCGTGACCTACGCTCCGTTCAACAGACCCGATGACGCGGCCGATCTGAAGAGGGCACTCAGGCCGGCGGCGGTGAAAATTCGGGATCACATCGAGCGGATTGGGCCACGGCGGGTGTCGCGTCGTTTCAATTCCGTGAAGGAAGCGCATGACTTCATGTACGGACTGATGCGAGATCCTGAGATAAGAACGATCCATCAGATGGCGGTGTCGAACGCGCGATTCACGTTCAGCACAGTCGGCACCGAGTTTTCGGCTCACATCAAGGAATTCTTGCAGCGCGACGGCACTCGCTTCTGGTATCTCTACCGGCCCTTCGAACATTTACCGCACCGTCAGCAGCTCGCCGACGACTTGCGCCGGGACTTCCGCCATTGTGCGGAGGTGTGCGAGGCGAGTACGACCTTGCCTCAGGAACCTAGCTTTGGGTTCCTCGTGTTCGGCAACAAGTACGTCGTGTTGGTCAATCAGCCCGAAATGGCCGAGGGGACCTTCACACGCGCCTCAGGATTCCACATCATGGATCTTTGTCATCGGTTCTTCCGAGCCGTGTGGTCGAGCGGCCTCGGGCAGTCGCGCAGTTGATCGTGAAGCGACTCGTCGATCGCGCACACACTGTGGCATCGGCTCCTGAGGGCTCCTGGGGGCGGTGTCCGAGTCTGGCAGATTCCGTCAGGGGGTCGGCGGCCATGGGCGAGGCGACCGCCGCGGGAGGGGCTCATGTTGGCTTCGCTCACCCGGCGTGGGATCATGCCTCCCGTCCCCCGGGTCGCGTGATTCGCGGTCTACGGACAACTTCTATGCCGGAGGGCTCCCGATGAAGCACGTCCTCGCTTGCGTCCTCCTGGTCATCGCCTCAGTCGATACCGCCATGGCCTCAGATATCGCATCCGCCCCTGCGCCGAATGCTCAAAAGGCCGTGCTTGTCACGGGCGCGAGTACGGGAATCGGGCGAAAGATCACCGAGCGTCTCGCGAGAGACGGGTACTTTGTCTACGCCGGCGCCCGCAAGGAACAGGACTTGAAGGATCTCGATGCCATCCCGAATGTCCGCTCCTTGCGGCTCGACGTGACGAGCGGCGACGATATCGTCGCGGCCGTCGACACCGTGACGCGCGCGGGGCGCGGTCTCTATGCTCTCGTCAACAACGCGGGCGTCGGTCTCGGCGGCCCGCTGACCGAGATGAAGGAAGAGGATTTCCATTTCTTGATGAACGTGAATCTCTACGGCCCGTATCGCGTGACTAGGGCCTTCAGCCCCCTCATAGTGGCTTCGAAGGGGCGCATCACGACCATCGGATCCATTTCTGGAATTCTCACGAGCCCCTACGGCGGCGCGTACAGCATGAGCAAGCACGCGGTCGAAGCCTTCGCCGACGTGTTGGCCGCCGAGATGGCGCCGCTCGGCGTGCGGGTAAGCGTCGTCGAGCCGGGGAATTACAATTCGGAGATCAGCCGGTCGGCGGCCAAGCGAATGGGCATCCCGGGGGTCGGCGACCGCTCGCGGTACAAGGAACCCGACGAGGTGGCGGCCGTCGTGCTGCAGGCGCTGTCCGAGCCAAATCCCAAGCGCCGCTACATGATCACCCCGAACCAGCGCGAAGCCGAGATCACGATCCGCAAAGCCATCGAAGTGCTCGTGCAGCTCAACGAGGGGCAGCAGTACACGTACGACCGCGATTCACTCGTGAAAATGCTGGAGGAGGCGCTTGCCACCGCCAGACCCGCGACACCGCTTCCGATCATCCCTGCGCCAACGCCAACGGGCTCGAAATAGACGTGTCGATGGGTAAAGCAATGGCGCCTGGCCGTGGCTACGCGTGAAGGAGCTCGAGCGCCTCCTCGTAGATCTCCATGTTCTTGCCATAGGAGAGGGCCGACGCCTCGACCGCGCTCACGAGGTGGCGCCAGCGCCACGGAAGTCGGGTGAGTGTTGTCTGGAGGATAGCCAACATTAGCATCCTCCGGCGGCGCGGCGGCGCGGTCGCCCCTTCGTTGCTCCCGTCCCGATGACGTAATCTGCCAGACTCAGACACTGGCCGCCCCCGAAGCCGATGCCACAGCTCACCGGCATTGCGGTTTTGGCGGTATTTGCCTCTTGGCTTTTTCCCGGAAACGCTCTTCCCTTTTGGGTGAAGGCATCATCTTATACATGGGTTACCAACTATTCCACCACCCGCAGTTTCTCTATTTCCCGATCTCGCTCCGCAGGGCTATAGAAATAAATGTATGACTGGCCCCGGATTTCGCAAATCAAAACCCAGGCATAGTCGCAGATACGGTTACCGTACATTGCGCTGGTGGTGGCATCCTGACTCCCGCTGAGCGGAGCAGGTCGTTGATCGTCCAGCAGCGGTTTCAACGCTGCAAACGCCTCTTCCCCCAGGGAGATGAGAGCGTACGCGGTGTTGGTGAACTGATATCCCGGCAGTCCCCAGGCATTATAGAAAATGCTATGCCGTAGAACCTCGACATAGATACCGACCCGTTTCCGGGCCGGTATCGAGCTGTAGCTAACAGTGTCCGATTCGCGCAAAGCTTCCAAAGCCAGAAAAGCGGTCCATCCCCCGGCTTCCAGCTGCTCAAGCAGGAAACTTGTCGCGTCCGATCCCAACCGATGGGCGATCTTGATGCTCTCTGCCCCGAAGGGAGGCATTTCATGTGCCGCTTCTTCTTGCAGATGGATGATAAGCTCCGATATTTGCATTTGTAACTTTTGAATGGGAAAAGTTAAGGGCTTGTCAGAGCAGGGGCTTCAGCAGGTCGCTTGGCGACTGACACACTGGCTCTCCAGGTATTCCAGGCTGCTCGGGCTTCCTCAAACTGGTCTGAGGGCATTTGCCTGAATGAACGTGGCATTAGAGTCACCTTGCCGGCGGCGTCTGCCGTATAACCCCATGTTGCACAGCCATAAACCTGGCCTTTATTAGCTCCGCTGCGGCAGATCGCACAAGATTCAATTTTGAGATTGTTGATCTGATTCCAACTTGGCTTATCGCTGAGCGTGGCTTCTCGCGGTTTTGCGCCGCCTCTCCCGGCACGGCCCCAACTCGGTACATCAATTACCTTGCCTTTCGGATCGCGGCCCATGATGTAAATTGGAGAAGGAGCCCCTGCAATACGATCGATGGACCAAGCCACAGGTGTCTTACGCGCATCTACTTCCGCGTTCGCTGTGTGCTGCAGGCTGCGTCCCTGGTTGTCGATAGACTGCACCGTTTGCATGAATACTACATCATTACAGGCTACGGTCGCATTGGGCAGAAAACTCAGTTCGACGTCGAGAGAGTAGCTCGGGCTTGCGGGCGGGCTGGCGTCGGTTTTGGTGTATCTAGTAAAGGTCAGATCGCCATAGGTTGTAGCAAGGGCCGTGCTTGTGGTCAGGTCGGACTTGAGAGTATTGAAGTCCCGATCGGCATACACGACGGGCTGATGTTTTGCATTGAGTCCGATACAGCGCAGCAGATACTTGCCTTCCTTGAAATCCGTTTTATATAGCGAGGGATCAAGCGGAAACGGCGTAGTAGTGGATTTGGGGGTTCCTGGAATAGTGGAGAAGCTTCCAGACATCATATGATCCGACGGATCATAGAGTTCCCATGTCATATGAACCACAGCCGGATCGCTGATATGAGCATAGATATCCCGTGACGCCGTCAGGCTGCCCTGTAAAAAGTCTGCTATGGCATCGATGGTGATCTTGCTCATATCCCGCGTACCGGTGACGCCATCGAGGCTTGGAGGCGCCGGCGTCCGCTGGATTATGCCCGAGGATACCGTTCGCCGGATGGCTGCCGCTCCCCCGATAGTGGGGAAGTTGGACATTTGTACCATCTGCTCTACAACCCTCTCCGCCTCTCGTTCGTATTGATTCCCGGGCTCATTGACACCCAGCTTCGCCTGAACCAAGTGAGCAGGCAAAAACCGTTGTACAGCCTGGTTTCCGATCATCTGCTGGAGGCGCAGGATCGGGTGTATCGCTCCGCAGGTTCGCACGAGTGGCTGAGCAGGGATCCGGGGACTTATCTGATGGTCGCCCTGATGTGTTTGAGAGGCCTCTCGATACTTCATAGCCTGGCCTTTTCTCTTTCTTACAGACCCGGCCTGCGGTCAGAATCGCATTTTGATGAGTTCGTCCAGGCCCGTGCCGAAGGTCACTCTGGGCGTCTTTTCAGGAGTTTTATCAGGCGCAGGAGGATTTATCTCCAATGAGGTTGGGACCCGCCGCGGCCCCGGCAGCCGGGGAAGGCCGGGTATATTCAGGTTGATTCGGCTGAGGTCTCGCATCAGGCCCGGACGGAAGGAGGCAAGGCGGCTATCGATGAAAGCGAACCTCTTGGGAGAGCGTTCCCTGAACAAGTCCGGGTGTAAGATGTAGGTCGCTACGGCTTCAGGGAAGTCCTCGGATGAATGGGTCGTCATGTAGAACGTGATGGGCTGCTCCTGCCAAGAGCCGGAATTCCAGTTCGTATCGTTGATCCAATACCTGGCCTCCGGCGTCCGGCCGGCAGCGATATCGGTTCTCACGGCCTCCACGCCGGCATCATACAGTCTCCCCTGATGCCATCCGACTTCGCGCTCGTAGTCTCGCATCATGTTCCGATCGATACTGCCAAGCACCGATTCCACAAGCCCATGGCCCATCTCGTGAATCAGAAAGAACTGAAACCCTTCCTGCTTGGTCGGCGCCGGCACCGGCGCTTCCGCCCTCTCCGTGCTCCTTCCGGTGGGCAGGCGCCCCTGGGTCGCGCCTGTCTCCGCCGCGTGGTAGACGGCCATGAGTCCCCCGCCGAAATCCGCCACCACCTCACTCTTCGGCCGGAGGGCCGGACCCGAGGGAACGAAGGCATAATCCGTTTCGTAAAAAGCGATCTCCTGAACCTTGGGAATGCCGCCGAAAACACGATCGAACTGTTCGAACGATCCGACCAGCCATTGCCAGACCGATGAGCCGTCAGGCGGAGACCACGCGCGCCAGCCGGCCCGGGTGAGCATATCGCTGATATCGCTTCTCGTGTCCGCAGATCCGAAATACGACATCCGAAAGTGGTCAAGCCGCGCCGCCTGATCTACAAGAGAGCCTTCATAAACGCGCCCGACACGCCAGCGATAAAATAACTGCGCTTCAGCGGCACTGCGTGTGGTCGCCGGTTTCTGCGTCCCGCTCTGAGTCGGGCCTTGCTGCCTTTGCAGGATCCCAGGGGACCGAGCAGAGGATGTCAGAGACCGGCCGCTACGAGCCTCATGCTGATACCTGCTTCCAACCCTTTCGGCCATCCCGGGCTCTGGTATTCGCATAATCTGCTTGGCAATCTTCTCAGCTTTCTCTTCCTGTTGATCCCCCGATTCGCTGACAGCGCGTTTCGTCTGAATCAAGCTTTCGTACAGGAGCTGTTGTACAGCCCGGTTGCCGAAGGTCTGCTGCAGTTCCAGGATCGTGGAGACCCGGGAAGGCACCGGCTTTGCGGACGCTGCAACGGCCGGCTGCGAGCGGGCTTCCGCGCCTCGTATCCGGCTTGCTTGCCTATATCCCACGCAGCCAACCTCTCTGGAGAGTCTATTTCTGAGATTTCTTCTTTCCTGTCGGCTGTGTCGCCGGTCCGACGGCTTGCTACTTGGGGATCAGTTTTTTCGACCCCACATCTACCCGATAGTTCGGGTGGATATCAGTGCACGGTATCTCAGCCGTGGCCTCCGATGGAGCGATCTCGATGACGGTTTCCCCTCTGCCAAGTCCCTATAAGGTTGTTTCATACCCCCCAGGGAGTGCTTGGAGGCGACAGGAGCAACGATATTACCCTGCTTATGTAGGCAGCTCTAACACCCTCCGGCGGCGATCGCCGCGGCCCCGGCCCTGGTCCCGCGACATAACCTCCCGTTCTCAGTCCCCGCCGGTTTGCTCTCCCCTTAGCACAGTGCGGCCCCTGCCATTGCGCGGCGATCCTGCCAGAGTCCATGGGCCTGGTCAAACCGCAGCGGCCGGCGGGCCGGGGACTCCGCGACACCATGGCGCGCCGGTGGCGAGACCGTGCCGTTCGATTTTTTGGTGCTGCTCAAGCGCACCATCCGGATCATTCGGGCGGCATGGGGCGATCTCGACGCCCCGGTGCTCCTCCGGCAATTGGTGGTCTTTACGACCTTCCAGACCCTCGTGCGGGCGCATGGCGAGCCCTGGGAAAGCAGACCGCATGGTACGCTTAAAAACCGGGCAGGGGGCAAAAACCGTCAAAGTTTCGGCAAAACGAGATTACCCATGCGGACTTTCGCACAGAAGCCGAAGGCGCCTCAGCAGGCTATACCTACCAAGCCTACGATATTGGATCGGACACACTTTGGGCACAGTCATGAGGTGAACTCACTCCTGCGGTTACAGCGCACGATCGGGAATCAAGCCGTCCAGCGATTGGTACAGGCGAATGCTGAAGAACTCAGCCCGGGTTCGGCTACCACAACATCCACGCGCTTTACGCAGGATTTTAGCCGGGTCCTCATACCTCCTCCTGCGACAGTAGCGATACAGACAAAGTTGATGGTGAACACTCCCGGAGACTTATACGAGCAAGAAGCGGAACGGATTGCCGATCAGGTGATGGCAGCGCCAGCCCAGCACGCCGTTAGCGGTGTACCACCACATATCCAGCGTTTCTCAAAACAATCGAACCAGCAAATGGATGCGGCTTCGGCTAGTGTAGACCAGGTCCTTACCATGCCAGGCAGACCGTTGAAATCAGTGATACGGCAAGACATGGAGCAGCGCTTCGGCTATGACTTCTCCCGGGCGCGGGTGCATACCGGCGCGGCTGCCGAGCAATCGGAGTGGGGCTTGAACGCCCGTGCCTACACGGTCGGGCACAACATTGTGTTTGGCACGGGTCAGTTCGCGCTGGGGACTCGAGAAGGGCAGCAACTCATTGCGCATGAACTCACCCATGTAGTGCAGCAATCAACTTCACAACAGGCCGGTCAGGTAATCCATCGCGCGCCCGTGCTGTCGGGGCGCAAAACCACGGAGCATGTAGATGACCGTATCGCCGGCGACATCGACAAAGCCTTGGCGGAGAGCCCAACGATTGCGAAGTTCATCGGTGCAAAGTCGCTGAAGAAAACAAAAGGCCACCTGTCAGTCGATGTCAAGGAAGTGTTTGAGTCTCTCTATCAGGACTATGCCAAAACACATAAAGGTATGCCCGACGTGAAAGACGTTCCCGGCTTCACCGATCGCGAAAAAGGACAGATCGAACTAAGACTCAACGTGGCGGACGTCGAAGCCGCACTTCACGAAGCCATTCACCTCAATTCGTCAAAACTGTTTCAGAATACTTTTGGCCACGACTGGAACGAAGGCGTCACCGAGTACTTCACGGAAAAAGTGCTGGCCGAGCAAAAGCTTAGCGGCGGTCGTGCTTACCGCGACCAATTGAAGATGGCTGAAAGTCTGATTGCGGTGTTCGATGAGGATCATGTCGGCAAGGGTTATTTCCAGGGCGACCTCAGCATGTACAAACAAGTTGTGGCGGCGCTCAACAAGATGGGGGAATTCTCAAGTTGGCACGACCATATCAACAGTGACAAGCCTGCCGATTGGGAAAAGGCGATCGAGCAATTGAAACGAGCTTTTGGAAAGTAGCAAAAAGATCGCAATCAACATGAGCCTGGTGGTAGGGAGGCTGCTGTCACATGCGGCCCAATAGCCTCGAAATCACATCGGTTCGACGGCGAGGGAAAAGACAGCATCATTTCCATGGGGCTCTCACTGGGCCTGTAACTGCGTCGTAGGAGCGTAGGCAACACTAGCACGCTGCCGCGCCTCTCGGGGCCGGCCGCCCCCCTGACGCAATCTGCCAGACTCGGACACCGCCCCAGGAGCCAGCCTCGAGGAGCCCAATGCCATAGGATCATAGGTGGATCATAGGTGACATAAGGCCCCTTCTCAGTCCCCGCCGGTGTCACCTTTGGCACAGCGTGTTTGCTCTCCACACAGCAATGACACATTTGACAGTTTCTTCCTCCAATGGTACGAGGGCTGAAATCACCGGTGGAATAACGATGACACCAGCATCCAGATCTGTGATGGCGCGCAAAAGCAGCGGCGTCACACTGATGGTCGCCGGGATTCTATTCAACTCGGCGGACCAGGCCTGGAACCTCATGCACAAAGGCATTCTCACGCCGGGGCCGGCAAAACTCTTCGGACTGTTGGGGCTTCTGATGATCCTAGGGGGTGCTTACCTCTTTTGGCGGGGACGTGAGTATGCTGCGAAGGCCGACGCTGAAAGAATCCTCACCGGCTCTAACCCAGATGTGTTATACCTACGAGCTTTTCGTAGCGACCAATCGACTGTGGGATACCTAGTGTTGAGCTTTGGCACGATGTTCACTGACGAGGAAGAGTTGGCCGACGTCCTGCGGCCGTTCGGCGATCTCATCGCGATCGGCCAACCAGGCGAGGATCTGCCCAAACCGGGCGCGGCGCGCATTTACGTCTCCGACGAGGATTGGAAAAAGGAAGTTAAACGTCGGATGCGGGCAGCTCGACTCGTCGTGATCAGGGCCGGCGTGGGAGAGAATCTGCTCTGGGAGCTGAAGCAAGCTGTCGAGACTCTAAATCCGGAAAAGGTGCTGATCCTTGTCCTACATATGAAGTCGGAGAATTA
>Ga0126377_10003725_pt1 | contig 10887 bp, 7 predicted proteins | sample PanSoiMetPlot_22_FD_92647 | JGI IMG/M metagenome (GOLD analysis project Ga0126377, IMG submission 92647) | Tropical forest soil microbial communities from Panama - MetaG Plot_22 | ecosystem: Environmental > Terrestrial > Soil > Tropical forest > Bulk soil | place: Panama | collected 2016-02-17
GATGTCACGATCGCCGCCGTTCCCGGTGAGACGCCCGATCCCACGGTCATCGACACCGCGTTCGCCAACATGCGTTCGGCGATCAGGCTGCCCGGCGCGATCGACATCACCGGGCTGCGGGTCGTCGGATCGCTCGGTGGCCGGATCAATGCGCCGGTGCCGGTGGCGTACCGTTCCGGGGTCTGCGATCACGTGGTCGTGGTGGGGCGGTGCCCGACCGACGTCAATGACGTGATGTTGAGCCGTGCGCTGGCCGGCCAGCTCGGCATCAATGTCGGCGGAACGGTGCCATGGCCGACGGCGAGCCGGCTCGCCACGGTGCCTTCGCTGCGCATTGTCGGTTTGTATGACCCGATCGACGTGGAAAACGCATATTGGGGCAAGGGTCTGCTGTCCGCGACCGCTCCAGTCGGATCGCCGACCGCGGACGCGATGTTCGTGACCGAGTCAACGATCCGCGCCGACGCACAAGGTGCCACGGTCGAACGACTGCTCGTGGTGACGCCGGCGACGGTGACTAGCTCCGGTCCCGATGCTCTCGCCGACCAGCTGTCGGTGATGGTCGCCGCGATCGGGAACTCGTTCGCCCTCGACCAGGACTACTTTCCGCTCGCCACGCGGATCGACGCGGATCTGCGGACCGTCACGAATACCGTGCCGGTGCTGGCCGTCGAGTTGATCCTGTTCGGCTGGTTCGCGCTCTACCTTGTGTTGCGCGCCATGTCCGCCGGGCGACGCGCCGACGTCGGGCTCGCGCTGTTGCGTGGAACGGGACGCGTGGGCATGTGGCGTTTGTTCGGGCCGCAGAACGCCGTACCGGTGGTGGCCGCGATCCCGTTCGGCGCGCTCGCCGGCTATCTGGTCGCACGATGGCTCGCCGGCCCAGTGCACAGCAGCGACCAACCTGTCGCGCTGGCTGTTTCCGCCGCCGCCGCCCTGCTGGTCGTGCTCGGCGCGTTGATCGCCTCGGCCGTCGCGGAGCGGGCCAGCCGGCGTGCGCCGATCATCGACATGCTGAGGCGGACACCCGCCAGACGTCGTGGGTGGCGTGCGGACGCGGCGGACGGCGTGGTCGTCGCGCTTGCGCTATTCGCGTTCGTTCAATTCAAAATCGGTGGTACGGCAACAATCGGTGGTACGTCCGGCGCCGCCACGCCGACAAATGGTGCGGTTGGCGTGGCCGCCGCGACACCGGCACTTCTTGCCGTCGTCATCGCGCTGGTGGCCGCCCGCGTTGTTGCGCCGATCGCATTGCGGTTGCTGCCGGCGGCCATACGGGCCGGTCACGCCACGCGGATGCTCACCGCCGCGCACTTCGCCCGACGGCCCGGCATCGACCGGGTGTTCGCGATTCTCGTCGTCGCAGTCGCATTGATCGGTTACGCCGTGCTTGGCTGGCAGACGGCCACTGACGCGGCACATACCCGCGCTGTCGAACAACTCGGCGCCGATCGGGTGCTCCAGATCCGCAATGCGAGCGCGCAGCGCGTGCTTACCGTCACGCGCGCCGCGGATCCGACCGGCCGTTATGCGATGGCCGCGGCGGCGTACCCGAGTAGCAAGGTCCTGGCCGTCGACCGCACCCGGCTGGCGGCGATCCTGCACGCCGGACCCGGCTGGCCGTCGGGTGCGAGCGTGGCTGCGGCTCTCGATGCCAACGTCGCGACCGCGCTACGGCTGTCGGACGGCCCGCTTCGCCTCGGAGCGACCGCGACCACGTTGCCGCGTCACGGAGTCGAACTCGCGGTGGACCTCGTTGACGCCGACGGCGTCGGACACGCGGTGCGATTCGGGCCGCTCGCCACCAGGCGAAACACCTACCAAGCCACGCTTTCCGGGTGCCCGAGCGGCTGCGCGTTCGTGGACCTGCAAGTGGTGGACGCGCTGAATCCAGACTCGCCGGCCGGCTCGCCGGTCCAAGGCGTGTCGATCGTGGTGGGCTCGCTCGAACCGGACTCCGGACCGACCGGCGAGGGTGCCAGCGGCACAGCGGCCTCTGGAGGCGCCGCCGCGCCGAGTGGTGTCGGGGTGCCTGGCGGGCTCGACGCCACGGCATTCGGCGACCGTGACGGGTGGCGTACGTCTATCGGCGACGCCACGCTCGGACCCGCGGTCTCTACCGGGCCCGACGGCTTGCACATCGACCTACCGACTGGCGAGAGCCGCGGCGAGTTCAAGCTCTTCGACCCGCGTGTGTTTCCCGCCGACGTGTCCCTTCCGGTACCCGTCGTGTCCGCCGGCACACCGCCAGCACCTGACCGGCCGGGTCTGGCTGATCTCGACGTGTTCGGCGACCTCACGGTGCCCGATCGCGTCGCCGCACACGTGGCAGTGTTGCCGCAGCTGGGAACGTCCGGCACGTATGTCGACCTCAGCGCGGCGCTGCGGCTCGACGGCGGTGCCGGGGTCGGTGCGCAGCCGCAGATCTGGCTCCGTGCCGACGCGCCGGCCAGCGTGCTCGCACGGATCCGCGCGGCGGGCCTCGTGGTGGCGTCTGACGTGTCCATTGGCTCGGCCGAGGCGTCCTATGGCCGGCAGGCGCCGTTCGCGGCGCTGCGCTTCGGGTTGGCCATCGCGGTGATCGCCCTGCTAGTTGCGGCCATCGCGGTCATCACGCTCGCCACCGTCGAGCGCCAGAATCGAGCCGCCGAACTCGGTGCGCTGCGCCGCGTCGGCCTCGCGGCCCGAGCCACCGCCGCGACGGCATACGCCACCTACCTCTGTCTCGTCGCCGCCGCGCTAGGCGTCGGACTCGCCACCGTCGCGATCGCACACCTGCTGGTCGGACGACACGTCACGGTGTTCGCCGACGGGTACGCCGTGCCGCCGGCGCCGCACGCGACCGCGATCGGCTGGGTGTTCGTGGCGGTCGCGTCGGCGGTGCCCCTCGTCGCGGCGGCCTGGTACGCGGCCGCCCGTCTCGTCCGGACATACCGTCGCGTGCCCGGAGGTGGCGGGTGATCGGGATCCTGTGGTCGATGATCCGTGGCCGATGGGCGCGAGCGATCGCCGTCTGCGCTCTGGCATCGGCCACCATCGCGATCGTGGCGGCGTGGCCGGCGTACCTCGCGCGCGCCGACGCGTCGATGATCGCCACCGAGATCGCGCACGCGTCAACGTCCGAGGTCACCACGTCGGCCCGTCAGGTCATCTCGGTGAATGTCGGGATCGCCGCACCCAGCGGGCCGGACGCGTCCGGCGATGGGGGTTCCTCGGACACGTCGTCACCGCCACCGGACACCACCGCCGACACGGACTTTGTGCCGACCGAGACGACGCGTCTGACCGCACCGTGGTTCACCACAATCTATGCGACGGACATCGATGTCGACACCGCATCGGTCGCGCCGGGCGCCTCCGAACAGGCGACGATTCCGTTGGTGCTGTTCCGCCAGAACTATTGCGCGCACGTGGTCATCACGAGCGGCCGGTGTCCGGTCGCGCTACGCGAGGTGCTGCTCGATGACGACCTCGCCATGCGACTGCACGCGAGCATTGGCGCCGCACTGAACCTGTATGGCGTCAAGCAGACGTCGCTGGCGGAGCAGCGATCGAAGGGCGTGGGCCTGTGGCAGGCGTTGCCGGCGTACGTGGCGGTCACCGTCGTGGGTACGTACCGCGTACCCGACCGGGACGACGCGTACTGGGGGACCGAGGCGTATTTCTCGACGGCAAGCGGCGACCGAGGCGACGTCCTGCCGATCCTCACGCAGCCCGGCACCATCGACGTGCTGCCGCACAGCGAACGTCGCGAGAACGTCGACGCGGAACTGCGTACATCCGCCGTGACAGTGGCTGCGCTGCCCGCCATCCGGTCGCAGGTCCACCCGTTCAACACGTCGATCCCGGCGATGCTGGACCGAGTGGATGCCGACCGTAGCGCGTTGCGCGTCGTCGTACCGTTGGTCGCCGTACCGCTCCTCCTGCTCGGTTGCTTCGTCCTGTTCCTCGCGGCGGGGCAAGCCGCAGACGTACGCCGGCCGGAACTCGCCGTGATCAAGCTGCGCGGCCTCGCGGCATGGGACAGGTGGTGGCTCGCCGTAGCGGAAAGCGTGCTGGCGGTCGCGATCGCGGTGCCCGTGGGCCTCGCGGTCGGTGGTCCGCTCGCCCGTGGCGTCGCGGCGATCACGCTGCCTTCCCCGGCGCCGGCGACGACAACCGGGGCGTCGGCGCACGGTGAGTTGGCGTGGGTCGCCGTCCTGCTGCTCGCGGTGCTGGGCGCCCATCTCCGGCCGCTGGTGGCCCGCGTGCCTGATCTGCTTCGCCACGTTCCGGATCGCGCCCGTCAATGGCGGTCGGTGCCGCTACAGGCCGCGATCATCGTTCTCGCGGTCGCCGCCGTCGCGCAACTGCGCGCCCAAACCGGCCCGCCGGCCGGGCTGACGAGCGTCGCGCCGGCACTTGTGGTCGCGGCGGTGGCTGTCGTCCTCGGCCGGCTAGTCCCGCCGATCACCACGCGAGTCGGTTTGCGCGCCATCGGGTCGGTCGGTCGACGTGCCGGATCGGCCCGACGGCTGGGCACCGGACTCGGCGCGATCGTCCTGGCCCGCCGACCCGGTGCCCAACGTCTGGTGATGGTCGAGGCGGTAGCGATCGGCATGCTCGGCTTCGCATTCGCCGCTTCGGTTGCCGCGTCACAGGATCGGGCCACAGTCGTCGCGCTCGACCTCGGCGCGCACCGCGTCCTATCGGTTGGTTCCACGTCGCCCACCCAACTCCTGCGCGCCGTCGGCGCGGCCGATCCAAGCGGTCGGTACGCGATGGCGGCGATGGCCGTACCCACCGCCTCCTCGTTCAATCCGCCGGTTCTCGCCGTCGACTCGACGCGTCTGGCCGCCGTGGCCAACTGGCCGGCCGGCAGCGATGTCGCGGTGGCCGCCGCTGCGTTGGCCGCGCCAGGACCCGCGCCGATCACGGTGACCGCGACCTCGGTAGAGATCGACGCGACCATGGATTGGTCGACGTCGACGCTGATGCAAGTCGCACTGTCCGCCGTGTTCCTACCCAATGACGGCGGCCTCGAAGTCGACGCGGACTTCGGCCTCACCTCGCTCGGGCGGCACACGTACGAAGCGCAAGTGCCCAGCTGCGCGGCCGGATGTCGACTCGTCGGGCTTCTCGTCGTACCGGACACCGACTTCTCGGCGACGGTCGGCGCCACGATCCATTCCTTGCGCGCCGCACCGGCCGTCGGTGCCCGCGGCGTCGACGTACCGCTGGGGTCGTCAGCGGCCTGGCGGGTGGTCGCGAGCGCCCCTGGGTATGCCACGCCGGTCCTATCTTCCGGGCCGGACGGGCTCGCGCTGTCGGTTCCGGCCGCAGATCATTACCAGGACGGCGTTATCGTCGCGCCGATCGCCGGACCGTATCCGCTGCCCGTAGTCGCCACCAGTGACGCGACCGCGAACGCGATCGCCGGCGTCGACGGATCGACGGTCCAGGTACGCGTCGCGGACACTACGGCGGTGCTGCCACGCGTGGCGCGGCGAGGTGAATTGGTCGATCTCAACGACCTTGCGCTCGCCATGGTGCGACCGAACACGGTGCTACCGGCGGAGGTGTGGCTCGCTCCGAATGCGCCGGACTCGGTGGTCGACGCGCTCCAGGCACAGGGCCTGCGCGTATCTTCCGAGCGGACGTTGGCAGACCAACGTGCCTACCTCTCTCGTCAAGGCCCGGCGGTCGGCATCGCGTTCGCGCTGACAGCGGCCATCGCACTCGTCCTGCTTGCGATGGCGTGTCTCGCTCTGCTGCTGCTCGTCGACCGCTCCGAGCGGATCACCGAGTTGCAGGCGTTGCGAACACAGGGGATCGCCGCATCGACGGCGCGGCGATCGCTCATCGTGGCGCACGCTGGGCTGCTGTGCGCCGCGGCGATCATCGCGTTGCTCGGCGGTGCCCTCGCGTGGCTGTTGACCGCGGACCGGTTGCCGGTCTTCGTCGACCCGAAGGCCAGCGGCCTGACGGCCACGAACATCCCGATCGGCGCGATGGCGATCGGCGTCGGGGCCGGTGCCGCGGTGCTCGCCGTCATCGCCGTGTCGGGTGCGCTCGCGATCGCTCGTCGACTGCGCGCTTCAGGAAGGATGAGCCGATGACCTCACCCGTACGCCAAACGGAACGTGCCGTGACCGGTCTGGCGGTCGGGTGTCGCCGGGTCGTACACATTTATCGTGGCGAGGGCGGCGACGTCGTTGCGCTCGCCGGTGTCGACCTGTCCATCGCACCCGGCGAAATGCTCGCGCTCGTCGGACCGTCGGGATCGGGCAAGTCAACCCTGGTCGCGTTGCTCGCCGGTCTGATGAGGCCATCCGCCGGGCGTGTCATGGTCGGCACCTACGACATGGCGAAGTTGACCGACCGCGAGATCGCCCGGCTGCGCGGCACGGAGATCGGCGTCGTGTTGCAGGGTGCGTCGCGCAACCTGCTGCAATACGCGAACCTGTATCGCAACATCTGGCTGGCCAGACGACGGGCGGCCCGGTCCGGTGGGGTCACGCTCGACGATCCCGATCGGATCCTGGACCTCGTCGGCCTTGCCGGCCGCGGCCGGGCACACCTTGCCGATCTCGCCCCCGATGCGAAGCAGCGCGCCGCGCTTGCCGTCGGCATTGCGGCCGGACCCGGACTGTTGCTCGTCGACGAGCCGACCAGCCAGCTCGACTCGGCCGGCCGCGACGAGGTGCTCACCGCGATCGAGACCGTCAACGCCGAGCGGGGTACGACCATCGTGGTGGTCACGCACGACCAGAACGTCGGCGTACGGCTGGGTCGCGCGGTCACCATCCGCGACGGTCGCGTTGGAGCCGAAGGTCGTGATGGTCGAGACTTCGCGGTCGTCGCCAGCGACGGTACGGTTCAGCTGCCGCCCGACGTGCTCGCGACCTACCCGCCCGGCACGATGTTCACCGTCGACCACGACAGCGGAACGATTTCGCTCGAGGTCGGCGGCTCGCACGGAACGTTGTCTAGCGACTGATCTCGCCCTGCTTCGGCCGCGCGGTCCCTTCGGAGCGCCGGCTTCGGCCGCGCGGTCCCTTCGGAGCGCCGGCTTCGGCCGCGCGGTCCCTTCAGAGCGCCGGCTTCGGCCGCGCGGCCCGGTCACTCAGTTGCTGAAGTCCTGGGTCAGCCAGACCTTGCCCGACGAGTCCCGTACGACGTCGATGCCGATGTGGTGGAACGCACTGGACAGCAGATTGCGACGGTGACCGTCGTTCGGCGGCTGCTCGTCGTACATCGACTGGGTGAGTGCCTCGGCGGCCGCGACGATCGCCGACGTACTGTTCGCGTGCGGCCCGCTCCAGCCGATGTTCTCGCCGCACGTCGACCAGTGCACACCCTGCGCCGAGATGCGATCGCCGAGCGACGCCTCGCCAGGGCACTGATGCGACAGACCGCAGCTGCCCATCATCTTGACGTTGTGGGCGTGGGCGCTGGCGTCCAGGCCGGACAGCAGCGTGTAAGGCGGCAACCCGTGTTGCGCGCGGAGATCGTTGATCTGGGCCAGCAACTGGTCGCGCACCGAGCTGCCGGCCGGTGGCGGCGTCGGCCGCGTCGTCGGCTTCGGCGACGACTTGTGCGACGGGCTCGCGTGCGCGGACGGAGAGTTCGCCGGCGTGACACCCGCTGCCGGCGAACCGGTCGGGTGGCCCGGCGCCGTGCCGACCGCTGGCTGGATGGCGGTCATGACGTTTGCCGAGCCGAGTCGGGCCAGGTCGGCACCACTGGTCCCGCCGTGTCCGATGACCACCTGTGCGGCGATCACGCCGGCGGTCACCGCGGCGGCGATAACGGCGGGCAACACGACACGGAACGACCGCACGAGCCCACCGAAGCAGAGGCAGATATCCGTGTCAAATGCATCCGGCCGTTGCCGCGATGATCTTCTCGCGACGCCAGGCCGAGGTCACGGAGCGTCGCCACGCGACGCCCGGCGCGCCGCGATGCGAGCCTCTGTGCGAGCGCGACGCGCGAACATCGCGGCGACGTTGGCGTATGCGGAGACGACCAGGTCCAAGTGCTGCCCGGCCTGCTGCACCGACATTCCCATCTGGGGGTCGGTTCCGACCAGGCCCGTTTCCTGTTCGACGATCCCGGCCAGCAGATACAGGACTCTGATCGCGTTCGCCGGCTCTTCAAAATGCCAGTAGGCCATGCTGATACTCGCCGTTGTCGCGGTGAGCTGCAGGTGGATACCGGTCTCCTCGTGGCTCAACTCTCCGTACGCGTCGTTGAGAGAGGGCTCGACATTGGCCAAGTGGGGCCCGACGCACTCGACGACTCGACGCCAGACTTCCGCGGCGGGCGCAGTGTCGCCGTTCACCGCGTCGGGGTCGAGGCGGGGATCGCTGAACGTCAAGTCATAGGACATCCAGCGACCATACGCGGCTTGATGGGCGCTCCTCTAACTGTGACTTGCGGGCAATCGCGAGCCAGGCGCTAGAAGGACGTGCCGTAGTCGACCACGCAGTTGACCTTCATCGCCTGATCCGTCGGCGCCGGCGGCGCGACGTTGGGTACGTAGACGGTGACCTCGGCGCGATTGTTCGCGGCGTTGTCGTCGACCAGGTTCCCGATCGCTGGCAGCAGGTAGACGTTGAGCACCACCCGTTGTCCGGCGTAACTGAAGGCGTCCTCAACATAGACGCCCTCGAGGTGCTCGTAGCCGAAGTCGCCGAACCAGCTGGCGCCGATGTACCCGTACGTGTTGTGGCCGAAGTTGTCCTGCGCGACGAACTCGAGCTGCTGCGGATGCAGCAGGCCGGCGTAGTGGAAGGTGAAGTCGGCGCTGAGCGATTCGAACCCCGTCTCGTCAGCCGCCCAGTAACACTCGTCGTCCACGGTCACGCCATAGTCGCTAGGCGCGGCGAACGACCGAGGTCCGCCACCCTTCGGCGGCTGCGCCGGTGGTGCGCTCGACCCTGACCCGGCCGGCGATGCGGTGGTGGTTGCGCGAGGCCCTCCGGGCTTGCTCGTCGAGGTCGACGTCGACGTGGGCGCTGGCGCGGCTGTCGGACCGGCCGCCGTCGCGCCGGTCGGCACCTGTCCCAAGCCAGCCGTACCGGTCGGCGGGGCGCTCGAACACGCCGCCAGGAACGTGCCCGCGACGAGTACGCCGACTGTGGCGCGCATCACGCCGTGCTTCATGAGGGGACCGTACAAGCGAGGCTCACGACAAGCTGTCGTCTGTCACGAGTCCGACTCAACGGCTAGATCGCAGCGCCGATCGGGTCGGCCTGGTCAAAGCGGCGGACGGATCGGCGGAATGGCCGCGCCCGGGAATCGACGTGGACCGGACCACAAGGCCGGCGGCGCGTCCACGGCTTCGGCGATGCCGTAGGCCGCCTTCTCGTAGTTGACGCGCCAGCCGACGAAGTCCGGCCACGCATCCTTTGGGTCGCGCTCGATCGGAAAGTCCACCGCGCGCAGCTCGGCAATCGCGTCGAGGAACTCCTCGTACGTGACACTGATACCGCCACGTTCAAATTCGCCCGGTACGCGAAGGCCCATGGCCGCGGCGATCTCGTTGAAGCAAAGGAACCCGCTGCGGAGACATAGCCTGGCGGTGACCGTTGGCGCTCGACCGGGCGAGAGCGCCAACAACATCGCGGCGGAGTCCACCACCGCCAACAACGCGGTCACCCAGGACGACAGCGGTTTGGGCGAGCGGAACCGGACCAGCACCGGATAGGTGGTGTGGCTCTCCGTGATGTCAGCGGCCAGCCGTTCCCAATCCGCATAGAGCTGCGGCAGCCGATCGAGCGTCGACGTGCCGGATCCGAGACCGAAGTGCGTGCGGACAAGCAGTTCTGGCCCCCAGGCGGGAAGTCCGGCGCGGGCGTTGAGCAGCGCGACCTCCGTCTCGCGGCTGTTGAACGCGGAATAGAGCGTTGGCAGGTACGCGATCTGCAAGGTGACGGTGACGAGGCTGGTCAACGCGGCGATGTCGAGAATCGCTCGTTCGGCGGCGCCGTGCTCATGCGCTTCGCCGATTGCCCACAACGCCGGTCCAGCATTCGAAAACGCGGTGGTGATTCCGCCGTCCACGAACGGCCACAGGATCAGCGAATACCCGACGTAGAAGAGCAACAGCCAGATGACGATCTGGCTAAGAAGCACGGTGGCGGCCTGTGCCGACAACACCCGGTCACGGCGGCGGTAGTTGGCGGTGCGTCTCGTGGCCAGTTGAAACGTGATGTTGACCAGCCGGTCGATCCCGCGTGTCAACCAACTCGACACGGGCCGCGGCACGACCACCGTGCCGATGACGCTTCGCGCCGCGACGAGCACGAGAAGCACGCCCAACGCGGCGACCAGGTAGCGGACGAACTGCGGCGCCGCCATGACTCTCCTTCGCCAGGAACCGGCGCGCTGACGGTGCCTGCGGACCGATCGGGTATCGCGTCGACCACCGAGTCGAGATACCCAGACGTCGCGGCCGGAGTGCTCGACACGCGCGAGTTTACGGCTGTTGGTCGTCGTCCACGTCGGAAGTGCCGACAAGCCCGTCCCAGGACCAGGTTGGTGACGCTTGCCCGTCCGGCACATCATCGGCGGACCGGCGACAACGCGACATCCTCGTGATCCCCCGTTACCCGTGATAGGTGTTCTCGTCTGCTCCAATGGACGCGGACGGATCACACGGGTCGGCGGTGCGCCGCCGCCCGCCGCGACTCGGTGAGGAGACCGCATGGATCGCCGGAACACCAACGTAAACGCCTTCAATGCCGTCTACGGACTCGGTCTGATCGGCGCGATCGTCTACTACATACAGCAGGCTGATGGGTTCTGGTCGGGCGTGTTAGGCGTCCTGAAGGCCTTGGTCTGGCCGGCATTCTTCGTCTACCAAGTCCTGAAGTTCATCAGCGCCTAGGCCGCGCAACACAC
>Ga0126377_10003726_pt1 | contig 10887 bp, 7 predicted proteins | sample PanSoiMetPlot_22_FD_92647 | JGI IMG/M metagenome (GOLD analysis project Ga0126377, IMG submission 92647) | Tropical forest soil microbial communities from Panama - MetaG Plot_22 | ecosystem: Environmental > Terrestrial > Soil > Tropical forest > Bulk soil | place: Panama | collected 2016-02-17
CTCTTTCGAATTTCAGAGTAGAGTCTTTGAGGCTGATCGCGCTGATCGGCAATCCTCTAGCGCCCTGATCAATACTATCCCAAGTTGCTTTCAGCGTCCCCTTTTCATCTTTTGTAACGTGTAACCGGAAACGGAGCTCCACATCGTCGGCTTTAATTGTACCTTGCCAGGAGCCCTCGATTGTTTGCGCATTAGCGCCAACATTCATGAATAGACTCACCAGCAAACCCCAGAATAATTTATTCATGTGTTAATCCTTTCCTGATGGTGAAACTAAAGCGTATTGCGCCTGGACGTACGGCGAACTGTTACTCTCAGTTCGATCTCTTTTCGAGACGTTTTAAAGCGCAGGCCAGATAGAACGCGGATCGAACTATAGATCGCTCCCTCGATGATAGTGGCCGTTCAACAGAAAAAGGATACCGCTTAACCGAAAGAGATAGCGCCTGCAGCCGGCCACATCGTATCAGTAACGGCGCGGGATTGGCTCGCTGGCAAAGTCAAGACTTGCGGAAAGGTAGTCAGGCAATGGTCAGACTCTTCAACTTCGTCGCATTTATCATAGTCGCCGTCCTGGCCTTAATGGCTGAGGCTGAAGCGCAAACACAATCCTCAAAAATTTCCGGCGAAATCTCCGGCGAGGTAATGGACCAGCGCGGAGACCTCATCGCCGGCGCGCAAATAAGCCTGACTGGCGCCGCAGACTCGATGCGGAAGGAGGAGAGCGACGCGCGCGGACGATTTCGGTTCAACGGTCTGACGCCCGGGGATTATACGCTGAAAGTCGCGGCGCAAGGATTCGCCGCGCGAGAGGAGAGGGTGACATTAAAGAGCGATTCTTCGTCTCGACGTCTGACGATCACACTGTATCCTGCGATCAGAGAAACGATCTCCGTCAACGACGACGGGAACGCGGTTTCGCTGGATCCGGATCGCGCGGCGGGCGCACAGGTCCTCAAGGAGGAACAACTCCGCCTGGCGCCCGATGACCCGGATCGGTTCCGGGACTTTCTTCAACTGCTCTCGACCTCGTCAGGCAGCGCCCCCGGACAGGCGGCCGTGACCGTTGACGGTTTCACTCACGAAGGACGCCTGCCGCCGAAATCCGCAATTCGTGAAGTGCGGATCAATTCCAACATCTTCTCGGCGGAATACGACAAGCCACCCTATCGCGGCGGGCGTATAGACATCTACACCAAACCCGGCGCGAGCGCATTTCACGGATCAAGCTCTTTCCATTTCAACAACGCGTCGCTGAACGCGCGCGACGTGTTTGCGCCGGATCGGGCGCCAATCACGACGCGCCGCTACGGGCTGCAATTGGGCGGCCCGATCATCCGCCAACGCGCGGGGTTTCAGCTCGACTTCGAGGCGCGCAACATCAATGAAGCGGCTACAGTCAACGCCATCACGCTCGATCACGCGCTCAGTCCTGCGCCGCTGGCGGCCAACGCGCCGACGCCGAAGCTCTTGCAGATCGGTTCGGCGCGCGTGGATTGGCAGGCGACGCCGGCTCATGCATTCATCGCGCGTTACGATGTCAATCGGGATCGCTCAGACAATCAGGGCGTGGGCGGTTTCGATCTGCCCGCGCGCGCTTACGACGGGCTCGCCCTAAGCCAGAGCCTGCGCTTTTCCGGAACGTCAGCGATCAGCAAGAACCTGTTCAACGAAGCCCGTATCGGGCTGACGTTCAACCGCATCACACAACGCGCTACATCAGACAAGCCCGCCATCATGGTTTTCGGCGCGTTCACGGACGGCGGCGCGGGCATGCAGTCACTGATCCAGGATGAACGGCGCGTCGAGCTTACGGACAATCTATCGTTCGTCGCAGGCCGTCACGTGTTGAAGTTCGGCGCGCAAATCGTCGGCAGGCGCCTCCACGATGCGCGCGAGGAAAATTCGAACGGCGCATTTGTCTTCGGAGGCGCCGTTGCGCCGCAACTCGACGCCGACGGCCGCGTCGTGATCGGCGCCGACGCGATGAATATTTCGGGGCTTGAGCAATACCGGCGCGCCTTGCTCGGCTTGCCCGGAGGCGCGCCGACCCGCTTTTCAATCAGTCGCGGCAATCCCACGGTCGCCGTCGACCAAAGGACTTGGGCCGGATTCGTCCAGGATGAATGGTCATTGCGCCAGGATACGCTGATAAGTTTGGGGCTTCGCTACGAATCGCAGACCAAACCATTGGACGGAATCAGTCTCGGCCCGCGCGTCGGCATCGGCTATTCGCCTGACAAGAAACGCCACTGGGTACTTCGGGCGCGCGCGGGACTTTTCTATGACCGGATCGGGGTTCCTTTGGCCGTGGAGACGCTGCGGCTCGATGGCCGACACGTTCAGCAGGTCATCATTGATTCTCCGTCTTTCCCCGACCCTTTCAATAGCGGCGCGGGCGCCGAACAGATTCCGACCGTGCGGCGGTTCAATCCGGCGCTGCGACCGCCGACTTCGTTTCAAGCGCAAGCAGGGTTCGAGCGCCAGTTCCGGCGCGGTTGGAAGCTGGATGTCAGCCACTACTGGTCGCGCGGTTGGGCCATGCTGCGTTCGCGCAACCTGAATGCGCCGTTAGTGGCGCCCGGAGGCGATCCGTTGACCGCGCCCCGCCCCTTCGGCGTCAGACAGAACATCCTTCAATTCGAATCGAGCGGCGGTCTGACGGGCCGCGTGCTGTTCATCGGCGTAAATCAATCCAGCAACAAACTCGTCAACATCTTTTCCGGCTATCTCTGGTTCGATTTCCACACGGACGCGGATCAACCGTTTCAACTTCCGCAATCGAGTTACGACCTTCGCGGCGAATGGGCGCGCCCGTTCTGGCAAGCGGCGCATCGCGGTTTTCTGGTCGCGATCATCAACCTGCCCGGACGATGGCGCGTCTCTACGGAATTGAATCTGGCTTCGGGTACGCCTTTCAACATCACCACCGGTCGCGACAACAACGGCGACGGCGCCTTCAACGACCGTCCGGGCGTCACGGTTGCGGGCGCCGCCGGCGCCATCAGCACGCGCTTCGGCGCGCTCGATCCGTCCCCCGTCAATGGCTCGCTCGGCCGCAATCCCAGCGTGAACCCGTCGAGCGCCACGCTCGATTTCAACCTGAGCCGGACATTCGGCTTCGGAAGCAAAGCCAATCGGAACGAGAAACGTTATCAAATGACTTTCAACGCGCGCGCGAACAACCTGCTCAATCGCGCCAATCTGTCCGGCGTTGACGGTGTGCTCAATTCGCCCTTCTTTGGCCGCCCGAATTCGGCGCTTCCGGCTCGGCGTGTCGAGATTGGTGTGAGATTTGACTTTTAGAGGTTGTTTGGAAATTGGTCGTCTCCCGAATTTCAAAACACCTCTTAAATTTTCCGTCATGAAACTCAACCACGAAGACACGAAGGTCACGAAGGCTGTTTCTGACCTTTCTTCGTGCTCTTCGTGTCTTCGTGGTTGAGTTTCCGAGGAGAGGATGAATCAATATGATGAATTATCAGGCTCGAATCATCGCCATGATGATCCTTTCGATCTTTGCGCCGTCCTGTTCATCGGCGTTGAGCGGCGAGCGGATTACGCCCAACCAAACGTCTCCGCCGGCGGAGACTCTGCGAGTCGCGCCAACGGCGGACCGCCGGCCCGAACGGCAAACCGCGACGGCGCAGGACTCCAGACTGCCCCTTCCGGTGGCGCCCTTGATCGTTCATTACGAATACGTCCCACATTACTTCGTGCAATGGCTCAACGATCATCCGCAATACACGCGCATCGAAGCCGCCGTCGACGATAGCGAACCGCCCGTCTTCAATCTGACGCTGACCGAGAAAGGCTCAGGACGCCGCGTCAATTACTGCAATTCCGAGGCGCGACAGAAGGCGATGGCGCAAGCCGGACAGGAAGCCCGGTTGACGAAGATTGATTACCGCGCGACGAACAACTTCGGCCAGGCCCCCGCGCACGAATTCAGCTTCACGGACGAGCGCGGTCAGGCGGTGCGCTGGCGCTTCACGCTGGCCTCGCCGGTTTCGGAACGCGGCGCCGGCCTGACGCCACAGGAAGAGGGAGTGGGACTGATGCTGATTTACCGGGAGCTCGGGACGGCCGCCGGTGAGGGCACGGCCGCGCAAATCGGCGCTAAAGTGTGTGAAGCCGAACCCTGGACCGAAATCAGCGCGCCGCCTTATTTCGTGGCTTATCGCGGCGCTTATTCCGATGGCATCGGCATCGGCGCGCTGCTTCCCGGACAGGAAAGTTGGCGCGTGACCGATACGCCGAAAGATTTAAAAGAAGGCGCGCAGTGGACGTTCGCTGATGACCGGGGGCGAACACGCCAACTCCGCATCGCCGCAATACGAGGCGATGAATTGACGATTCAGGAGGCCGGAGGATCGCTGACTCTCCAAGCGCGCAAAACGGCGACCGGTTTTGCGCTGCGTGCTATTACGGGCGCCAGCCGTTCAAAAACCATGCGCATCAGCTTCACTCCTGAGTTGGATCTGGCCGCAGGTTCGGCGGCGCCAGTCAATTTCCAAATTGATCAAAACGGACATAACAAGATCGCCTACGGCATCGTGTCGGTTGAGAAACGCGGCAATACGGCGAGTTTGCGCTGGGTATTCAAAGCGCCCGATTGGGCGAAATCCCGCGTGTTGAACTCAACTGTGACGATGAGCGACAACGGCTACAAGGTTGAAGCGAAATGAAGCCCGTATTTGTCTCAATCCTGCTCATTTCATTTGCGATACCGTCCCTGGCTCAATCCGCGGACAGGATTCTCAAACAATCCATCAAAGCGATGGCAGGCGGCTCGGGCGAGAGAGCTTTGCGTCGCGTAACCGCATGGCAAGCGACGGGAACCGTCACGCGCTCGCGCGACGGCGCAACCGGGAGTTTTCAAATGGCGGCGATGCGGCCCAATCTATACGTCTTCAACTTGGAGATCGGCGGTTTTGAAACGAGCGCCGGTTTCACCGGCAAATCGGGCTGGCGGCGCGATTCTCGCGATGGGCTGCGCACGCTGACCGGCCGGGCGAGCGATGACCTGCTTGCCGAAGCCTGGCTTCGTAATCACCGCTGGCTCGATTACAAGAAGGAGCGCGCCAGACTCGTATACGCCAGCGCGGAGTCCGTAAATGGCAAAGCGGCGCATGCGCTTAAGTTCATCGACACGCGCGGCGCGCAGATCAAACTCTATTTCGACGCGACTTCGGGCATGCTGTTAAAAGAAGAACTCCCCGCGGACGGACGCGCGAAGACCATCGAATACAGCGAATATCGCGCGGTTGATGGTTTGATGGAGCCGTTCTCGATGACGCTCTTTGACGGCGAGGAACGCCACGAAATCAAGCTTGAACAGATTAAGCATAACCCGCCGCTCGACCGCGCGATCTTCGACTTCCCTCGCGTCTCGAATGAGCCGGCGCCCGATCTAAACTCGCTGTTCGCCAGGCTGCGCGAAAATCAGACCGCGCTCGATGAGTTGCGCGAAAAATATTGCTACACCGAGACGGTCACACAACTTCAACTCGACAAGCAGGGCGAGGTCAAAGAGAAAGATAGCGAGACCTACGAGTTCAGCTATTTTCGCCAGCGCCGCATCCGGCGTCTGGTGTCGAAGAACGGGAAGTCTCTGACGCCTGACGAGCAGGCCAAAGAAGACCGTCGCATCGAGAAACTGATCCGCGACCTGGACGCGGGCAAAGCGATCAGCATTCCTTACAACCAGCGGCGGTTGAGGATCAGCGACCTGCTGCGGGTGTCGCGTTTCACAAACCCGCGCCGCGAACGCTTCCGCCAGCGCGACGTGATCGTCACGGATTTCGAGCCGAATCCGAACTTCAGGCCGGAAAACCTCGATGACACGTTCGTTCACAGCCTTGCGGGTTCGATGTGGATTGACACGGCGGACCTGCAAGTCGCGCGCGTCGAGTTCCAACTGATTGACGCCTTCAGGGTAAGCGGCGGCGCGTTTTTCATGATGAAGCCCGGCTCTCGCTTCGTCACCGAGCAGGATCGCTTCAACGATGAAATCTGGTTGCCGACTTATACCGAAGTCACGATCAGCGCTCGGGCGATGGTCTTCGCTAACTTCGGCGTTATTCAGAAAGTCACTTATGGCGATTACCGGCGCTTCGATGTAAATTCGGAAGAGAAAATCAAATCGCCCGTGGCTGAGGGGAAACCTGTCAAACCTTGAGGTCGTAAGCTCCATAGTGATGAACACACAACATTTGTGACAGCTTTGTTCGCCGCGGCGAAGTTTTTCCGCCGGGAATCAAGCAGGTGAAATGCTGATGCGATGCGCAAAACGAATATTGCCGGCGCTGTTTTTGATGATGGCCTGTGGCGCCGCGTTGGCGCAGGAACAATTTCCCGGCGCCGGGCCGCTCGGCGTCTGGCAGCAGTCGCAGCAGATGCAGCGCGATTACATCGAACTGCTCAAAAAACAGTCGGCGGCGGATCCGAACAACCTATCACTGCAACTGAATCTGGGCCGCGCATATCACTGGCTGGCGCTCTCGCATGAAGAGGATGCGCTGCTCGAAGGCGAGAAAACCTTCAGGCGGATCCTTGCGCGCGAGCCTGACAACGCCGTGGCGCTGGCTTACGCCGGTTCGATGCTCGGCCTCAAGATCGGTCACAACCTCATTCCCGAAGATCAGATCGGCCCGGCGTCGAATCAGGCCGGCGCCGCGTTGGATCGCGCCGTGAAGCTCGCGCCCGATTCCATCGAAGTTCGAATGCTTCGCGGTTACTCGAGTTTTTACACCCCGTCAATCGTGGGACGCGACACGCTCGCCGTCGAAGATTTCACTCGCGTCCTCGAGTTGTTCAAACGGTTTCCTGTCGCCGAAGCGAGGCAAGCCGAAGTCCTTCTCGTTCTCGGCGACGCTTACCGCAAGATGGGCGAGATGGATCGAGCGCGCGCGCAGTGGGAACACGCCAGGTCGCTCGCGCCGGCTTCACCAGTATCGCTCGTCGCCGAGTCTCGGCTGCGCCAGTATGAAAATCGAGAAGAGAACATCGCCATAAATTTCAAAAGACTGGCGGCGCTCGCAGGCTTCCTGATCGGCGTACTGATCTACGCCGCGCTCGCCGCGCTGGTGGCGCGGGACCTGGTGGGGCGTCGGAGGCGCGGGACTGCGGAGGCGCTCGTCGTGGCGCTCGTGGCGCTCGGCTGGAACTCCTTGAATCTGGCGGTGGCTGTCTCGGCGGCGCTCAACTCGACTCCGCCGCTGAGGGTGTGGCGGCTTGCCGATTGGCAGCGAGATTACGGCGCCCTGCTGCTGGCGCTGGCCCCGATTCCGCTCGGACTGGTGGTCGTCTATCGCTTCTACGAAGCGCGGCGAAAACACGCCATCGCCGAAGAAGAATTGCGCAGGCTGCTGGCGCAGGCGGAATTGAAAGCTTTGCGCGCGCAAATTGACCCGCACTTCTTTTTCAATGCGCTCAATTCAGTGGTCGCGCTCATCCATCGTGATCCGGCGGCGGCCGAGGAACTGATCGAAGACCTGGCCGATCTATTCCGCCATTCGTTCAAGCCGAGCCGCGACTTCATTGCGCTTGCCGAGGAGTTGAGCCTGGTGGAGACTTACCTGAAGGTGGAGAAGATGCGGCTCGGCGATAAGCTGCAATTCAACAAAGTCGTCACGCCGGAAGCCCTGGCTGCCAAGATTCCGGCGCTGACCGTACAGCCGCTGGTGGAAAACGCTGTAAAGCATGGGATCGGCGATCTACCGGAGGGCGGTCAGATCACGCTCTCAGCCGCGGTCGAAGACGGGCTCCTGAACATCGCAATCGCGGATACCGGGGCCGGCCTTCCCTCGGCGCCCCTGCCGCAACTCTTCACGCAAGGCGTCGGGCTAAGCAACATCAACGAAAGGTTGTCGGCTTTGTACGGCGCCCAGTCAGGGCTGCGCATTGAGGGGCGGCCCGGACGAGGCGCGACCGTTTCATTCGCCATACCATTACTTCATTTATGATTCACGCGTTGATTGTTGATGACGAGGAATTAGCCCGCGAACGGTTGCGCGGAATGCTGGCGCCGTTCGCGGACGTCGAAGTCGTCGCCGAAGCCGGCAGCGGCGCCGATGCGGTGATCAAGATCGAGAAGTACGAGCCGGATTTGCTCTTTCTCGACGTGCGGATGCCGGGACTGGACGGGTTCGAGACGCTGAGGATGGTCGAGACAAAGCCTTTACCGCTGGTCATCTTCGTCACGGCTTACGATCAGTACGCGGTGGCGGCCTTTGAAGCGAACGCCGTGGACTACTTGCTCAAGCCGGCGCGACGGCGGCGGTTGGAACAGGCGCTCGACAAAGCTCGTGAGAAACTCGCTTCGCGCCAGGCGGGCGCCGCGCAGTTGAACGCTTTTCTGCAAACCGTCGCTCGCCGGCCGGAGCCCTATCTTCAACGTCTCCCCGTGCGCGCGCAGAATCGCATACTGATTCTGCCTGTGGAGCGGATCGCTTTGTTGCGAATCGATCGCGGCCTGGTGCGCGTCACGACGGATGAGGGGGAGTTCCGGACCCGGTACGCGACCTTCACCGAGCTTGAGGGGCTGCTCGATCCGCAAGTCTTCCTGCGGATTCACCGGCAGGTCATCGTCAACCTCAATCACGTGCGCGAGATCACGAATATTGACAAGCACTCGGCCCGCCTCACGCTCAGCGGCGGGCAGCAGGCGCCAGTCAGCCGGAGCCATATGAAAGAATTGCGCGAAGCGATCCGATGGTAATCGTACGTTGCGTTACTCCTGGTCGAGCAGTTGAATCCGGCGCAAATGTCGCCCACCTTCAAACGGCGTTTCGAGCCAAATACGCACGATCTCCAGCGCGGTCTGTTCAGTCAGCATCCGCTGCCCCAGGGCAAGCGCGTTGGCGTCATTATGCTGCCGCGCCAGGCGAGCCGTTTCAGTATTCCAGCACAAAGCGCAGCGCACGCCTTTGATCCGGTTGGCGGCTATCGCCTCCCCGTTGCCCGAGCCACCGAGCACGATGCCGCGCTCGAATTCGCCGCGCGCCACCGCTTCAGCCACCGGACGGATAAAGATTGGATAGTCAACCGGCGCTTCCGAATCTGTCCCGTAGTCTGCGACCTCGTGGCCCAAATTCGTGAGGTACAATTTGATTGCTTCTTTGTATTTGAATCCGGCGTGGTCCGAGCCGATTGCAATTTTCATGTCGTGCCTTTTGTTCTAGATGGTAACGGCGCGCAGCGGCAATAGGCGCGCGCTTCGCAGCCAACGGTCACTGGTTTGCAATGAACGGCGAATGCGTTCTGGCGGCGCCGTCCGTGCAAACTCCCAGTCGCTTGCTACAAAGCAGCATACAGCTTTGGCGCGCCGCCTTACAATGCGATCGCCGGCCTTCCATTTTCTGATGGGCGCAAGCGAAAAGACGGCAAAATCACGAAAGCGGAGTTTGAAGCCGGTCCCATGAAATTCCGCGTAGCTCAATCTTCCAGGCGGTTGACGCGCTTGATATTGAATATTAGAGAAGCGCCGATCTCATACTATGTCGGGTTAATAATGGAGCAAATGGTGTTAATTTCTCTTTGGCTTACTACTCCTTCGAATTATATCAAACGACATTTCGGATCTATTTATCACGCTATCTTACATTTAGCGTGATCGCATGTCTCGATTCCGAGCTTGTTTTATTTTTGGAATGGTTGTTGCTTTTGACGTTGGAGGCCAAGACAAAGGGGGAAAGCCATTATGTATTGCACACAATGTGGAACTTCAGCCAAAAACAAACGATTTTGCACGCAATGCGGCATCGAGCTGAAAAAATCTGCGCCTCAAGCTGGCGCTGCTGAATCCATCTTAAACAAACAGACTCTCAAAGAGGTCCTTCAGGATCAGCCAGTAGACCTCTCGGTCAGGCGGACGATCGATCAACGGTATTTTCTCGAACCCAGGGTTGGCGGTAGTGGGATGGGAGACGTCTATCACGCCAAGCGTTCGCATATCGGGGATGTTGAACAGTCATCAGAAATTTCGAGTATCGAAGCGCCACGCACAACCAGGAAAGGCAACGCGCTAATACTGCTGACTGTCATTTCGATTTTGCTGTTAACTGTCGCCGCCGGGTATAGGAACTTGCGATATATCAACCAGGCTAGAAACTTACAGCAGTCTACTGCGCCTGTCGTAATCGAGAATGTTGAGCCGGCGCCGGCGCCCCAATTGGAGACAGCTCTACCGACAAATCCTACGCCGGCGACAACCCCCACACCGGATGCGCCCGTCGAAAAACCCACACCGAATATCGAAACGAAGCCATCACTGCCCGGCGGCAAACAACCTGTCAGGAAACAGGCGGGGGAAGCGCGGAAGAGTGTCGGCGCCACCCGAAAAGCCGCTCCCCAAAAAGAAGTTATCCCTGATATAGATGACTACAGGTTGAATCGTGACAGGAGGATGATGTTTGATGATTACGGCAGATACAGAAGATATCGCTACAATTCATACTGGCCGGATTATCGAGACAGATTTTATATGAGGCGTAGATTCCGTTGGAATTATCGATAGGCGCAAAGAGATCTACAGTGTCCTTTCCGCGCGCCGGCTTTACAAGGTTTTGGTAGTGTCAAGCCGGCGCGCTGAAGGGACACAATAGTGAGCTCTCGTGAGCCGCAACTGATCCCAGATTTTCAGCAATCAACCCGCGCTCCCTGATTGACACTTTCGATCACAATCCTTCCCTCACGATTACTTCCCTTGCGCTTCGACATCAGTACGCATAGAATCTGCTGTAGAAGTGAAAGGGGAACATGAATATGTCGGACGAACGTATAGAATTACCGCAAGGGACATTGGACCTGTTAATCCTCAAGACCATAGCCCTGGGGCCGCAACACGGATGGGCGATTTCCGAACGTGTTCAGCAGATGTCTAGC
>Ga0126377_10003727_pt1 | contig 10886 bp, 7 predicted proteins | sample PanSoiMetPlot_22_FD_92647 | JGI IMG/M metagenome (GOLD analysis project Ga0126377, IMG submission 92647) | Tropical forest soil microbial communities from Panama - MetaG Plot_22 | ecosystem: Environmental > Terrestrial > Soil > Tropical forest > Bulk soil | place: Panama | collected 2016-02-17
CCTGGAGCTGGCCCGCGAGTTCGTCGACCGCGCCGGCGTCGGGCCCGGTGCGCCCGGGGCCGCGCCGGCCGGTGCCGCATGAGCCAGGAGCCAGGCCCCCCTTCCGATGCACTGCCGGCCCCGTCGCGAATGACCCAACCGCCGGATCCACCAGAGCGCAGTGATATGTCTCCAGACGGTCACGACCCGCGCGACCCGGCCGGTCCGGGAAAGCGGCGCGCGCTGGGGCGCGGGCTGTCGGCGCTGCTCCCCACGGCCTCGCGGCCACCGGGCGCGGCGGGCGCGGCTCCCGGCCCGGCCGCCACGGCGGCCAACCGCAGCTACTTCCTCGCCCCGGTCGAGGAGATCCACCCCAGCCCCAACCAGCCGCGCAAGCGCTTCGCCGACGGCGAGCTCGACGAGCTGGCCCAGTCGATCCGCGCCCACGGCGTCATCCAGCCGCTCATCGTGCGCGCCCGGGCCGGCGGCGGCTTCATCCTCATCGCCGGCGAGCGCCGCTGGCGCGCCGCCCAGCGCGCCGAGCTGCTCGAGGTGCCGGTGGTGGTGCAGGACGTCTCGTCGCGCGACTCGTTCGAGCGCGCGCTGGTCGAGAACCTCCAGCGCTCCGACCTGAACCCGATCGAGGAGGCGGAGGCGTATCAGCGCCTGGTCGGCGAGCACGGCTACACCCAGGAGCAGGTGGCGGAGCGGGTCGGCAAGGAGCGCAGCACGGTCACCAACAGCCTGCGCCTGCTCAAGCTGCCGTCCGGCGTGCGCGAGAAGGTCGAGGAGGGCGTGCTGACGATGGGCCACGCGCGCGCGCTGCTCGGCCTCGACTCGGTCTCCGAGATCGAGGTCGTGTCGCGCCAGGTGGTGTCCAAGGGCCTCTCGGTGCGCGCGACCGAGGCGCTGGTGCGGCAGCGCCTCGCAGGGGCCAAGGCCAAGGCCGCGCCCAAGCCGGCCCGCAAGAGCGCCTCGGTGCGCGACGTCGAGAATCGACTGACCAAGACGCTCGGCGCCCAGGTCAACCTGCACGAGGGCAAGAAGGGCAAGGGCGGCCACATCGAGATCCGCTACGCCGATCTCGACGACCTCGATCGATTGCTCGAGCGCCTGCTCCGGCGCTGATGTGCGTGTCGGTTTTCGGCGGCCGGCCGCGCCCCGGCGCGCAGCGCGCTCGCGCATAATGGAAGGTCTCCATGGACGAGCGGGTTCATGACCGGGTCCCGTTCTGCGTGCGCGTGCAGTTCCGCAACGCCTCGTCCCTGCTGGTCGCCTACAGCGTGAATCTGTCTCGGGGCGGCGTGTTCCTCGAGACCGAGGAGCCGGTCCAGATCGGATCCGAGGTGACGCTCCAGCTCGAGGTCGCCCGCGCCGGTCCGGTGCTCCTGAGCGGCCGGGTCAGCTGGCGCCGCGAGCGACCCGATCGCGACGGCCCGGTCGGCATCGGGGTCGAGTTCGACGACATGGTCGACACGCTGGGCGAGCTCATCGACAGCCTGGTGACCCAGTTCTCCGGCATCACGGTCCTGCTGCTCTGCCACGACAGCAAGACGCGCGCCGCGCTCGCCCGCCAGCTGCGCTCGATCATGTCGACCGCCGAGGTGGTGGGCGCGAGCGACGCGCGCGTGGCCGTGAGCCTGCTCGACGAGGAGATCGATCTGGCGGTGCTCGACGCCGACGGCGATCCCGACGCCGCGCTCCTGGTGCTCGCGCGGGCGCAGTCGCTGTTCAGCCCGGTCCCGAGCATCGTGCTGACCGCCAGCGACGCGCTGCGCGGCCGGGCCCGCGAGGGCGGCGCCGACGAGGTGGTGTCCAGCCCGCCTCCTCCGGGTGAGCTGCAGACCGCCGTCATGCGCGCGCTCGGCAAGCCGAGCTCGGTCCGCACGCGGTAGTCGATCATTCCGCTCGTCGAGGACGCGCGCGGGCGGCGAGGTCAGCCCGCGTCGCGACGACCCGCGGTTCAGCCTTTCGATCGCTCGGCCGCGGCCAGCGTGTTCTCGAGCAGGCACGCGATGGTCATCGGACCGACGCCGCCCGGGACCGGCGTGATCGCGGAGGCGCGCAGGGCCGCGCCGGCGTAGTCGACGTCGCCGCACAGCTTGCCGTCCTCGCCCCGGTTCATGCCGACGTCGATGACGACGGCGCCGGGCTTGATCCACTCGCCGCGGATGGCGCGGGCGCGGCCGATCGCGGCGACCAGCACGTCGGCGCGCGCCACCTCGGCGGGCAGATCGCGGGTCTTCGAGTGGCACACCGTCACGGTCGCGTGCGCGTTGGTGAGCAGGAGCGCCATCGGGCGGCCGACGATGTTGGAGCGGCCGACCACCACCGCATGGGCGCCCGGCAGGTCCACGCCGGACTCGGCCAGGAGCCGCATGCACCCCTTGGGGGTGGCGGCGATGAAGCGCGGCCGGCTCTGGGCCAGCCGCCCGATGTTGTCGGGGTGGAAGCCGTCGACGTCCTTCTCCGGCGGGATCGCGTCGAGCACGGGGATGGGATCGATGTGCGGCGGCAGCGGCAGCTGGACCAGGATGCCGTGCACGCGCGGATCGTCGCCCAGCGCGCGCACCAGGTCGAGCAGCTCGGCCTGGGTGGTGGCCTCGGGCAGGCGGTGATCGAAGGAGGCGACGCCGACCTCGCCGGCCGCGGTGTGCTTGTGGCGCACGTAGACCTGCGACGCCGGATCACCGCCGACCAGGACCACGGCCAGGCCGGGCACGATGCCGCGCTCGGCCACGCGCGCCACTCCGGCGCGGACCTCGTCGCGGACGCGGGCTGCCACGGCCTTGCCATCGAGTACGGCTGCGCTCATCGCGATCCCTTCCTGGCCTTCCTGGCCGATTTCGAGCTGTCCTTGCCGTCCTTGCCCCCGGAGCCGGAGCTGTCCTTGCCGCCCGAGCCCGAGCCCGAGCCCGAGCCCGAGCCCGAGCCGGAGCCCGAGCTGTCCTTGCCCGCCGATCCCGAGCCGGACCCCGACGAGCCCGAGCCCGATGAGTCCGAGCCCGAGCCTGCGCCCGACGCCGAGCCGCCGTCCGACCTGGATGCGGAGTCACCGCCACCGCCGCCTTCCGACCCGCCCCCTGCTCCCTCGCTCTTGCCAGCCCCGGGCCTGGGTGAGGCATAGAGGTCCTTGTACCAGCCGCCGCCCTTGAGCTGGAACGACGTCATCGAGATCTGCCGCTCGAGCGCCTGCGCGCCGCACGCCTCGCACTTCCGCCGGGGCGGATCGCTCATTCGCTGCATGTACTCGAACTGCCGGCCGCACTTCTTGCACGCGTACTCGTAAATCGGCACGGCGGTAGTACTACCCGACACGCCGGGTCGTGGTAAAGACGTCCCGGAGATCGCCCCTTGTCCGCCCTGGTTCGCGCCCTGCACGTTTTCAGCCGGATCGCCCCACTGGCCGGCGACGAGGAGGCCGGTGTCGCCGCCGCGCTCAGCCGCGCGCTGGTCCGCGCCGGGGAGCGGGTCACGGTCGTCACCCGCCGCCCGCCGGGCCTGAGCGACGCCGCCATGGAGAGCGCCGGGCTGGCGCGCCGGCTCGATCCCATCGAGGTTCCCGCGCCCTCGGCCCCGCTCGGCCGCGTCCGCCTGACCGTGCGCGAGGGCAGCCTCGCCGGCGGCGCGGTGCCGGCCTTCGCGCTCGAGGGGCCGGGCAGCGAGGACGACGAGATCCTGGCCGCCGCCGCGCTCGAGCTGGCCGAGCGGCGCGGCATGTGGCCCCACGTGGTGCGCGCGCGCGAGGACGCGCCGCACATCATCGCCCAGGCCGAGGAGCGGGCGCCGCCGCCCGGCTGCGTCCAGCCCGCGTCGGTGCTGCTGCTCGGCGAGGCCAGCGCGCGCCCGGTCCCGGCGCCGCTGCGCGACGCGCTCGCCGCGGCCCACCGCATCGCCCTGCCCTCGGCCAGCTACGCCGGCGAGGTCATCGAGCGCGGCGAGGGCGAGCTGGTCGAGATGCTGCGCGCGAAGGCGGACGAGGTGCGCGGCATCGCCAGCGGCGTCGACGAGGCGCACTGGAATCCGGCGCGCGACCCGCACCTGGCCGATCCGCTGGAGCCGACCCGCGCCGGCAAGGCGGAGCTCAAGCGCGCGCTGCGCCGCGAGCTCGGTCTGGCGCCCGGGCCCGGGCCGCTCGCGGTCGCGCTCGGACCGTTCGATCTGCTCGACTCCGACGCGGCCGAGGGGCTCGCCCACGTCGGGGCCCACCTCGTGCTCGCCCACCCGCCGACGCCCGGCTTCGCCGTCGCCGGGGCCGCGGCAGGGCGCGAGCCCGGCCAGGGGCAGGCCGGGCAATCCGGGCAGCCCGGACAGGCCGGGCAGCCGGGACAAAACGACATCCCGCTCGAGCTGGCGCGAGCCCACCCGATGCGCGTGCGCAGCGTCCACACCGACATCGCGCTGCTCCACCGGATCGTCGCCGCCGCCGACATCGTGCTGCACTGTCACCGCTTCGCGCCGGGCGGCTTCTCGCCGCTCTTCAGCATGCTCTACGGCGCGGTGCCGGTCGCGCCGCGCTCGGGCGCGTTCGCCGACGCCGTGGTCGACTGGGATCCCGGCTCGCGCACCGGCACCGGGTTTCTGTTCTCGCCCTACCGGCCCGAGGACATGCCCGCCGCCATGCGCCGCGCGGTGCGCGCCAGCGCGACCACCGAGGTGTGGGACGAGCTGGTGGCCCGCGTGACCCACGCGGATCTGACCTGGCGCACGGTCGGCGTGCGGCATGCCGAGCTCGGACGCGAGGCGATGCGCGCCGCTCACCCCGCCGACTGAACCAGCCGCGCCTGGCCGCGCGTCGGTCGAGAAATTGCGCCGCCCGCCCGGCGGTGCCTACAATCTCCTACATTGCAGGCAATGCAGGAGGCGTCCATGGAACCGTCCGATCGCCGCATCGGTTTTCGGGTCGAGCTCGAGCTCTTCCTCACCCAGTTCATCCGCGACCGGCCGTTTCGCGTGCTGACCACCAACCTCAGCGAGACCGGCGTCTACGTGCACCGAGTCGCGCTCGACTCGGCGGCGCGCGCGCTCACCGCCGGCACCGTGGTCGGCCTCGAGCTCGAGCTGCCCGGCACCGGTGAGGTCATCTGGGCCCGCGGGGAGGTCTGCCGCGAGCGCAGCGGCCGCGGCGTCTGCGGCAGCGGCGTCCGCTTCGCCGACATGCCGCGCGTGCACGCCCGCATGGTGCGCGACTTCTGCCACGACCGGCGGCGGGCCCGGCTCACCACGCTGCTCGGGCGCATCGGCCACGGCCACGTGCCCCCTCCGCGCCGCGTGATCTTGCCCGGGTAGGCCATCGGCGGCACGGCGCGCCAGGCACCGCGCGCCGCCGGAGAGCCCGCCCCGTCCCACCCGCGGCCCCGTGAGGCCTCTCCGGGATTCGGGCGTTATACTTCCGAGTCGGTCCTGACGCCCCGGGGCCGTCGGGAAGGTGCCCGTGAGAGCTCTTGTCTGCCTCCTGACCCTGGCCGCGACGCTCACCTCGCTACCGGCCCCCCGCTCTGCGCTCGCCCAGGGGGACTGGGACGTCAAGCGCGACCCGTTCGACCGCCAGGTGGTCGCGCGCTACAAGCGCATCCTGGCCCAGAACCCGGGCGACAAGGACGCGCTGGGCAAGCTGCGCGGCATGTACAAGCGCTACCGCTCGGTGGGCCTGCTCATCTCCGAGTACGAGAAGGCGCTGGCGGCAAAGCCCGGCGACTTCGCCATCCTGGTCGTGCTCGGCCACCTCGAGCTCGGCGAGGGCAAGCAGGCCGAGGCGCTCGGCTACTACGAGAAGGCGGCCGCCCTCCGCCCCGCCGACGTCGGCCTCGCCATCTCGCTGGGCGACCTGTACCGGCAGGCCGGCCAGGTCGACAAGGCGAAGGACGCCTACGACCGCGCCCTGGCCCGCGCCGGCGACAAGAAGCAGAAACAGCAGCTCCTGCGCTCGCTCGCCGCCCTCGCGCTCGACAAGAACGACATCGCCGCGGCCAAGGCCTACTTCGACAAGTACATCGCGCTCGACCCGGCCGACGCCCAGGTGCGCCTCGACCTGGCCGACGCCCTGTCGCGCTTCAAGCGCTACGACGAGGCCATCGCCACGCTGCGCGCGTCGGAGAGCCGCCTGCGCGCCGACCCGGCCCGCCGGGTCGAGGTCATCTCCCGCATCGGGCAGGTCTACGAGGCGGCCGGCAAGGACGACGAGGCCATCCGCGAGTACCGGCGCGCGATGACCGCCACGCAGAAGGGCTACTACCTGCGCAAGGAGCTGACCGAGCGCATCATCGAGATCCACCGGCGCAAGCAGGATCTCAACGTGCTGGTCGGCGAGCTGGAGAAGGAGTGGAAGCCGGGCGGGCGCGGCTACTTCGAGTGGGACGTGCTCGCGCGCCTCTACGAAGAGACCGGCATGCAGGAGAAGGCGCTCGAGGCCTACAAGAAGGCGGTCGCCGCCGCGCCCTACGAGCTGGAGACCCAGCGCCGCCTGATCGCGCTCTACGAGAACTCGGGGCGCGAGGCCGAGGCGCTCAAGCAGTACGAGGCGGTCATCCGGGTCGCGCCGGGCGAGCCCCGCTTCCAGCTCGAGCTGGCCGAGCGGCTGTGGCGGCGCGGCGACGAGAAGCGCGCCATCGCGCTCCTGCACAAGGTGGAGAGCCGGTTCGGCGGCGACGCCGGCGTGCAGTCGGCGCTGGCCGACCTCTACACCCGCTGGGGCAAGGAGGACCTCGCCCTCAAGTCGTACGAGCGCCTGGTCGTGATCGAGCCGGACGAGCTCTCTCACCTGGTCAACCTGGGCGACCAGCACTTCCAGCGCGGCGACAAGAAGCACGCCCTCGCCATCTGGAAGCGCATCGCCGCGCGCAAGACCGCCCCCGGCTACGCCAAGCTGGGCGAGGTCTACGCCGAGCACGACATGCTGACCGAGGCGCTCGACATGTACGCGCGCGCGCTCAAGCTCAAGCCCAAGGACCCGGAGCTGTTCAAGGGCCGCGCCGCGGTGTACGAGCGCCAGCGCCGGCTGCCCGAGGCGGTGGCCGACTGGGAGAAGGCGCTCAGCCTCCTGCCCACCGGCAAGGCCCAGCGCGCCACGCGGCGCGACGTGCGCCGCCAGATCGTGAATCTCCTGAAGCGAGCCGGCGGCCGCGCCCTGTCCGACCGGGTCGACCGCTGGGAGCGCGCGTTCGCCGCGCGCCCGCCCGACGTCGAGGCCGGCTACTTCCTGTCCGAGGTCCACCTGCGCCAGGGCCAGTACCGCTCCGCGCGCACGGTGCTGGAGAAGCTCCTGACCCTGGCCGCCGACGACCTGGACGCGATGGACCAGCTGGTCAAGGTCTACAAGTCGCAGCACGAGTACGACCGCGCCATCGCGCTGCTCGAGAAGCTGGCCGCGGCCTCGCCCGGCCGCGAGCGCGACTACTACAACCAGATCGCCGAGATCAAGACGATCCTCCACCGCGACGACGAGGCGATCGAGTGGGCGCGCAAGGCGGTCGCCAAGAGCCCCAAGGATCCCGTGGCGCACATGCAGATGGCCGAGCGCTACAAGGACATGCAGAAGTACGACCTGGCCATCGCCGCCTACCAGAAGACCATCGAGCTCGACGCGCGCAACTACGAGGCCTACTTCGCCCTCGCGCGCCTCTACCGCAACAAGCACGACCTGGCCCTGGCGGGCAAGCTCTACCGCGAGGTGCTCGAGCGCTCCACCGACGAGGAGACCCTGCACAAGGCGGCGCGCGAGGCGGTCAACCTCGAGGAGCTGACCGGCAAGCTGGGCGAGCTGGAGCGCACCATGGCGCCGCTCGCCTTCAGCCTGGCCCACAAGGGCGTCTACAGGGTCATCCTGGTCGAGCTCTACGACCGCTACGTCCCCACCCTGGTCGAGAGGTGGCGGCGCGGCAACGCGGCCGAGAAGCAGGCCGCGCAGGAGGAGCTCGAGCGGCTGGGCGCGCACGGCCTCAAGCCCCTGCTCGAGGCGCTGTCCGACGAGCGCGACCCGGTGCAGCAGCGCATCGCGGTGTCGGTGCTGGGTTACCTGGGCAACAAGGGCGCCGCCGCGCCGCTGGTGCGCCTGGCCCGCCAGGCCGTGCCGGCCGGCGCGACCAAGCCGCGCATCGGGACCCTCAGCCCGACCATCGAGATCGACATGCGCGTCGAGGCGGTGGTCGGCGCCGGACGCCTGGGCGACCCGCGCACCATCCCTGACCTCATCCAGCTCGGCGCCCACCCGGAGGTGGCGATGCGCGAGGCGGCGGTGTTCGCGCTCGGCATGACCGGGGACCGGCGCGCGCTGTCGCCGCTCCTGACCGCGCTCGACGACCGCCGCGACTCGGTGCAGACCCTGGCCTGCCTGGGCCTGGCCCGCCTGGCCGAGCGCAAGGCGACCGCGACCGGGCAGCTCGCGGCGGTCGTGCGCGACAGCGGCCGGCCCGACGAGACCCGCGCCGCCTGCGCCTTCGCGCTCGGCGTCTCGGGCGAGCGCGCCGCCGTCGCCCCGCTCGGCGACCTCCTGAGCGACGGCCAGGGCGAGGCCCAGCGCCTGGCCGCCTGGTCGCTCGGCCGCATCGCGGATCGCCGCGCCCTGCCCGTCCTGCTGACCGCGTACTTCGCCAAGCGCGATCGAGTGCGCGAGGCGGTGGCGTGGGCGCTGCCCCGCGTGGCCGCCGGCCAGTCGGGCGGCGGCGAGGCCGTCCGCTTCATCGACTACCCGATGAAGAACGGCAAGCTCGACGTGCGCGCCGCGGTGGCCCTGCTCGGCCAGACCGAGGGCGACCCGGCGCTGGCCCCCGGCCTGCTCATCGGCCACGACAAGGACCTGGCCCGCGGCCTGCGCGAGGCGATGGAGCGCCACCGCGACGCCGTCTTGCGCGTGCTCGAGGACCTCGACGCGCGCCCGGGCGGCATCGCGCTAGGCCCGCTCACGGCGGCGCTCGACCAGGCGCCGGCGCGCGAGCGCGACCAGGTCGCGGCCGCGCTCGACCGCATCGGCCAGCAGATCCTGCCGCAGGTCGAGAAGCTGGCCGGCCACCGCGATCCGCTGGTGCGCCGGCGCGCGCTGTCGGTGGCCGGCAAGATCGCCGCGCCCGAGGTCAAGCCGCTGCTCGAGCGCGCGCTCGACGACGACGAGATCTCGGTGCGCGAGGGAGCGATGCGCGCGTGCGCCTACTTCGTCGCGCGCCGCGGGGCCAAGGCCAGCGACCTGGTGCGCAGGGTGGTCGACCGGCTGGCCGCGCCCGGCTGGCAGGAGCGGGTCGCGGCCGCGCGCGCGCTCGGCGACTTCGGCAGCTTCGCCGATCGCGACGCGCTCGCGCGAGCGGCGCTGTCCGACGACAAGGCGTTCGTGCGCGAGGCTGCGGTCGCTTCGCTCGGTCGTCTCGACCCGCGCCAGGCCGAGTCGGTGCTGCTTCAGGCGCTCGACAGCGCGCGCGAGAAGGTCCCCGAGGTGCGGCAGGCAGCGGCGCAGGCGCTCGCACCTCTGGCCGCGAGCGGAGACGAGCGCGCGCGATCGGCGCTCGCTCGATCGGCGGAGAGCGATCCGAGCGCGGCCGTGCGAGCAGCGGCGAGACAGCCGCGCGGATCAGAAAAAAAGTAGGTCTTTCGACAATTTGACGACCATTTGGCCCACGGGTACACTGCCCGACAAATGGACGTGGGGCTGGTCTGCGACGGGTGCCACACCTTCAATCCGATGGGCGCGCGCGCATGCGCTCGTTGTGGTGAGGTGCTCTCGCTCGAGGCCGACTCGGTCGCGGGCGCCGGCGCCGCCATGACGACGATGCCGCAGGCCCGCGCCACCGACGGCGTCGACACAGAACCCAACGAGTCCCGACCGACTCTCCAGACCGAGGCGCAGGGCAGCGCGCCCCACCGGGACCTCGACTGGAGCTCGGTGCCGCTGCGCACCTGCGGCATGTGCGGCGAGGCGGTCCAGCCCGGCTTCAAGTTCTGCGGGAGTTGCGGCGCGGTCATGCAGGAGGAGACGCGGCCGGCGGTGCGGGTGCCGCCGCCGGGGCCGGATGCGGCCGGCGACGACGGCGAGGCCCTCGCGCTGGCCGCGCCCGCCGGGGGTGGCCCGCTCAAGCGCACTCTCTTCTTCGGCCCGCAGCAGGCGGCGCGCGCCAAGCTGGTCCTCATCAAGGGCGACGGGCTCGACGGCATCTCCTACAGCCTGGCCGGCGACGAGCACATCGCGGGCCGCGACCCCAACGCGCCCCTCCAGTTCGGCGAGGACCCGTTCATGTCGCCGGTCCACGCCAACTTCTTCTACCGCATGCAGCACCTGGTGGTGCGCGACGAAGAGTCGGTCAACGGCGTGTTCATCCGCATCCGCGGCTCGGTCCCGATCGAGGTCGGCGACCGCTTCCTGGTCGGCGAGCAGGTCATCGAGGTGCAGAGCTCGCTGCCGCCGGGCGAGCCGCTGCGCGCCTATCCCGACGGCACGTATTTCTACGCCAGCCCGCGCCCGCCGTCACACTTCCGCCTGGTGCAGCTGCTCCGCGGCGGTGATTCAGGCCTCGCGTTTCAGGCCCAGAGCGACGTCGTGTCGCTCGGCCGCGAGGGCAACGACGTCAATTTCCCCGACGACCCGTTCATCTCGGGGCACCACGCCCAGGTGTCCTTTGCCGACGGTTCGCTGTCCTTGACCGATCTCGGCTCGAAGAATGGCACCTTCCTGCGCGTCAGCCGCGAGTCGGTGCTGCAGCACGGTGACTATGTCTTCATGGGCCAGCAGCTCCTGCGCGTCGAGATCGTGTAGGTTTAACGAGGAACCCCAAGCCCGAGGCGGCGACCATGATCGTTTGCAACCGCTGTGGAAAAGAGAACCAGGACCACTACAAGTTCTGCCTCGGTTGCGGGGCCGAGCTCGCCACCGGGCCCGCCGGTGACGACGCCGGCAACGTCGGCACCATGAAGACCATGATGGCCGA
>Ga0126377_10003728_pt1 | contig 10882 bp, 9 predicted proteins | sample PanSoiMetPlot_22_FD_92647 | JGI IMG/M metagenome (GOLD analysis project Ga0126377, IMG submission 92647) | Tropical forest soil microbial communities from Panama - MetaG Plot_22 | ecosystem: Environmental > Terrestrial > Soil > Tropical forest > Bulk soil | place: Panama | collected 2016-02-17
CGTCTCGAATGACGCCTGGTTCGGGAACACGGCCGGGGCGCGCCAGCACCTGATGCACGCGATGATGCGCGCGATCGAGAACGACCGCGACCTGTTGCGCGTGACCAACTCCGGAATCAGCGCGCTCGTCACGGCCGACGGCCGCGCGGTCGATCCTCTGCCGATGTTCACATCGGGCGCGCAAGTCTGGCAGGCCCGGTCGCGCAGCGTTCGGACTTTTTATACACGGCGCGGCGACTACTTCGCCGTCGGCTGCGCCGTCCTGACGGCCGCCGTCCTGGCGGCCAGTTTTACGAATTCCCTTCGCCGCTCAAACGAAAAGCGAAATTCTTGACTTTTGCGCCGGGTCTGGATTACCTTTCGCACAGTGTCGATTTCGTATCGATATCAGATCGATTATTCGGGGCATTTTCCATCACCCTTTTTCGTTGCAATCCACTCACGCGTGTTTTGCGTGTGTCCCCACGTCATGAGTTCGACGCGGGTTCGCTCTCATTCGTGATCGAATAAATGAGTTGCGCGTCGAGTGACGCGCATTCTCGACCAACACGCGCTTCGTGCGCAGTACGGAGGATAGACAATGGAAAAAAGCCTGACTTTCAACGATAGAGAAGCTTTTTATAGTGAACTGTTTGAACTCGAATCCCGCAAGGAAGAATATTGCGTGGACACTGGAATAATGGAGGCGAGGTACTTGCCTCTGAGATTGCTTCACCACATCGGCCTCAGCAAAGACGACGTAGCGCATGCGCAACACAAGGCGGTCGGAGGCGGTTCCGCCTGGATGCAGGATTATGTCGAGCCGATGGTCGTCAAATTCAACGAGATGATCGGCAAATATAAACCGGCTAGAGATTACGAATTCACCGTTCAGGCGGAGGACTTCGACACGATCAAAATTCACGGGCGGCCAAAGGAGATTGGGACTGCCGTCTAGCCACGCTGGATTTGGGTAAAGACAGAGGCGGCGAGAAAGGGCCTTGATTCGCCTCTCTCCGCCGCCTCATGCCTCACGAGCCGTCACGAGTCGGGGGTTCGGCTATCGAACCTTCCTGTCAGTCTCCTGCAGAGCGCTTCCGAAATTACGCCCACCCCAAACGACGCCGTTGATATACTTGCCGACCGCGCCGACGCGCGCGCCCTTGCTCGGCGCTCCGCGCTGCGTAAGCACCCAGATCTTGCCGGTCTCATCGTTCAATTCATAAGCCCCTTGCCCCAGCGCGCCGAAGCTGTTAGTCACGGTCCCGACGATCAGAACCTCTTTCCCACGATAACGCGCCGGGTCGCCATTGACCTGGTTGATGCTGGTTTGCTGCGGGCAGGCCGTGAGGAAGACCGCGCAAGCGAGGAAAATCAAAGAAGCGAAAATACGAGTCTTCATGTTTCTACTCCGGGAATAGCGCGTAGGGGCGCGTATTCCGCGCCCAATCGCCTTGGTCACGGATTCGGGCGGGGAATACCCGCCCCTACACTGTTATTGAACGGTTATCGAGGGGGTAAGTCGAAGTCCGGCAAAGGGGTTATTCAAGGCCTTTCGACGCCCGGCATTATACATCAACGTCTCTTTCGGCAGTAGGCGGCGGCGTGAGCAAGGCCATTGCAAAGTCCTCAGGGCGCCGCCTCCAGCCTGACGTAGCGCGTCGCGCATAAGCTTTGCCGCATTGCGCCTAATCAGGGATAATCGACTTCTATGATGCGAATACCAAAATTATACGCGATCACCGATCGCCAGTGGTCGAATTGCGCGCACGAAGAGATTGTGAGAATGATGTTGGACGGAGGCGCAAGCCTCATCCAGTTGCGAGATAAAGATGCGAGCGGGCGCGAATTGCTGGACCAGGCGATGGCATGTTTGAGGCTCACGCGGAATGCGGGCGCAACGCTGATCATCAACGACCGCGTGGATGTGGCGTTGACCGCGGGGGCCGACGGCGTACACCTGGGGCAGGACGATTTATCTGTAGACGAGGCGCGCGCGATTCTGGGCGAAGACAAGATCATCGGCGTCTCGACTCATTCGATAGCTCAATTCCGCGCCGCGCTCGAAACATCGGCTAATTACATCGCGGTCGGGCCGGTCTATCCGACAATAACCAAGGAAAATCCGGCCCCCGTGGTCGGACTGGAGCTGGTTCGTGAGGCGAGGAAGCTGACCGATCGCCCGCTGGTCGCAATCGGCGGCATCAGTCACGCGCGCGCGTCCGAGGTGATCGAGGCGGGCGCGGATTGCGTAGCCGTAATCTCCGCCCTGTATCCTTTGCCCGAGAAGGTAAATCTGGGGAGCAAGCCGGAGATCACAATGGCTACACGCAATTTTCTGGAGATCCTGAAGAGCGATGCGCTCGGGCAAGGTATTCAATGATCGAGTTGAATGCAAAGATAGTCAATCACTTGGGCGCAATTTCAATGGTCACTGCTGAGGTCATTCAACTTATAAAGTCTATCGTCGGCGAAGAGCACGTTTCTACTGCGCCTGACATCATCGTCGCCAAATCGCAGGACGCGCTCAAACAAGTCTTCTGCGCCGACGCGGTCGTCTTTCCGCGCGACGCCGAAGAGATTGCGGCGGTCATGAGGCTGGCGAATGAACATCGTTTTTACGTGACTGTTCGCGGCGGTGGCGTAGGATACACGGGCGGCGCCGTGCCGGTGCGTGGCGGGATAGTTCTGGCGACCGAGCGGATGAATCGGATTCTGGAGATCAATAAAGCCGACCTGGTGGCGGTCGTCGAGCCGGCGGTGACGAATTACCAATTGCAGAAGGCGGTCGAAGCCGAAGGGCTGTTCTACCCGCCCGACCCGTCGAGCTGGAGAGAGTCGTTCATCGGCGGCAACATCGCGCTCAACGCCGGCGGGCCGCGGTGCGTTAAATACGGCAATACTAAGCAGTTCGTCCTGGGGCTGGACTTCGTGACACCGACCGGGGAAATCATCAAATCTGGCGGGCGAACGCCGAAGAACGCCACCGGGTTTCATCTCGAAAGCCTGCTGATCGGCAGCGAGGGGATGCTTGGGATCATCACGCGGTGCGTACTGCGGCTGCTCCCACTGCCCGAAGCGCGCCGCACCGCGCTGGCGATTTTCGAATCGGCGCGGGACGCCTGCGACTGCGTGGCCGATTTTACCAGTTCGGGAATCCTGCCGGTCTCGCTCGAACTGCTCGACCGGACCTCGATCAACGCCATTGAGGATTACGAGCCGTCGGGGCTGCCGCGCAATGCGGGCGCGCTGTTGATCATCGAAGTCGACGGATTGCGCGAGGCCGTCGCGCGCGAGGCCGAGATCGTCCGAGAGATGCTCCGCAAACATCGCGCGATTCAATTCCGCGAGGCGGCGGACGACGCCGAGGCGGACGCGATCTGGGAAGTTCGTCGCAAGATGTCTCCGGCCGTGGCCCGCACGGGCAAGATCAAACTCAACCACGACACGGTCGTGCCGCGGTCGCGCATTCCCGCGATGCTTGATTTCATCGAGGAACTCGGCCGCGCCACCGGATTTCTGATTCCAACGTTCGGACACGCGGGCGACGGCAACCTTCATGTCAACGTGATGCTGCAAGACGACGATGAAGCGACGCGCAGGCGCGGCGCCGAAGCGGTGCGACGGATTTTCGAGAAGGCGGTCGAGTTGGGCGGGACGATTTCAGGCGAACACGGTGTCGGTTACGCCAAGGCGCCTTTCTTCGACCTGGCGGTCACGGCGCCGACGATGGAATTGATGAAAACGATCAAGCGGGCGATGGACCCGAACGGAGTTCTCAACCCGGGAAAGGTCTTCGAAAGCGCGATGGAAGCGCATCAGGTCGGCTTCGTCAATAGCGATCAGGCCTGCTGTTAGCCGCGACGCCGCGATTGTGACGAAAAGATTCTGGGGCCGTTTCCACCATCGTTAACTCTTGAATATGTCGTCGCCGCCTTTCAAATTCGTGGCGATGGCGCGCAGAATGTCCATCGACGTCAGGATGCCTTTGATCCGGGTCCCTTCGGCCACGACCACACGATGAATGCGGCGGTTGTACATCATCTCGCAGACGCGCTGCAGCGTTTCTTCGGGTGAGACCGTGACCGCCGGCCTGGTCATGATCTGTCCGACGGTGCTGGGCGACCAGGCGCCGATGCTGGTCGTCTTGCGGATGATGTCGGTTTCGGAGATCACGCCGACGAGATCGCCTTCGGCGTTGACCACGGGGGCGCCGGTGATCTTCTTTTCAACGAACATTCTGGCGACGTCTTTAAGCGGCATTGATTCGGTCACGGTGATCACGTCCTTAACCATCACGTCCGATGCGTAAAGAGTCATAGTAGAATTCTCCGTTCTCGATTGCGGCGGCGCCGCCGCGGGCAATCAGTGAATTGTTATCGGGAATGGCAGGAACGACAGGGCGAAGACCAGCAAGCCAATGACCGCCACGAGTATGCGCGCCAATCCCAACGGTTCGCCCTCATCGACGACCGGCGGGTGACCCACGCGTATGACCAGCGTCAGCAGCGCGGCGAAGATCACCCAGTTCCATGTCCCGCTCTTGACGGAAAAAACGGCCAGCGCGATCACGGCGGCGTAACTCGCCCAGGCCGTAAAGCGATGGCCGCGCCGCCCGAAGACCGCATAGGTCACGTGTCCCCCGTCGAGCTGTCCGACCGGCAGCAGGTTCAACGCGGTCATAAACACGCCTATCCATGCGGCCCACCACACCGGATTCAATTCGACCATCGACAAATTAAACATATGTTCGAAGAATTGAAACAGCAGCGGGCTGTGAATGGTAATCCCCCCTTCGGGACCTTCAGACAGGCTCGACGGCGCGGCGAAATAATGCGCGATGAAAGCCGCCGGTATGGCGAAGGCGAACCCGGCCAGCGGCCCGGCGATACCTATGTCGAACAACGCGCGCCGCGAAGGGATCGGGGATTTGATCTTGATGAATGCGCCGAACGTTCCGACAGGAGGAAGGGGAACGGGAATGAAGTATGGCAGCGTGGCGCGCACGCCGTACCACCGGCAGGCGACGTAATGCCCCATCTCGTGCGCCCCGAGGATCGAAAGCACCGTGAAAGAATAGACCGCGCCTTCGATAAGACCTCCGAGCATGAAGAATCCCGCCGCGAAGGTCGTCGTCAGGGCCGTCAAGCCGAGCAGGAGCAGATGAAACAGCAAACGACCGGCGGTGACCTCGTCGGAGTCAGCCCCGGCTTTTTGCCGGGCGGGCTGCGGGAAGTATTCCGGTGGATTGTGGACGACCGTCGGACGATAGTCTTCCGCCACCCAATCTTTAAATGAATGATCCATATGAAAAATGAAAAACAGTGGCGCCCACCGCCCACTCGCCGCCGCGACGCCCACACTTCGAGCTACCGCTATGTTTTTTTGAATAAATTATCGAACGCCTTGCGCACGTCGTCGCGGTTGGAGGTTTGCGGACCACCGCGGCTGGTGAGCGGCACGCGATTGTTGGGCTCGAAATAGTCGCAGAAATTGGCCCGATCCTTTTCGCGCACGTATTCGGCCTGCGGCTCGCTGCACTGATTGTTCTTGCCCGGGTCAAAGTGGCGACAATTTTTGCAGCAATGGACGTCGGCGTCGCAATGCGGGCATTCGTCTGTGCGCAAGACTTTGCCGACGACTTTGATTTCACGTCCACAGTTGTGACAAACCATAACTTCCCCTTAAAGGCTCTTATAGTATGGATTGATTAAGTCGAGAATGTGTAGAATATTCGCAAGCCGTCTACGACCGGGATGGTAGCACAGCGCGCAAACAGCCCACAAGAAGCGTTACAAAAGTCGAGGATCTTCTGATTGCGGATTGCGGATTGCGGATTGCGGATTGGTAGTAAATTAACCGTCTCGTGCAAGAGGCGCCGTAATAAGGGCAGGATTCTAGGACTCAATAAATCCGCAATCCGCAATCATCGAGTTGTGAGTTGAACTTTTCATGAGGGCTATGAAGACGCTCAGCGACAACGAGGAATCGGCTAAGGCCAAGTATGAGATCGAACGCGCGACGATTCACTGCGCGGAGATGAACCTTTTCATCGGCGACGTTCCGGCGGCGACGCTCGCGCGCGGGAATTTCGAATTCGGCGTCGAATGGGGCAAATTGATCTTCGCGTGGTGGGACGAAGGCGTGTCGCAAAGCTGGCGGGTGACGGCTTACGAAATTGACCGGGGCGAATTGCGGTTGCGGGCGACCCGCGGGATGGGCAGCGAAACGACCATTTTGACTTTGCGGGACCCGGCCAATTGGCGTGAAATGCGCGAGCGTGAAAACTTGCCGCCCGGCGAGCGAAGGAGAAGGTACGCGAAAACGCTTTCACGCCTGATTACGAAGAGTTTCAACGGGGCGAAGGTCGAGCGAGCGGCCGTAGGCTCCAGCCGGTCGCGTTCGGGAGCGGGCCGGCACGCGAGGCTCGTCTTGAAATCGGACGGCGAAACGGTTCTGGCGATTGGCGTCGGCGAAGGCGAATCACAGGCCGGCGTTGACGACGTAGTCGCCACCGGCCTGGTGGGCCTGGCGGCCTTCAACGAAAAACGGGACGGTAAAGACCGGGCGAAGCGTTTATGGTTCTGCCTCCCCAAAGGGCGCTCGCAAACGGCGATGGAGCGAGTGACGCTTCTCGATATTTCGCATCTGGGCGCGCAAATAGAATGCTTCGAGGTCGACGAGGGCAGCGAAGAGATGACCGGCGTCTGCCCCGTCACGCAGGACGAACTGCTTAACTCTCACCCCCGGGAAGTGATCTGGCCCGACGCATCAAACCTTGATGAGGGGTGGCGTGAACGAATAGTCAATCTGGCGCCCGATTTGATTGAAACGCGGCGAGACTCGCGGAGTGGCCGCGAACGTTTTGAGATCAAAGGCCTGGAATTTGCCCGCCTGGGCGCAGGCGGGCGGGTGAAGTTCGGTATAGTCGTGGAGCGTTCCGAAGGCGAAACGAATCTGGTCGCGTTGACCGAATCGAACTTCGGTGAACTTGAAAGTCTCGTGCGGAAAATCGTCCGCTATCGTTCGGCTGATTGTCTTGACCGCCGACATCCGTTCTATTCGTTGCGCGCCGAGGCGTGGTTGGAATCGCTGCTGCGCCGTGACATTTGCCGGCTCGACGCCACGTTCGATGAGCGTTTCGTCTATTCGCAAATCCCGGCCTGGCGGGCCGATGAGCGTTCGGTCATCGACCTTTTGACAGTAAATCATGAAGGCCGACTGGCCGTGATCGAAATCAAGGCGGCTGAAGACCCTCAACTGCCCTTGCAGGGGACAGATTACTGGTTGAGAGTCGAACAGGGGCGCATGCGGAACGAGTTCAAAAAGCGCGGACTGTTCGAAGACATCGCCATCGCCGACCGATCGCCGCTGCTTTATCTGGTCGCCCCTCGCCTTCGATTTCACCGGACGTTCGAGACTGTAGCGCAATGCGTCTCTCCCAGGATCGAGGCGTATCGTATTGGGATCAATGCCAACTGGCGCGAAGGCGTAAAAGTTCACACACGCGAACGCATTAATTGATTGCGGAGCTTCCGATTGCGGATTGCGGATTGTGAGTCAGCGCCGCGAGCGGTAGCGAGCGACGCTACCGAGGTCAGCCCGCGGGAGGAGACTCGCTCGCTACCGCTCGCGGTACTGACTCAGATTGCGGATTTTTGGAATCATGAGTTGCACGAATTGGCTAAATCGAATCACGCAAAATTGATACAGCACCGCGCGCGTAAGCAAGCGGCCTACCGATGATTAGGCCGCTTGCTTACGCGCGCGGTACTGACCGGTGTCTCACAATGCTACGTGGCCTGATTAGGCGGAAAGACGTAATGAGCGCCCCAAAAAACAATCAAAAGAACAATCCGGTTGCGGGAAACGACAATCCGCAATCCGCAATCCGCAATCCGCAATCGGAAGGTCCGCAATCCGCAATCCGCAATCCGCAATCCACAGACGGTGTTCTGGTTATTGATAAACCCGAAGGCCTGACTTCGCACGACGTAGTGGCGCGGGTACGGAAAATTCTCGGAACCCGCCGCGTCGGGCACGCCGGAACGCTCGACCCGTTCGCGACGGGTGTGTTAGTGGTCTGCGTTAACCGCGCGACCCGGCTGGTTCAGTTCCTAACCGCCGCCGATAAGGAGTACGTCGCCACGATGCGGTTGGGGTTCGCTACCGACACCGGCGACCTGACGGGAACGCCGAAGACGCCTGTAACCGACGCCGGAAATATTACGTCCGACAAAGTAAAAGAGGCGTTAAACCATTTTCTAGGACCTATCAAGCAAATTCCGCCGATGTATTCCGCGAAAAAGGTCGGCGGAGTGAAGCTATACGAGATGGCGCGGCGCGGAGAAGAAATAGCGCGCGCGCCAATCGCAGTGGAAATCAAAAAACTTGAACTGCTCAAGCCGACTGCCCATCCCGGGCAGTCGCAAACGGCGCGCGATGAGTATTCTTTCCGGGTCGTCTGTTCGTCGGGAACTTATATCCGCGCGCTCGCCGAAGATATCGGCGCGCTTCTGGGCGTCGGGGCGCATCTGACGCGGTTGCGAAGAACCAGATCCGGGAATTGCTCACTCGACGACGCCGTGACCTTGGAAGAGTTGGCCGATCTGGCGCGGTCGCGCCCCGAGCGTCGAGTCATGATCCCGATGGCCGACTCAATCGTGATGCCTACGTTGCAGGTGGGATCTGAGGAGCGCGAACGCGTTTCTCATGGACGTTCAATCGAACACCCGGAAGGAGGCCGGGCGGATTATGCGAACGGGGCGCTTGCCAAACTCTGCGATAAAAAAAATCAACTCATCGCGATCGCCGAGTTCGATGCGAGTAAAACCCTTTGGCGCCCGAGAGTTGTGCTGACAGATTGATCAGATTATAAAGCGATTTTGATAGTGGATATGATTGCGGGGAGCGGCCCTGTGATATACTTCATCCGCTAACTGAGGTAACCCGCTAGGCCGTTGCGGTCACGAAACGTGAGACGGCCTGGACAATCGGATATGGACATTGATTCAGGCCGTTAACCCCTAAAATGAACGGCGTTTCCCCTCTTCTTTAAGCTTTCCGGCCGCCAGGGCAGCCGGAGAACTGAAAGTTGAACCCACAACGGGCTGTTAATCTCCACCAGCAATGGAAGCGGAGATGACGGCCAGGAGTAGCAGCCATGGCAGAGCAAGAAAATACCATGAATCTCACCGAGATGCTCGAAGCTCATCGGCGCGAGCGCGAGCGCTTGGTTTGGGAAGGAACTTTCCGGGAATACTTCGAGTTGGTCACGGCTAATCAGCGTCTCGCTTCGCTCTCTCACGCCCGCATCTGCGACATGATTCTAGCGGCGGGGACTGAGAAGATCGCCGAAGGCACACGAGACGAGGTCACGCGGTATAACTTTTTCAGCGCCGAGTTGTTCGGAATCGAGGAGTCGATCGCCAAAATTGTCGAATATTTCAAGTCGGCGGCGCAGCGACTCGAAGTCCGCAAAAGGATTCTGTTGCTGATGGGGCCGGTCGGCGGCGGTAAATCGACCATCGTCACCCTGCTCAAACGCGGGCTGGAGGACTGGGCGCGCGCCGAGACCGGGGCCGTCTACGGGATCAAGGACTGCCCGATGCACGAGGAGCCGCTGCATCTGATTCCCCTCGAATTACGGCCCGAGATAGAAAAGCATTACGGCCTCTACATCGAAGGCGAGCTCTGCCCACAATGTCGCTACAACCTCGAACATGGCTACCAGGGGAGGCACGAAGACGTGCTGGTCAAGCGCATCGTCTTCTCCGAAAAAGACCGCATCGGCATAGGCACATTCGCCCCGTCGGATCCGAAGAGCCAGGACATTACCGAACTGACCGGTTCGATTGACCTGTCGACGATCGGCGAGATCGGCGTCGAGTCGGACCCGCGCGCCTACCGCTTCGACGGGGAACTTAACATCGCCAACCGCGGGATGATGGAGTTCATCGAAATCCTGAAGGTCGACGAGAAGTTCCTTTACTCGCTGCTGACGCTCTCGCAGGAACAGAACATCAAGACCGGACGGTTCGCTCTGATCTACGCCGACGAAGTCATCATGTCGCACACCAACGAGAACGAATATAACGCCTTCGTCGGCAACAAGAAGTCTGAAGCGCTCCAGGACCGCATCATCATGGTCAAAGTCCCCTACAACCTGAAGGTCACCCAGGAAGAGCGCATTTACGACAAGCTGCTCAAGCAGTCCCAGGCGCTGCGCAACATCCACCTCGCGCCGAACACGTTGAAGATCGCCGCCATGTTCGCCGTCATGACTCGACTCGAAGAGCCGAAGAAAGCCAACGTGGACATCGTCAAGAAGATGAAGCTCTACGACGGCGAGGACGTCGAAGGCTTCAAATCGAAGGACGTGCGCGAGTTGAAGGAAGAGACCGTACGCGAAGGCATGGACGGCATCTCGCCGCGCTACATCATCAACCGGCTGTCGAACGCCCTGGTGCGAGACAACATCACCTGCATCAACCCGATCGACGCCCTGCGCGCGATCAGGGATGGGTTCGACCAGCACACCGGCATTACGCCCGACGAAAGAGAGCGATACCTGAACCTGATTGCGGCCGCCAAGCGCGAATACGACAACATCTCAAAGACCGAGGTGCAGCGCGCCTTCGTCTATTCGTTCGAGGAGATGGCCAGGAACATGTGCAACTCCTACCTCGACAACGTCGAGGCCTATTGCAACAAGGAGAAGACCAAAGACCCGATCACCGAGGAAGAGCTCGAACCCGATGAGCGACTGATGCGCTCGATAGAAGAGCAGATCGGCATCTCCGAAAACGCCAAGAACACTTTCCGGCAGGAGATCCTGATCCGCATCTCCTCATACTCGCGCAAAGGCAAGGCCTTCGAGTACAACTCGCACGAGCGGCTGAAA
>Ga0126377_10003730_pt1 | contig 10881 bp, 13 predicted proteins | sample PanSoiMetPlot_22_FD_92647 | JGI IMG/M metagenome (GOLD analysis project Ga0126377, IMG submission 92647) | Tropical forest soil microbial communities from Panama - MetaG Plot_22 | ecosystem: Environmental > Terrestrial > Soil > Tropical forest > Bulk soil | place: Panama | collected 2016-02-17
AGCTGCGAGGAGGGCGGCAGCGCGGCCACCAGCGCCGGAATCTCGCGCAGGCGCGACCGGCATTCGTAGAGCTCGCGCTCCAGCGCATCGGCCTGGTCCATGACCTCGGCGAGGAGCCGCGGGCGGCGGCGCAGCGCGCGGTCGCGCAGCCACAGGCCCGCGACGGCGAGCGCCCCTGCGATCGCGATGGCGAAAAGAGTGAACACCGGCCCGACCTCCTGGCGGCTAGTCTGCCGCGCCCCGGTGTACGGCAGCAAACCGGGCCGACGGACGGCCCTTTGCGGTTGACAGGGAGGGGGTCAAAACCTACCATCGCGCGCCCATGTCAGTCGCCCTGCCCGAACGCGTGGATGCGTCGCGCATGGTGCAAGCGCGGCGCACCTTCCAAGGCCAGCTGCCGCTCGCCTCCCTCGAACGGTTGCGCGAGAGCCTTGCGACGAGCGACGGCGTGGCGGACTATGACCTCGAATTCGGTCGCGACGAGCTCGGCATCGCCTATCTTGCCGTGCGCGTCGATGCCGAGTTGCCGCTCACCTGCCAGCGCACGCTCGAGGTGTTCCGGCAGCCGGTGCACGTGGATCAGCGGCTCGGCCTGGTCCACGACGAGAGCGAAGAGGCGGCGCTGCCGCCGGGTTACGAGCCCTTGCTGATCGCGGACGGCGTCCTCAATCTCGCCGACGTGATCGAGGACGAATTGATACTGGCCCTGCCGGTGGTGCCGCTGAAGCCGGGCGCACCGCTGGAATGGCACGATGCGGCGCCGGACGAGGCCGAGGAAACCGAGCCCAACCCGTTCGCGGCGTTGGCGAAGCTGAAGAAAGCGAAATAGGCGGGCGACAAATCCGCCGATCACACGATTCACTGGAGTTCACGTCATGGCAGTCGCCAAGAGTCGCAAATCCCCCTCCCGCCGCGGCATGCGCCGCGCCCACGATGCGCTGTCGGCCAAGCAGCTCTCGACCGATCCGACCTCGGGCGAGGTGCACCTGCGCCATCACGTCACCAAGGACGGCTACTATCGCGGCAAGAAGGTCATCGACACCAAGTCGCCGGTGCAGGACGAAGACTGATTTCGTCCGCCGCTGGGGTTGAATCGCGGCTGAGGCCGCACCTACATTCTTCGCTGTAGGCGCGGCGTCAGCCGCGACGTCGTTTTCGACGGGAGACTCCCCTGATCTACTCACGCATCGCCGGCACCGGCAGCTACCTGCCGGAAAAGGTCGTCACCAACGCCGATCTCGAGAAGCTCGTCGACACGAGCGACGAGTGGATCGCCTCGCGCACCGGCATCCGCGAGCGCCGCCGCGCCGCGGACGGCGAGACCACGGGCGACCTCGCGTTCTACGCCGCCACGCACGCGCTCGAAGCGGCCGGCGTCAAGGCCAGCGAGATCGACCTCATCGTGCTCGGCACGACGACGCCGGATCTCATCTTTCCGTCCACCGCGTGCCTGCTGCAGCACCGCCTCGGCGCGAACGGCTGCGCGGCGTTCGACGTCAACGCGGCGTGCTCGGGCTTCCTCTATGCGCTCGGCGTCGCCGATCAGTTCATACGCGGCGGGCAGTCGAAGAAGGCGCTCGTCGTCGGCTCCGAGACGCTGACCCGCATGCTCGACTGGAGCGACCGCTCGACCTGCGTGCTGTTCGGCGACGGCGCCGGCGCGGTCGTGCTGGAACCCTCGAACGAGCCCGGCATCATCACGACGAAGCTCCACGCCGACGGCGGCTACAAGCATCTCCTCTACAACCCGGTCGGCGTCTCGGCCGGTTTCCTCGACGGCGAGCCGAACCACGGCATCCGCGTCATGATGACCGGCAACGAAGTGTTCAAGGTCGCCGTGAAGACGCTCGACCGCATCGTCGGCGAGACGCTGGAAGCCGCGAACATGCACGAGTCGGACGTCGACTGGCTGATTCCGCACCAGGCGAACCTGCGCATCATCGAGGCGACCGCGAAGCGGCTGAAGCTCTCGATGGATCGCGTGGTCGTCACGGTCGACCGGCACGGCAACACCTCGTCGGGCTCGGTGCCGCTGGCGCTCGACGAAGCGGTGCGCTCGGGCAAGATCCAGCGCGGCCAGACGGTGTTGCTGGAAGCGTTCGGCGGCGGGTTTACCTGGGCGTCGGCGCTGTTCAAGTACTAGAAACATCCACTTCGTCATCCCCGCGAAAGCGGGGACCCAGCGCCTTTCGGCGCTGGAGCAAAGGCGCTAGGTTCCCGCTTTCGCGGGAATGACGAAGATCGACAGGCGAGGCGACCATGGCTCACACGCATTCCAATCTCGCCTTCGTCTTCCCCGGCCAGGGTTCGCAATCGATCGGCATGCTCGCCGAGCTTTCCGAGCTGCATCCCGTCGTGCGCGCGACGTTCGCCGAAGCGTCCGACGGCGCCGGCGTCGATCTCTGGGCGCTGTCGCAGGGCGGGCCGGAGGCGATGCTCAATCGCACCGAATACACGCAGCCGGCGCTGCTCGCGGCCGGTGTCGCCGTATGGCGCTTGTGGACAAACGCACACGGTCCGCGGCCGGCGAAGCTCGCGGGTCACAGCCTCGGCGAATACACGGCGCTCGTCGCCGCGGGGACGCTGTCGCTCGCCGACGCGGCGCATCTCGTGCGAATCCGCGGCCAGGCGATGCAGGAAGCGGCGCCCGAAGGCGAGGGCGCGATGGCGGCCGTGCTCGGCGCGGACGATGCGGTCGTCGAGGAAGTCTGCCGCGAAGTATCGGGCGATCGCGTCGTCGTGCCGGCGAACTACAACTCGCCCGGGCAAGTCGTGATCGGCGGCCACGCCGACGCTGTCGATCGCGCGATCACCGCGCTCACCGCGCGCGGCGTGCGCAAGGCCGTGAAGCTCGCGGTCAGCGTCCCGTCGCACACGCCGCTGATGCGCGAGGCCGCCAACCGTCTCGTCGAGGCGATGGGCGCGTACGCGTGGCACGAGCCGCAGATTCCCGTCGTGCAGAACGTCGATGCCGCCGAGCATCGCGGCACGGCGGCGATCCGCGAAGCGCTCGCGCGCCAGCTCTATCTGCCGGTGCGCTGGACGGGCTGCGTCGCTGCGCTCGCGAGCGCCGGCGTGACGCGCATCGCCGAGTGCGGTCCCGGCAAGGTCCTCGGCGGGCTCATCAAGCGCATCGACAAGTCGATCGACGGCCGCGCGCTCGGCACGCCGGGCGAGTTCGACACGACGCTGGAAGACTGGCGCGCCTGATCCCTTTCGCAGCGACGCACGGCTGTGTAACGTGCGCGCCCCCAAGACGTGTGAGGTGACCGATGGACAAGCCACTCGCCGGAGAAATCGCGCTCGTCACCGGCGCGAGCCGCGGCATCGGCGCCGCCATTGCGGACGAGCTTGCCGCGCTCGGCGCGAAAGTCGTCGGCACCGCGACGAGCGAGTCGGGCGCGGCCGCGATCGGCGAGCGCCTCGCCGCGCACGGCGGCGCCGGGCGCGCGCTGAACGTCACCGACGGCGCCGCCGTCGAAGCGCTGATCGAAGGCATCGGCAAGGAATTCGGCGCGATCACGATCCTCGTCAACAACGCCGGCATCACGCGCGATCAGCTGCTGATGCGCATGAAGGACGAGGACTGGCAGGCGATCATCGACACCAACCTGAGCTCGGTCTACCGCACGTCGAAGGCCGTCATGCGCGGCATGATGAAGGCGCGCAAGGGCCGCATCATCAACATCGCCTCGGTGATCGGCGTCACCGGCAACGCGGGGCAGGCGAACTACGCGGCGGCGAAGGCCGGCATCATCGCGTTCTCGAAGTCGCTCGCGCGCGAGATCGGCTCGCGCGGCATCACGGTCAATGTGGTAGCGCCCGGTTTCATCGACACCGACATGACGCGCGCGCTGCCGGAAGCGCAACGCGAGGGCCTCCTGACACAGATCGCGCTCGGCCGCCTCGGCGCGCCGGCCGACATCGCCAAGGCAGTCGCGTTCCTCGCGTCGCCGGCGGCGGCGTACATCACCGGCGAGACGCTGCACGTCAACGGCGGCATGTACATGCCGTAGGCGGCGTCCGGGGCCGGTTTTGGCCTCGCAAGCCCTTGGTTCTACTGGCCTCTGGCTCCTGAACCGCCACCCCGATACAATGCCGCCTCTTTTTAGGCCCCCGGGCGCCCCTGGCGCCGCTGACGGCCGCACGCAATTCCCCATCGGGAGGTAACAAGGCAAATGAGCACTATCGAAGAACGCGTCAAGAAGATCGTCGTCGAGCAACTGGGTGTGAAGGAAGACGAGGTCACTCCGAACGCGTCGTTCGTGGATGACCTGGGCGCGGATTCGCTCGATACGGTCGAGCTGGTGATGGCGCTCGAAGAGGAATTCGAGTGCGAGATTCCCGACGAGGAAGCCGAGAAGATCACGACCGTGCAGCAGGCGATCGACTACATCAAGGCCCACGTCAAGGCTTGAGTTTCCCCCGATCGACAGCAGGTCACGAGCTGCGCCTCCGGGGCGCAGCTTTCGTTTTAGGCGCGGGCAACACACGCCGGCGTACGGCGGCCGCGAGCGCAAACGCGACCATGCCGATTGAAGACAGGTCCCGCATATGAGCAAGCGACGCGTCGTCGTCACCGGTCTAGGCATCGTAAGTCCCGTCGGCAACGACGTCGCCACCGCGTGGGCGAACATCACCGCCGGCAAGAGCGGCATCGGGCCGATCACGCACTTCGATGCGTCGACGTTTCCGACGCGCATCGCCGGCGAGGTCCGCGACTTCGACCCGACGCAGTACGTCGCGCCGAAGGACGTCAAGAAGATGGACCCCTTCATCCACTACGGCATCGCGGCGTCGATCCAGGCGCTCGCCGACGCGGGCCTGAAGCCGCACGAGCACGACGAGGAGCGCATCGGCGTCGCCGTCGGCGCCGGCATCGGCGGCATCGGCACGATCGAGAAGACCGCGATCACCTACCACGAAGCCGGCCAGCGCAAGATCTCGCCGTTCTTCGTGCCGAGCTCGATCGTCAACATGGCGTCGGGCAATCTTTCGATCATGCTGGGCCTCAAGGGCCCGAACATCGCCTGCGTCACCGCGTGCACGACCGCGACGCACAACATCGGCCTTGCGATGCGCATGGTGCAGTACGGCGACGCCGACGTCATGATCGCCGGCGGCGCCGAGTTCGCGACGGTCGGCACCGCGGTCGGCGGCTTCTGCTCGGCGCGTGCGATGTCGACGCGCAACGACGAGCCGGCGAAGGCGAGCCGCCCGTGGGACCGCGACCGCGACGGCTTCGTGCTGTCCGACGGCGCCGGCGTCCTCGTCGTCGAGGACTACGAGCACGCCAAGGCGCGCGGCGCGCGCATCTACTGCGAGCTCGCCGGCTTCGGCATGTCGGGCGATGCATTCCACATGACGTCGCCGCCCGAGGACGGCGACGGCGCGCGGCGCTCGATGGTCGCCGCGCTCGCCGACGCGAAGGTCAACCCGGACGAGGTGCACTACGTCAACGCGCATGCGACCTCGACCGGCGTCGGCGACATCGCCGAGGTCAACGCGATCAAGAGCTGCTTCGGCGATGCGGCGAGAAAATTGCCGGTCAGCTCGACCAAGTCGATGACGGGCCACCTGCTCGGCGCGGCCGGCGGCGTCGAGGCGATCTTCTCGATCCTCGCGATGCGCGACGGCGTCATTCCGCCGACGATCAACCTCGACCATCCGGGGGAGGGCTGCGACCTCGATTTCGTGCCGCACACGGCGCGCGACGCGAAGCTCGACATCGTGCTGTCGAACTCGTTCGGCTTCGGCGGAACCAACGGCACGCTGGTGTTCCGCCGCACCTGAGCGCGGCGCCGCGCATGGGCATCGTCGTTCGCGAGCTTCCCGGCCGGCGCGACCTGCTGACGCTCGCGGCGGCGAAGCCCGAGCGCTATCCGGGCCTGCTCGAAAGCGTCGCGCGCGGTCCGGCGCGGACGCGCTACGACATCCTGTTCGCGTTTCCCGAAAGCGAAGTGCGGCTCGGCCGCGTCGGCGAATCGTCGTTCCTCGACGCCCTCGACGCCGCATGGCGCGCAGCGCGCGTGCCGCGATCGGACGACGCGCTGCCGTTCCGCGGCGGCTGGCTGCTTTATCTGGGCTATGAGCTCGCCGCCCAAATCGAGCCGAGGCTGCGCTTGCCGCCCGCACCCGGTGCGCTGCCGGTAGCGCTCGCGCTTCGGTGCCCCGCCGCGGTCATCGTCGATCACGAGCGTGCGATGACGATGCTGCTGGCCGAGGCGGGGCGCGAGGCGTTGCTCGATGCAATGGCCGCGGACCTCGATACGCCGGCGCCGGTGCCGGTGCCTTCCGCTCTCTCGGTCGACGAGGATCCGCCGCAGGGTTTCCTAGACGGCGTCGAGCGCATCCACGAATACCTGCGCGCCGGCGACGTCTTCCAGGTCAGTCTCTCGCGCGAGTGGCGCGTGCGCGGCGCGAACACGCCGGCGGCTGTCTATGCGCGCCTGCGCGCGGCGAATCCGGCGCCGTTCGCCGGCCTGCTGCAACACGACGGCTGGGCCATCGCGAGCTCGTCGCCGGAGCGCCTGATCGAGGTCCGCGGCGATCTTGCGCAGACGCGCCCGATCGCCGGCACGCGCGCGCGCATCGCGGGCGACGACGATGCGGCGCGCGTGCGGGAGCTGGTCGGACATCCGAAGGAGCGCGCCGAGCACGTCATGCTGATCGATCTCGAGCGCAACGATCTAGGTCGCGTCTGCGCGCCGGGCTCGGTCGAGGTCGACGAGCTCATGACCGTCGAGAGCTACGCGCACGTGCACCACATCGTCTCGAACGTGCGCGGTCGGCTGCGGCCCGACGCGACGCCGGGCGATATCGTGCGCGCCGTGTTCCCGGGCGGGACGATCACCGGCTGCCCGAAGGTGCGCTGCATGGAGATCATCGCCGAGCTCGAAGGCGTCGGCCGCGGCGCGTACACGGGTTCGCTCGGCTACTTGAATCGTGACGGCGATCTCGATCTCAACATCCTGATCCGCACGCTTTCCATCGAGCGCGACATGATTCGCTTGCGCGCCGGCGCGGGCATCGTCGCGGACTCGATCGCCGAGCGCGAGCTCGACGAGACGCGCGCGAAGGCGAAGGGCCTCCTGCATGCGCTCGGCGTCGAATGACGGCGACACGAAGTCGGGTTACGCTGCCCCGCCGGAATCGAGCGAGGTCGGATTGAGAGCGATGCGTTCCACGCACCAGGCAGGCGGCGCGGTGTTGCGGCTGCTCGTCGTGCTCGTGCTCGGCGTCGCGATCGCCGCCGCGGCGTATGCGTGGGTCGACTATCGCCGCTTCGTCGACGCGCCGCTGACGATCCCGCGCGCCGACATGACGATCGACGTCGCGCGCGGCGCCGGTTACCGCGGGATCGTCGAGCAGCTGCGCGCGCAAGGCGTGACGCAGGCGTCGCCGTGGTACTGGCGCGCGCTCGGTCGCGAGCTGGCGATCGAAAACAGGATCCACGCCGGAGAATACGCGCTGACGCCGGGCCTGACGCCGCGCGAGCTCCTGCGCAAGATGGCCGCCGGCGAAGTGCTGCAACACCATTTCACGATCGTCGACGGCTGGACGTTCAAGCAGCTGCGCCTCGCGCTTGCCGCGGATGCGGGCCTCGCGCAGACGCTGCCGGGCGTGTCCGACGAGGACATCGCCGCGCGCCTCAAGATCGAGGGCGGCAAGCCGGAAGGCTGGTTCCTGCCGGAAACCTATGCCTGGATCAAGGGCGATTCGGATTTCGACGTACTCGCGCACGCGCACGAGGCGATGACGAAGACGCTCGACAGGCTCTGGGCCGCGCGCGCGCCCGAGGTCCAGCTCGAATCGCCGTATCAGGCGCTGATCCTGGCCTCGATCGTCGAGAAGGAGACCGGCCGCCCCGACGAGCGCCCGCTGATCGCCGGCGTTTTCGTGCGGCGGCTCAAGTTCAACATGCGTCTGCAGACCGATCCGACGGTAATCTACGGCATGGGCGACACCTATGCGGGCAACATCCGTCGGACCGATCTCGAAGCCGACACGCCGTACAACACCTACACGCGCGACGGGTTGCCGCCGACGCCGATCGCGTTGCCGGGCACGCCGGCGCTCGAGGCGGCGCTGCATCCGACACCCGGCGATGCGCTCTACTTCGTCGCGCGTGGCGACGGCAGCCACGAGTTCTCCGCGACGCTCGACGAGCACAATCGCGCCGTGCAGAAATTCCAGTTGCATCACAACCGGCCATGACGGGACGCCTGATCACGCTCGAAGGCGGCGAGGGTGCCGGCAAGAGCACGGTGATGGACGCCGTGCGCGAACGGCTCGCCGCGCGCGGCATCGACGTCATCGTGACGCGCGAGCCCGGCGGCACGGTGCTCGGCGAGGCGGTGCGCGACATCGTGCTCGATCCCGCGCGGCGCAATCTCTGCGCGGAAGCCGAGCTCCTGCTGATGTTCGCCTCGCGCGCGCAGCTCGTGCGGGAGCTGATCCGGCCGGCGCTCGACGCGGGTCAGTGGGTGCTGTCCGATCGCTTCACCGACGCGAGCTACGCGTACCAGGGCGCCGGTCGCGGCCAGCCGTATGCGCGCATCGCCGATCTCGAGCGCTGGGCTGCGCTGGTAAGGCCCGATCTCACGCTGCTGCTCGACCTGCCGATCGCCGAGGGCCTCGCGCGCGCCGGCGGGCGCGGCCGGGCCGATCGCATCGAGCTCGAAAGCGGCGACTTCTTCGAGCGCGTGCGCGCCGCGTATCGCGCGCGCGCGGCCGCGGAGCCTGCGCGCTTCCGCATCATCGACGCGACGCGCAGCATCGCCGACGTGCGCGCCGCCGCATTCGCCGCGATCGACGCGTTCGTCGACGCCGAAAGGGGCGCCGCGTGAAGCTGCAGCCCTGGCTCGTCCCGGCGTGGAACGTTCTCGCGGATGCGTTGCGCTCCGGCCGCCTGCATCACGCGCTGCTGTTCGCGGGACCGCGCGGCTACGGCAAGCGCGCGCTCGCCGAAGCGTTCGCCGCCGCCGCGCTCTGCACGCAGCGCGCGCCGGACGGCAGCGCGTGCGGCACGTGCAAGAGCTGCCATCTCGTCGCGGCCGGCAGCCATCCCGATCTCGTGCGCGTGTCGTTCGAGCTCCGCGACGACGGCCGGCCACGCAGCGAGCTCACGGTCGATCAGTTGCGCGCGCTCGGTCAGCGCCTCGCGCTCGCGAGCCAGTTCGGCGGCTGGCAGATCGCGCTGATCGATCCGGCCGACGCGATGAACGCGAGCGCTGCGAATGCGCTCCTGAAGACGCTCGAAGAGCCGTCGGCGAGCACGATCATCGCGCTCGTCGCCGACGATCCGTCGCGCCTCCCGCCGACGATCCGCAGCCGCTGCCAGCGCGTCGACCTGCGTGCACCGACGCGCGACGAGGCGCTGGCGTGGCTCAAGGGGCAGGGCATCGAGACCGCCGTCGCGGCGTCGACGCTCGATGCGACCCTCGGCAATCCGGGTCAGGCGGCCGAGTGGATCGGCGAGGGCACGCTCGCGGTGCGCGAGGAATGCCTCGCCGATCTCGCGGCGCTTTCGACCGGTCGCGCGCAGGCGGCGGCGATCGCCGAGCGCTGGGCTGCGGACCGTCCGGACCTCCGGCTCTGGTTCGCCGGCGTGCTCGCCCGCGACGAAGCGCGGCTCATCGCGGCCGGCCGGCAGGGGGCGCTCGGCTTGACCCAGCGCGACGAAATCCCGAAGCTAAACGCGTGGTTCGGCCACGCGGACCGCGCGCGCGGCCTGCTGCATACGCCCGTGCGCGCGGAGGGAGTCCTCCTGGACCTCCTGCGCGGCTGGCCCGGCCGATCGTCGAAAAGGGCGTGAGCATGGCGACTCCGAGTGCAGGCGGCGCACCGCGACAGGGCATCCTTTCGCTGGCCATCAAGGACAAGGGCGCGCTGTTCAACGCGTACATGCCGTTCGTGAAGGGCGGCGGCCTGTTCGTGCCGACGTCCAAGCGCTACACGCTCGGCGACGAGGTGTTCATCCTGCTCTCGCTGATGGAAGAGAAGGATCGCCTGCCGGTCGCCGGCAAGGTCGTGTGGATCACGCCGCCCGGCGCGCAGGGCAACCGCACGGCGGGCATCGGCGTGCAGTTCAACGATTCGGCGGACGGCGAGGCGGCGCGGACGAAGATCGAGTCGATTCTTGCCGGCATCCTGACGCAGGAGCGGCCGACGCATACGATGTGAGTCGGATGCCGACGTCACCTTACCGTCATTCCGGCGAAAGCCGGAATCCATTTTGACGTTCGCCCAGAGCAAGATGGATCCCGGCTTTCGCCGGGATGACGAATAAGCTACTTCGACGCTTCGCGCGCATGCTCCTTGATCGCCGCCAGCATCGCTGCCAACCCGTTCGAGCGCGTCGGCGACAGATGCTTGGCCAACCCGATCGCCTCGACGAACCTCGGCTCCGTCGCCAGGATCTCCTGCGCCGACCGCCCCGAGTACACGCGCAGCAGCAGCGCGATCAGGCCTGACACGATCGCCGAATCGCTGATCGCCTGGAACTCGAGCCGCTTCGCATCGCCCGACGGCACCAGCCACACCTGCGACTGGCAGCCGGTGACCTTGTGCGCGTCGGTCTTGAGCGCTTCGGCGAACGGCGGCAGCTTGCGGCCGAGGTCGATCAGGTACTGGTACCGCTCGGTCCAGTCGTCGAAGAACGCGAATTCGTCGGCGATCGCGGCCTGCGCGGCCTCGGCGGTCGGTGCGGTTTCAAGCTGGGCATTCATTGGGATTCACGACTTTCCAGCGTGTGCCTTGCGCACCGTCTTCGATGGCGATGCCCTTGGCGGCGAGCAGGTCGCGGATGCGGTCGGCCTCGGCGAAGTTGCGCGCCTTGCGCGCGTCGTTGCGCTGCGCGACGAGCGCGTCGATCTCGCC
>Ga0126377_10003731_pt1 | contig 10881 bp, 13 predicted proteins | sample PanSoiMetPlot_22_FD_92647 | JGI IMG/M metagenome (GOLD analysis project Ga0126377, IMG submission 92647) | Tropical forest soil microbial communities from Panama - MetaG Plot_22 | ecosystem: Environmental > Terrestrial > Soil > Tropical forest > Bulk soil | place: Panama | collected 2016-02-17
GATAACGGCCCTTACGGCTACCTCGAGCCCAGGACCAGCAGTACCGTGAACGCAGCCACCAACGTCACCACCACCAGGATCGCCACCCCCTCCATCGCAGATCCATCATGGCCCTCACCGCCAAGCAACGACGCGCTCTCCCCGACTCAGCCTTCGCGCTGACTGGCCGCCGCTACCCGGTGCCGACCAAGGCGCAGGCCAAGCGCGCCGGCATCAGCGAAGCACAGCGCATCCGCCTGCACCGCAACGCCCTGGCCCGCTCCACCAACCGCCGCACCGCCGGGTCCTACCCGACCATCGCGCGCAAGGTCCGCGCCCGCGCCGGCGCCAAGGTCGCCACCGTCGGCGGCAAGCACGGCAACATCAGCTCGCCCGGGCCGCGCGGCCGCCGGCGCTAGACGCCGATCGCCCCCGGCCACACCCGGCGCTGCCCGCCCGCGGTCCGGGCGCCAGCCCGGCCACGCCCGAGCTCGCCGCCCCGCCGGCTGTTGCACTGCCCACACGCCGCCACCAGATTCGCCGGGTCATACCGCGCGCCACCCAACGCACGCGGCTTGACGTGATCGACCGTCGACGCCCGGCCACCACACCAATGACAACGCCACCCATCCCTGGCCAGGATCACCGGCCGCAACCGCTGCCACTGCCACCCCAACCCCTGCTCGGTGGTGGTTGCCGGCCGCTGCGCCACGCCCACAGCATGGCAGGACACCCCGGGTACCCCATGCCCGCAACCCACCCCCCGCCCCCCCCACCCCCCCTGCCACCTCCGTCTCCCGCCGCGCCCGCCGCGCGCGCCGTGTGCACGAGCAACGCGCGTTTTTTTCGACGCGGTCTCGCGATGAGGCCCCTCAGGGACTTGCACCAACCGTTGCCCGATCGCGGCGGCCGCGGGCCGATCGCGGCGCCGGCGCGCGGGTTCAGTAGATCCGCGGTGGTTCGACGCTGATCTGCTCGGCCAGCACGAACGCCCGCCACCAGGCGGCACGGGCTGCGAGCGCGGCGTCGGCGTGGGTGCCGTCGTCGGGCTGCAGCAGTCTGAGTGATCCGTCGACGGCGTGGCGGGCGCGGGCGTTTCGCATGTGCTCGGCGAGCAGCTCGTGGTGGTCGTGCGGGACCCGGCCGTCGATGATCGCCCGGTACAGCTCGTTCGCCGATGTGGCTTCGGTGTCCGCGTCCGACGGCCATGCCTCGACCGGGAGGCCGGCACGGTGCAGTTCGGCGAACACGGCGGTGCGGATCCGCCGCAGGTGGGTGACCTCGAGCACGTTCCAGCGCGCGGCGCACTCGTCGAGCACGCGGTGAAGCTCGTCGTCGGTGGCGGCCTCGGCCGCCCAGCAGTGAAAGACGGTGCCGTCCAGGCCGCAGCCGACCACCGACAGCGTCCGGCGGTAGGTGCCCCACACCGCGATGACGACGTCGGCGCCGTCCGCTGGCGCCTGCGCCAAGGGGTTGGACTCCCACGCCGTCTGCGGGAGCCAGCTCGAGGCCTGGTCCACCCAGCGGCCGAGCGAGTACGTCGCGAACGTGCGCTCGGGCATCAGCTGCGCCTGCATGGCGAGCGCGTCGATGTTCATGAACCCGGCGGCCAGGGCGGGGTTGGCCTTGCGCCACGCGCGGCGGTCGTGGACGTCGGCGTCGTCGGGGGCCGACCACTCCAGGTAGCGGACGCCGGGGGGCAGCGCGTTGTCCTCGTGCTCACGCTTGAGGCGGTGAAGCAGGTTCCCCGACTCGAGGCCGGGCGTGCCGATCCCCACGATCCGCATGTCGGGCTGCTTGACCGCCCTGGCGATGAGCGCCTCGGCGAGCTCGTCGGGCAGGAACCCGGCCTCGTCGAGGATGGCGAGGTTCGGCGCCAGGCCCTGCAGCGACGACAACCGGGCGGGGTGCGCGCGCAGCCGCGATCCGGTGGGCCGGTACTCGAGGATCCCGGGCTTGGCATACCAGACGAACTGCTCGGCTACCGCGGGGCAGGTCTCGACGAGGCGCTTGGCCTGCTCGACCAGGATCGACGCCTGATCCCACTTGGTGGCGACGACGTCGACCTCGACGAACTGGTCGCCGCGCACCAGCCGGGCGATCGCCAGCGCCGAGAGGAGGGTGGTCTTGCCGTTGCCAGCGGGGATAGAGACGAAGGTGACGATCGAGTCGAACAGCGTGCGGACGATCCGCTTCTGGAACGCGGCCAGCTGGAACGCCTGGCCGGCGCGGTGGCCGGTGGGGACGGTGAGATAGGTCTCGATCCAGCGGATGGCCTGCGCGGCCTCTGAGCGCACGTGCCAGCCGACCCACGGAGGCATCTCGACGACGCGCAGCTTGGGCTTGGGTCCCCAGCGGTTCAGGGTGTCCGGCGCCGGCTGCCAGGTATCCGGTTTGCCCATGATGTCGACCTGAAAGGTAGAGTTTGGCTATGCGCCTGTGGCGTCAGCGCGCGCCCAAGGACATCCACGCCACCAACGCGGTGCCGCCCACCTGGGCGTCGCTCGAGGACTTCGTCGGGCACGCGCTGCGCAACCCCGCCAACGGCTGGTTCGAATCGTGGCGGGGCGTCAGCGTGGGGACCGTCGATCGGTGTCTGCAGCTGACCGCCCAGCAGATCGCCACCATGCCGCTCAGATACCGGCACAGCGCGGCGACGCAGGGGTCGGTCTACCAGTGGGTCACCGATCCCGACCCGGCCTGGTTTCCCAACGGCATCACCGACGCCGTCTTCGCGATGGTGTGGTCGATGTACGCCTACGGTGACGCCTTCCTGTGGGTGACCTCGCGCTACGAGTCGGGGTACCCGCGGACCTGGACGATCCTTGACGCGCTGACCATGCACGTCCAGGACGCCGGCGGCGTGCGCGCCTACCGCTTCAACGACGTGTGGCTGAACCCGGGTGACGTCGTGCAGATCACCCGCAACCCCAACGGCGCGCTCAGGGGCACGTCGGCGGTGCAGGCGTACTGGGCCAACGTGCAGTCCGCCTACGAGGCCGAGCTCTACGCCGCCGACGTCTACCAGTCCACCGGTGTGAACCGCGTCGCGCTGAAGTCGGCGCGACGCCTGACCGCCGACCAGGCCGCCGAGGTGCAGGCCCAATGGGTGCAGGCCGTCAGCAAGCGGCTGGGTGCGCCGGCGATCATCCCGCCGGATCTCGACTTCCTGCAGACCCTGACCATCAGCCCGAAGGATCTGATGCTGCTGGAGTCCCGCGACTGGGACGCCCGGCAGATCGCCGCCGCGTTCGGTGTCCCCGCCATCCTGCTGAACATCGCCGTGTCGGGCGGCCTGACCTACCAGAACCCCGTCCAGCTGTTCGAGCTGTGGTGGCGCTCTGAACTCATGCCCTGCGCGGTGAAGATCGCCGAGGCCCTGTCCCGCTGGCTGCCCAGGGGCAACTGGGTGGAGTTCGACCCGTCGCAGAGCATCCGGCCGGACCTGCAGACGATGGTCACCACCTACTCGAAGCTGTACGCGGACGGGGCGATCACCATCGACGAGTACCGCGCCGCGGTGCTCGACCTGCCACCCCTGGACCGCGGCGACCAGGCGACGGAGCTGTATGAGGAGGCCGGCGCGCACGGCTCGATCGGCGCGCCGCCACATGTGAAGGAGATAACGCCGATCGCGGAAGTGCGATCAATGCTCGAGAAATCGTGGGACAAGCTCTCCGTCGAGACCCAAATACTTCTTCGCTCAATGGGACGTGGTGTTCCCGAGGCCGAAGCGCGCTTCGACGCGGAGCTTGCCGAGCTGATCCGCACCCACAAGGAGAGATTGGAGAAATGAGCAGTCGCCAAACGGGATCTCGGCCATGAGCGACGACGTCAGACCGGTGATGCGGCGCACATTCCAGGCGCCGCTGGAGGTCAAGGAGGGTCGCATCGTCGAGGGCTGCTGCGTCCCCTACGGGGAGGCGACGAAGGTGCGCGACAGTCCCGACGGGCCCGCCTACTACGAGCGTTTCGAGCCCGGCGCGTTTCGCAAGCACCTCAACGCGGCCAACCGCATCGAGCTGCGCTACGAGCACCGCGACGATCTGGCGCACTCGGTCGGCGTCGGCCGCGCGCTCTACGAGGAGGCCCGCGGCCTGTTCGGGACCTTCCTGATCCACGCCGGCGCGTTCGGCGACCAGGCACTGGAGCTCGTCCGTGCCGGGATCCTGCCCGGCTTCTCGATCAGCTTCTCGGATCGCTTCACGCAGTGGAAACGCGCCGAGGACCAGGTCGTCGTCCGCGAGAGCTGCGAGCTACATGAGGTGTCGCTCGTGCGTCAGCCCGCCTACGCCGGCGCGGTCGTCACCGCCGTACGGTCACGCGCCCAGCTGCTCGGCGAGCTCGAGCTGCCCGCGATCGCCGACGAACAGCTCGAACGGTTGCGCTCGGTCGGCATCGAGGTCTAACCTCCGCGAGCAGAACGGCACCCCGCACCGCGGGCGAACGGGCACCCCGGCCAGCAAGGCGACACCCCCGGTCAGCGCACCCCCGCACGGCGGCACCCCGTCGGACTTCAACCCGAAGGAGTGACCTGCCGTGCCCAACCCCGTTCTGCAGCGCTACGTCGATGAGCGCACCCAGACCCAGGAGAACATCGACCGGATCCTCGATCGCGCCAACGAGGAGGAGCGCGACCTCACCGACTCCGAGCGCGAGCTGATCAACGGCCACCGCGAACGCCTGCAGCAGCTCGAGCCGATGATCGGCGAGCTGCTCGAGGTCGAGGAGACCCGCAATAAGGCCAAGGACGCCCGCGGCGCGCTTGCCCGCCGCCGCGAGACGGGCGACGATGACAAGCCCACCGGCGACGGTGAGCCCGCCAAGCCCGAGGGTGAGTACCGCACGTTCGCGCAGTACGCCCGTGACGTCATGCTCACCCGCTTCGCGCACATCGGCGCGACCGTCGACCCGCACGTCCGTCACCGCGCCGGCGAGCGGCTCACCCATCACCGCGCCGTCGAGAAGGTCCTCACGACCGACGTGCCGGGACTGCTGCAGCCCCAGTACATCGCGCAGATCATGCAGGTGATCAACCAGTCGCGGCCGGTTGTCGCCTCCGGCCGCATGCTCAACCTGACCGCGGGCAAGATCCAGTATCCGAGGATCACCACCCGGCCGCAGGTCGCCAAGCAGCCGGCGGAGAAGACCGAGGCCGGCGACGGCACGATGACCGTGATCATGGTCGAGAAGGTCGCCTCGACGTTCATCAGCTCGGCGAACTTCTCTTGGCAGACGATCCAGTGGTCAAACCCCGACGCGCTGGCGCTGTGGTTCGACCTCGCCGGGGAGAGCTACGCCAAGCAGACCGACGCCGACGCCGGCGCGCTGCTCACCGTCGCCGGGGGGCTCGGCACGCCGCCGGTCGCCGTCGCCACCGACGACCTCGCGGGCTGGATGGCCGCGATCGCCGCCGCCGCCGGCCAGGTCTACACCGCCACCGGCCGCTTCGCCAACACGCTCTGGACGTCGCCCGACCTCGGCTACGGCTTGCTCGGCCTCGTCAGCGCAGAAGCCCCGACGTTCCTGGCCGTCGGCCAGGGCAACCTCGCCAACGGATCGTTCCCGCCGATCGGAGGCCTGCGCTTCGTCGTCTCCGCCGGTCTGGGGACGGGCACGGCCGTCGTCGGCGACTCCACGGCGCTGCTGTGCGCCGAGACCGCCGGCGCGCCGGTGGACCTGCGCGCGGTCGAGCCGTCGATCGGCGGCATGGAGGTCGGCGTCATCGGCGCGTTCCTCTCCGAGCTGATCGAGGAGGCAGCGTTCGTTCCGCTGACACCGCCGGCGGGCCCGTGATGACCGTCTACCGCCAGCGCAGGGAGGCCGGCCAGTACAGGCCCGACATGGGCTGGATCGCGAAGGCCGAGGCCGAGGTCACGGACGACCTCGACGCGATGACCAAAGACGAGCTGCTGGCGGCCGCGCGCGAGCGCGGCCTGCCGGTCAAGCCGGCGATGAGCAAGGCCGAGATCCGGGAGGCACTGGAGGCGCCCTAGATGGCCTACGCGACCGTCAACGAGCTCGCCGCCGCCCTCAGGATCCGGGTGACCACCGAGAACGAGCCCGGGCTGCAGAGCTGCCTGGACGCGGCCGCGGCCGAGATCGACCACGACGTCGACCGGCCCGCCGAGGACCCGATCCCCGACGGCGACGCGCTCGCCAACCGCGTCAATCTCGTTCGCGGCGTCGAGTGGTACAAGGCCAACGACGCCGCGTTCGGGGTCATCGGATTCGACCAGACCGGCGCGCTGCAGGCACCGCGGGACGGCTTCAACCGCCACGCCTACACCCTGACTCCGCTCAAACGCCGGTGGGGGCTGGCGTGATGGCGACCGTCAGCCGCGTGATGGCGCTGGCGGACGTGCGGCCCACCGCCGCCGTCGTCCTGGCACCGGTCGACGACAGCGACCCGGAAGTCATCACCGATGTCGTCGACAGCCTCACCCCGCCGGCGCTGATGCTGCTGTGGTCAGACCCGTGGATCGAGCCGGCGGTCGCCAACCGCCCGGCGATGGGGCCGTGCCTGCTCACCGCCAACCTGCAGGTGCTGTGCGTCGGCGGGCGCCTCGACCCGGGACCGGGGATCGACACGATCGAGCAGCTCGTCGGCTACGTCCTGGAGCGCATGGAGGCCGACGTCTACACCTGGCCGCTGGGGCTGGTGAGCGCGCTTCGCCAGCAGGAGATCGGCGGCATCACCTACCTGACAGCGCGCGTCAACTACGCCGTGCCCGTCACCGTCTGAAAGGACCCGCTGTGAGTACACCGCCGCCCGAGCCGATGCCGCTGATCCTCACCAACGCCAGTCTGAAGATCAATGGCCAGGAGCTCGCCTGCGTCACCAACCACCTCGAGCTGAGCCCGGACGTGTCCGTCACCACCGTCGACACGTTCTGCGGATCCAAGGACTACCCCGGCGTCGTGAAGTGGTCGCTGGTCGCCACCCTGATCCAGTCCTTCGACCCCGCCGCCACCGAGGAGGTCCTCTCCAGCGCCTACGCCGCGTACCTGGCCGACGGCACCCTCGCCGACTTCGAGATGGCCGGGTACCGCGACCGCGCCGCCGGCGTCATCGACAACCCCACGTGGGCAGGGCAGGCGATCCCGCAGCCCTACAGCCCGATCAACGGCGACGCCGGCGACGTGTCCACCGTCGACCTGGAATGGTCGCTGTCCGGGGAACCGACCCGCACACCGGCGGTCACCGTTCCCACCCCGTAGGTGATGGCGGACAACCTCGACGTGCAGGTCCGCGGGCTGTCGGAGCTCGCCCGCGGCTCACGCAGGCTGGCCGACAACATCGACTCCGGCGCCGACGCGGCGTTCCGGTCGGTCGCCGACCAGACCGCGACCTTGGTCCGCGGCCGCGTCCCCCGCGTCAGCGGCCGGCTCGCCGCAAGCGTCACGGCGGACAGCATCGCCGAGGGCGCGCAGGTCGGGATGGGCCAGGGCGTCCCCTACGCCGGCTGGATCGAGTTCGGCGGCACCCGCGGGCGCCCGTACATCGACCAGGGCCGCTACCTGTACCCGACCGCGCAGGCCGCCGGGCCGCTGCTTCGGCGCGCCGGGGAGACGACGGCCCGCGACGAGATCAGGAGGATGGCATGGCCGAGGCCAACGGAAGCATGACGACACCGCAGGTCCGCGAGATCGAGCTCGACCTCGTGGAGAGCATGAGCCAGCGCTTCACGCCCCGCGAGCTGCGGATGATCAAGGAGAACACCGGCCGCTCGCTGTCGGAGATCCTCGCCGACGACACATCCGACGAGCGCTTCACCGTCATCGCATGGCTCAAGGCACGCCGCGACGGCCACGACATCGACTGGGCCGACATGGACGACGTGATCATCTCGCTGACCAACAGCGCCGTGGACCCTACGACCGTGCTGCGGGACGCAATCTCGCAGTCTTCTGCCGCTACTGGCGCATGACCCCCAGGGAGGTCGACGAGCTCACCACCGCCGAATACCGGGCGTTCTGGGACTACCTCGAGGCCGAGAACCGCGAGCTCGAGCGCCAGGCCCGCGCCGCACGACGGAGACGCTGAGCGATGGCCAACCCGCAGGTCATCGTCGACTTCATCGCCAACACCAAGGACCTCACCAAGGGGGTCTCGACCGCCGACGGCGCCACCGGCGGATTCAAGGGCCGCCTGCAGCAACTCGGCAAGGCGGGGCTGATCGCCGCCGGCGCCGCCGGCCTCGGCGCGCTGGTCGGCACGCTGAAGACCGGGATCGCAGAGTTCAGCGAATCCCAGAAGGTCGCCGCACAGACCGAGGCGGTCATCAAGTCCACCGGCGGCGCCGCCGGCGTCACCGCAAAGCAGGTCTCCGCGCTCGCTGGCGCCCTGATGAAGAAGACCGGCATTGACGACGAAGCCATCCAGTCCGGCGCCAACCTGCTGCTGACCTTCACCAAGGTGCAGAACCAGGCCGGCAAGGGCAACGACATCTTCAACCAGGCCACCAAGGTCATGACCGACATGTCCGTCGCCCTCGGGCAGGACATGAAGACCTCGGCCACCCAGCTGGGCAAGGCGCTCAACGACCCCGTCCGCGGCATCACCGCCCTCAGACGGGTCGGCGTCACCTTCACCGCCGACCAGCAGAAACAGATCAAGGCGCTGACCGAGTCCGGCAAGACGATGGAGGCCCAGAAGCTCATCCTCGCCGAGCTCAACAAGGAATTCGGCGGCAGCGCGGAGGCCGCTGGCAAGACGCTGCCCGGCCGGCTGAACATCCTCAAGGAGTCGTTCAACAACATGGCCGGCGAGCTCGTCGGCAGCCTGGTGCCCGCGTTCACCACGCTGCTCGGCGTGTTCACCAAGGTGATGGGCGCCCTCGGGCCGTTCAAGGGCGCGCTGCCCGTCATCGTGATCGGTCTCGCCGGGCTGGCCGCCGCATTTGGGATCGTCACCGCCGCCGCGGCCGCCTACAACGTCGTCACCGCCATCCAGATCGGCCTGACCGCCAGCAGCGCGGCCGCCACGAATGGCAACGCCATCGCTCTCGCCGTCTACGGCGTCCGGGTGGCCGTGGTCCGCGTCGCAACGCTCGCCTGGACCGCCGCACAGTGGCTGCTCAACGCCGCACTGGCCGCCAACCCGATCACGCTCGTCGTCATCGCCATCGCTGCGCTCGTCGCCGCGCTCATCGTCGCCTACAAGACCTCCGACACCTTCCGCGCGATCGTCGACGCCGCCTTCGACGCCGTCCTGTCCGTCGCGCAGACGCTGTTTAACTGGCTGAAATCCAACTGGCCGCTGCTGCTGGCGATCATCACCGGCCCCATCGGCCTCGCGGTCCTGGCGGTCGTCAGCAACTGGAACACGATCGAGTCGGTCAGCAAGGCCGCGTGGAACGCGATCTCAGGGGCCATCAGCTCCGTCCTGAACGCGATCGGGTCGGCGGTCAGCTCGGCGATGAACACCATCCGCAGCACCGTCAGCTCCGCCTGGAACGCGATCTCAAACGCCAGCAGCAGCGCATGGAGCGCGATCTCGGGTGTCGTGTCGGAGGCCGTCGGCGCCGTGAAGAGCGCCCTCAGCGGCCTGGCCACCTGGATCAGCACGTTCGCCTCCGGGGCGTTCACCGTCGCCCTGAACGCGGTCAAACACGTGTTCGACAAGATCGAGGAGGGCGTCAAGGACGCCGTCGCCGGCGCCAAGGAGGCACTCAACGGCCTGGTGACCTTCATCACCGGCATCGCCGAACGGGTCGGCGCCGCCGCGTCGAATGTCGCCAACGCGATCAAGAAGCCGATCAACGCCGTGATCGGCGCCTGGAACAGCCTCGCCATCCCGCGCGTGGCGATCACCATCCCCTCCAAGAAGATCCTCGGCAAGAAGATCGGCGGCGGCAGCTTCGGGTTCGGGCCGTTCCCGTTCCCCGACATCCCGATGCTGGCCAGGGGCGGCGTGTTCGACCAGCCCACCCTCGCCGTCGTCGGGGAGGCCGGCCGCGAGATCGTCACCCCCGAAAGCCTGCTCAGGGACATCGTCGGCCCGCAGCACATCGAGGTCAGGGTGTTCATCGGCGCCGAGGAACTCGACCAGCGCATCCGCACCGAGATCGTCGACGCCAACACCGGCCTGGCCCGCATCCTGCTCGCCGGAGCCGCCGGATGACCGCCGACGTCGAACCCACCGTCCGCGACGTCCGCCTCACCTACATGGTCGCCGCCGACGGCACGGCGGTCACCTTCACCCGCACCGGCCCATCCGGCACCACCACCGCCATCCGCGGGTGGGCCAACCGCCCCGCGACCGCCAACACCACCGTCGCCCCACGCGACTTCGAGGCGCCGATCGGCGTGCCGATCACCTACACCGGCCAGACCCTCGACAGCACGGGCGCAGTGATCGACACCCAGACCGTGATGATCACGATCCCGTCCGAGGGGTGCGGGGACACCTGGCTCAACGACCTGGCGCGGTCGCAGAACACGATGCGGATCCTCATCGAGACGCTGCCCGAGCTCGATTTCCCCGTCCCCAACTCGGTGCACGAGATCATCACCCGCCGCGCCCCCATCGTCTCGAGCGATATCGCGCACACCCCCCAGTTCGAGCTGTCGTTCATCACCGAGAACCTCGACGAGCGCGACCGCGCACGCGCCACCCTCGGCAACGGCGTCCCCGTCCTGCTCAGAACCCCCCCGGAGGACGGCATCGGCAACCTCTACCTGGCGGTCCTCGGGTTCAAGGAGCAGCGGCTCGTCACCCGCGGCGTCGAGGACGACCGCCGGTTCGTCGTCACCGGCCGCCAGGTCGAACGCCCCGACCCGGTGCTGTACGTCCCCGGCGCACCCACCACCTACGACGAGGTCAAGGCCCGCTTCGACACCTACCAGGACCTCAAGGACCAGCGCGTCAACTACGACGCCGTCCTCTACGACTGGACC
>Ga0126377_10003732_pt1 | contig 10880 bp, 10 predicted proteins | sample PanSoiMetPlot_22_FD_92647 | JGI IMG/M metagenome (GOLD analysis project Ga0126377, IMG submission 92647) | Tropical forest soil microbial communities from Panama - MetaG Plot_22 | ecosystem: Environmental > Terrestrial > Soil > Tropical forest > Bulk soil | place: Panama | collected 2016-02-17
AGCCGGTGCGCATCATCCGCAACTACGTCAAGATGTCCGGCTTCGAGCAAGGCGATCCCCTGCCCTTCATCGAGTGCATCCCGACGATCTACCCCGTGAACGGCACGATGACGCCGGTCTCCCCGGGCACTACCATCGAGCTCAAGATTCCGGACATGTACGGCCGACCCTGGGCGCAGATCTGGGAAAACTACTTCGAGCAGGGCATGCAGAAGCCCGCGGACGAAGACATCTTTAGCTTCGGCGAGGAGAAAAAGTGAAGATGAACGTGAAACGCACCCCCCTCGGCGGCCTGCTCGCGGGCGCTCTCATCGGCGCCGCGACGCTGACGGTGCCGGCGTGGGCCCACCATTCATTCGCCGCGTACAACATGGAAGTGACGAAGATCTTCACGGGCGTCGTCACGCGCGTGAACCCCGATGCGAACCATCTGCAGATCTTCTTCGCGCCGATGAACGATGAGCGCAAGAACGTGATCCGCGGGGATGACGGCAAGCCGGTCATCTGGGCGGTGGAAATGATGGGCTCCGCGCAATCCGCGCAGGAGGGCGTTTCGGTCAGCACCTTCCCGCCGGGCACGATTTTCACGGTGGCGCTGCACCCCGTGCGCGACGGACAGCACGCCGGCACTCGCGGCCGCAGCGGCCCGATCTTCAAGTGCCCCGAAAAGAAGCCCCCGGCGCCCGGCAAGCACTGCGACTCCGTCGAGGGCAGCACCAAGCTCGGCACGGGTGACTTGCCGAAAGAACAAGGCGAGCTGCCCAAAGAGACCAAGTGAGGCGGCGGTGAAGGAGTTCGCGGATTGGCTGCAGGCGAGCTCGGTGAGCGTGACGATCCAGTCGGTGAAGTGGATCATCCCGCTGCTGCAGTCGATTCACATCCTGATGATCGGCATCGTGTTCGTGTCGAGCCTGATGATTGCGCTGCGCGTGCTCGGGCGCATGCGCGTCGATGAGCCGTTCGAAGCGGTGTGGCGGCGTTTCGCGCCCTGGATGTGGACGGGCCTGCTCGTGATGGCGGTGACGGGCGCCATCCTCGTCGTCGGCGAGCCCATCCGTGAGTTCACGACGATCTCCTTCTGGTTGAAGATGATGCTCGTCGCAATCGGCGTGACGAGCACCGCGCTATTCGGGCGCTCGATTCGCCAGGTTGCCGCGGCCTCACCCCCGGCGGCGGCCGTGCCGGCGGCACGAGTGGAGTTCTCGCCCGGGGCGAAGACGGGCGCGGTCGTGCTCGTCGTGATCTGGCTCGCCATCATCTTCCTCGGCCGTGCCATCGCGTACGACGACGAGGTGTGGGGCAAGCTCTCGCATCACTCCTGACGCGGGGCAGAAGGTGGACCTACCGAGCATCGTCCAGAGCATCCAGGCATCGGGGCCGGCCGAGTGGATGCGCACGTCCGTGAAAGCAATGCCGATCGTGGAGGCGATTCACGTGCTCTGCGCGGCGACCGTGTTCGGCACGATCCTCATCGTCGACCTGCGGCTGCTCGGCTTCCCGAACACGCGCCGCTCGTTCACGCGCATCTCACACGAAATGCTGCGCGTGACGTGGGCCGCATTCAGCCTCGCCGTCATTACCGGCGCGCTCATGTTCGCGGCCAACGCGGAGACGTACTACGGCAACACGGCGTTTCGCTTCAAGATGCTTGCGCTGCTCATCGCCGGCGTGAACATGGCGCTCTTCCAGCTCATCACGTATCGAACCGTGGGTGAGTGGGACAGCGGCGTGCGCACACCGCTTGCCGGTCGAGTCGCCGGCGCGGCATCGCTCACGATCTGGGTCACGGTGATCTGTCTTGCCCGCTGGATCGGGTTCACCAAGGGCTACAACTTCGACGTGCCCACGGACGTCAACTTCTCGTTCTGACCAACCGGCGCTTCGGCCGCGCGGCTCCTTGCGCGGCTGTCGGCGAGCATCGTGCGCGAGCCCGCGTACAGTACGCCGGCACAAACGAGCGCCAAAGCCGGAATCACGTACATCGCATCGTGCAGACCGCTCGCGCGAAAGCTCTCGCTCATGACGGTTGATCCTGCAGCTTCCATCGCGCGACGAGCGAACGAGTCACTCAGCATTCCCGTCACCAGCGGGCCGAGGCTCGCGCCGAGCACGTACATCGCGAAGAAATAGAGCGCTACGGCGGTGCCGCGCAGGCGCGGCTCGATCACATCCTGAATGGCCGCATACACCGTGGCGTAATAGACGAAAGTCAGTGCGATACCGACACCCATTGGGATCATGAAAGAGACCAACGCGCCGGCAGGCTGAGCCAGCGCGGCAAACACGCACGGCACGGCTGCGAGCATCGTGAGCGAGGCCAGCAGCAATCGTCCGTCCGCCCGGCGCGCGCTCAGCCGATCCGATGCCCAGCCGCCGGCCAGGAGACCCACCACGCCGACGGCGCCCAGAACGACAGCGGAAATCGCATTCGCTTCGCGCAAACCGAGCTCGTGATAGCGCTGCAGGAATGGCGTCTGAAACGCGTTGATCGCGTACATGTTGAAGTTGTGGAGCGCGCCCGAAAGAATGATCCACCACATCGTCGGGTTGCGCAGCACGGTGAGATAGGGCGATGCGGGCGCTGCGGAGTGCGCGTGCGCTTCGACGGCACCGCGAACCGGCTCCGGCAGGCGCAGGATGAGCACGCTCAGGATGAGCCCCGGCACGCACGCGAAGATGAAACAGGCGCGCCACCCGAATGCGTGCCCGAGCAGTCCGCCGGTGATGTACGCGAGAAACAAGCCGAGCGGCAGGCCGAGCATGAAGATACCGAGCGCCCGCGAACGCTGGCTCTTCGGAAAAAGGTCACCGAGCAGCGACTGGCACGCCGGCGAGCACGTGGCTTCGCCCACTCCCACGCCGAGTCGCGCGAGCACGAGCACCGTGTAGTTCCATGCCAATCCGGAAGCAGCCGTGAGCACACTCCACACGGCGACGCCGGCACTGATCAGCCGCGTGCGCACCCACTTGTCGCTCAGTCTCCCGATCGGGACGCCCACTACGGCGTAGAAGAGCGTGAATGCGGTGCCCAGCAGGCCGAGCGCGGTGTCGTTCAGGCCGAACTCGCGACGAATGGGCTCGCCGAGCGCCCCGGGCAATTGTCGGTCGAAGAAGTTCAGCAGATTGACGGCGAACAGGAGCAGCAGCGTCGTGCCTGCTCCCCAACCCCCGTTCGTGCTGACATGCGCTTACGTTACAACACTTCGAACAGACCCGCCGCTCCCATGCCGCCTCCGATGCACATGGTGACGACCACACGCTTCGCGCCGAGCCGCTTGCCGGCGAGCAGCGCGTGCGCCGTGAGGCGTTGGCCACTCATTCCGTACGGATGGCCGATCGCGATGGCGCCACCGTCGACGTTGAGGCGCTCGTCGGGAATGCCGAGCTGATCGCGGCAATACAGGACCTGAACCGCGAACGCCTCATTGAGCTCCCACAGGTCGATGTCCTGCACCTTGAGGCCAGCACGGGCGAGAAGCTTCGGCACGGCGAACACCGGGCCGATGCCCATTTCGCCGGGCTCACACCCGGCAACGGCAAAACCGCGGAACAGGCCGAGCGGCTTCAGATTGCGGCGCGCCGCCTCCGCGGCACTCATCACGACACAGGCTCCCGCGCCGTCGGAGAACTGGCTGGCATTGCCCGCCGCGATAGTGCCGCCAGGCAGTGCGGGCTTGATCTTCGAAACGCCTTCGAGAGTCGTGTCGGCGCGAAGGCCTTCGTCCTGCTCGACCACTACGTCGCGAGTCACGATGCGTCCGCTGTCCGCTTCGACTGTCGCCATCGTTGCCGGCGTGGCGACCATCTCTTCCTTGAAGTAGCCGGCTGCCTGGCCGGCGCACGCGCGCTGCTGGCTGCGCACGCCGTATTCGTCCATGCGCTCGCGTGGGATCTTGTACTTGCGCGCGACGTTTTCCGCGGTCTGCAGCATCGGCCAGTAGATCTCGGGCTTGTGCTCCATGATCCACGAGTCGCGCAGCATGCGCTGATTCATCGTGGACTGGACGCAGGAGATGGACTCGACGCCACCCGCGATGAAAATGCTGCCCTCACCCGCGATGATCCGCTGCGCAGCGCTCGCGATGGTCTGCAGCCCGGAGCTGCAGAAGCGATTGATCGTCGCGCCGGGCACCGACACCGGACACCCCGCGCGATAGGCGATGACGCGCGCAATGTTGGAGCCGGTGGCGCCTTCGGGCAGCGCGCAGCCCATGAGCACATCATCGACTTCGGCCGGATCGAGCCGCGCGCGCTCGATGGCCGCCTTCACCGCGTGACCGCCGAGGTGGCTGCCGTGGCTCATGTTGAAGGAGCCGCGGAAGGACTTCGCGAGCGGCGTGCGCGCCGCCGAAACGATGACCGCATCCTGGCTCATGACGCACCCCCTTCGGCGCCCCCGAACGTGCCGCCGGATTCAGCAAGCCGCTCGATGAGCGGCGCCGGCGTCCAGAACGCGGGGTCGCCGTGCGGATTGCGCCCGAATTCCCGAATGCGGCGCCGCACGGTGTACAGCCCCTGGCTGTCGGCATAGAACATGGGCCCGCCACGCGGCGGCGGAAAGCCATAACCCGTGAGGTACACGACGTCGATATCGGACGCGCGCGCCGCGATCTTCTCATCGAGAATTTTCGCGCCCTCGTTCACGAGCGCGTAGACGAGCCGATCGACGATCTCGGCGTTGTCGATGCGGCGCGGTGTGATGCCGATCTCACGCCGATGCGCGGTGATGAGCTCCTCGACTACTTTGGAAGGCTGCGGCTTGCGCGGTCCATCCGGATAGTCATACCACCCGGCGCCGGTCTTCTGCCCGAAGCGCCCCATCTCGCAGAGCTTGTCGGGCAGCTTGGAGAAGAGATAGCTCGGGCGCTCGGCGTAGCGGCGCTTGCGCACGCTCCACCCGATGTCGTTGCCGGCGAGATCGCCAACACGAAACGGCCCCATGGCGAAACCGAACGCTTCCATTGCTGCGTCGACCTGCTGCGGTGAGGCGCCTTCTTCGAGCAGGTAGCTGGCCTGCTTGCTGTACGGCTCGAGCATTCGATTGCCGATGAAGCCGTCGCAGACGCCGGAGACCACGGAGATCTTGCGCAGTGTCTTGCCGAGCTGGAGCGTCGTAGCGAGCACATCACGCGCGGTGGCGCTCCCGCGCACGATCTCGAGCAGACGCATGACGTTCGCGGGGCTGAAGAAATGGGTGCCCACGACGTCCGCGGGCCGCTTCGTTCCCTGCGCGATGGCGTTCACGTCGAGCGTGGACGTGTTCGTCGCGAGGATTGCCCCGGATTTCATCACCCGGTCGAGGTTCGAGAAAACGGAGCGCTTCACGTCCATCGACTCGAAGACCGCTTCGATGACGATGTCCGCATCCGCAATTGCATCGTACGCGAGCACCGGCGTGAGCAGCGCCATGCGCCGCCCCTGCTCCTCTTTCGTGAGCTTGCCCTTCTTCACCTGCCCTTCGTAAACCTGCGCGATGCGCGCGACGCCTTTGTCGAGCGCGGCCTGATCGGTCTCCAGCAACGACAACGCAATGCCGGCATTCAGAAAACAGATGCTGATGCCGCTGCCCATCGTGCCGCCGCCGATCACCGCCGCCTTCCTGATGGGCCGCAGCGGCGTCGACTCGGGCACGTCCGCGACCCGTCCCGCGGCACGCTCCGCAAAGAAGGCATGCCGCAGCCCCTTCGACTCGCTCGTGTTGATGAGCTCGACGAACAGGCGACGCTCGACCGCGAGCCCTTCCTCGAACGGCTTGCCCGCGGCCTCGATCGCATCGATGCAGCGAAGCGGCGCCGGCAGGTTCGGCCACTTCGCCTTCACTCCGTTGCGCGCGAACTCGCACAGGGCTTCGAGATTGGGCTCCTTCAATGTGAGCGTCGACGTGCGACGCCGCTCGCGGGCGTTCGCAGCCAGATCGATGGCCGCCGGGACCGGATCGCCCTCGGCGAGGCGATCGATGAGCGGCGTCTTGCCGAGCGCCTTGGCCGGCACCGGTTCGCCGCTCAGGATCATGTTGAGCGCCGTCTCCACGCCGACGAGCCGCGGCAGGCGCTGCGTGCCGCCAGCGCCGGGCAGCAAACCGAGCTTCACCTCGGGCAGGCCGAGCTTTGCATCGGCGCTCGCCACGCGGTAGTGCGCGGCCAGCGCCAGCTCGAAGCCGCCGCCGAGGCAGGTGCCTTTGATGGCCGCAACGATGGGCTTGTCGTTCGACTCCACCTGCGCGATCAGGTCACGCAACGTGGGCCCGCGAAGCGCCGCCGGCGTGCCGAGCTCGCGAATATCCGCGCCGCCCGAGAACAGCGCGCCCCCGCCGGTGAGCACGATCGCCCGCACGTCGGCCTCGCTTGCCGCCCGATCGAGCGCTGCAACCAACTCGGCGCGCACTGCGTAGGAGAAACTGTTGACCGGCGGATGGGTAAACGTGATGACAGCGACCGCGCCATCACGCCTGTAGTCGACGTGACTCATACGCTTCGAGCTCCTCGATGAGGCTTCTGCCTGGGCGACTTGCCCGCAGCATGACCACGCATTAGGCTTCTTTCAAGTACGCAAAACAACATTCCGCAGAGCGAAATCACGAACGACGCGCATGGACCTGGAATACTCCGCCGCCGAAGCTCGTTTCCGGGTCGAAGTTCGCGACTTCCTCCGCACACACCTGCCCGCGGCGCTCGCCGCGAAAGTGCTGGGGCACAAGCGTCTCACACGTGAGGACTTCCTGAGCTGGCATCGCACGCTGCACACGCGCGGCTGGTCGGCGCCATCGTGGCCCGCGCAGTTCGGCGGGCCGGGCTGGTCTGCGACCGAGCAGCACATTTTCGATGAGGAGTGCAGCGCGGCCGGCGCGCCGGCCGTCATCGCGTTCGGTGTCCGCATGGTCGCGCCCGTGCTCATGGCGTACGGCAGCCCGGCACAACAGGGTTTCTTCCTGCCGCGCATCCTCTCAGGTGAGCACTGGTGGTGCCAGGGTTACACCGAGCCGGGCTCGGGCTCCGATCTCGCATCGCTCAAGACACAGGCCGTGCGTCAGGGCGATACCTATGTGGTGAACGGCCAAAAGACCTGGAACACGCTCGGACATCTCGCGGACTGGATGTTCTGCCTCGTGCGCACCTCGACCGAAGGCCGCTCGCAGGAAGGCATCTCGTTTCTGCTCATCGACATGAAGACGCCGGGCATCACCGTGCGCCCGATCGGGCTCATCGATGGCGAGCACGAAGTGAACGAGGTCTGGCTGGACAATGTGAAGGTGCCGCTCGCCAACCGCGTCGGCGAGGAGAACAAGGGCTGGACGTACGCGAAGTACCTGCTGACGCACGAGCGCGTCAACATCGCGCGGCTCGGCGAATCCAAGCGTGAGCTCGAGGCGCTCAAGGCTCTGGCACGGCGCTGCCGCAGTGATGGGCATCCCTTGATCGAGGACGCGCGCTTTCGCGATCGCATCGCGCATCTCGAGGTCGACCTGCTCGCCCTCGAATACACGGTGCTGCGGGTGCTGTCTGAAGAAGCCGCGGGCCGTGACCCGGGGCCGATCTCCTCGGTGCTGAAGATTCGCGGATCCGAGATCCAGCAGGAGCTGACGGAGCTGCAGATGCAGGCACTCGGGCCGCGCGCGCTCGCCTTCGTCCCCGAGGCGCTCGATGCGGGCTGGCAGGGCAAGCCCGACGGCGCCGAGTGGTGGGCCGCGATCTGCGGGCGCTACTTCAACATGCGCAAGACCAGCATCTACAGCGGCTCGAACGAGATTCAGCGCAACATCATCTCTCACCGGATCCTGGGGCTCTAGCGCGCCATGCAATTCGAGCTCGACGCCGATCAACGCGCGCTGCAGGAATCACTGAGGCGCTTCCTCACGCGGGAGTACGACTTCGAGCTGCGCCGCGGCTTCCTCGCGTCGCCCCACGGCACGAGCCCTGCGATCTGGCGGTCACTTGCCGAGCAAGGCGCGCTCGCCATCGGACTTCCCGAAGAGCACGGCGGCTTCGGCGGCCCCGTGGAGACCATGCTGATGATGGAGGAGATCGGGCGCGCGCTGGTTCTGGAGCCATATCTGAGCACGGTCGTGCTGTGCGGCTCGCTGCTCGCCTCGCGTGGCCGGGCGGATCAGCAGGCGGACTGGTTTGCACGCATCGCAGCCGGCAGCTGCAAGCTCGCGCTCGCACATTCAGAACCCGATGCGCGGTATGCCCTCGACTTCGTGGCGACGACGGCAGGCGCAGACGGCGACTCTTACACGCTGAACGGCGTGAAGAGCACGGTCCTCGATGGCGCGGTCGCAGACCAGCTTTTCGTCACAGCGCGACTGCAGCTGCAGGACACTGTCGCGGTGTTCCTTGCCGATCCGCGCACACCCGGACTGGAGCGCGTGATGTACCGCACCCAGGACGGGCGCACCGCTGCCGACGTCACGCTCCGCAACGTGAAATTGCCGCGCGCGAGCCTGCTCGGTGACGAATCCGACGCGCTACCCGCCATCGAGCGCAGCATCGAGCGCGGCATCGCAGCGCTCTGTGCCGAAGCGGTCGGCGTCATCGAGGCGCTGAACCACGCGACGCTCGAGTACACGAAATCGCGCAAGCAGTTCGGGCAGCCCATCGCACGATTCCAGGCCTTGCAGCATCGCATGGCCGATATGTTCGTCTTCGCGACGCAGGCTCGCTCGATGGCGCTGCTCGCTACCGGCCGCTGCAGCAGCGGCGACGCCGCTCAGCGCCGCCACGACATCGGCGCGGCCAAGGCGTTCATCGGCAAAGCGGGGCGCTTCGTGGGACAGCAGGCCGTGCAACTGCATGGCGGCATGGGCATCGCCGATGAGCTCTCCGTCAGCCACTATTTCAAACGCCTCACGATGATCAACGCCACCTTCGGCGACGCCGATCATCATGTTGCCGCGATCAGCGAGGGGATCCTCGCCGAGGGTGACGTGTCATGAGCGTCAAGGAACTGTTCGATCTCTCCGGCCGCACTGCGCTCGTCACGGGCGGCTCGCGCGGGCTCGGGCTCGCGATGGCGGGCGCGCTCGGCGAAATGGGCGCGAAGGTCATCATCACCGCGCGCAAGGTGGCGGAGCTCGATGAGGCGCTGGGCAGCCTTCGATCACGGGGTGTCGAAGCCGTGCGTGTCGTCGGCGATCTCTCGCGACCCGAGGATGTGAAAGCGCTCGCCGACGCTGCGCTCGAAGCCGCGGGGGCGCCAATCGACATTCTCGTCAACAACGCGGGCGCGACGTGGGGCGCGCCCGCGGAAGAGCATCCCTTGGAGAGCTGGGAGAAGGTGATCGACCTGAACCTCACCGGCACTTTCCTGCTCACGCAGCAGATCGGCCTGCGCTCGATGATTCCGCGACGCTACGGACGCATCGTGAACATCGCCTCCGTCGCCGGTCTCAAGGGCTCGCAACACCTGAAGGCCATTGCCTATCACACGAGCAAAGGCGGGCTCGTGAATTTCACCCGCGCCCTCGCCGCCGAATGGGGTCGGCACGGCATCACCGTGAACGCCATCTGCCCCGGATTCATCCCCTCGAAGATGACGCACGGCCTGCTCGACAAAATCGCACCGCTCGTGGTGGCCTCGACGCCGCTGCGACAACTCGGCGAGGCGCGCGATCTCGAAGGGCTCGTCGTTCTGCTTTCGGGTGCGGCGGCGCGCCACATCACCGGCCAGGCCATCGCCGTCGATGGCGGCGCATCGGTCGCATGAACGCGCGGTGGGACCCGACCGGGACCATTCCCGTGCGCGAGGCTCACGCGTTCGATGTCTCGCGGCTCGAGAGTTACCTCTCCAACACGCTGCCCGACGCGGCCGACGGATTGCGCGTACAACAGTTCAAAGGCGGCCAGTCGAACCCGACCTATCTGCTCGAGACGCCCAAGAACCAGTACGTCCTGCGCCGCAAACCGCCCGGCGTCCTGCTGCCATCCGCGCACGCGGTCGATCGGGAATTCCGCATCATCAGCGCCCTGTACGGCAGCGCCGTGCCTGTTCCCAAGCCCATTTGCTACTGCGCCGACGAATCGGTCGTCGGCACACCGTTCTTCTTGATGGAGTATGTCACCGGCCGGATTTTCTGGTCCGCTGAGCTCGCCGACCTCACGCCGCGCGAGCGGCACGATGCGTATGACGAAATGAACCGCGTCATCGCCGCGATCCACACGATCGACCCGGACGCCGTGGGCCTCGGCGATTTCGGCAAGCGCGAGCATTACGTCGCGCGCCAGATCGACCGCTGGAGCCGGCAGTTTCGCGCCTCCGAAACCGAGCACATCGAGGCCATGGAGCAGCTCATCGAGTGGCTCCCGCGACACGTGCCGCCGGAGGAGCCGTGCCGCATCGCGCACGGTGACTTCCGCATCGACAACCTGATCTTCGATGCGCACGAGCTGCGCATCCGCGCCGTCATCGATTGGGAGCTGGCGACGCTCGGCAACGCGCTCTCGGATCTCGCATACCACTGCATGCCGTGGCGCATGCCGCACGAGCTGCGCAAGGGCCTCGAGGGCCTCGATCTCGCGGCGCTCGGCATTCCGGGCGAAGCCGAATACGTTGGCCGCTACTGCGAGCGCACCGGCCGCGCATCGATTCCTGCGTTCGACTTCTACATTGCGTTCAACCTGTTCCGCCTCGCCTCGATTCTGCAGGGCGTGGCGGCGCGCGCGCGGGCCGGCAATGCTTCGAGCCTGCACGCCGCGGAGACCGGGCGACTGACGCGACCCGTCGCCGAGCTCGGCTGGGAACAGGCGCAACGCGCCGAACGGGAGCGGAGAGCTGCGTCATGAACTTCGAATACTCTGACAAAGTGCTGAAGCTTCGCGCGCGCCTCGACGAATTCATGCGCGCCGAAGTGTTCCCCGCCGAGCGCCTCTACGCCGGGCAGCTCG
>Ga0126377_10003733_pt1 | contig 10880 bp, 6 predicted proteins | sample PanSoiMetPlot_22_FD_92647 | JGI IMG/M metagenome (GOLD analysis project Ga0126377, IMG submission 92647) | Tropical forest soil microbial communities from Panama - MetaG Plot_22 | ecosystem: Environmental > Terrestrial > Soil > Tropical forest > Bulk soil | place: Panama | collected 2016-02-17
TGACGGACGAGTACGCCATCGCCGACCATGGACTGCAGCAGGTCGGCCATGCACGCCAGCATGTGATTCGCCTCGGCACGTACGGAGCCGTGGTCGATGAGGAGTATGGAGCGCATTGGGAGAAGATAGTGCGGGGTGGGCGGTTTCGCCGCTGTCGAGCGGTCGGTTTCGCCTGTTGAGCGGTCGCTGGCGCTCCCTGTTGAGCGCTACGCTGTTAAGCGCTATCGCTGTTACGCCCTTACAGCGAAGCGCTGTACAGCGAGCAAAGCGAGCGCTCCACAGGGCGCGAAGCGCCCGCTGAACAGGGAGCGTCAGCGACCGCTAAACTCTCCGTTAAACACTTCGAGCGCCAACTCCACTTTGCCGAAGGGCGCCGAAACCTGCACGCCCTGCACCAGGGGCTTCACGCGCTCGAGCATCTCACGGGCGATCACGATGCCCTCTGCCATCGCGTGCTCCTTCGACTTCTCGTTCGCCGCCCGCATGCGCGCGATGATCGACTCCGGCACCGACACACCCGGAACTTCGTTCGCCAGGAATTCCGCGTTTCGCACTGACACGAGCGGCCAAATCCCTGCGACGACCGGAATGTGGCTTCCCCCAATGCGATCGAAGAATCGCTCGAGCTGCGCCGGATCGAACACCGGCTGCGTGATCGCATACTCGGCGCCCGCTTCGACCTTCCACTCGAAGCGACGCAGCTCGTGCTCAGGGTCGATCGCGACGGGATTCACACCGACGCCGATCGCGAAACGCGTCGGTTGACCGATCGCGTTGCCGCCAGGATCGAGGCCGCGATTCAGGTTGTTCACGAGGTTCGTCAGCCCGATCGCGTCGACGTCGAACACCGCGGTTGCGTCGGGATACGGTCCCATCTTCGGCGGGTCGCCGGTGATCACGAGCAGGTTGCGCAGCCCGACGGCCGACGCGCCGAGCAAGTCGCTCAGCATGCCGAGGAGGTTGCGGTCGCGGCAGGCGTAGTGGGTGACGGTTTCGATGCCAACTTGCTGCTCGATCAACAGCGCCGTCATCAACGCGCCCATGCGGCTCTGCGCGCGCGGCCCGTCAGGAACGTTGATCGCGTCGACGCCGGCGGTCTTGAGTCGCGCCGCGTCACTCAACATGCGCGACGCATCGACGCCGCGCGGAGGTACGATCTCGACCGAGGACACGAACTTTCCCTGCGCCAACTTCTCGGCCCATCGCGAACGCTCGGCGAATGGAATCGGCTCGATCGCCGAGGGTCGAGGGTTGAGCGTCGAGGGTTGAGGGTCGCGATGAGGTTCAACCTCGACCCTGGACCCTCGACCCGGCAGTCGCGGTGCCAAGGGACGTATCCCCTCCACCATCGCGCGGATGTGCTCGGGCGTCGTGCCGCAACATCCGCCGACGATCTTCGCCCCTGCTTGCACGAGATGGTGCGCGTACGTCGCCATGTACTCGGGGCTCGCCATGTATATGCTGCGGCCACCGATGTCGCGCGGCATGCCGGCATTCGGCTGAGCGCTGAGCTTGCGTTGCGTTTGCGGCGCCATCTTCTCGATGCACTCGAGAATCGTCTGCGGACCGACGGAGCAGTTCAGACCGATGACGTCCGCGCCCCAGCGATCGAGAACGCGCACGACGTCTTCGGACGACGCGCCGTACGGCGTGCGGCAATCGGCACCGATCGTCATCTGTGCGACGACCGGCTTCTCCGGCGCGACGGCGCGTGCCGCGCGAATGGCCTGCTCGATCTCCTCGAGATCGGCGAACGTCTCGATGACGAAGAGATCGACGCCGCCGTCGACGAGACCTTCCATTTGCTCACGAAAGATCTCGAATGCTTCGTCCTTGCTCGTCGGGCCATACGGCTCGAGCCGCACGCCGAGTGGTCCGACGGCGCCGGCGACGAGCGCACGACCCTCTGCGGCGCTGCACGCGACGCGCGCCGCGGCGCGATTCAGCTCACACACTTGATCCTGCAGGCCGTACTGCACGAGCCGCAGCCGATTCGCGCCGAAGCTGTTCGTCTCGATCACATCCGCGCCCGCCTTCACGTACTGACGGTGGATCTCAGCGACCATCTCGGGCGCGCGCAGATTCAGTTCATCATAACACTGATTGATGAACACGCCCTTGTTGTACAGCATCGTGCCCATCGCGCCATCGAACACGACGATCGCGTTGGGATCGAGCAGTTTCTCGAGTGTTGCGCTCATCGTGGCGTCTCGCCTCTCACCGCGTAATACTTCGCCTGTGGATGATGGACGATGATCGCGGCAGTACTCTGCTCGGGCACGAGCTGGAACGCACTTGTGAGTTGCATCCCGAGCTCGGCCTCTGCCGGCAAGATCTTGAACAGCTGCCCGTGATCCTCGAGATCCGGACACGCGCCATAGCCCCACGAATATCGCTTGCCCTGACCCGCGGGCACACCCAGCTCGTGACGCAGCTTTCGATGCATCCATTCAGCGACGGCTTCCGCCGTTTCCACCGCAATCCCGTGCACGTAGAACGCTTCGGTGTACTCGTTGTTCGCCTGCAGCGACTGGAAGCGATCCGTGGCGACATCACTCACTGTCACGATCTGGAATGCCACGACGTCGACGTCGGAGGAATCAGTCGAACGGAAATAGTCGGCGATGCAAAGACGCTCGCGTCCTTCCTGCCGAGGGAAGTGGAAGCGCGTGAGCTCGATCGTGCTGCCGTTCTCCGCATACGCGTCCGGATTATAGACAACGAGCTCGTTGCCGCTCGCCTGAACGGGGAAGAATCCATAGATCGCGCGCGGCTGGAGCCAGCCATCACACTTTGCTGATTCCTTCAAGCGCGCGAGCGTCGGCTCGAACTCCTGGTGGACCATCGCGTCGAACTCCGGTCCCGAGCCGCGTCCACCCCACTGGAGTCGATACAGCTCGTCGAGATCGAGGAGCGCGAACACTTCGTCGAGCGGAATGTCGTTGAGCGTGCGTGTGCCGAAGAACGGCGCACTCGGCACCGGATTGTCCGACGTTACCTCGCTGCGCTCGCCGCCGGCCGTTCCTGCCGCCGCGTCCTTCCCGACCTTCGTGTGGAGGAACTTGTCGTTCAACGCATCCTGAATGAGCTGCGCCACGAACGTCGGCCGCTGCTCTGCGTCCTGGAGACGATCCATCGTCTCTAGACCCTCGAACGCGTCCTTGCAGTAGAAGACGCCCGGCCCATAGGTGCGGTCTCCTTCGACGAACAACGCCCGCCGCCCGAACCGTCGATTGATCGCCGCGCCGCCGATGAGCACCGGCAGGTCGAGCCCGCGACGGTCGAGCTCTTGAACGCACAGCGGCATCTGCTTCGACGTCGACACCAGCAGCGCGGACAACCCGATCGCGTCGGCGTTCACCTCGAGTGCCTTCTCCACGATGGTGTTCACCGGCACCTGCTTGCCGAGGTCGTAGACGGTGTAACCGTTGTTGGAGAGAATGGTGTTGACGAGCGACTTGCCGATGTCGTGCACGTCGCCGTAGACCGTCGCGAGCACGACGCGGCCTTTCGTGTACCCCTCCGCGCGCTCGAGGAACTGCTCGAGATGTTTGACGGCCCTCTTCATCACCTCGGCTGACTGCAGCACGAACGGCAGAATGAGCTCGCCGGCGCCGAACTTGTCGCCGACCTCCTTCATCGCGGGCAGCAGAACCTCGTTCAGCACTCGTACTGGTTGTTCACGCACGCCAGCAGAGTCCAGCGCGGCTTCGATGCCGTCTTTTTTTCGGTGCACGATCATCCAGTGCACTTTCTCATCGGCTGGCATCCCCGCGGTCGGATCTTCCTTCTCGTCTCGACCGTCGACCGTCGACCCTCGACCCTCGAAATGCTCGATGAATCTCTGAAGCGCATCGGGCCGGCGATTGAACACGAGATCGTCCGCGAGCGCGCGTTCGTCGGTCGGAACCTCGGCGTACGGCTGCACGTGCGCCGGATTGACGATCGCCATGTCGAGCCCCGCTTCAACGCAGTGGTGCAGGAACACGGAGTTGAGCACCGCACGCGCCTCGAGCGCCAGGCCGAAGCTCACGTTCGAGACGCCGAGGCTCGTGAACACGCCGGGCAGCTCGCGTTTGATGAGGCGGATGCCTTCGATCGTCTCGACGGCTGAATCAACCCATTCCTGATCGCCGGTCGCCAGCGTGAACGTCAGATCGTCGTAGATGAGATCCTGCGGCGCGAGGCCGTATTCGCCGACGACGATATCGTAGATTTTCTTCGCGACCTCGAGCTTCCGCTCGCGCGTCTTCGCCATGCCGATCGGATCGATGGTCAGGGCGACGAGCGCGGCGCCGTGTTTCTTCGCGAGCGGCACGACGCGATCGATGCGCTCGCGGCCGTTCTCCATGTTGATGGAGTTGATGATCGCGCGGCCAGGGATCGTCTCGAGCGCGCGTTCGATGACGCCTGGCTCGGTCGAGTCGATCATGATCGGCGCTTCGACGGTCATCGAGATCAGCTTGACGACCTTTGCCATCTGCTCGGCTTCGTCGGCGCGTTCGGTGACGGCGACGCAGACGTCGAGCACGTGTGCGCCGCTTTCGACTTGTTCGCGCGCGACGTCGCCGATGGCCTCGTAGTCCTCGGCGAGGAGGAGTCGCTTCACTTTGCGCGATCCTTGTGCGTTGACGCGTTCGCCGATGAGCAGTGGCTTCGGGTTTTGCTCGAAGTCGGTGGCGCGCATGGCGCTCGAAGCTCGCGGGATTCGGGATCCGCGTTTGCTTCCGGGGGGGGAGTTGTCATCCTCCGGCCCTTCAAGGGCCGGAGGATCTATCGTGCGTTCCTCGTGGCCTGCCTCGGTGGCTGGCCCCTCGGCACGCACAGCAGGTCCTCCGCTCGTTGCCGCTCGCAGAGGATGACTACTGACCCGCGCCGCAATCGCCGCCAAATGCTCCGGCCTCGTCCCACAACACCCACCAACGATGCGCACACCGAACTGCTCCACGAACTCGCCGAGCATCTCGGCCATCGGCGCAGGCTCGAGCGGATACACCGCGTCGCCTGTCCCCGTGTTGAGCGGCAGCCCCGCGTTCGGGATACACGACACCGGACGCGACGAGCTCGACGCGAGATATCGGATCGGCTCGCGCATGTGCTCCGGGCCCGTCGAGCAATTGAGCCCGATGACGTCGATCCGCAGCGCCTCGAGCGTCGTCATCGCGCTCGCGATGTCGGTGCCGAGCAGCATGCGGCCGCTCGTGTCGAGTGTGACCTGCGCTTGGATTGCGACACGTCGCCCGATTTCGGCGAACAAACGCTCGAAGCCTGCGATCGCCGCCTTCACCTCGAGAATGTCCTGCGCCGTCTCGACCAGGAGAACGTCCACGCCGCCTTCGACGAGATACTTCGCCTGCGTGTAGTAGTTCTCTTCCAGCTCGGCGAACGTCGTGTTGGACAGGACGGGATCGTTGCTCGACAGCAGCAGGCCCGTCGGCCCGATCGATCCCGCGACGAAACGAGGCTTCTCGGGCGTCGCGTATTTGTCGCATGCAGCGCGAGCGAGCCGTGCGGCGGCGACGTTCAGCTCACGCGTCTTCTCCTCGATGCCCCACTCGCGCAGACGATGTGGCGTCGACTGGAACGTACACGTCTCCACGACGTCGCAGCCGACTGCGAGAAAGGACTCGTGGATCGATTGGATGATGTCGGGGCGTGTGAGCACGAGGTGATCGTTGCACCCCTCGAGCGTCTTGCCGCCGAAATCTTCGGCTGTCGGGTGGTGGAGCTGGATGTTCGTGCCCATCGCGCCGTCGTACACGAGCACTCGGTCGGCGAGGGCGCGGAGATAGGCGCTCCCTTGGTCCGCAGGCTCCAGCGCGGGCGAGCGAGGTACGGCGAGGGGATTGGACATCGGCATTCAAACAAAAGAAAAGGCCCGCGACGCAAGCGCTCGGGCTGGCGCTTTAGCGGATTGTTTAAGGTGGCCGCAAGTTGCCTGAAATCGCCACCGAGCAGTTGTCGTTCAAAGTCTAACAGCGTCGCGGGCGGGGGACAATGCAACATCCTACCGGCCCGATCGACTCGCTGTTCCCGGCGTCACCCCTCCGCCCGCAATCCTCTATCCGGAGGAGCCGCGCGTCCTGTGGCTCGTGCCCGGTCCCCCACGTGTTGGACGAGCGCGAGCAGCCGGTTGCGCTCGAGTGGCAACGTGAGATCCGCCAGGACAGCGCGCTGGACACTCGGAGCCAATGTCGGGAAGTCGGCATTCGCGCCGCCGCCGTACAACACGAGTGCGCCACCAGGCGATAGCGGCACGCTGAGCAACTCTCCGCTCGCTTCTGCCGCCAGCGCGCGACTCACGATGGCAACGAGCGGAAGATTACGCGCGGCGCTTTCACGCGCCTCTTGGAGCGTCGCGGTGACGGTGGGCGAGAAACCGAGCGCGGCGAACGACTGCGCCAATCCCTCGAGCAGCGGCAACTCGGTGCCGACGAGCAAAATCCGCGTCATGGTTTCCTGCATCATCGTTCGACGCCTCCGGCGACGTCGTGAATGTCGCGCGCGCTGACTCCATCGATCTCGACCAATTTCGATCGCGATGATTCACCGGCGAGAATTCTAACAGCACGACGCGGAACTGCGAAGACCGCCGCGAGAAAATTGACGAGCGCATCGTTGGCCGCGCCGTCGACCGGAGGCGCCGCGAGTCGAATCTTCAGGGCGTCGCCGTGGACACCGCTGACCTCGTCACGCGATGCGCGCGGCTGCACTCGAACTGAAAACCGAACTCGGCCGCCCTCTTCGCGAACCACGAGTGGCGTCACCCGATGATCACACCTTCGAGCAGGTTCAACAGCAGCCACGCAACCAGTGGCGTAATGTCGATCGCCCCGATCCTCGGCACGACCCTCTGCAGAGGTTTGATCATCCACTCGGTGAGGACGAACGACCAGCGCACCCACTTCGAGTACGGTGAGATCGGGAGCCACGATGTGAGGACTCTCACAAGCAGCGCGAGCTTCAGCAGTGAGAAGACCCACGAAAGAAAGATCCGCCACAGGAGGTCCGGCTGTGCGATCCCCAGCATCAGCTGTTGGAGCAAGCTTCCGATCAGCTGCAAAACGCTGATGACGACGATGCCGCCGACGACCACCGCCGCCAGTGACCACCACGGCGCCTGTGTCGGAAGCCCGCCCGACCGTACGACCACGCGCTCGACCGGCGCCATCATCGGGTCGACGCGCGCACGGAAGAAGCGAGCGACGCGATTGAAGGGACTGATGCGTCGCGTTCGAACGCCCCAGTCGAAGACGCAGATCGCCGCGATGGCGATGGCGGCGTACAAAAACACGAGGCGAACGATGCCGACGAACGCGTCGTACGCTGCGAGCATGCTCATGGGCGAAAGGTGACCGGCCCGAATTGGTGCAGCAAGTCGTTACCGTGGTGCCGGCAGATGAAGCGCGTTCACGAGGAACGTGAGGCGAGCCGCGCTCAGCGCTTTCAACTTCGACGTCGGCGCTCCCGTTCCGAACCCCATGTCGTAGTCCGACCGCAGCAACACGGGCGCCGATCCGCGCTGCGACGCCTGCATCGTCGCGGCGAACTTGTAGCCATGGATCGGCGGCACGATGTCATCGCGATCGCCCACCGTGATCAACGTCGGTGGGAGCACGTGCTCGGTTTCGGCGGCATGCAGCGGCGAGTAGCTGACGAGCGCGCGCAGGTCCGCGGGGCGATCGGGCGAGCCGTATTCAGCGATCCATGACGGCCCAACAGTGAACCGGTTGAATCTCGCCATGTCGAACACGCCTTCGTCGAGCACGGCGGCGCCAAAGAGCTCCGGACGACGAAGCATCGCAGTGGCAGCGAGCATCGCCCCGTGATCGTGGCCGGTGACGGCGATCGACCCGGCTCGCGTGTACCGCTGATTGACGAGGAAATCCGCGGCGGCAATGAAGTCGTCGACGGCAACCGGTTTAAGTGACCCTGCACCCTGCTCGTGCCACGAGCGGCCATATTCACCGCCGCCGCGCACGTTCGCCACCGCGTAGATGCCACCGAGCTGCAGCCACGCCGAGATCTCGGGCGAATAGACGGGCGACACCGGCAGATTGAAGCCCGGTGCGCCGGCCAGCAGTGTCGGATGGGATCCATCGAGCGTGATGTCGCGCCGAGCCGTCATGAACATCGAGACGCGCGAGCCGTCTTTACTCGTGAAAAAGAGCTGCGTCGTTTCCCATTGCGCGATCGCCGTATCCGGCCGAGCCTCCTTGTAGACCATTATGATTCGCGCGTCGAGATCGTAGCGGTAAACCGCTGGCGGCCGCAGGAACGACGTGAAGGTGAAAAAGAAGTCGCGGGATTCCGGGCGCGGGTGGAGCTCCGTGACTGTGCCGACGTCGGGCAGTGGGATCGTGCCGCGCGGACCGCCGTCGAGGCTACACAGCGTGAGCTCGGAGTGTGCGTCGTGCAGCCGGTGGACGACGAAGCGATCGTCGACACGCCGGACCCAGGTCAACGCGTCGAACGTCTCACGCACGATCGTCGTCCAGTAATTCGGGTCCGGCATGTTGATGTCGACGCCGACCAGTCGTGCGTGCGGCGCGCCCTTCGTCGTGCGAATGAAGAAGACGTTCCCCTGACTGCCGACGAAGTCGTAGACCGCGTCTCCGGTGTCGAACAGTTTGACGATCGGCGCGGCGAGATTCGGACGCTTGGGATTGTCCAAATCGATGAACGCAACGCGGTTGTGCAGCTCGGTGCCATTTCGCGAGGTGATGACGAGATATTGGCCGTCGTCGCTCACGTCCGCGCGCAGCAGCGCGGAAGGCGACGCGTCCTCGTACATCATTTGGTCGTCGGACTGAGACCGTCCGGCGCGATGATAGTAGACCCGCTGTTTGCCGTCGGGCACCAGCGGGTTGGACGAGAAGCCTCGCCCCTGTTCGACACGCACGTAGAAGAATCCGCGCTCGTCTTTCGTCCAGGACAGCAAACAGTCCTTGATGCCCCGCAGCTCGTCGCGGAGGTCTTGGCCCGTACGCAGCTCGCGAATGCGGACGGTGAGCCAGGAAGATCCGTGTGTCGAAACGGCGTACGCGAGGTAGCGACTCTCAGGCGAAGGTGAGGCGCCGACGACTGCGATCAGTCCCTCGTTGGAGAACGTGTTTGCGTCGATGATCGCACGCGGCGTGGATTCCGTCCGCTCGTGCATGTAGAGCACGGACTGGTTTTCGAGACCGCCATTCTCGAAGTAGAACAGCCGATCGGGGGTGGCAAACGGCGCGCTGAGTTTCGTGTAGTTCCACTCGCGCGTCGTGAGGTCCTGGATCTCTTTGCGCCGGGGAATTTGCGAGAGATACGACTCGGTAAGGCTGTTCTGTGCGGCGACCCAGTTGCGAACGTCGGGCGACCCCAGATTCTCGAGCCAGCGATACGGATCCGCGACTCGGACGCCGCCAACGTCGTCGAGTTGTCCGCCTCTGGGAGAGGACGGGTACTTCAGGGACCCCGCGGACGGCGTCTGCGCTTTTCCCGAAGAGCCAAGAACCGCGGCGACTGCAACGCCCGCAACCGCGAACCGTCGGGCGCGCGCAACTAAAGAGTCCCTCATACTCCTGAAATGAAGCCTGGGACGGTGCAAATTAATATGCCCGCGCTCGAGTGCCGCCGTCTGCTCGATGTGCCCTCCTTCCACCCGCTGCAACGCGCCCGACCGTCCATGACCGACCGCCAATACTGGCTCGTAAAGTCCGAGCCCGAGGTATTCTCGTTCGACGATCTTCAAGCAAGCCCCAAGAAGACGACATTCTGGAATGGCGTGCGCAACTTCGCTGCTCGCAACAACCTGCGTGCGATGAAGAACGGCGATCTGGTCTTCTTCTACCATTCGATGGCAAAGCCGGCGTCAGTCGTCGGCGTAGCGGAAGTGGTCCGCGAAGCCTATCCCGACCCCACGGCGTTTGACACCAAAAACGAGTATTACGATCCCAAGAGCAAACGCGACGACCCCACCTGGTTCATGGTGGACATCAAGGCCGTCGAGCCGTTGGCCAGGCCCGTTTCGATCGACGAGATCAAGCAAACGAAGGGCCTGGAGAACATGGCCCTGGTACGATTGGGCCGGCTGTCGGTGCAGCCCGTCTCGGTAAAAGAGTGGGAGATCGTTCGTCGCTTGGCGGAAAAGTAGGCGCCAGGCACTGGGCACTAGGCGCTAGCAAAAGCGCTAGTCACTAGCGCCTCGGCACTAGCGTTGTTGCTAGTGCCCAGCGCCTAGTGCCAAGCGCCTACCGGCGAAGAACATCCTTCTGCGCCGATGGAAACTGGTTGGTGAGCTGACTCTTGAACGGCCGCTCACCGTAACCGACGTAGATCTGACGCGGGCGCGCGATCTTCTGCTCTTTGTCGTTCAGCATCTCTTCCCACTGCGCGAGCCAGCCCGACGTGCGCGCCACTGCGAACAGCACGGTGAAGAAGTCCATCGGGAATGCCATCGACCGATAGATCAATCCCGTGTAGAAGTCCACGTTCGGGTACAGCTTCCGCGAGACGAAATATTCGTCGCTCAGCGCTGCTTCCTCCAACTTGAGCGCGATCTCGAGGTCCTTGTCCATCCCGACCTGAGCGAAGACTTCGTCCGCCAGCTTTTTCACGATCTTCGCGCGCGGGTCGTAGCTCTTGTACACGCGGTGGCCGAAGCCCATCAACCGGCTGCCCTTGCCGCCCTTCACCTCATCGATGAACGCCGGAACGTTCTTCGGGTGGCCAATCTCGTTGATCATGCGCAACACCTGCTCGTTCGCGCCGCCGTGGAGCGGACCATACAGCGCCGCGACGCCTGCCGCGATCGCCGAGAACGGATCGACGTGCGACGAGCCGACGGCCCGCACCGCGCTCGTCGAGCAGTTTTGCTCGTGGTCGGCGTGAAGGATGAA
>Ga0126377_10003734_pt1 | contig 10879 bp, 12 predicted proteins | sample PanSoiMetPlot_22_FD_92647 | JGI IMG/M metagenome (GOLD analysis project Ga0126377, IMG submission 92647) | Tropical forest soil microbial communities from Panama - MetaG Plot_22 | ecosystem: Environmental > Terrestrial > Soil > Tropical forest > Bulk soil | place: Panama | collected 2016-02-17
GATAGTCACGATCGCGGCTCGAACGCGGGGGGCATAGACAACCGGGCGACGGCATGCGGCTGTCGGCGCACTCTGCCAGACTCGCCGGATGGCTGTCACGGCAACGAATCTGTGGTGGGGCACTTCCCTCGAGGCACCGGATCCGAGTGCTCTCGCGACGTTCTATACGCGCCTGCTCGATTGGCCGATCGTGCACTCGGAACCGGGTACGGCCATCCTCAAGCCGCCGCAGGACAACGTATACATGGTGATCCAGCAGGCCGATGGTTACGTACCCCCGGTGTGGCCGCCCACGCCCGGCGCACAGCGCGCCATGATGCACCTCGACATCCAGGTCGTTGACCTCGACGTGGCGGTCGCGGACGCGGTGGCCATCGGCGCGCGACTGGCCGACTTCCAGCCGCAGGACCACGTACGAGTCATGTTTGACCCGGCCGGCCATCCGTTCTGCCTCTGCCGGGACGACGGCTGACGAAGAGCACGCTCCCGAACCTTCGGCGCCGAATCGGCGGAGTGCCAAGGCGAGGACGTGCTCTTCATCGCGTTTGATCCGCCAGACCGCTACGGCAGCCGGCTTATCACCGTGTTCGCTTGCGAGGTCAGCTTCGCCTTGCTCGGCGCGGAGCCGCCCTGCCGCAGGTCGACCAACGCAAAGCCGACCGTACCGTTCAACACGTAGATGCCGCTGGCGTCGGCTTCGATCTGCGAGAGGTCGGCGTGCAGGAATTCGGCGGCGTCGCCGACCCCGGATACGGCCGTCAGCTTCGCCTGGACGGGCAGTTCCTGCTGCGCCTGCGCCAAGATCTTATCCTTCTCGGTCTGCGCCTCGGCGACGCTCGCCGCAACCACGACGATCACCGTGAATACGTCCTTGGTATTCGCTCCGTAGACACACCGCCGCGAACCATTCACGCCGCTGTCGGCTTCCTCTTTGCCGGGTCCGAACGAGGTGCCGGTCAGCGCGGACGCCTCCTGCTGCGTGACGAGCTTGCACGGGTCGATGGTGTTCGGCGCGCCCTTCGGCGAGTCGGTGGGAGTCGGGGCGGCGGTCGGCGTTGCCGATGCGGTGGCCGGAGTGGTCGCCGCCACGGGCTGGCTCAACGGCCCCGGTGCCACCTTTGGTTTCTTGGACGTGCTGCAGCCGGCAAGCCCGGCGGCGAGCAACGCGACCGCGAGCACCGCGATAGCGGTGATTCGGATCGATCTCATTTGTGTACTCCTTGTCCAGCGTTCGGGGTTCGTGACATCGGCGTCGGGACGGGATATGGCGTGAGTCGGGACGATCGCCGGATCACTCCGCGTCGTGCCGCGGCGTTCGTGACCACGGGACGCGGGTGCTCTGCAGAATCCGCTCGAACGGCAGGCCGGCGCGCTCTGTGACATGGCGCACCGTCGCGATCGGACCCTCGAACAGGCACAGGACGACCTCGTCGTCGACGATCAGCATCGAGCCGACGTACTCGATGGGCTCGCCCTGTGCGGCCAGTTCGGCCACGGTCGCTTCGATCCGGCGGTCGAGGTCACGAAGGTCGTCCTCGCGTACGCCGGACCAGAAGCATTCCGCGACGTAGGTGGTGCCCACCGCTCTGGCCACGATTGCGAAGGTACGAGTGAGCCGGCACCGAGGAATCAGGGTTTCTCCTACGGTTTGAGCGGCTCCCCCATGGCGATGAGCTGCGCAGCGAGTGCCGTGCGAGACCGTACGCCCAGCTTTCGGTAGACGCGCGTGAGGTTCACCTCGACGGTCTTCGGGCTGAGGAAAGTCCGGTCGGCGATCTCCCGATTCGTCAGACCATCGGCGGCCAGCCGAGCAATCCGCTCCTCGGTCGGGCTGAGTCCGGTGGTGGACAGGCGTTGCGGGATGCGTGCGAGTTCGGTGCGAGCGCGTTGCGCCCAGACCGGTGTCTCGAGATCCTCGAACGCGGCCAGTGCCTCGGTGAGTGCCTCGCGGGCGAGCCGCTTCTCTCTCCGCCGTCGACGGATCTGTCCCAGTGCGTAGTGGGATCGGGCGCGTTCGAACGGCATGGGTACGTCAACGAGCAGTGCTACCGAACGTTCGGCGGCCACCAACGCTTCGTCGTGATCGCCTCGTACGCTCGCCATCAAGGCCCGACACCGCGCCGACGCGCCTAGTGACCACACGCCGGCGGACGTCGCCGCCTCCTGCTCGAAGCGCTTCACGACCTCATCGGCCTCGTCGAGCGCACCGGCGCCGATGAGTGCTTCGACCAGTTCGCTGGCATGCGCACACAGTCGCGGATCCCGGATGCCGGCCGCCTGCTTCGCCCGGTCGACAAGCCGCAGATGTGTTGCGGCGTCCTCAAACCGTCCACGAGCGTTTGCGACGATGCCGAGCGCGAGCCGTGCGGGTAGTTCGTCGAGATCGACGGTCGGATCCTCGGCGGCCCGCACGACGACCTGTGTGGCGGCCGCCTCTGCGTCGTCGAGTCGGCCGAGCATCGCGAGCGCCACGCCGTAGAAACCGACCTCCCACGGCATCCCGCCACTTCGTCCAGTCTCCTCGGAACGCTCGATCGACTCTCCGGTCAGCTCCGCCGCGGCAGCGAACCGGCCGGCGATGAGTTGCCCTTCGGCCATCCATCCGAGGATCGCCGTCAGGATGGATCGGCTTTCCACCGCGGCTCGGTCGTACATGCGCCGCAGGGTGTCCAAGCCCTCGTCGATGCGGCCGTCATAGGTAAGGAGGCGACCGATCAGATCCTCGCCGCGCAAGGCCGTACGCACCGGCGGAAACCGCCGCCTCGACCCAGGATCGAGTCCCTCGAGCCGTTCCAGGTGGATGCCCAGGCCCGCGTAGAACTCCGCCTCGACCAGCGCCGCGTGCACGTGGAACGCCACCTCGGGATCCGGCTCGGCGATCCGGCCGATCGCGTCGAGTGCCTTGCGCGCGGTGTCCAGCTTCAACGCGATGTCGTTGTCCGACAGGCGCGACAGCATTTCGTAGACCTCGGCCTGGAATGACGGGTCAGCGGCAGATTCGTCGGCCGCCTGAATGCCCAGCGGCAAAGCACGCCCCAACGAGTCCGACACGCGCGTGACGTACATCAGGTGGTAGAGCGCGCGGGCCCGGAGTACGCCCGGCGGCAGGCTCGCCACCAGCGACCCGAGTTCCACCACGGCGGCCGGCGAGTCGCCGGCGCTATGCAGCAGACGGCCGTACGCGACTCGGCGTAGCGCGAGCGCCTCCGCGTCGGTCGCCGGCGTCAACCGGCACGCCAAGCGGAGCAGGTCGGCGGCAGCATCGGGCGCACCGCGCCGCCACGCCTGTTCGGCGGCGCCCTCTAACGCCAGTGCCACGTGAGCATCGGGTCCGTCGGCCGCGGTGGCCAGGTGGCGCGCGCGCTCCTCCAGGTCGTCGGAGAGCATCGCGACCGCGCGATGCAGTTCGCGCCGGCGTGGCGCGGGGACGGCGCCGTACGCCGCTGCCGAGAGGATCGGATGCGAGAACCGGATCCGTTCCCCGTCCAGCGTCACAAGTCCGTTGCGTGCCGCGGTCACCAACGAGTCTCGAAGGTCGAGCGCCGCGGAATCCAGGCGCCGCAACAGGTCGAATGTCGGCGCGCGCGGCACGGACGCCAACTCGATCGCCTCGCGGACGCGGGTCGGCAGGTTCGCGATGCGGGATCGGGCTAGCTCGAGAAGGCTCTCCGGAAGCGCGCCGTCCAGATCGTCGGCGGTTCGCGCGGCGCCGAACGCGCGGGTGAGTTCCAGCGCGTAGAGCGGATTGCCCGCCGACAGCTCCGAGATCCGCAACAGTCGAGGCCACGCCGGCACCCAGCCGAGCACCCGCCGCAAGATTCGCGACAGCTCACTCGGGCCGATCGGGCCGACCCGCAGTCGGTCGACGCGGCCGGGCGGCATGGCCCGATCCAGTTCGCTCGGCCAATCCACGGTGTCATCGGCCGGCGACGTCGGCTCGGTGCCGCCGGCCGCCCTCGCCGACCAACCGGCGTCACTGCGCACCACCGCGATGCGCGTCGTGGTGCCACCCAGGCGGCGCACCACGAACGCGAGTGTCTTCGCGCTGGGGTGGTCGAGCCACTGGGCATCGTCGATCGCGATCAGCACCGGCCGTACGGCGGCGATCGCCCGTACGGCGGCCACCATCGCAACGCCGAGAGACAGGCGATCGAACGACCCCTCCGACTCCTGAGTACGCAGGATCATCCGCATCACGCGCGACTGCGGTGCCGGGAGAGCGTCGATGATCGCGTCGTCCAGGCCCCCGAGCAACTCGACAAGACCGACGTAGGACAGGTCCATTTCGGATCGGGTCGGGCGGCAGGCCAGCATGGCGTACCCACGCTCCTGCGCCAGCGCGAACAGCGCGTGGAGCAGCGTGGTCTTACCGATCCCGGGTTGGCCGTCGATCAGCAGCGCGCGAGGTTCGGACAGCGGGTCGGCGACGACGGCCTCGAGCACGCCGACCTCTTCGGTCCTGCCCACCACCATGTGCACCAAAGCCCGGCCCACCCCGCGCGGAAGCGACGCCGCGAATCGTCTCACGGCAGTCGGGTCCAGCACGACTGGGCGAATCGCCGGTATCGGCGGCGTGATTAACTGTCGCCGTGACTGGGGCCTCGGCGGAGACCAGGGTGCGCCGGGCCGAGTTGCTCGCCGTACTGTCGCTCGGTGCCGACCTGGGTCTCGGCCAGCCGATGGAGCACGTGCTGCGCGAGTGTCTGATCGCGATGCGTCTCGCCGAGCGACTCGGCATGGACCAGAAGGCGCGCGCCATCGTCTACTACACCGCGCTGCTAACGTGGGTCGGTTGTCACGTCGACGCGTACGAGCAAGCCAAGTGGTTCGGCGACGATCTTGCCTTCAAATCCGACTATCCGTTGGTCGACAACCCGGGCGCGAGCTTCGTGCTCAAGCACCTGGGTGCCGGACGGCCGCTCGTCGACCGGGCGCGGCTCGGTGTGTCGCTTCTGGGCGACGGACGCCGACAGGTCAACGACATCATCGACAACCACCGGCGGGCAGCCGAAGACCTCGCCGCGCGACTCGGCCTGGATGACGATGTCCGCGATAGCCTCGCGCACGCTTTCGAGCGGTGGGACGGCAAGGGTACGCCCGGCCGTGCTCATGGTTCGGACATCCCGATCGCATCCCGGTTGGCAAATCTGGCCGACGTGGTGGAGGTGTTCCATCGGCTGGGTGGCGTGGCGGCGGCGATCGAGGTCGCACGGGACCGGCGCGGCACCCAGTTTGATCCGGAACTCGTCGACGAATTCTGTGCGGTGGCCGCGGACTTGTTGCAGGGGCTCGAAGCCACGACGACCTGGGACTCGGTGATCGCCGCCGAGCCCGAACTCGATGTGCTCCTGTCCGGCGAGGAACTCGACGCCGCGCTCGTCGCGATCGCGAACTTCATCGACGTCAAGTCGCCCTACACGCTGGGGCACTCCGCGGCGGTGGCGCAACTCGCCGAGGACGCGGCGCGCCTTGCCGGTCTCAGCGAGTCGGACGCCGTGATGGTGCGGCGCGCCGGACTCGTCCACGACCTCGGGCGCCTCGGCGTGTCCAATGCCATCTGGGACAAGCCGGGCAGCCTGACGCTGGCCGAATTGGAACGCGTACGGCTGCATCCGTACCTCACCGAGCGCATGCTCGCCGCCTCCGCGCTCGCGCCCTACGGTGCCATCGCGGTGCAGCACCACGAGCGGTTGGACGGTTCCGGGTACCCGCGCGGTGTGACCGGCGATGCGTTGACGCCGGCCGGCCGGATCTTGGCCGCGGCCGACGCGTACCGCGCAAAGCTTGAACCTCGCGCGCACCGCGGCGAACTCACCGCCGACCAGGCCGCTGCGCACCTACGTGGCGAGGTGCGGGCCGGCCGGCTCGACGCGGACGCGGTGGAGGCCGTGCTGCGGGCTGCCGGCCATCCGGCGCGTCGGCGGCGAGCCTGGCCCGCTGGGCTCACCGCGCGCGAGGTCGAGGTGCTGCGCCTGGCCGCCCGCGGGCTGCCGAATCAGGAGATCGCGGCGCGACTCCACATCTCACGCAAGACCGCCGCGCACCACGTCGAACACATCTACACGAAGATCGGCGTATCCAATCGCGCTCGCGCCAGCCTGTTCGCCGCGCAGCACGGCCTCCTCACGGACTCGGCCGCGGACGACGAACACCTGTCGTAGTCGGTCGCGCCACGCCCGCCGGAGGTAGCGCCGCCAAAGATGGGTACGGCGTCCCATGTCCTGTCGATCGCGGCTGCCTACCGTCTCGGGCATGACTGAGATCGCTCCCCCCGCCGACGGCTTGCACGGTGTCGGTAAGAGTTTCGTGGCGGCGCTTGCCGCTCAAGACTTTCCGCGGCTGCGCGAGACGATCGCGGCCGACGTACGGTTCCGCCTGCTCGTCCCGCGTGGCCCGCAGGAGAACTCCGGTGCGGACGAGACGCTCGCGCGGTTCGTCGGCTGGTTCGGCGGCGTGGACGAGTTGCGGCTCGAGTCGTCGTACGTCAATACGGTCGCCGACCGGCTGGTGATGACGTACCGGCTGCGTCTCCGCGACGCGAGCGGTTGGCGCCTGATCGAGCAGCACCTCGTGGCGAGCCTCGCATCCGATGGCCGGATCGGCACGCTCGATCTGTTGTGCACCGGATTCCACCCGTGTGACGCGGAGCCGATCACGGTGCGATCAGTGCCCGTCGCAGCTTCCAACCCAGCGGCGCTCGCAGCCGCCACGCCCGCAGCGATCGCGTAACGGAGGACACCATGGCACACGTCACCTGGGATGGCACCGCGTCGTACGAGATGGTCCTCGACGGGTCGTGCAAGGCGCCCGCCACGGCGGTGTACGCCGTGCTGACCGATCTGCCGTCACATCTCGAATGGGGCGGACAACGGCAGCGAAGGAGCTTTCGGCTCAAGTCGTTGCGGGCCAGCGGTCCGGCCGTGGTCGGGACCGAGTTCACTAGCGCCGGCTCGATTCCGATGACGACATCGCAGTGGATCGACCGCAGCGTCGTAGTCGCGGCGGAGTCCCCCGCGGTGCTGGAGTTCCACACGGACAGTGTGGCGGTGTGGTCGACCGGCAAACAGACCAAGGCGCGGTGGGAGCACCGCTACGACATACAAGCGGACGGCACCGGTTGCCGAGTGGCGTACCGGCTGCGGCGCACCGCGATGGCGGACGGGCCGCTGCGTATGCGGCTGCCCGTCATGCGAACCGTCACGCATCGGGTGATGATTCCGTTCTTCTGCCGTCGAGGGTTCACCAACCTGTTGCGTGCCGCCGAGAATCGCGCCACATCCGCCGCCGCTACCTAGCCGCTCGCAGCGCCGGTAGGTTAGCTGCGCCATGTTATTCGAACTTCGCCTCCGAGAAGGCATTCACGACGGAACCATCACCGTCGCGTACCGCCGCTGGCGGCGTACCCAGGTGGTTGCGGGCGGCCACTACCGCACCGGGCTCGACATGGTCGAGGTGGTCTCGGTGCGAATAGTCGACCCGGCCCGCATCACGACGGTCGACGCGCGCCGTGCCGGATATCCGGACGCGACGGCCGCGCGCGCCGCGATCCGAGAGTCAGACGACGCTTCGGTCTTCCGCGTCGAGTTCCGTCGCCTCGACGTACCCGATCCGCGAGACACGCTGGCCGCTGCCGACGAGCTGACGGAGGTGGACATCGCAGAGATCGATCACCGTCTCGACCGCCTCGATCGCGCGAGCAGGCGCGGACCGTGGACGGCATCGACGCTGGCCGCTATCGCGGAGCGCCCGGGCATCGCCGCACCGATCCTCGCCGCCTCGTTCGGCCTCGAGACGATCGTGTTCAAGCGGAGCGTACGCAGCCTGAAGGCGCTCGGCCTAACGCACAGCCTCCGAGTCGGCTATCGCCTCGCGCCGCGCGGCGCGGCGTACCTGGCCGCGACCAGCCGCGCCGCCGCCGGCCGTCCCACCGCCGCCGGCCGTGACGGCGCTGCGGCGACCAAGACCGACGAACATCGGTAGCGAGCCAGTCGCACCGCACTGTCATGCTGTGGCGATGGTACGAATCGGATCGGTGGTTATGCACGTGGCGGACCTCCGGCGGGCCACCGACTTTTGGTCAGGGGCACTCGGCTACCAGCGCCGGAGCGGGCGGGACGGCGTTCTGGCGCCCGCCTCCGGCGACGGTCCGATGATGTTCCTGGACGAAGACGACCGCACCCACCTCGATCTGTGGGCCGCCAACGCCGCGGAACAAGAGGCCGAGGTCGCGCGGCTGGTCTCGCTCGGCGCGACGCGCGTGGAGTGGGCATACCCGCCCGACGCCGACTTCGTCGTGCTCGCCGATCCCGAGGGCAACCTGTTTTGCGTTGTGGACGCCGGTCGCTGACCGCCGTATCGATCACCGGCGCCTCCCTTCCACCCACCGTTGTCTACGTCTTCGGGCGGCGCGCTGTTGCACCTCGACCGTGACTTGTTGGTCCGATTAGGCGCGCGTGAGTCGCGGCGTCGCGTTCTCGGTTAGCGGCCGTCCGCCTCTCGTGCGGCGCGTTCGAGCTGTTCGCGGTAGCTCTGCCACCAGGATTCGTCGAATTCCGGCAGGTTGCTGGCACCGTCGCGGAGACCCACGCCGCCGTCGACCATCTCGCGCACGATGTCGGCGTGCCCGGCGTGCCGGTCGGTCTCGGCGATCATGTGGATCAGGATGCGGTGCAGCGTCACCTCGCTGTGCTCGGCCGGCCACCACGGCACGTGACCAATCGCGTCCAGCGCGAGCTCGTTGATCGTGGCATCGGTGTGCGCCCACACCCGGCGATAGAGGCCGACGATGTCTTCGCGCGACTCGTCTGCCGCTGCCCACATGTCCGCGTTGGGCGGCGCGTCGTCGGCGAGCCACGGCAACTCCTCGCCGAACGGGCGGCCGAACGTGTCGCCGAAATACCCAGCCTCAACGCTTGCTACGTGCTTCACCAGTCCGAGGAGGTTCGTCCCGGTGGGCGTCATCGGCCGGCGCACGTCGTATTCCGACAGGCCGTCGAGCTTCCAGACCATCGCCTCGCGCGCGGTCCGTAGATAGCGGTGCATGTCTTGCTTGGGATCCGATTCGGTCATGCGGGTCAGCCTGCCACGCCGGTATGTCCGAGCGCGGCGCCGGCGCGGTCGCGCCGCGATGGGCCAAAATCGTCGCCTTCGATCGGCCCGGTTGTTAGCGTGCCGTCCATGACGGATCCTCCGCCGGTCGGCCAGGGCGCGCGCTTGGACTTCAACGCACCGCTGTCCGCGGCGCGCGCCGATCGGTTCGTCCGCGACCTCGCCGAACGTTCACCTCGGCAGGTGATCGATTACGGCTGCGGCTGGGGCGAACTGCTGTTGCGCATCCTTCGCGCCGCGCCGCGCGCGGTCGGCACCGGCGTGGATACCCACGGTCCCGACATCGAGCGCGCCCAGTCGGCCGCCAACGCGCGCGGCCTGGGCCGCCGCGCGACGTTTGTGACCGGGCCTGCGCAAGAGCTGCCGGGTACGGCCGACCTCGTCATCAACATCGGCGCGTACCACGCGTTCGGTGCCGTTCCGGCCGCCCTGGCTGAGCTGCGACAACGCCTCAACCCCGGCGGCGTGTTGCTGTTCGGCGCGGAGTTCTGGGAGCACCCGCCGCCACCCGATCGGCTGGCCCGGATGTGGGACGGCATCACCGCGGACGACCTGATGTTCCTCCCCGACGTTGTCGACGCGGCGGTCGACGCGGGCTTCCGACCGCTACGCATCGAGACGGTGACACGTGGCGAGTGGGAGGACTACGAATCGGGTCTGGCCGCCGACGGCGAAGACTGGCTGCTCGCCAATCCCGACGACCCCGAGGCGGAGGAGTTGCGTAACCGACTCGATGCCCAGCGAGCAATCTGGCTGCGCGGGCATCGCGATCTGTTCGGGTTTGCGTACCTGACGCTCGGCGTACCGGTAACTCGCTAGGTCCGGTGGCGGCGCACGCGCGAGGATGACGGGCGTGACCGATCCCGATCACGACGCGATGCTGGCGCACTACCGGCAGTGCAACGAGGCCGCCCGGTTGACCCGAGCCGGCCACAGCCGGCTCGAGCTGGAACGCACCCGCGAGCTCTTGATCCGTTTCCTGCCACCGACGCCGGCACGGATCCTCGACGTCGGCGGTGGTACGGGTGTGCACGCCGCATGGCTAACGACGGCCGGGTACCGAGTGCAGCTAGTCGACGCGGTCCCGGAGCACGTCGAAACGGCGCTGTCGTACGGGACGTTCGGCGCGGCGCTTGGCGACGCTCGGCGCCTCGTCGAGCCCGATGCCTCGGTCGACGGCGTGCTGCTGCTCGGACCGCTCTACCACCTCACGAGTGCTGGCGATCGCCATGTCGCGTTGCGCGAGGCGCACCGGGTGCTGCGACCCGGTGGCGTGCTGCTAGCCGCCGCGATCAGTCGACACATGGCGGTGCTGGACTGGGCGGCCGCCGGCGGCCTGACCGACGAGATCGTTGCCCGCCTCCGGCCGATGCTCGCGACGGGTGAACACGACACGACTCTCGGGTTCGCACCGGCGCACTTCCACCGGGCGGACGAATTCGCCGAGGAGGTCACCGCGGCCGGCTACGCCGACGTACGCGTGCTGGGCATCGAGGGTCCGGCATGGCCTGCGGTGGACGCGGCCGACGACGACCGGCGGCCGGACATCATGGCCTCCGCGCTGCGCTGTGCGCGGTTGCTGGAAGACGATCCGGCGGTCGTCGCGGCGAGCGGCCATCTGATGGCCGTCGGGATCCGGCCCTGACCCGGATTATTCCGGGAGCAGCGACGCGATGTGCGCCGCGATCTCCAACGCCGACGTGGCGGCCGGCGATGGAGCGTTGAGCACATGTACGACGCGTTCGTCGCGCTCGATCAGGAAGTCGTCGAC
>Ga0126377_10003735_pt1 | contig 10879 bp, 10 predicted proteins | sample PanSoiMetPlot_22_FD_92647 | JGI IMG/M metagenome (GOLD analysis project Ga0126377, IMG submission 92647) | Tropical forest soil microbial communities from Panama - MetaG Plot_22 | ecosystem: Environmental > Terrestrial > Soil > Tropical forest > Bulk soil | place: Panama | collected 2016-02-17
ACGAATCGTCCCATCCAGGTCGTATCCCGCCCGACGCTCCCACTCGCCGAGTGCATATTGGTCAGTAACCTCAAGTTTTGAAAGGCCTTTCACACTCTTGTAGCCGTATAAGCCGAAATCTAACAATCGCAAAGGAAATCCTCCCTCGAGTTTGAGTGGTTCTCCGTCCACTGAATGAATCAAGAGCGCACGTCGGGCCATCGCAGCGGCCAGCGGAATCGTGGCTTCATACACTCCTTTTTCGGGCGTGCCTATGCTGGTTTGCTTCAGATACAGTTTTTCCGGGCTGGGTATGCCGGCTATTTCGATCAGAGTTGAAAGCAACACACCCTTCCACGTTCTACGTATGCTCCAGTTACAGACACATACCATCCGCCTGCTCTCTTCAATTTGAGGAAGCTTCAAAATTTCTGCATAAGAAAAGCTGCGATCCCCGCTGACCAATCCCGTAAGCAAAAGCTGCCACTTGTCGAGATCCACTGATTGTGGCGGACCATCCTGGTAATACCGTAAGGACGATGGCTTTTTATGAATATTCGGTGTCGTCACTGCGATGCATGCACTCATAGTTCTACTTCCATTTCGCTAAATCATTTACTACACACCTGAAGCCGATCAGGTTGTCTCTCACAGTCGCAGGGTAATTGTCGCGGCTGGAGCATCGGAGGTAGGTTTCATTGTGCAATCCGCAACCTCCTCTGGCGATGTGATAATCGTCTTCCCGCGTAATATAAACCGGATTATGATGGGTCAAATCGTAGCTATAGTCAGGCGAAGCATTATCTAAACACCATTCCGCCAGGTTTCCTGCCATGTCCGAACACCCGAAATAGGACTTGTTCCTGGGATAAGCGTCTACCGCTGTTGAGCTCCGCTTCAGCTCCGCCGGATCGCATCCCGGAGCAAAATTTGCATGGGCGAGAGTCGGCTCTTCATTGCCCCAGGGATAGATACGACCATCCACACCCCGGCACGCATACTCCCACTGTGCTTCAGTTGGCAGCATCTTTCCTGCAAAATTGGCATACGCCATGGCCTCCCACCAGCAAATTCCGGTCACGGGATGATCACTCTGATTCCAGTGCGGGTCATGCCAGTAATTGGGGAAGCGAATTGCATTCCGCTTGATATATTCCCAGCCAAGTTGACTCCACAGGGCTGAATTGTCGTAGCCGCCGCTATCGATGAACAATGCAAATTGATCGTTGGTAACAGGAAATATGTCCATTGCGAACGAATCCACGTATACAGTCGCGACCGGCCCTTCATCCGGAAACTCTCGTGTCCCTCGTGTAAATGAACCGGCCGGGATCATAATCATGTTGTCCAGGCAGGTGATTGAGCCCCGTGCTTCAGCTGGAGCGCTCATGAATTTCCCCATGATTTTCCCGTCTTATTCATCATCATTTATGTAGCCGTTATATAGCCGTCAGAACTGCCAAATATTCAGGACGGTGCTACTATCGAAATGCCGTCCTTAGCGCCAAACACTGACCACAACATTGAGATGGAACGTGTCGGCGATATAAAGATTAATCCACACCTTTCTGCTGACAATGCGTTGGTTACACACAAATCAGCATCCCCGCGTTGAACACAAAGTGCTGCCTCACTGGTAGAAGCAACCAGCGCAATGTCATATTCCAGCCCCTGACCCGCTAAGAACCATGGAATGAGACTCGAAGGAGCATGATGGGTTGCGATTCGCACCCTCCACTTCCGCGGCAGTTCATGGATTGGTAATTTCGCAACGCCATACGGCGGCGTAGTAAATATGAATGACAATACGAATTGCGCGTCCGGCGCCATATAAAATTTATCAATTCGTTCGTAGGCGTTGGCCACAACGAGCAGATTGCTTTTCCCTTGGAGAAGTGCTTCAAATGCCTGTTCGTAGGTCGCGTATAGTGAGTACATGCTGTCCTTTTTGTCCTCAAAAGAAGAGGCAAAATATTTCACAGCTGCTTCACTGCTCGTACCTTCAGGCCCCAATGTTGCAATCTCGAGTTGCGGAAATCGTTTCAGGTATTCTTCAAAGGCGAAATATTGCCTGAACCAGTCACGGACGACCGGAGGCATTGGTTCCGGCTGAAGCGCGCTTGCAAACATTTGTGTCCTCCCAGACTGACTCAAAGTGGCACGCTCACGGTTCCATTTTGCAACCATCAGGCGGGATGATGCGCGAATGCGTGAGGAACGAAGAATATCACAGATTAGACATGCTTTTGCAGTGAAAAGTTAGCATGAAATCTTGCTGAAACAAGATATGGGCTCAATGCCATTAAAATCAAACAGTTGCTGGCCGGTAAAATAGCGGTTCCATTTTGTGTCTTCATTATTTTCATTATGGGATTATTTCTTTGGGCAACTGGCAGGATGGCTGCATTATACTGTTTGTGAACTGGCCGTCCGGAGCAGTGATGGAGTTGGAGGCATTGCGACAGAAAATCGATCAGTTGGACATCCAGCTCGTTGATTTGCTGAATAGACGGGCTGCGGTGGTGCAAGAAATCGGCAAGTTAAAGCAAAATGCCAGTTGGCCGATTTGTCAGCCGACGCGTGAAGCGATTGTGTTCGATAATGTTTTTCGCACGAATAAGGGTCCGCTCAGCTGGAATCAAATTCAGTATGTTTACCAGGCCATTATCGAAGTAATGCGGACCATGCAAATTGGTCACGAAGTTGTGCAGAATGAGGTGATGGCCTCTTCACGGGCGGGAGAGAGGAAATCATGACAGGATCTGTTTTTGCTCGTGTATGTAAACCTTGCGCGACCAGTCGAACGAGCGCGCGGGTAAATTCCATGAAGATCTCCCCCATCAAGGAGATGGAGCTTCTGGCCGGTGAGATGAAAGACGTTGTATCCTTGGGCCAGGGAACACCTTCATTTCCTACACCCTCCCACATCGGGGAGTTCGTGAAGCAGAAGGTTTCTGAGGGAGCCACTGATAAATACAGCTTGGGCCCTGGCATTCCTGCTCTGCGACAGGCAGTTGCAGCCAAACTTCTGGCCAGGAATGGAATCGAAGCTGATCCGCTGCAGGAGATTCTGATCACGGTGGGAGCCAGCGAGGCGCTCGCCATAACGGTGCTTGCAGTGGTAGATCCAGGAGATGAAGTCCTGGTCATGTCTCCCTCCTATTCACCTCACCTGGAACAAATTCGGCTGGCTGGAGGCGTGCCGGTTTACGTGCCTCTGCGCGAGGAGGCGAATTGGGAACTTGATGTTGATGCTTTTCACTCCGCTGTCTCTCCAAGAACGAAGGCTGTCATAGTTGCTACTCCGGTCAATCCAACAGGATCCATCATTTCCAGAAGTGCGCTTACCGCCATTGCTGAAATTGCGCTTCAAAATCAGCTGTATCTCATCGCCGATGAAACTTACGAGGATTTTGTTTTCGACGACCACAAACATTTCAGCATCGGGTCCATACCCGAACTCCGAGACCTAGCGATAAGCATTTATAGTTTTTCCAAAAGCTATGCCCTCACAGGGTGGCGCTGTGGTTATATCCATAGCCGGGCCGGAATTATCAATCAATTAATGAAAATTCATGACGCAGTCTGCATTTGTGCACCACTCACGTCTCAATATGCCGGCCTCGCGGCGTTGACAGGACCGCAAGACTGTATCCGCCAGTTCCGACATGAGTTACTGCTCCGGCGGCGCCTGATCGTGGACTGTCTTGGCATATTGCCGAGATTCAAATTCGTATGGCCCCAAGGTGCTTACTACATTTTGGCTCGCATCGCAGGTGAGGATGATTCTGTGAATTATTGTCTGCGGCTCCTGCATGATGCCAAGGTCGTTTTGGTCCCAGGCACAGCATTCGGTCCCGCTGCACACAATCACGTGAGAATTAGCTTTTGCATGAGCGAAAGCGTCATAAAACAGGCCTTCGATAGATTACAACAGTTTGAAAAAGCGCAAGCCAAAAGTGACAGAATGATGATCGCAAACCCTTCTTGATATGCGGATTCCTGGAGACCGCGATAAAGAAAATGGCCTGCGGCCACAATATTTTACTTTGCCGAAATGGAAATACTCTGGTCACCACGAAGAAGCGAGTATAAGTTGATGTCTAAAAAGCGACCTTTGAGAAATTCGCGCTGCCTCAGGACGCCTTCAAGGCTGAAGCCGCATTTCTTCAATACAGCTGACGAAGGGATATTTTCAACAATACAGTATCCTTCGATTCGATTGATATCAGTTTCCCTAAATGTGAAGTCAACAATGCCACTTACTGCCTCAAAGGCAAATCCCTGTCTCCAATATTGTCTGGTGATCACATAGCCAATTTCGCACCGCCGATGTTGAAGGTCAGCTTTCAGACGACAGCTGCCGATAAGATCACCTGCACTTCGCAACTCAACACCCCAAATGAGGTCCGCGCTGTTGTCGTAAGATTTTAATAGGATTCCAAGAAATTCTTCGGCATCGTGCAATGACTTATGTTCCGAAAATCGGAGATAACGAACGACCTCCGGATCGGAGGAGTATGCAAAAGTATCACTAACATCTCTCGGTGTAAGTTTGCGCAGCAAAAGGCGAGATGTCTCGATCGTTGGAAAAACTGAAGGCCACCTTAAAGGATCCATTGCGAAATTATAAATCGGTTTTTCGCAGGTGCTGCCTTGCTTATATCGGCAGGCATCTGAGTCGGATCATCTGAATCAACGGCAACTTTTGAGTGAAGCTTCAAGTTCAGGAACCGCCTAAACAGGGGGGAAAACCAAGCTGAAATGATTGATTTTCAGTCCACAGACGAACATATCATTGCCAAACTGTAGCTAATGATCTAAGTCAACCGGCTCAAATTTTTTGTCAAAGGAAGTATGATATCTCGTGGCCCATAAATATACAGAGCGCGATACTTTATCTCTTCGCCTTTGTGGCTGCCCAGATTCTTGGCATATTCCTCATAATTTGCCGGCGCGGCATCGTCTGTGTAATCAACTGTAATAGTCCCTTCAGTTTCTAAGCTCTTCCGGCGCAACTCTCGTATTTTGCTTTGACCTGCCTTTCGGACAAAATGTCCAATTTGAGTCAAATAACGATGAATTGACCCCTCACCATCCTTTACGTCATAGGAAAATGTGTCTTGCGGAAGCTCTCTGCCGGCGGTCAGGCCCAGTACGAAACTGGCATTGGCAAGAATGCCTTTGTCGTCTATTGATTGGTCCACAATCAGGACGCTAATGTGATCGTTCATAATCGGGCAAATTATTGCAAACAAAATTCCCGAAATCAAGCGCAACTTTCAAGTGCGCGGAGATAACAGATGTATGTGAAACCGAAAGTCAGTTCCGTTTGCAATGGACCACTCTTTAGAGAAATGGGGTGCTTCGACGTGCAGCGTGCTCCCGCAAAGGGTTACGGTTGGAGGCTATTTCGTTAGCTGTTCTTCTATTTTCAGCTTCTGATTGGCCTGCGTAGTGATGGATTTGTGAACGAGCTGATAACCGTCCTTCTCTAGAGTGATTTGATAATTACCGGGTTCAAGCTGAATTTCAAAGGGTGTGATTTTAGGCACGACAGTTCCATTCACTGTAACCTGCGCTCCCTTGGGCTCGGTTCTGATCTCCATTCGGCTCATACCTTCAGACGAGCCACCGCCGAACAGCTTCTTGAATCCGCCACCAACAACCTTGATGTTATCGGTGCGCCCTGCAGGCGTGAGGCTGGGTGAGTAACTCAACCTCTGCCCTGCTGTCAGTTTGATGTCGTTAGAGCTGTCGAAATATCCCTCTTTCTTCAATGTAATGTTGTGCGTTGCCGGATCAAGAGTAAATTCCGCAGGCGAGAATTTTCCGGTTTCTTTTCCGTCAATCAGAATTCGGGTGCCGCTCGGGGTTACATTAATATTCAGCCATGCCTTCAACGGAGTGAGCTTTACGTCCAGTGCAGCGCGATTGCCGCTGACTACCTGGACGTTACGTGTCTCAGTTGCATAACCTGATTTGCTGACCGTGACCCTGTAGACGGCAGGAGCCAGTGAGGCAATCGTTTGCGGAGTTCGCCATGATTCTGTGGTTTTCCCCTCGACTGTAATCACTGCTCCATCAGGCTCGGAGGAGACTGTCAGTTGTCCATCCGTCGCAGGCGCGGCGGGTGCTGCCGCCGCTCTGGTATTTCGCTGCCTCGTCGGCCTGGACGTGACTTCCCTCACGTCGATCGGCGGTTCTGCTGTGGTTTCCGGAACCACGACCTCCGGTTGCTGCGATGATTGCGCTGTCGATGGCTGGTCAGGTTCGCGAGTTGCTACAGGAACCTTGCTGCGATGGTTAAACGATATTGCCACGGCTGAGACAACGAACAGAGCTGCCACAGCAGCTCCCACCAGCTTCCATTGCGTAAGCATCTTCGCCGGCATTTTGTTGGGTACTACAGGCGCCGGCTGACTGCGAACAATAGTCAAAGCTGGTTTGGTGGATGGGGTTGTTTTGCTTCCATTATTGTTGCCGCTGACGGGAGCGGGTGCGGGTGTAGGCTTCGGCGGAGTCGCCTGTGCCGGGCCATTCGTAGCAACCGCCTTTTCCGGCGCTGTCACGGCCGGCTTGAGCGGCACATTCTGGGCCGCCCACGATCCCGTTTTGGTTGCTGGATTCGCGGCAGCCGCCGTAGACCCAGGACTTGCCGCCATCTTCGATGAAGCAGCCTGCAAGGCTTCTTCCAATGCGGTGGAGAACTCCGCGCAGCTCTGGAATCGTGCCAGCGGGTTCTTGGCCAGCGCCCTCATGACCGCCTTGGATACCGCTTCCGGAACTCGATTGTGCGCGTTGCTGGCAGCATTCGGTTCCACGTCACTGATGTTGCGGTCCACCTCGCCCAGATGTTTTCCGGCAAAAGGATTTCGCGTCGTCAACAGCTCATAAATGATGGTGGCCGCGCTAAAGAGATTGGTGGCGGGAGAAACCGGTTTATTTTTGAGCTGCTCCGGCGACAGATAATGTTCGCTCTCCAGGCGCTTTGCCGGCGTGGGTGCATACAACTCTTTGTCACGCAGCAACCCGAAATCCATGACTTTTACGGTGCCGTCCGCCAGCACCTTCACGTTCGCTGGATTCAGAGCGTAGTGGTTGACCTTTTTCTGATGAGCAAAATCAAGGGCCGCGCAAAGCTGTTTGGCTAATCCAATAATCTCGGTCAAACCCAGATTGCGGCTGCTCACGTACTCTTTGATATTTGTGCCTTCGACAAACTCAGAAGTCAGGAAGACGGTGAATTTCTTATAGCCGCCGGTATAAAGACGCGTGATGTTCGGATGATCGAGCGCGCTTGCCGCCCGCGCCTCCGCCAGAATTCGCTTGATGAGATCCTCAGCGTCGTCCAGCCATTCAGGCACCTGCAACTGCCGCAGGGCGACGGTGCGGTTCAATTTGGGATTCCTGGCTTTGTGGACTGTGCCAATCGTGGCGCCGCCCAACTGTTGCAGCAGCTCGAGACGGTCCGTCCGCGGACCGGCTTCCGATGTAGATGTGACTGTAGCTGCTCCCGTAGCGTCTTCCATAAAAGGCACCTTGGGGCAAACCTGGGGAGGGAAAATTGATAATAGACCAATTTTCCCAAAGCTGTATCGCGAATCGAGCAGCAACGGGTTACGAAGGTACTTAGACTGAACCGTTAAGTACTGTAAATAAAAAAGCGCATCTCAAGAGATGCGCTTTACCCCAATCAACTACAACTATTATGACTATCTGGGATTGAAGATCACCTTGATTTCCGTCTCCTGCTCAATCGGCTGCCCATTGAGCGTCGCCGGCTTGAAGAGCCATTGCTTGACTGCGTCGAAAGCAGCATCGCGGAAAATCATGGGACCGCTAACAAACTTCAGGTTGCTGACCTTGCCATCTTTTCCTACAGTCACCTGAACAATGACTGTGCCACTGAGCCGGCGGGTCTTCGCAATATCCGGATAGATCGCGGGAACCGCGCGGATTGCTTTGGCGTTGACCAGGTCAGATTGAGCAACCATCGCCGGTACTGAGCCGCCCGCAGGACGAGCCAGCGAAGCTATCTCTGAAGAAGCGCCGCCGCCAACTGCAATTGTTGGCGCGACATCGGGTGAGTCATCACGAGCTGCATTTCTGGCGATTTTGGAGCCTCCCGTTGATAGCGCTACAGTCGTCGGCGCTGGCGCTGCGGGCGTCGGTTTGTTCTGCTTTTCATTTTTCGAAGCAGGTTCGCTCCTCACGCTCTCAGTTTTATCGGGAACATTGGCCCTTGCGTTCACCGGCGTAACTGATGGAGCAGGAGCCGAGGTGGTTGAAGCCGCAGGCGTGCTTGCATTCACGTTTGCTGAGGGCGGCGCTTGTGTTGCTGGAGGATTCTGCTGCGTCTGCTCAACCGCGTGTGAGTTCGATTTGTGCGACTTCACAAACACCCAGGTCACTGCAGCCGCAGCCACTACAACGACAGCAGCACCCAGGACTACAAATTTGTTTACTCCGGCTTTCTCCGGTTGGCCGGCAACCGCATCCAGGACTCCAAAAGTGCTCCTGGAACTCGTGGAGTGCTCGGATTTATGATCCGGTTTGTATTCTGCTCGTTTGGTCTCTCGTCTCTTTTCCTCTTTTTTGGGAAACGGAACCGGCACGGCGATGTCCGCGGCCACTGCAACCGGCCGGACGGGCTCAATCGTGATGGGACCAGAACCGTTGGTACGCGCCGGCGCTGCGGCGGCGGCACTGGAAGTTCCGGAAGGTCTGATCACCACAGGCGGCAGCGGCGTTGGTGCAACCGCCGGTTTAGGCCTGGCTACAGCAACTTCGACCTGCGGCTCGTCTTTGGATCTACGTTCCTTCTGGAGGAGCGCAGAAATCTGGTCGGCCATGGTTTTGAGCACGGCGACGTGAGTGATGGTAAACGCGTGGGGAGTGGGAGCAAAGACCGCAAGCACTCCAACTACTTTGCCTTCATCCTTGATGGGCGTGACCACCATGGAACGAATTCCCAGTGCGCGAATGGCAGTGGTATCCACGCGGGTATCCGTCTCTGCATCGTCGCAGCGGAGTTCCCTTCCGGTTTGAATACAGAGTCCTGTGAACGAGCCCTCCACCCGCAAAGACGTGCCCACGTCGGGAGCGCTGGAGCCACTTCGTGCTCGACAAACAATCTCTTCAGAGTTGCCGATCGCAATGGCCGCGCCAGAAGCATTGGTGAAGGCTTGTGCCCGCTGGACGATGACGGTCAATTCATCCACAGTGGTAAGCCGTGATTTTTGCTTTATCGAATCCGAAGCTTGGGTTGCCATGGTGCGCCATCCCTAGAACAATTAATCTGTACCTGCCGGAATCTGGTTGATATTTTGATACCTTCTCCCCCGGCTGTAAAAAATGGCCAGGAAAACCTCCATAGAGAAAAGAAGCGCCTCATACCCAAAAGCATCTGGGCGCGTTCCGATTTAACTTTCAAAATGAACTGGCTCGGGCGAAAGTCAGGTCGTTTGCACTAACTTTGCCATAATGCGTTCGGGGGAAGTTCAGAGCCACGAGGCAGGAACAACGCTTACGGCCGAACAACAGCCTGAGTTTACGGCCAAACCCGTTTCTTCTCAGCTCCGCCATTGGCGGCTGACGGCACGGCCACAGGACGTCCGGACTCCGGACCTACGCTGCCGCCCTCGAGAATGCGGGCTGCTACGCGCAGGGCCTCAATTTCCGCCTGCAGTCCGGAAATCTGCGCCTGAAAAATAGCAATCTGGTTTTCTTTTTCCTTAATAGCATCGTAAAGGTTAGTCATAGTTTTTCTGGGCCTCGTCAAGATAGGAACTCATACATCAAGTTCCCGAAGTCAAATAGTACACTAGCACTGTTTTTTCATTATTTAACGGTGGTTCCTGTACTGTTGGACCATGAACCACCGTGTACTCAACTGCCGTTTTCAAAAATCGATCCGAAGTAAAAGGTAAAAACACCGTAAAAACAAGTACAAATACGGGGGCCGACGCCCTCACCAACATTGAGTTGTTCTTAGTATTTGCGCCTTCAGTTTGCGGAAGCAAAGTTACTTCCGTCATGTCTGCATTCAGGAAACAGCAGAAATCGCTGCGGGAGTATTCACGGTCAGGCGCAGCATCATCCTTCGCCAGAAGATGAGCAGCGAACTCCCGATCAGAATGAGTGCAACGCAGAGTCCGGTCCAGAAACCAACTGCGCCAAAGCCGAATTTGAAGCAGAGCACGGCGCCCAGCGGCATTCCGAAAACCCAGTAGCCCAATAAATTCGCGAACATGGGCGTGCGAGTGTCTCCTGCTCCCCGTAAAGCGCCCGTCGCGACTACTTGTAACCCGTCGAACAACTGGAATACTGCGGCCACAATGAGCAACGACGCGCCTGTGCGGATTACCTCTATCTGGGGCGAATAGACGCGGGCAATGGCGCGCGGAAAGAGAGAGAGCACCAGTGCGGAGCAAGACATAAAGGTGGCGCCAAACAGAAGCGCCATCCAACCCGCCCGTGCTGCCGCAAAATAATCCCGGGCGCCAATAGCGCGTCCAACACGGACAGCCGCAGCAGCGCCAATTCCCAGCGGCACCATGAACGTAACGCTGGCCACATTGAGTGCGATTTGATGTCCGGCGAGCGGGAGCGCGCCTAATCGCGCGATCAGGACCGTGGTCACGCTGAAAGCTGACACTTCCAGAAGAAGCTGTGTGGCCGCGGGAACTCCCAGGCGCAGCAGTTCACGTGTGAGTTGTCCATCCAGACGCCGAGACGCCTTCCACAGCCCGCTTGCCCGTTTGCGATCATAGTAGATGGCAGCCACTGCAAGCATCGTCACCATGTAAATACGCGAGATCAAAGTTGACCAGGCGCTGCCAGTTACACCCAATCCGCGAAAACCTAAGTGGCCATAAACCAGAACCCAGTTGCCGAT
>Ga0126377_10003736_pt1 | contig 10879 bp, 7 predicted proteins | sample PanSoiMetPlot_22_FD_92647 | JGI IMG/M metagenome (GOLD analysis project Ga0126377, IMG submission 92647) | Tropical forest soil microbial communities from Panama - MetaG Plot_22 | ecosystem: Environmental > Terrestrial > Soil > Tropical forest > Bulk soil | place: Panama | collected 2016-02-17
ACGACCTCCGCATCGATTGACGCGACCGCACGATCGACGTTCGCAGGACTGATGCCGGCGCGCACCACCAGCGGGCCCGGCGCGATATTGGCGTCCAGCGCGCTCGTGGCGTAGTAGGCCATCCCCTGCCGCTCGCGGATGCTTTCGCCCAGCCGCCCGCCCATGGCGTACTGACCGAAGATGTTGTTCATCAGCCAGAACGCGTAGTACTGCGGATCGGACCTCGCCACCGTGACGAACCCGTACGCGATGTCGGCCTGCGCCTTGTTCATCATCGGAATCACCAGGCGCTGGCGCCGTGTCGAGGGTGGAACAGCCGACAGCGCCAGCGGCGCCGCCTCGGGGCGCCGCCACGATTCGAAGACGGCTGCGGCGCGGTCCCGCACGCGCGCCGGCTCGACATCGCCGACCACAACAGCCGTCAGGGTTGACGGCGCAAAGCGCTCGGCATGCAGGCGCAGCAATTCGTCGCGCGTCAGGCCTTCGACGATGTCGACGGTGCCCTTCGTGGGACGGCCGTACGGATGACCGTTCGGATAGAGGATCGCCATCAGACCCTCGGACGCGCGAACGCTCGGATTGTCCTCGTCCTGATGGATGGCGGTGATGACCTCGCCCTTCCGCTCGGCGAGCTCGGTCTCCGGGACCGACGGCGCCACGATCACGTCCGCGAGCAGATCGAGCACGGGCTCGAAATCCTCAGCAAGACACGTGCAGACGAGCGACAGCAGGTGACGCGTGACGGTGATGGTGAGGGTAATGCCGCGGCTGTCGAGCTCTTCGGCGATCTCGGCTGCCGATCGGCGGGCAGTTCCGCGATCGATGACGCGCGACAGCAGCCAGGCCGTGCCCGGTTTCCCGGGGGGATCGCAGGCGGAGCCGGCACGAACGCTCAGATTGATCGTCACCGCCGGCGTCGTCGACGTTCGTTTGGCGATCACGACGACGCCGTTGTCGAGGACGGACCGAAGCGGGGAGAGACCTCGATAAGTCTGAAGTTTCACGTCCGAAGTCTCGAGGCGTTCAGACATTTTTCAGTTTTCGCAGCATTCTCACTTCGAAACCTGAGACTCGAGACTTGACACTTCAGACTTGAGAGGCTCGAACCAGCCGATCGTGCGATTCGACGGCGCCAGCACGTCGAGTGCGGCGCGTCCGACGTCGGCGACCGTGACCGCGTTGATGCGGACCGGCGCGTCGTCGAGCAGACCCCGGGCGCCAATCGTTTCGAAATATCCGAGCTGGTGCGCGATGTTCGTCACGCTGTCGTTATCGAAGACGATTCGCGCCTTGAGCTGCGACTTGGCTTTTGCGAGCTCGGCCTCGGTGATGCCGCTCTGCCGGATGCGCTCCAGCTCCTCGACCAGCGCGGATTCGACGACGCCAAGCGTGACACCGCTCCGCACGGTCGCCGAGATCGTGTACAGAAACGGCTGCTCGGTCGGCAGGATCGAACCCGTGACCGCGGACGCCAGCCCGCGCTCGACCAGCGCCCGATACAATCGCGCGCTGCGCTGCGGCGGCGCCACGCGAAAGCTGGCCCAGAGGTTGATCCCCTTCGCGCCGGTCAGCACCGCGTCGAGGAGAAGCAGCGGCACGAAGAGCGCGTCGTTGGCCGCGGGCGCGTGATACCCGATCTTCAAATAGGCTGTGGTTCCTGCTTTGCGAATCGTCAGCCGCCGCTCGCCGGTCTGGTCGGGCTCGACGGTCCGGATGCGCTTTGGCAACGAGCCCGGCGCGATGCCGCCGAATTGCCGCTCGACGCGGCGCAGCGCATCGTCGGCATCCACGTCACCGACCACGACGAGTGTCGCGTTGTTCGGGAGGTAATAGCGCCGGTAGTACGAATACAGATCGTCGCGCGTCATCGTCTCCAGGTCGGACAGCCAGCCGATGGTCGGATGCCGGTAGGGGTGCGCCTTGAATGCGGTCGCCGTCAACTCCTGATCGAGGAGCTGATCCGGATCGTTCTCGCCGCCCTGGAGCTCGGCGATGATGACGGTGCGTTCCGACTCGCAGTCGTCGGGATGATAGAGGCAGTTCGCCATGCGCTCCGACTCGATGAACAGCATGCGATCGAGCGCGTCGCGCGACGCCGTTTCCAGATACGTCGTCTGATCGATCCACGTGTAGCCGTTCCAGCTCCCGCCGTACTGCTCGATGATCCCCTTGACCTGATCGCGCGGGATGCTGGTCGTGCCCTTGAAGTTCATGTGCTCGACCCAGTGCGACACGCCGGTCAGTCCCGGCTGTTCGTCCTTCGACCCCACTCGGTACCAGCACCAGACCGACGCGAGCGGCGCGGCGTGCTCTTCCCGGACGAGCACCTTGAGTCCGTTGTCGAGCGTCGTCTCGCGCATCGAGTTCATTATAAAATCGTTGGATACGCATGCCCGAGTGGAAAGAGACCGTCAACCTGCCCCGCACCGATTTCCCGATGAAGGCGGATCTCCCGCAGCGCGAACCCGAGATGCTCGCGCGGTGGAAGGCACTGGACCTCTACGGCAAGATCCGGGCACGGCGCGCCGATGCGCCGAAGTTCGTCCTCCACGACGGCCCGCCGTATGCCAACGGCAACATCCACCTCGGCACGGCGCTCAACAAGATTCTGAAGGATCTCGTTGTCAAGTCGCGCTCGATGGCCGGCTTCGACGCGCCCTACGTCGTCGGCTACGACTGCCACGGCTTGCCGATCGAACTGCGCGTCGATCGAGAGCTCGGTGCCAAGAAGCGCGAGATGTCGATCGCGGAATTCTGCCGCGCCTGCCGATCGTACGCGGAGCGCTACGTTGGCGTCATGAGCGAGCAGTTCCAGCGTCTCGGCATTCTCGGCACGTGGGACGACCCGTACTTGACGATGGATTTCCGCTATCAGGCGGCGATCGCGCGCGCGTTCGGCCGCTTCGTCGAGCAGGGGCTCGTCTACAAGGGCAAGAAACCGGTGCACTGGTGCATCCACTGCCGCACCGCGCTCGCGGAAGCGGAAGTCGAATACCAGGACCACACGTCGCCGTCGATCTACGTCGAGTTCGCGCTCGCGCCCGACAGCGCCGGCGAGCTCGCGTCGCGAATACCGGCGCTGGCGGGCCGCTCCGTTTCCGTGCTGATCTGGACGACGACGCCGTGGACGATTCCATCGAACCTGGCGATTGCCTTCCATCCCGAGTTCGACTACGCGGCCTACGACGTCGACGGGCGCGCGGTGATCGTCGCGGAGGCACTCGCCTCGAACGTCGCGGCTGTGGCCGGTAAGACGTTCGGCGCGCCGATCGCCCGGATGAAAGGCGATCAGCTGGAGCGCATCCGCTTTCAGCATCCGCTCTACGCGCGCCCATCGCTTGGCGTCCTCGGCGACTACGTGACGCTCGATGCCGGCACCGGCGCGGTGCACACGGCGCCCGGACACGGCGCTGACGACTTCAACACCGGTGTGAAGTACGGGCTCGAGATTTACGCGCCGGTCGGCCCCGCCGGGCACTTTCTCGACACGGTGGAGCTCTTCGGCGGCCAACGCGTCTTCGACGCCAACCCCGCGATCGTGGAGGCGCTCGCGGCGCGCGGCCGGCTCTGGCACCGGGAGTCGTTCTCCCATCAGTACCCGCACTGCTGGCGGTGTCACAACCCGGTGATCTTCCTGGCGACGAGCCAATGGTTCATCGCGCTGGATGAGGTCCGCCTGAAGGCGGACGCCACGCACGAAGGAGACAAGACGCTTCGCCAGTTGGCCCTCGAGGCCATCGACCACGACGTCCGGTGGATCCCTGCGTGGGGGCACGACCGCATGTTCAACATGGTCGCGAACAGGCCCGACTGGTGCATCTCGCGGCAGCGCGTCTGGGGTGTGCCGATCCCGGCCGTTGATTGCTCCTCCTGCGGACGAGCCGAAACGAGCCCGGCGCTCGTCCAAAAGGCAGCAGGCGTATTCGAGCAGTACGGGGCCGACGCCTGGTACGAGCGGCCGGTCGAGGAGTTCCTCCCGGACGGATTCACATGCCCCCAGTGCGGCGGCAAACGCTTCGAGAAGGAAATGAACATCCTGGACGTCTGGTTCGACTCGGGGTCGAGCCACGAGGCCGTGCTCTCAGTTCGGCCCGAGCTCACCTGGCCGGCGGACATCTACCTCGAAGGGAGCGATCAGCATCGCGGCTGGTTCCAGAGCTCATTGATGGTGGGCCTCGGCACGCGGCGGCGACCGCCGTTCAGACAGGTGTTGACGCACGGGTTCCTGATCGACATGGAAGGACGGAAGGTCTCCAAGTCGCTCGGCAATTACGTGGAGCTCGGCGACGTCCTGCGCAAGAGCGGCGCCGACATTCTGCGGCTCTGGGTGGCGATGAGCGACTACCGCGAGGAGATCCGGGTCAGCAACGAGATCCTCGCGCGCGCCGCTGAAGCGTATCGAAAAATCCGCAATACGCTCCGCTATCTCGTCGCGAACCTGTACGATTTCAACCCCGCGACGGATCGAGTGCCGCACGGTCACCTCGAAGAGGTGGACCGGTACATCCTGGCGAAATACGCCGAGGTCGCCGAACGTATTGTTCGCGGCTACGAGGACTACGATTACCTCCCGATCTTCCAGGCGCTGAACACGTTCACGACTGTCGACCTCAGCGCCTTCTACAACGACATCTCGAAGGATCGGATGTACACGTTCGCGGCGCGGTCGCGGGAGCGGCGCTCCGGGCAGACGGCGATGTACGTGATCGCCGATGGGCTTACTCGCCTCATGGCGCCCATCCTGTCGTTTACTGCGGACGAATTGTGGAGCTTTCTGCCCGGCGCGCGCGAAGACTCGGTTCACATGGCCGCGTTCCCGTCCCAGGAAGAGCTTCTCCTCCTGGTCGACGCCGAGGTGACCGCGCGGTGGGACCGTCTGGTCGCAATCCGCGAGCGTGTCGTCGCCGAGATCGAACCCCTGCGGAAGAACAAGCAGATCGGGAGCTCGCTGCAGGCGAAGGTGGTCATCGCCGCGCCTCACGCTGACCTGGCGCTGCTCGAGCGCTACGTGCGGCAGCTGCCGATGCTCTTCATCGTGTCGGAGGTCGAGCTTCGACCGCTGCACGCGGACGAAACCGGGCCCGATGCGGCGCCGCAGGTGACGATCGCACGTGCCGGCGGCGTGAAATGCGAACGGTGCTGGCGCTACGTCAAGTCGGTGTCGAGCGATCCGGCGTGGACCGGCATCTGCGATCGCTGTCAGGACGCGTTGGCCGAGCCGGCGAGCCGCAGCGCCGGAGGAGCAAAGGCGGGCTAATGGATGAGGTCTTGAACGCAGGAGCCGCCGAGACGCCTCGCGCGGCGGGCTTCGAGCGCCGGCGGCTCGAGATCTGGCTCCCGCTCGCCATTGTCGTGTTCGACCAGCTGACCAAGGCGATCGTTCGCGCGACGCTGCCCCTCCACCAGAGCGTGACGATCATTCCAGGGCTGGTAGATTTCACTCACGTGCGAAACACCGGCGCCGCGTTCGGCATCCTGAACCTCGCAGAGTTTCCGTTCAAGTCGGCGGTGATCGCGCTGGTCGCCACGGTCGCGCTGGTCGCGGTGGGCATGTACGCCGCGAGCCTGGCGCACCATCAGCTCGTCGCGCGCGTCGGCCTGGCCCTCATCATCGGCGGCGCCGCCGGGAACCTGCTCGATCGCGTCACCACCGGGTCTGTCGTGGACTTCGTGGACGTCTACTGGCGCACACACCATTTCTGGGCGTTCAACGTCGCCGATTCGGCGATCACGATCGGCGTGGCGATCATGATTCTCGACATGCTGGGCGTCGACCGGCGACACGCGAGCCCATAGCAATATGCATCCCATTCTCTTTGAACTGCCGTGGTCGATCGGATCGCTTGGCCACATTACCGTCTACACCTACGGCGTGCTGCTCGCGGCTGCCTATCTGCTCGGCCTTCAGCTCGCGCGCGTCCGCGCGAGGCAACGCGGGCTCGATCAGAATCGCGTGCTCGACCTGGGGATTTACATCATCATCAGCGCGCTGGTCGGGGCGAAGCTGCTGCTGCTCGTCACCGACTACAAAACCTTCAGCGCCGATCCGCGCGAACTGCTGACGCTGGCCCGCTCGGGCGGCGTCTTTTACGGCGGTCTGATCCTGGCCGTTGCGGTCGCGCTCTGGTACATCCGCCGCATCGGCCTGCCGCTCTGGACGACGTGCGACGTGTTCGCCCCCGGCATCGCGCTGGGCCATGTGATTGGGCGCCTGGGGTGCCTGTTCGCCGGCTGCTGCTACGGCAAGCCGACCACCATGCCCTGGGGGATCACCTTCACCGATCCGTTTGCCGCCGCCAACGTCGGGACGCCGCTCGGTGTGCCGCTCCACCCGACGCAGCTCTACGAAGCCGGCGCGGAGCTCGCCATCCTGATCGCGCTGCTCACCACCGAGCGCAAAGGGCGACCGTTTCCCGGGCGCACGTTCTGGCTCTACATGCTCCTCTACGCGATCTCGCGGTTCGTGATCGAGTTCTTCCGCGGCGACGAGCGCGGCACGGTCGGGATCTTCTCGACGTCGCAGTTCATCTCGATTCTGCTCGTGCCGCTCGCGATCGGCATGCTGGTCTACCTCTCGCGCGCCGGCGCGCCGGAGCCCAAGCGCGCGCGCAAGGCCGCGTAGGAGGCACGAAGTGCCGCGAGCGCAGGGAGTTTTTGAACCACAGAGGCACAGAGACACAGAGAAGAACGAACGAGCGTCGAAAACCGGGCACGCGATGCGCAGTTCCCGTCGATTCGTCGGCGCCGCCCCGCGGCTGCCGGCCCGCCTTGCGGGCCGGTCGACGAATCGATCGATCTCTGTGTCTCTGTGTCTCTGTGGGTAAACCTTCTTCTCCGTGACCTCCCATCCCTCCGTCGCCTCAACTACTCACACGATCACGGTTCCCCACGACAGCAACGGCGTCCGCCTCGATCGCTTCCTCACCTCCGTTCTTCCGGACCAATCGCGATCGCACATTCAGCGTCTGATCAAGGAAGGCGGCGTGCGCGTCGCCGGCCGCCAGGCCAAATCGAATCAACCGGTCAAAACCGGACAGGTCGTGACCCTCGAGATTCCCGAGCCGGTGGCTCCTACTCCACAAGCCGAACACCTCCCGCTCCCCATCGTCTACCAGGACCGCGACATCGTCGTCGTCGACAAGCCGGCGGGGATGGTAGTGCATCCGGCAGCCGGCCATGCCTCCGGCACGCTGGTGAACGCGCTGCTGCATCACGTGGCCGATCTGAGCGGCATCGGCGGCGAGAAGCGGCCGGGCATCGTGCATCGACTGGATCGCGGTACGTCGGGCTTGATGGTGGTTGCCAAGCACGATGCGGCGCACGCCGAGCTGGCGCGGCAGTTCCAGGATCGCGAAGTCGAGAAGGAATACGTGGCCCTCTGCTGGGGCGAGGTGATGGCGGGCCGCCGGATCGATGCGCCGATTGGCCGCGATCCGGACAACCGCAAGAAAATGTCGGCGCGGGCGCGACGCGCGCGATCCGCCGTGACGCGCATCGCCGCGGCGGAGCACTTCGGACGTCTGCTGACGCTGGCGCGCGTGGCGATCCATACAGGCCGCACACACCAGATTCGCGTCCACCTCAGCGCTATCGGCCACCCGATCGTCGGCGATGCGCTGTACGGCGGCGTCCATCGGCGTGTGCCGGGCGATCTGCGCGCCGTCACGCATCTGAATCGCCCGTTTCTGCACGCGGCACGGCTCGTGCTCACCCACCCGTCAGAGGGGCGCCGACTGGAGTTCGTCAGCCCGCTGCCCGACGACCTGCAGCGCGTGCTCGACGAGCTGCGCGAGACGCTTGGCTGATCAGTGATGGAGCGCGAGGCTTTAGCCGAGCGAACCGATCATGGATGGAACGCGAGGCTGTAGCCGAGCGGAACCGAGCAGGAGACGTCCAATGCCTACGGTCTTCGAAGGTCGCGTGTTTTCCGTTGAGGTCGATGCCCGCCGACAGCCCAACGGCCGCGAGCACGAGGTCGAGATCGTCCGGCACCGGCCTTCGGTCGTGCTGATCCCGGTCGACGCCGAGGGCCGCGTGACGATGGTGCGCCAGTATCGCGCGCCGATCGATCGCTACACCTGGGAGTTTCCGGCCGGCAGCGTCGATCCCGGCGAGTTCGTGGAAGAGGCAGCCGCGCGGGAATGCGAGGAGGAAATCGGCCTCGTTCCCGGCCGCTTCGAACATCTTGGCTCCTGGTTCCCGGTGCCCGGCTACTGCGACGAGCAGATGATTTTCTTCAGAGTGTCGCAGCTCCACGAGCCTGCGCCCGATTCACCGCACCGCCCAGATGAGGACGAAGACATCGAAACGCGCACGATGTCGATTGACGAAGCGCGCGCGATGGTCAATCGCGGCGACGTGGTCGATTTGAAGACCGCCTACGCGCTGACGCTGTTGTAGTCTAGCGAGCGAGCGCTTCCTGGATGGTCGCGACGTGGATGGCGACGGTGTCGGCGACGCGCCGCGCGTAGCCGCCCGCGGGCAGCACGATCACCGGCACGCGCGCATCGCGGACCGCGTCGAACACCATCCGATCGCGCCGGCGAAGGCCCTCTTTCGTCAATCGGAGCCCGCCAAGCTGGTCGTCCTCGTACGGATCGGCCCCGGCGAGATAGAACACACAGGCCGGCCGATGCGCCATCACCTGCGGCAACGCGTCCGCCAACCGAGCGAGATAGGTCGCATCGTCTACGCCGTCCGGGAGGCCGATGTCGAGCGAGCCGCGCGGCTTCCACATCGGGTAGTTGTGCTGCTGGTGCATCGAGAACGTGAAGACGCGCGGATCGCTCTCGAAGATGAACGCGGTTCCGTTGCCGTGATGCACGTCGAGATCGATGACGGCCGCCCGTTCGATGCCGCGCGACTGCAGAACGCGGATGGCCACGGCGACGTCGTTGAAAGGGCAGAAGCCTTCGCCGTGGCCCGGGAAGGCGTGATGAAGCCCGCCACCGATATGGGCCACGGCTCGGAAGTCTGAAGTCTGAAGTCTCAAGGCTGAACGCCCTGACACTTGAGATTTGAGACCTGAGACTTGCAGGGCCGCTTCGATGGTTCCGCCCACCATCACGCGAAACCCCTCTACCATCTCCTGCGACCACGGCAGCTCGAGCTGCGCCACATCCTCCTCGTTCATCGTGCCGTCGCGCATCTTGGCGAGGTACTCGGGAGTGTGCACGAGGGCGAGCTCTTCCCACGTGGCCGCGGTCGGCTCGACCACGTCGCCCGCCGTGACGATGCCGAGATCGAGCAGCCGCACATGAACGAGACGGTATTTCTGGGTGGGAAAAACGTGCAGGCCTAGATCAATCGCATATCGCGGCGAGTAGACGACGCGCATGCCACATGCAACCACGAAGCCACGAAGACACGAAAAGAAAGTTCTTCTTCGTGTTGTCGTGTTGTCGTGGTTGCTTTGAGGTCCGCAGTTAGCGAGGAGCCGCGACTTGTCCGACGGGCCGAGACGGCGGTTTCTGTTTCGGCCGCACGTCCGACGCCGCCGGTTGGAGGGCGAGCGCGAGCACTTCGTCGATCGACGACACGAGGTGGACCGTCATATCCTGCCTCAGCTCGGGGGTGAGATCCTCGTTGACGTTCTTCGCGTTCTGCTTCGGCAGAATCACCTCGCGGATGCCGACGCGCCGGGCGGCCAGGACCTTCTCCTTGACGCCGCCGATCGGCAGCACGCGGCCCGACAGCGTAAGCTCGCCGGTCATCGCGATGTCGCCCCGGACCGGGCGGCCGGTCAACTGCGAGGCCATCGCGGTCGCCATGGTGACGCCCGCCGACGGGCCGTCCTTGGGAATTGCGCCCGAGGGCACGTGCACGTGGATCTCGGCTTTCGCGAAGAACTCCGGATCGATGTTGTATTCCTTCGCGTGCATCCGCAGCCACGAGAGCGCCGCGCGCGCCGATTCCTTCATCACGTCGCCGAGCTGGCCGGTGAGCGTCAGCGAACCGGTGCCGGCCATCCGCGAGACCTCGATGAAGAGCACCTCGCCGCCGGTCGGCGTCCACGCCATGCCGATCGCGACGCCGGGATCCTTCGTGCGCTCCTCCATCTCCTCGTCGAGAAACCGCGGCGCGCCGAGCATCTCGACGACCACGTCCGGGGTGATTTCGATCGGCGTTTCGTTGCCTTCGGCCCGCCGGCGCGCGACCTTCCGGCACAGCGACCCAATCTCGCGCTCGAGGTTCCGCACACCGGCCTCGCGCGTGTAGCCGCGAATGACCCGGCGCAGCGCGTCTGGCGTGAAGCGGAGGTAATCGGCGGTCAGGCCGTGGTTTTTCACCTGCTTGTCGACCAGGTGGTCGGTGGCGATCTTCAGCTTCTCTTCCTCGGTGTACCCCGCGATTTCGAGGACTTCCATCCGGTCCTTGAGCGCAGGCGGCACCGGGTCGAGCACGTTTGCCGTCGTGATGAACAGCACCTCGGAGAGATCGAACGGCAAATCCAGGTAGTGATCGCGGAACGTGTTGTTCTGCTCCGGATCCAGCACCTCCAGCAGCGCCGACGAGGGGTCGCCGCGGAAATCGGAGCCCAGCTTGTCGATCTCGTCGAGGATGAAGACCGGGTTCTTCGTTTCCGCTCGCCGAAGGCCCTGGATGACTTGCCCCGGCAGGGCGCCGATGTAGGTGCGGCGGTGTCCGCGGATCTCGGCCTCGTCGCGCATGCCGCCCAGCGAGACGCGCACGAACTTCCGTCCGAGCGAGTGCGCGATCGATTTGGCGAGCGACGTCTTCCCGACGCCTGGAGGGCCGACGAAGCAGAGAATCGGCCCCTTGACGTCCGGGTTGAGCTTGCGGACCGCGAGGTATTCGAGGATGCGATCTTTGGCCTTGTCGAGCCCCGAATGATCGGCGTCGAGCACGCTCTTGGTCA
>Ga0126377_10003737_pt1 | contig 10877 bp, 9 predicted proteins | sample PanSoiMetPlot_22_FD_92647 | JGI IMG/M metagenome (GOLD analysis project Ga0126377, IMG submission 92647) | Tropical forest soil microbial communities from Panama - MetaG Plot_22 | ecosystem: Environmental > Terrestrial > Soil > Tropical forest > Bulk soil | place: Panama | collected 2016-02-17
GAACGCTGGAGGCAGCGTCTTCTTCAGTGGCTCGATGAAGTTGGTGAAGTGGATGTACCCGATCCCGTCGGTGAGCTGTCGTGTCTCGAACAGCACATGGCGCCCCGCGCCGAGAATCGTTTCCGACACGAGCCTGTCGGCAGCCGGTAACGCGTAGCCGAGCGATACATCTCGCTTCCTGTCTCCCTCGTCCAGCACTGTGAGCCGATGCATCTCGGCGTCGTCGGCGAGGTCGGCTTCGGCGCTCCTTGCATTCGCGACCGGCATGCCGTCGATCGTCGACAACGCGAAGCCCGTCTGCAGGCCGGCCGTCGCCGCGGGCGAACGCTCGATGATGCGCGTCACGACCACCTGACCGCCGACGTCCCGGAAGGCGACACCCCTCGTCACTTCCGTGCGGCCGAGCTGTGTGGCGAGGGTCGTCAAATCGAGAATCTGCAGATGCGAGATCTTGATCTCGCCGAGCATCCGCGACAGCAGGTCGACGAACGCCCGGTCGGTCTTGGTGGTGGCCACTTCAGGCTCGTATTTGCGCCGCACGGCAGCCCAGTCGACGCCGCCGAACTGTGGATCGAAATACTTGTCGTTGATCGTCTTCCAGACGACGTCGAACGTTCTTTGTCTGATCGTCCGCGCGTGATCTTGAGCGGGTTGCGCGAAGCCGAGCGCGGATGCCAGGGCGATCAGCACGCAGCACGCGACGAATCCGAACCCGATGCGGCGAACGACAGTTCGTGATCGCCAGGCACGCGTCATGTCAACCTCGCTTGCTGGGGCGCCGCTTCCGCGCGGCACGCCTTACGTGTGGTAACCGTCGACTACTATATTCCGCGTCGCGCGCAGCCTGGCACGCTTCATCCATTGCGCCGATGCCGCGGATGCATCGGCGATTGAAGTTCTCGACCAGGGCCTAAGGATCAGGGACACGGCAGCTACACGGAAAGCGCTGCGAGCATGCGGGAACGGGATCGGTTTGACAGGTTCGTTCTCCGGGCGCGATGATCCGCGCCATGCGAGTGAACGATCGGCGCTGTGCCGGGGCGCGTGGGCAAGGTGAGTCGCGCGCGTCACGGCAATCCGGCGCTGGCGATGCGACATGACCGCAGTGTCAGGTGATATCGAGGGGCTGTCGCCACTCGCCAATTGCGAGTCCTCATCCCGCATCGCCGACGTGATCTTCGTGCACGGGCTTGGTGGCGGCTCACACTCGACGTGGGCCGCGATCGATGTCGCGCACGGCTTCTGGCCGTCGTGGATTGGCGAGGACTTCGGCAACGCCGGCGTCTGGACGCTTGGCTACCGCGCGGACGTCTCGGCGTGGACCAACGAGTCGATGCCGCTGGCGGATCGCGGCACCGCGATCCTCGAGACGCTGACCAACGAAGGCATCGGCGAGCGGAGCGTCATTTTCATCACGCACAGCATGGGCGGTATCCTCGCCAAGCAGATTCTCCGGCACGCTACGAGTTTCGGCGTCAGGCGATGGGAGTCGATCGCGCATCGCACGCGCGGTATCGCGTTCATCGCGACGCCGCACGCCGGCGCGGACCTCGCCGGGTTCGCCGAGCTGGCGCGTCTCGTGCTGCGCACCAACGAACAGGTCGCGGAGCTGCGCGCGCATCATCCGCGGCTCCGCGAACTGCACGCCTGGTTTCTCAAGTTTCAGAGCGACCAGCAGATCGTGTGCCGCACCTTCTGCGAGACGCGCGAGCTCAGGCCGGGGATGTTCGGACTCTCGCTCCCGAAGGGCATCCTCGTGGTCGATCAGACGAGCGCCGAGCCGCACGTACCGGGCGAGGTCGCGATCCCGCTGGACGAGGACCACGTCAGCATCTGCAAGCCGCCCGACCGCAACGCACCGCTCTACAAGAGTCTGAAGCGATTCGTCGCGGAGGTACTCGCGGCAGGCACGGGCGACGCGCTGGCAGCCCGTACAGTGGATCTGACCGGCGAGTGGATTGCCGAAGTGACCCGGAAGAACCTGAAGCCCTATCAGATCTCACTCGACCTCGAGATGATGGGCGATCGGCTCATGGGCACCGTGCACTTTCCGACCGGAGATGCCGGCATTCACGACGGCATGATCGACGGCACCCAGGTGAGTTTTCGCACGGTGCACACGCCTCAGTTCGCAGACAGCGCAGCCGAGTTTCGTTTCGAGGGAACGATCGCGGAAGGCTTGCTCGATCTGATCGTCCAGGATGGCAGCGGGCACGGGCGGCTTTCGGCGCGTCGGAGAAAATGATTTGCAAACGAACGATCGTGACGCGAGAGGTTGACTCCTGGTGGCTGTCTACCTCAAGATGCACCCTTGGAAATACCAAGAGACAGGTCAGTCGTGTACCGGGTTCTGGTCGTGGATGACTACGAACCTTGGCGATGTCACATTCGTTCGGCCATCCAGACCTCTCCTCATTGGCGAATCGTCGGCGAAGCCGTGGATGGGGTTGACGCGATTCAGAAAGCTCAGGCGCTCGATCCGGATCTCATTCTGCTGGATATCGGGTTGCCGCGACTCGATGGTATTCAGGCGGCGCGACAAATCCTCGCGACTCACCCGGGTTCCAGAATCCTCTTCGTCAGCGAACATCAATCTCCGGACATTGTCGACGCGGCAATGGCCACCGCCGCCGGCGGCTACCTCGTCAAATCGGAGGCGGGACGCGAACTGTTCTTCGCGATGGATGCCGTCGTGAGCGGCTCGTGTTTCGTCAGTGCACGGTTGGCCAGGTCCATCGACGCAGCGGCGAGCAGCCAGCTTTCGTTGAAGTAACGGTACGCATTCCGCGTCCATACACGCAGCCACACACGATGAGTCGTGGCGGCAAGAGCGTCAGCCGATGACCTCGGACTGGCTCGAAGCGAACGGCACGCGGGCATGAATCGTCGAACCGCGTTGTGGCCGGGACTCGATCGACAACGTGCCTTTTACCAGTTGCATCCTCTCTTGCATGCTGACGAGGCCGAGCCCTGCGCCCTTCCTCGCAGCGTCGACGTCGAAGCCCGCGCCGGCGTCGCGAACCCGGAGATTTATCTCTTGCGGCGTGCCCCACAACGCGACGTCGAACTCGACGGCTCCACTGTGCTGAGCCGCGTTGTGCAAGGCTTCCTGCAGAACCCTGAAGAGACACAGCGAGACGTCGGATGGGACGACGAGTGGAAGATCGTGGCTCTCGAAGTTGACCTTCAGCTTCCGCTGCTCACTGAACTCTCTGCAGAATCCCCGGGCTGCCGCGACGAGTCCGACATAGTCAAGTTTCGAGGTGTGCAACTCGTGCGACAAGGCCTGGAGATCGCTCAAGGCCTCCATGGTCTGGGCTCGCAGTTCGTCCAGTCGCTCGCAGAGTACCGAGGCTTGTGTCGGCAGCTCGCGTTTGACTTCCTCCAGGCCAATGGCCAGAAGCGAGAGACGCTGGTTCGTATGATCGTGCAGCTCTCTGGCAATGCGGGCACGTTCCTTCTCCTGTGCCTCGATCAACCGACGGTTGACACTGGCCAACGCCTCCTCTGTTTGCTTGCGTTCCGTGATGTCACGGATCGCACTCGAGACGAGAATGCCTTCCTGCGTTTCAAGCGGGCTGAGACTGATCTCCACCGGAAACTCAGTCCCGTCCTTGCGCCGACCAAACAGCTCCAGGCCGGCACCCATGGCGCGCACACGCGGATCGGTGAGGAAACCGTTGCGGCGAGCGACGTGAGCGCCGCGCAGGCGCGGCGGAATGACGGTCTCCACCGGCTGATTCAGCAGCTGCTCTCGACGGTACCCGAACAGCCGTTCGGCCTGTGCATTCACCAGGGCAATTTCGCCTCGCTGGTTGACGATCACGATCGCATCAGGGGCCGCCTCGAGAAGTCCGCGAAACTTCTGTTCCGATCGCCGGAGGTCGGCAGGACTTGGAATGGCGAGCGCCACGGGAACCAGCGGAATCAGCAGAAGCGCTGTTGCCACTGACGCGAGGGCGGTCACAACCTTCACTGCCCCTCCAAGCCAATAGTCTGCGTGCCAGAGATTCCACACCTCCATGGCGTGGGTGGCACCGCAGGACACGATGAAGGCGCCGAAGCACAGGAACATCCAGTGAAAGGGGAGATCACGCCGCTTTCGAACGAAGTAGACGAGCGTCAGCGGAATCGACAGGTACGCGAGAGCAATCAGCGAATCGGAGATGACGTGCAGCCAGACCATGCCTGGCTTCCAGAGATAGCAATACCCATGGGGCATGAAGCCGTCAGAAGCAAAGTAGTGGGTGAGCAACTCCATGTCGGACCTCGACTCGTGGGATGGGCAACGGCGCGGCATCGGGGCCCTCGGCTGCATTCGTGGCCGAGGGATCTCAACGGCTGAACTCGCCAGAGGTGGGACGGGCGCATTGTAGACTCTCTCGCACGAGGATAGGTGATGTCCGGCCGCCGTCGAAATCCTGACCGGCGCGACGGCTGAGGCGCGAGCCCGACGGAGGCGCGAGCCGGACGGAGGGTCACATGACGACGAGAGAAATTGTTGAGGGCTACTTCGACGCGTTGCAGAAGAAGAAGAGCTGGGACGCGTCCCTTTCCGATGACGTCGTCTTCACCAGCTTCACCACTCCGATGAGACGTATCAGCGGACGAGCTGCGGTCGTCGAGTCGACGAAAGGCTTCTACTCAATGATTCGTGCCGTCGACGTCAAGGATCTGATCGTCGAAGCCACACGAGCCGTCGCGCTGACCCGTTACGAACTGCAACCGCCTTCGGGGCCACCGTTCGCCTGCGATGTGGCCGAGGTGTTCGGCATACGGGATGGCGCGATCGTCTCGTTCGACATCTACTTCGATAGCGCACCGTTTCCAAAGGCGAGTGTCAGAACCTGAAACCCAGTTTCACGACGAACTCGTTCGTGGTATTCACGGGCTCGTAGGCGCCGAGCTGCTGTTCTGCGGTGACGCCATGGACGGTGAAGGTCGCCGTCTCGTAGTTCACCGGCGAGGAGTTGATGCTCCAATGGACATACGACGGCTCAACCGACCAGTGCCTGGTCACCTGATATTTCCCGCTTGCGCGCAGTCCCCATCCCTCATGCTGAGCGAACGAGATATCGGTGAAGCCATCGATCGTGAAACCAGGCGCCGTCGCGGTCGGTGGAATATCGCCGCCGCCCAGGTCCGAATCGCGGGTCGTTTGCCAGCCATGGAGCAGGCGATCGTATTCGACGTTGAAGCCGAGCGAGTGCGAAGCGGCCCGGGTGCGTGCTGTGAGACCGAGCGGCAGATAGAGATAGTCGTCGGTGCGATATCCAGCCGCCCCGCCGATGCCGTTCGACAGATGGCGGACGCCTAATCCGGCCTCGGGCGACACGCCCCATGTGCGGCCGATGAAATCTTTGCCGACCAAGCCCCGGGCTTCGACATACCAGTCCTTGTCACCGGCCTCGCTGCATGGCGACGCATCGCCGATATCGAGCGCCCAACCGTTCGGCGAGGCTGTGTCCGGTGTGATCAGGAACGGTGAGCACCAGCCATCATAGGTGGTGTTACCAACCGTGCCGCGCGCATCGGCTTGGGTAAACCATCGCCTCCGCTCGTTGAGCGACAGGGTGCCCGTGTACCCGCCCCCGATCTTGCTGCCGTGAATCGAGATGCTTTGTGTGCCGGGCTCGTTGTAGCGGTAGCCGCCAAAGCTGACGTTCACTTCATGCCCGATCGGCGTGGCCAGGATTGAATCACCGGTCGCGTACTCATGCGGTTGAGCGGGTGCGGTGGGGGGCGCGGGCGTTTGCGCAACCGCCCGGATTGACACGAGTGTCATGAGACCGGCGTAGGAGAGACATCTCAATGCTGGCGAGATCAACGTTCGATTCATAATCAGCTCGCGATTCTGCCAGCTTACTTTCGAATCGTGCGCGCGATCGTGCCGCGTGCGAAGTGTCGTCGTTATGTCTCACCGCGGCCAGCAGATTGTCATGCAAGTTCCTCACAGCACAGCTGGACGCGCCGCTCTCCTGTGCTCGCAGGCGACGCCGCCACACACGGCGCCCACAATCCGAACGGCATTGAGAGTCACGAAGGTCGCTGGCCCGTAGGTCGCAAGGGCCGTCGTCATCTGGCCCGCTCCCGCGACCAGGCCGACGTAGATCAACGTCGCCACCAATCCCATGAGAAAGCCGTGCAGCACGAGATGATCCTTGATGGCGCGGCCCAACCACAACACGATCAGGAATGCCGCTGCGAAGCAGCCGACTCCGATGATCACAGCGGAGGCCGTCGAGACGCCGTTGGCGATGTCCACACCCGCCGCGGCAAATCCGCCAAGGAGTACGACTGCGAGAACGACCTCGATGAGAAAACCGCCCAGCAGCACGCGGAACCAGTAAATCCTCATGACGTCTCCTCCTTGCCGACCTGCGCGCGCAGGCGATGGCGCCACAACAAAAGTCGAGTTATGGCGAGGCCGCTGCTGTCAGGCGGCGCGCTTCGTCACGAATCTCACGCAGCACGGCCAGGTGGGCTACCGAATACTCGGACCGAGTCGCGTGGTTCGCATGAGCCGACGATATCGCATGCTCGTCGCCGAGGCCTGTCGTTCGACTTCGCCTGACGCGGTCGAGAATCAGGTCGCGCACGTCTGCGGCATTGTCCAGGCCCTGCAGAACGCCCACGTGCGCGCCGGTTACCTTCTCCCCTCCATGGCTCGTTCCCCTCGAGCCGCCGCCACCCGCCGTCTGCACGATCACGTCGGCGATGCCGAACAAACGCTGCACAGGACCCTGTGCGACTTCGACGTTCTGAACATTCTCGAACGTGATCGTCGTCTCGTGAATCACCCAGATGCCGCGTCTGATGCGAAGACTTCGATCGGTCAGCACATACCAGGTCGTGTCGTATCTGAGGTGAAGGCCAACGTACGCGATCACATCTGGTGCGATCAGCACGATCACGAGCGGAACGATCAAAATGGCGCCCACGAGAGGCAATGCGACCGAGACAGCCAGCCAGAGGAGGAGCGGGACGATGTCTCCCGGGAGGAATGCCACCCAGAAAAAGAACTTCAGATAACGAAGAAATCCGGCCGATGGCCTGATCGAGCGGACCGCTTCGCCCGACGAGGGAAGCGTTGGAGGTTCCGGTGGGACCTTGAACAGTGCGACGATGCCCGCCCAGACGCCTCGATAGATCCATGCGGCGGCGGCGTCGACAGTGTGGCTCACGGCCGACCACTCAAACGGGTCTCCAGACGACGAAGCGAGTCGCGGATATCTACGAGCAGCGCAAGCGCTTCGTCATCAGTCGCGCCAGCGGGCAATCCGCTTTCCGTCGCATGAGCCGCAACAGGTGTACTTTCGCGCACGCCACGCATCTTCGTGTACAGGTAGTCGCGCAAGGCGTCCGCCTCGAGCACCCCTTCGATGGTCACTTCTGCCGTTGACGAACCCGCCGCGGTTTGAATACTCACCGTGGCCAGACCCAGCCACCGCTGAATGATGCCGCTGGTCAAATGAATGTCCTGAATGCGTCGATACGCGACGTTCACTTCACGGCGCCACAGCAGGCCCTGCCGCTTCCACACGCCCTCATCGTCAAAGCGGAACCTCATGGTGCGGTACTTGATGTACAGCACGGTCATCGTGACGGGAAACGCTACGAGGGAAAGGAGTGCAACGATGAAGTAGTACGTGAGGAGTCGCTCGTGCGGGTGCGTGATAGCCCTTGCATCGAAATTCTGCGGTGGTCTCACGATCGTCACGCTACCGGGCGGCCGGTTGTGCCATACACTAGCACGCCCGCGTCGGGCCCGGGCCTCGAGATTCTCACAGCGATGCGAGTGACATGATGAATTTGCTGTTCCGCTCGTTCATGGGCACGAGCGACCTCCGCAAGAGGCTGACGCGCCACTTCGAGCCGGCGCAGTTGTCCGGGATTGTCACGGCAGCCCGCGAGTTTCCGGTGACGTCTCGGGTTGACGTCCAAGCCGCGCTGGACGACTGGTTTCGAACCCGCACCGACGCACAACTGCTTGGCGTCCACAGCCAGATGAGTCACGAGACATCGACGCTGGCCCTCCTGTGCACGGGCGGTCCATTCGGCGTGGAGCAGGGCCCGCTGCAGCACGATGAGATCGACATTGGGAACGACGAACCGGTCCGCTGTCTGAAGAACGGTCTGTGGCTTGCGCAGAACGGTGCGCTTCCTTTTGCGGTGTTCGTGACTCCCTCGATGAAGTTCGGACAGAGTTCCGGCGTGCACGTCGAGATTGGTGTTCCCTCCGGTGAAAGTGGAGCAGCGTTCTCGCAGGGGTTTTTTCGCGATCTCGAGGTGCGCGTCGCGGTCGGTCGGACGTACCGCGGCCGCGTCATCTCGCTCGAGAGCCATCATGACTACTCTGGCCGCGGCGGATCGGTACGCGTGCATCGTCTCCACAATGTCTCGCGTGAAGACGTGATCCTGCCCCAGAAGACGCTGACCCTCCTCGATCGCAACGTGTCCAGGTTCGTTGCCGCGCGCAACGAGATCAGATCGCTGCGATTCTCGACGAAGAAGGGTCTGTTGTTCTACGGCCCGCCCGGGACAGGCAAGACACACACGATTCACTACTTGGCATCGCAGCTTCCGGACTACACCACGCTCCTCGTGACGGCGGAACAGGTCGGCCTTCTCGGCGAGTACTTCCGTTTGGCCCGCTTTCTCCAGCCTGCGATGATGGTCGTCGAGGACGTGGACCTGATCGCGCGCTATCGCGAACACATGCGGGTTCCGGGCGAGGAGGTCCTGCTGAACAAGCTGCTCAACGAGATGGATGGCCTGCGTGAGGATGCCGACGTGCTGTTCATCCTGACGACGAATCGACCGGACCAGCTCGAGCCGGCGCTCGCATCGCGCCCGGGCCGAATCGACCAGGCGATCGAGTTCCCGCTGCCGGATGACGAGGGTCGCGCGAAGCTCGTGCGGCTGTACTCGCGTGGGCTCGACGTGCCCGCTGATCTGATGGATCTAATCGTCCGTCGCTCGAAAGGATCGAGTCCGGCCTTCATCAAAGAGTTGATGCGCCGCTCTGCGCAGTTTCTGCTCGAGATCGGCGGTGGTCGTCAGCTGACCACGACGGCCGTGGATGCCGCCATCGAAGAGATGGTGTTCATCGGTGGCTCGCTGAACCTGAAACTGCTCGGTGGCGAGACCGCCGAGATCACCAGGGCAGTCGCCGACCTCGAGTAGCGCGGGCCTAATAAGCCCGCGGCACAGACGTCGGCCAGCTTGAGTCGCGGATTACGGCCGCGCCTCGCGGCAAGTCGACCCCCGTGAAAACGATTTAGCGTGATGACAAAGCGCAGCCGAGCTTGACATCGTCAAGCCCGTGTGGCGCAATGCTCCCGCTCCAACCTCGACACAAAACCAAAAAAGAACAACGAACGACCATGCGAGGTCATCTACTGCCTTCCTCGTGTGTCTTCCTCGTGTGTTGACGCCTGCGCGTGGTTGTTCTCTAGCGGCTACGAGTCCCTCGGCTCCCCAGGCGATTCCAAGTGCGCCACTCATGCCTTGGAGGTGACTATGCCGAGCAGACGACGGTTCCTGGAATTGAGCGCTCTCGCTGGAGGCACGATTCTGCTCTCGACGCGTTGGGGGCTGCCAAGCCTGCGCGCCTTCGGTACATCGACACTCGATCCCATCACCATCCCGAAGTTCGTGTCCCCCCTGACCGTGGTTCCCGCGATGCCACGGACGAGCGGAGGCGGCGGCATCGACTACTACGAGATCGCCGTACGCCAATTCACGCAACAGATCTTGCCATCCGCCTTTCCTCCGACCCCCGTCTGGGGCTACGGGTCGGCGTCGGATCGCAATTCATTCAACTATCCTGGATTTACGATCGAGTCCCGATGGCGCACACCGGTGCGTGTGAAGTGGATCAACGATCTGGTCAACCGCGCGACCGGCCGGTTCCTCCCGCACCTGTTGCCCGTCGATCCGACGTTGCATTGGGCAAATCCTCCTGGAGGCGTACAGCATCGCGACCACAGGCCTGGCTTCTCGTCGACGCCCGGCCCCTACACCGGACCGGTGCCGATCGTCACGCACCTGCATGGCATCGAAGTCGTGGGCCAGGAGAGCGACGGGTTCCCTGAGGCCTGGTACCTGCCGGCCGCGAACAACATCCCATCGGGCTTCGCGAGAACAGGCACCTATTACGACATCTTCAGGAAGTCCTCACCGCTCGGCAATCAGTGGTCCCCGGGTACTGCCGTGTTCGAGTACCCAAACCGGCAGCGCGCGACGACGCTCTGGTATCACGATCACACGCTCGGCATGACGCGCGTGAACGTGTACGCGGGACCGGTCGGCTTCTACATCCTGCGCGGAGGTCCGGACGATCAGGTGACCGGCACCCTGCCGGGTCCCGCACCTGGCGCGAACGATCCACCAGGACAGAAGTACTACGAGATTCCGATCGTCATCCAGGATCGATCGTTCAACTCGGATGGGTCGCTGTTCTATCCCGACAGCCGGGAATTCTTCGACGGCTTTACCGGCCCTTACATTCCCGGCAGCGACATTTCGCCAATCTGGAATCCGGAGTTCTTTGCCAACACGATCGTCGTCAACGGACAGACGTGGCCCTTCCTGCGGGTCGAACAGCGTCGATATCGTTTCAGGTTCCTGAATGCCTCCGGCTCACGCTTCCTGATCCTGCGTCTGTCGAACGGCCTGCCCTTCTGGCAGATCGGCAGCGAAGGAGGCTTCCTGCCGGCACCGGTGCGGCGGACGCAACTCCTGATCGCGCCGGCCGAGCGCGCCGATGTGATCGTGGACTTCACGGGCGTGCCTGCGGGGAGGGACATCATCCTCGAGAACATCGGCCCGGACGAACCATTCGGAGGGGGAACACCGGGCGTGGACTTCCCATC
>Ga0126377_10003738_pt1 | contig 10876 bp, 10 predicted proteins | sample PanSoiMetPlot_22_FD_92647 | JGI IMG/M metagenome (GOLD analysis project Ga0126377, IMG submission 92647) | Tropical forest soil microbial communities from Panama - MetaG Plot_22 | ecosystem: Environmental > Terrestrial > Soil > Tropical forest > Bulk soil | place: Panama | collected 2016-02-17
CTGCCCGCCGCAAGGAGAATCGGGGTGGTCCCATTCACCGGCGTGATGCGATAGCGTCGCGTCGTAGCCGGGAATTGGATGGGAGGTGACCATGGGGAGCGTCCGGGTGAACATTGCCGGAACCGCCGAGCCAACGGTCATCGTGAGGGCCTACGGCGACATCGACCAGGACACCACGGACCAGCTGCGGCACGCGCTGGTGGACGCAATCATGCACGGGGAGGCTCGCCGTCTGGTCGTCGACCTCGACGGCGTCACCGCGCTCGACCCGTTGACGATCGGAGGGCTGCAGGCGGCGGTGGTGACCGCACAGGTCATGGGCCGCGCGATCGCCTTCCACACCTCGGCGTCGCCGCTCGCCCGACGGCTGAGCAGCGCCGGCATCGAGGACGGCCGGATCGCGACCTGAGCCGACCACAACCGCGCCGCGAACGGCGCGACCCCCCGAAGATGCGCCGAAAGGGCGGCCCGCTTGGTTGCGGGCCGCCCTTTCGGTTTCAAGAGGGGGAGTGCGGGTTGTTGCGTGGTGGGTTTACTTGTAGGTGCCGGTGACCAGGGTGGCGGCCATCTTCTCCCACTTGGCGTAGGCCTGGGGGAAGGCGGAGACCTGGACCTTCTGGATGGCGCGGGTCAGGGGCATGTGCTGGTAGCCGGGCACCGACTTGAGCGCGGCGTAGAACTTGTGTGCCGCGTAGCTGGGCGTGGTGATCTGCTTGGGGGAGCCCCAGCCCGACGACGGGCGCTGCTGGAACAGGCCCAGTGAGTCGTGGTCGTTGAGGTTGCCCAGGTTGCCCAGGTTGGTCAGCTTGGACTCCTGCAGGGAGCAGGCCACGGCCATCACCCAGGCGCGCGGGGGCAGGTGCATCTGCTGGCCGACCTTGACGATGGTGGCGGCGTTGCGCAGCTGGGCCTGGTTGGTCTTGAACGACACCTGGCCGCCGGGGACGCCGTGGGGCATCAGCTGCGCCCGCGACGGCGCGGCCGGCTTCTTGGCGGCCGGCTTGGCCGGGGCCTTCTTGACCGGGGCGGCCGGCTTGGCGGCCGGCTTCGGCGCCGCCGGCTTGACCGGCACCACCGTCGTGCTCGTGGCGGAGTCCGTAGCGGGGGCGGCGACCTTGACGGGTACGCCGTTGATCACTCGGGTGACCGTGCCCTTGGCGGTGTCGGCCGTGGGGACGTCGGCCGCGTGGGCGGTCCCGGCGCCGACCGCGACCGCTGCGATCGCTCCGGCTGCCACGATGCCTACACGGCGGGCGAGGGGGCCGAGGGTCGAGGTGCGGGGGGTGGTGCGCTCGGTGGTGACAGCCACTGTGGCGGTTCCTTCCGTGGGGGGACGTAACCAGGTACGCACCGTACAACCGACGGCCCATGCCGGAGATTTCCGATGAATCCGTTATGTGACCGCGGCCTCGGCCTTCGTTTCATAGGGTGACCGGCCGATTACTGTCCGCGACGAGAACTGTCGGCTTCTGTCACTACGGGCCCGCGGTCTGGCTCTCGCCCCACCGGTAGCAAATAGCATGTACGGCACGCGCGGTGACGGCGGCGCACATATCCCCAATGGGCCTCGCCCTCGACGGACGGAGACCTGATGCTGCTCCGCGTGAAGGTGGCGCTGGCGCTGACCGGCACGACCGCGGCCGTGCTGCCGATGGCGTTTCAGGCGGCGGGCGCCGCGTCGACACTCGCCGCGCGGGTGAACACCGCCGGGGGCCAGGTCTACGAGCGCTCCGGCCCGTCCCCCCAGGCCACCGCGTTGCGGCTGCACGCCGACGGAGCCGGGATCGCCGTCGTGTGCCAGGTCTACGGCGTGCAGATCTCCGGGTACGTGCGGGACAGCCCCAACTGGGACCGGCTGAGCACCGGCGGGTACGTCTCCGACGCGTACGTGTCGTGGGGAGCCACCCGGCCGGAGGTGCCGTGGTGCGGGGTGAGCACGCACGCCGCCGTACGCGCGTCGGTGCGTACGTCCGGCGGATCACTGATCGTGCGCTCCAGCGCGAGCACCAGCGGGCGGGCTCTCCGGACGCTCCGTAACGGCACCGCCCTCAACGTCGCCTGCCGGGTGTGGGGCCAGACGGTCACCGGCGCCGTGCGCACCTCGGCCGCCTGGGCGTGGCTCGGCCCAGGGCAGTACGTCTCCGAGGCGTACGTAGCGTGGACGCCCGAGCAGCCGGTGCTGCGCTGGTGCGGTGAGGCGCCGGCGTCGCTGACCCCGCCGAGCACCACGGCGTTCATCGCCTCCGCGGTGGCTCCCGCGCGGGCCAGCATGCACACGTACACGATCCCGGCGTCGGTCACCATCGCCCAGGCGATCCTCGAGTCCGGCACGGGGTCGAGCACGCTGACCCGCGTCGACCACAACTACTTCGGCATGAAGTGCTTCGGCTCACCGGGCACGATCGCCATCGGCTGCCGCGACTACGCCACCCACGAGTGCGACTCCAGCGGCTGCTTCCCGACCACGGCGAGCTTCCGGGCCTACCGCGGGGCCACCGACTCGTACGCCGACCACGGCAACGCGCTGTACACACTGCCGCGCTACCACTCCGCGCTGCGCTACGTCCACGACCCGGACAGCTACGCCAGGGCACTACAGGCCGCCGGGTACGCCACCTCCTCGACGTACGCGGCCGATCTCATTTCGCTGATGCGCCGCTACGACCTCTACCGCTACGACACGTCGAGCTCGTAGTCGGCCGCGGTGTCGGCGTCGTGGGTTAGGGTCCGGTCATGGCGTCCCCGAGGGAGATCCTGGAGATCGCCGGCCGGGAGGTGACCGTCACCAACCCCGGCAAGGTGTACTTCCCGGCGATCGGCCTGACAAAGATCGACCTGGTGCGCTTCTACCTGGCCGTGGCCGGGGGTGCGCTGCGGGGTGCCGGCGGGCGGCCGATGGCGCTCAAGCGCTACGTCAACGGCATCGAGGGCCAGGCCTTCTACCAGAAGCGGGCGCCGGACACCCGCCCCGAGTGGATCTCGACGGTCGAGCTGAAGTACCCGTCGGGCCGCAGCGCCCACGAGATCGTCCTGTCCGACCCCGCCCAGCTCGCGTGGGTGGTCAACCTCGGCTGCATCGACATGCACCCGCACGCGGTCCGCGCCGGCGACCTGGAACACCCCGACGAGCTGCGCATCGACCTCGACCCGATCCCCGGCGTCGGCTGGCCGCAGGTGCGCGAGGTCGCGCTAGTCGTACGCGACGTGCTCGCCGACTTCGGCCTCACCGGCTGGCCCAAGACCTCGGGCAACCGGGGCATGCACATCTACTGCCGGGTGCACCCCCGGTGGTCGTTCACCGAGGTGCGCCGCGCCGGGCTGGCGCTGGCCCGCGAGGTGGAACGGCGCGCGCCCGACCTCGCCACCAGCCGCTGGTGGAAGGAGGAGCGGCACGGGGTGTTCATCGACTACAACCAGAACGCCAAGGACCGCACCACCGCCAGCGCGTACTCGGTGCGGCCGACCCCGGACGCTCGCGTGTCAACGCCGCTGTCCTGGGACGAGGTGCCGGCCTGCGACCCGGCCGACTTCACCGTCGCCACGGTGCTGTCCAGGTTCGCGGAGCGCGGCGACCCGGGCGACGGTATCGACGAGAGCGCGGCTGACCTCGTACCCCTGCTGGATCTTGCGGAGCGGCAGCGCGAGGAGGGGATGGAGGACGAGCCGCCGCCACCTCCGGCACGTGGCGCGGCGACCGGCGGCGCCGAGCCGCCGCCGGAGTCCGCTGGCGGCGCGAAGTCGCCCACCGGGCGGCGGCGGTCGACGATGCCGCTGGTCGAGGTCGCACGGGCGGAGACGAACGCCGAGGCGCTGGCGGGGCTGGACCGGTGGAAAGCCCGGCACCCCGACGTCGTCGCCCACCTGGAGCCCGCCGACGTGCTGCTGGACTCGATGCGCGGGCGCAGCTCGACCTGGGCGCGCATCCGCATCAACCTGCAGCACGTGCCCGCCGCGCTGCGCCCCGAGCAGGAGCCGCTCGAGGTCGACTTCGACCCGTGGGCCGGGCTGAACCGCGATGGCACGCCGGCCGAGCCACCGCCCGAGGCCGGCTGAGTCACCGCCCGAGGCCGGCTGGGCCCGACATGGACGTGGCCGGACGCCACGGTGCCTGAGAAGCACCGCGGCGCCCGGCCACTCGAGCGTGGAACGGGTGTCGCCCGCCCGCGGAACGCGCCCGCGAGCGGTGCCCGGTCAGTCCTCGGTGAGCAGGCGCTCGCGGAGGTTGCCCAGGGTACGGGTGAGCAGCCGGGACACGTGCATCTGCGAGACGCCGATGCGCTCGGCGATCTCGCTCTGCGTCAGGTTGTCGAAGAACCGCAGCGCGAGGATGTGGCGTTCGCGCTCCGGGACGTCGGCGAGCATCTGGCGCAGCGTGTACCGGTCGGCGACCGACTCCATCCGGTCGTCGTCCTGGCCGAGCAGGTCGGCGAGGGTCGTTCCGGTGGCGTCGTCACCGATGGGGGTGGACAGGGACCGGGCGGTGTAGGCGCCGGCGCATTCCAGGCCGGCGACCACGTCGGCCGGGGTCAGCCCGAGGTGCTCGGCGATGTCGGTGACCGACGGCGAGCGCCCGAGCTGCTGGGCGATGTCCGGGATGACCCGGGTGATCGTGAGGTACAGCTCCTGGAGCGGGCGGGACACCCGCACGCTCCAGCCCTTGTCCCTGAAGTGCCGCTTCAGCTCGCCCACGACGGTCGGCGTGGCGTACGACAGGAACTGGGTCTCCCGCTCCGGATCGAAGCGGTCGACGGCCTTGATCAGGCCGATGGTGGCGACCTGGATCAGGTCGTCGGGGTTCTCGCCGCGCCCGAAGAAGCGCGCGGCGAGCCGGCGCACGACCGGCAGGCATCCGCAGATCACCTCGTCGCGCAGTGCGGCGCGGCGTGGGTCGTCGGCGGGGAGCGCTGCCATCTCGCGAATCTTGGCCGCGAGGTCGGCGTCGAGTTCGGCACCGGTGGTACCGGTGCCAGGGGTGGGGGCCGCCTGGGCGGCCGCGGGCAGGGGGGATCGGACCGTTGTTACGGACCTGGTGTTCATCGGGTGACTCCGCGTGCCTTGGCAACACCGTGGCTCAACCAGACGCGTGCACCATCGAACGGGTGTACGGTGTGGGACCGGTCGGAGGTTGCCTGCTGGGCACGACCCGGAATCCGTTGTCTCGAACTCCGGCGCGGCTCGGCCGCTGACCCCACCATAACGGATGGGTCAGGTGTGTCAAGGCGGGCCGTGGCGGCACCCTCAAGGCCAGCGGCGCCGGCTGTTCAGCCGAGGACGCCGCCGGTGGCCGCGTGCCCGGCGGCGGCCGGGCGGCCGGGCACCGCGATGCTGGCCCAGACGACCTTGCCGTCGGCGGTCGGGTTGCAGCCCCAGGAGTCGGTCATCGCGTCGAGCAGCAGCAGTCCCCGGCCGTGCTCATCCTGGGGGCCCCCGGCGTTGCCCGGGGCGGGGCGCTGCATGGGCCGCGGGTCGCCGTCGCGCACCGCGACGTGCAGCCGGTTGTCCACCAGGCGGAGCGTGACGGTCATCGCGGTACGGGCGTGCATGACGGCGTTGGTCACCAGCTCGGAGGTGACCAGCTCGGCCAGGTTCCCGACCCGGCCGATGCCCCAACGGGCGCACGTGTCGTGGGTGAACCGGCGGGAGCGCGCCGGCGCCTCCGCCGCCGGCAGGAGCGTCAGCACGTCGCGCACGGACAGGGGGAGACTGCGCGCGGCGTCGGTGGCGGACGTGACATCGGGGTACATGTCGGGTCCCTCCTTCATGGCCGCGGCGGCGATCATCGCCTTGGCGGCCGGTGTCGCACAGCACAGCGCAACCCGCGCGCCGGGCCACGTCCGGGCGTCGGCGACCAGTTCCAGTAGCGGGCGCAGCGACGCCTCGTCCGCAACGGTGACGTACTGCATGTCGACGATGAGGACCGAGGGGGCCTCGGCCAGGCAGTCGCGGAGCGTGACCATCATCCGCACCGTGGATCCGGTGTCCAGCGTGCCGTAGAGGGCGACATGAGCGACCGGCAGCCGGCTGAGTACCCGGCAGACGAGTGTCGTCATCGCGGCGCCGTGCCGATGCCCGTGGAGCGGCCGCGCCGGTCACGCATGAGCGCCTCCTGGTGACGTCGCTTCGGCCGTACGGTCTGATGGTGACTACCCCGTCCGCAACCGCTCACACGTGGCTGTCCCCGCCGATCGGGATGCGCTATAACGTTACGGTGACCGAGGCAGCGCAGACCCTGGTCGTCGACGAGATTCCGGCCGGTGCGCAAGATGGGACGGTACTCGCCGTACGGGGCGAACTCGACCTCGCCACCATCGATGTCCTCAAAACGACGGTCAGCACGTATATCGGTCGCACCGGGCATATCGTCCTCGACCTGTCGGAAATGACCTTCTGCGACTCCACCGGGCTCGGTACGTTCGTCGGGCTGCACCGCCAGTCGGCCGCCGCGGGCGGGCGGCTGTCCCTCGCCGCGCCCCGCCGCCGGATCGACGACCTGCTCAAGCTCTCCGGGATCGACCGCGTGATCCCCGTCTTCGCGACCCCGCATCAGGCGCTCACCGCACCCGCTGAGCCGCCCGCGGGCTGACGCGCGGCCGACGCGCAGCCGGGGGAGGCGCACACCCGGCCGTGCGTACCCGTGGCGGCCACCTCGATCGCCAGCACGCACGCCTCGTCACGTGACGGGCCGCCGCACACGTCCAGCACGCCCTCGAGTCCGCCGGCCTGCCGGGCCGTGCGGAGCGTGCGGCGCAGTACGGTCAGCGAGTCCACGTCCGGGTCGGTACGGTCCTGGGCGAACCCGTCGGTGTACCAGACGAACATGTCGCCGGGGGACGCGTCGGTACGGACCTGTCCGTAACGGGCGCCCGGGAACAGGCCCAGCGCCACCCCGGCCGGGCGCTCCAGCAGGTCGCTGTGCGTGCCCCGCAGCAGCACCGGCGGCAGGTGACCAGCCTGCGCCCAGAAGAGCGTGTGCTCGACCGGGCACCACCGGCCGACGACCACCGTGGCCATCGCCGGCTCGTCGAGCCCGTGCATGTCGTCGTTGAGCATCTGCAGCACGGTCGCCGGCGGCACGCCGGCCCGGCCGAGGGCCCGCACCGGGTGCAGCACCCGCGCCAGCACGTCGCCGGCGGAGACCCCGGTGCCGAAGCTGTCGCCGAGCGCCAGCAGCACGTGACCGTCGTCGAGGACGGTGGCGTCGCAGAAGTCACCCCGGAAGCGGCGGTCCTCGGCGGTGGCCACGTGCCGCCCGCGTACCCGCACCTGTTCGGTCGTGGCCTCGCAGGCGATGCCCGGGAACAGCACCTCGCGCAGCTGGCGGGTGAGGCCCTGCTGGGCGGCCAGCCGCATGCGCTGCTCGGCGAGCTGTGCCTGCACGCGCTGCATCCGCTGCTCGGCCAGGCGCGTCTCGGTGACGTCCTGCACCACGGCGAGGACGCCGACGACGGCACCACTGGCGTCGTGGCGCGGCTCGGCGGTGATCGACAGGTGCGCGTCGCCGATGTGGAAGTCCGCGCGGCCCGTCTCCCCGCCTCTCACCCGCGTCACCAGCGCGGCCAGCTCCTCCCGGTCGCCGCTGTGGGCAAGCTCCGGCAGCGCCGCGAACGCCACCGGCCCCCGCCCGAAGCCGCGCCCCAGCACCCGGTACAGCCCGTCGGACCAGTACGTCTGCCGCCCGACCAGATCCCAGTCCGCCCAGCCGAACCGGCCGACCGTCTCGCTGCGGCGCATCAGCTCGCCGCGGCGCAGCGCCTCGTCCTCGCGCCGCCAGGTCACCAGCAGCCCGGTTCCGTGGCGCACGGCACGGCGGGTGACGGTCATGGTCTGCGGCTCCCCGTCGAACACCACCGTCTCCTCGGCCGGCTCCCGCTGCCAGGAGCCGGTCTCCAATGCCCCGACGTAGCCGTCGAACACGCCGGAGGCGGCGAGGTGCGGGTATGCGTCGAGCAGGCGGCGACCGCGCAGCTCGTGGCGGCCGAGGCCGCGCTGGTCGGGCACCTCGGGACTGGCGTAGTCGATCACGAAGTCGTCGACCGTGCCGTCGGCGGAGACGACCGGGCTGAGCAGCAGCGACGGGCTGAACGTTGTGTCCAGGACCGGGGCGAGCGCGACCGGCGCGGTCGGTGCCGCCTCCCACAGCCGCTCCGCGTCCCGCTGCGCCAGCTCCGCGAGCGCCGCCAGGTGGGTACGCAGCGGCGGGTCGATCGGCGCCGGGTCGTGCCACACGAAGGCGACCGCGCCGGCAACCCGGTTGCCGGCCCGCAGCGGGTACACGGCGCGCCGGGGGCCGGGGCCGATGTGGACGTCCGGCTCGTCCCCGGCGCCGTCGAGGAGCAGCGGTACGCCCGTGCGTACGGCGCGGCCCACGTCGGTGGCGACGCCGGACGGGGTGTGGCGCCAGTCCCGGCGGGTGCGTTCCGGCCAGCCGTGGCCACCGACGATGCGCAGCGCCCCCTCCGGTTCGACAGCGAAGATCACCACAGCCTCGGCGCCGACCGTCGCCAAACCCTTGTCGTGCAGCACGGCGGCGAGGTCGTCGAGGGTACGCACCACGGCCGCGGCCGACGCGGCCTGCCGGAAGCCACGCCGCAGGCGCTCGTCCGCCTGCCCGGGCGTGCCCGTCGTTCCGGGGCCGGCACCGGCCTCGCCGTCGGTTCCCGCGTCCCCGCTGCCGTCCGCGGCCGGTCCGGCCGCGCCCGCCGGCGCCGGGGACCGGTCCGGCCCCGCCGTACCCGCCGGTCCGGCCGTTGGTTCGGTGGCCGCCGTCCCGGCGGGGGCGCCTTCCGCGGACGCCGCGGGCGCGGCCGTGACCGACGCGACGAGCTGGGCGGCGACGTCGGCGAGCCGGATGTTTGAGGTCTGTGACATCCGTGACAGGTGCTCGAAGGCCTCTTCCGGGTCGCAGCCCAGCCGCGCGGCGAGCAGACCCTTGGCCTGCTCGATCACGCCGCGGGTCGCCATCGCCCGGCGCAGCCCGGCGACCTCGGCCTCCAGCCGTTGCACCCGGGCGGCCCAGTCGAGCGTGCCGGCCCCCGGCTCGCTGTCGCGCGTCATAGGTGGACTCTCCCACGACACCTGGGGCGGGTGCATGTGCAGGGAAGCGGCCGGGGGAGCCGGTTCTAGTCGTTGACCCCCGACAGCGCGTGCGGCTCGACCACGTCGTACGGCGTGAGCGGCCGCGCGTCGGGCAGCCAGCGGTTGGCGAGCTGGTAGGCGGCGTCCATCAGGCGCGGCGCCTCGGCGAAGGCCATCATCGACAGCCGCCGGACGTTGGGCGCGGGCGGCAGGTACACGTCGACGCGCGGGGTCCAGGCCAGGAACTCCTGCCGGATGGTACGGGCGACCAGCGCCGCCACCAGCTCCTGGTTGATCGCCGCGCCACCCCGGGGCAGTCCGTGCTCGGCGAGCACCCGGGCCCGGCTGCTCGCGTCGGTGACCAACCGGGCCAGCATGGTCATCGGCGCCGTGCCGTGGTACGACCGGGTGCCCCCGCAGGGCAGTACGTAGATCGTGTCGACACCGGCGCGGGCCACCCAGCCCAGCGGCGCGTTGGCCAGCACCCAGCCGTCGACCAGCCACCGCCCCCCGATGCGTACGGGCGGCAGCATGCCCGGGATGGCCGTCGACGCGAGCAGGGCGCCCACCAGGTCGCCGCGCTGGAGGTATACGGGCTCGGCGGAGACCAGGTCGCTCGCGGTGACGGCGAGCCGCACCGGGGTGTCCTCGATGAGCTCCACCGGCATGTTGTCACGCAGCCAGCAGCCGAGCCTGTCGTTGGGGATCAGGTGGTTGCTGCGGCCGAGCAGGCCCCGCAGCAGCGGCCCGGCGCGCAGCGGCAGCACGTCCTGCCGCTTGATCGACGTCCACAGCCGGCACATCTCGGCCGCGCCCGCCTGCGTCGGATCGGCGGCGACCAGCGCCGCGTTGATCGCGCCGATCGAGGCACCGACCACCAGATCGGGCATGACGCCCTGCTCGAGCAGGGCGGTGGCAACACCAGCCTGTATCGCCCCGAAACTCGCCCCACCGGGCAGTATCCACGCTGTCGCCATCTGGGCCGTACTCCGTTCCCCGCACCGCCGGTGGCCTGTCCGGCCCGTGCGCACGTACCTCCAGTTTCCGCGATCACGCCGCCGGCAAACCCGCGTGTGATGAAAACCGCCTCGTGGGGCTGTTGGGTTTGGGCATCGCGGGGCGCGGGCACATCTTCCGGGCGCCCCCACCGGGGCAGCCGACACAAGGGAGGAAACCATGCGCGTCGGCGCGGTGGTTCTCATCATCTGGCTGATCATCGGCGTGATCGCCGCTGCGCAGCGTGGTTACTTCAACTCCGGCCCGACCAGTTGCGCCTCGGCGGGCAACACCATCGTCACCGTCCTCGCCGGCCCGCTGAACTACGTCGGGGTCAACCCCAAGATCCACTGTTCGGCCCCGAAGCCGTCGAAATAGGACAGCTGCCTGCCCGCGACGTCGTCGCCGCCCCGATCACCTGATGGCCGGGGCGGCGACGGCACGCCACGTGCCTGGCCGGACGTTTAGCCCGACCGCTCGCGGGGGATCGGAAACCGACACCGGAGGGAGCCGAGATGACCCGCAAGCCAGCAACGAACCTTCTCGACCGGGGCCGCCGGGCGGCACGGGCCGGTGGCTACGACGCCGCCAAGCAGGCACAGGCGACCTGGAACGACGCCGCGAAGCAGGCCAAACAGGCGGCGCGCAAGGCGAAGCGCAGCGGCCGCAAGGCGGCCAAGCAGGCCCGCTCCGCCTGGAGTGACGTCGCGGAGGCGATGGGGTCCGCCGCGAACCGCACCCGACAGGCAGCCTCGGGCACGGCGGGCGCCGCGCAGGGGTTCGGCCGCGAGGCGGGCCGCCGGGC
>Ga0126377_10003739_pt1 | contig 10876 bp, 4 predicted proteins | sample PanSoiMetPlot_22_FD_92647 | JGI IMG/M metagenome (GOLD analysis project Ga0126377, IMG submission 92647) | Tropical forest soil microbial communities from Panama - MetaG Plot_22 | ecosystem: Environmental > Terrestrial > Soil > Tropical forest > Bulk soil | place: Panama | collected 2016-02-17
CCGAATGGCTCGGTGCTGGCGAACGCCACTGTGACGCTGAAGAGTCTCCGCACCCAGTCCGACCGCAAAGCCAAAACCAACAGTGATGGAAATTACGCTTTCGCCGCGATCGAGCCCGGCGCTTACGAACTGAAAGTCGAAGCCGCCGGGTTTAAAGTACTTTCGCAAACCGGAGTCACGATCAGCCCGGGTGACAATCGGGGTCTCGATTTTACGATGGAAATAGGCCAGACCAGCGAGACCGTGACCGTCAGCGGCACGCTCGAAGAGATCAAGACCGAAACCGGTGAGCGGACGAACACGATCAGCGCCAAACAGATCGAAAATCTTTCGATCATTAGCCGCAACAGCCTGGAGCTTTTGCGTATTCTGCCGGGCGTGGTCGCCCCCGACTCGTCAACCTACCAGGTTTCAGGGTTCGGCGACGCCGGCTCTTACAACATCAACGGCCAGCGCGGGCAGAACAACAACGTCAGCGTTGACGGCTCGCGCGTGATTGACATCGGCTGCAACTGCGGCGGCATCGTCAGCCTCAATAACGACTTCGTTCAGGAAGTGACGGTCCAGACCAGCAACTTCGCCGCCGAGCACGGCAACAGCACCGTGCAGATTCTCGGCAAGACGAAGGCGGGCAGCAGTGAGTACCACGGCTCGATTTATGACTACACCCGCCACGAGGCGCTGTCCGCCAACGATCGTTTCAGGAACTACATCAAAGCCACGGATCCAAAATCGCTGGCTGCGCAAAAACCGCCCGGACAATTCTACTACCCTGGCGGCACCTTTGGCGGGCCAATTTATTTCCCGAAGAAGGTCTTCGGCCCGCTCGGCGGGTTCAATAAGGATCGCAACAAGGCGTTCTTCTTCGTCGGCTTCGAGGTGCAGCGCCAGACTTTCGGCGCCCCGCCCAGAATCTCCAACGTGCCGTCGCTGAAGATGCGGAATGGCGATTTCAGCGAACTGCTGGCTAATGGTCCTGATGATAAATATAAGGTGAAAATCCCGGCCGGCTTCTCCGGCGCCGGGAGTTTCGCTCCCAACAACAACCTGGCGCCTTACATCAATCCCATTGGCAAGGTGCTGATCAACCTTTACCCCGCGCCGAACTTCAACAGCGCTAGTAATAACTACATCTCAAACACCGTTCAGACGCAGCACCGTAAAGATTTGAAGATGCGCTTCGACTACAAGTTCAGCGACAATACCAATCTTTTCGTGCGCGCCACCCGCGAGACCCAGGGTGAGGTCAATCCCTATGGCATCTGGTGGGGTCCTTCGACTTTTGAGTTACCCACCCAAAACGTTCAGAGTGATCTTGGCCGTTCGGTCGCCATAGGGCTGACGAAGGTCATCAATCCGACGATGACCAACGAGGTCGTTTTCAGCGGCAGCAAGCTGAAACTGGACAACGCATACGCCGACCCGAACAAGGTGAAGCTTACGACGCTCGGTCTCGACAACATTTGGCGTCTGCCGTTTGATAATACCCAGTTCGGCAGACAGAGTCCGTATGTTTCGCTCTCGTTGATCAGTTGGGCGCAGGGACAGCTCTGGTCTCCGGGCACCAACCCGATCTTCGCTTATAACGACAGCTTCTCGGTCACCGACAACCTGACCAAGGTCGCCGGCAGCCACACGCTGAAGTTCGGCGCTTTGATCGAGCAGGGCAACAAGAGGCAGAATTTCCAGGGTGATCCCGACTCACAAGGGCTGATCGGATTCAACAATTGGAATGGGAAAGGGACCACCAACGACTGGGGCGACCTGTTGGTCGGACAACTCACTGACGTGCAACACGGCACACAACCGCCGATCGGAAACTATCGCTTCTACAACTACGAATTCTACGCCCAGGATTCGTGGAAGGTGCGCCAGAACTTCACTCTGGAGGTTGGTCTGCGCGCGTCGCATATGTCCGTCAACAAGGAGCGCAAAGGATTCGATATTCTCTTCAGCCCGAGCGCTTACAAACCCGGAGCCGGATATTACATCAACGGCGATCCCTTCCGTCCGAACGGCGTGCTCTCCGCCGCCCGTGGAGAGATCGATAAAGGCGTGTTCGATCCTCCGACCCTCGAATTGGGACCACGCTTGAACTTCGCCTGGAGCGTGCTCAAGAACGACAGATTGGTCATCCGCGGCGGCGGCGGGATGTTCTACAACCGCGTACAGGGCAACTTCCAATATGACGCGACTTTGCGCGCCGCGCCGAACGGCAACGTCGGCTCCAGCATAAGTCCTGGCACTGGAATTCCTGGAACCGTCAAAGAAGTCAAAGCCGATGGCACTATCATTCCGTATACCTTCGATGATCTGGGCGGTTTGACTCTGAGTAACATGGGCATCGTGACACTGCCGAATGGCCAGAAAGTGCCGGTCAACCCGCTAAAACTGGCCAATGGCGGCGCTCAGATCATTTCACCTGATCCGAAGTCGAATAAATTCCCGACTACTTACAATGCCAGCCTGAGTATAGCGACACGCTTGCCTGGGCAGATGGTCCTTGAAACGGCATACGTCGGGACATTCGGCCGTCATCTGGCGGCTCGCCTGCCCATCAACGTCGTCCCGCTTGGAGCGATGTTGAAAGGAGGCATCCCGGGCGACCCGGGGAGCACCATCAAGTTCCTGAGGGATCCGAACTGCGATCGGGGCGATGTCGACAAGGATGGCAAAGTCATTAGAGCAGGCGACTGCGTGATAGATCAGGTAACCGGAATTAAGGCCGACCTGTCTAACCCGCTTCACCGGGTGGCGCTGGACGGCGGGGCGATTAATAAGTTCCGCCCATTCCCTGACCTCGCTGGTGTTCGTTTCCAGGAATACACCGGGACATCGAACTATCACTCGCTGCAGACGACGCTCAGCCGGCAGGCCGGGAAGAACCTGCAGTTCTTCGCCACCTACACCTTCTCGAAGGTTCTTGGGACGAGAGGCGGCGAATTCGCCGATCTGGATCCGCTCGATGTGCGTGGGCGCTCCTACGGCGTTCTGGATTACGACCGCACACACATCTTCAACCTCTCGTACAACTACAACCTGCCGAATTTGTCTCCGACCGAGAATGTGCTCGGGCGCGCGCTGTTGAACAAATGGCAGATTTCTGGCATCACCACCTTTTCCAGCGGGACCCCGATCAATCTTAGGTTCACTGGCGATGTGCCTGGATTGGCTCTTGCCGCTTTCGGCTCAAACGCTTTCTCGACCGATGGATACGCATCGGGGGCGATTGCGCCAGTTTACAGCAAGAACCCCATTATGGACGGGAAGAATGTCGGCGAGAAGGTTCTCGACCTGAGCGCCATAAGCATCCCGGGCTTTGGCCTGTCGGGGCCGACAGTCTCGCCCTTCTACCCCCGAACACCCGCCCGTCAGAACTGGGACCTCTCTCTGTTCAAGAATTTCACAATCAGAGAGTCGAAAGTCCTCCAGTTCCGCTTCGGCTTCTTTAACCTCTTCAACCAGGCGTTCGCGAAGTTTTTTGACAACGGGAACGCGAGCAACAGCGATCTCTACTTGACGCTCGACACACGATGCGGACGGACGCCGAACGTCTCCGCGGTGACGATAGCGCTGCCCGGCTCAAATCCTGGCGACAAGGGAGAATCAATCGTCCCCGTGGGCCAGTCCGCCGCCCGGGCTCAATTCATACCCAACGGTTTGGGTGGCACGGCCTCTAACGTATGCGATCCGGGCAAGGGATTCTCCTTCACGGACGACACAAAAAATAAATTCGGCACTATCACGACCAAGCGCGGTCAGCGCGTGATCGAGATGGCGGTGAAGTTCACCTTCTAACATTCGCCTCCAATTGATCCTTCTTTTCTGGCGCGGGGAGATGATCCATTCAGCCTCTCCGCGCCAGAATTTTATTGAGGGCTTTCCGGTGTTATACTCTTGCCGTTCAACCCGTACTCATTCCCATTCAATTTCGCTGAAGCAACCCGATGAGTAATTTATGTTTGCCTGTTTCGTATTTCTGCTGACGCTCTGGTTCGCTCCAACTCAGGAGCGCGAAATCGTTCGCCAGTCCGAGGAGCAATTCGCGCGCGGAGTCGAATTGCAGCAAAAGGGCGATCTGGAAGGCGCCCGCGCGGCGTACGAGGCTGCGTTGAAATTGATCCCGCGCCGGATTGACGCGCTCTCGAACCTCGGCGTCATCTTCGCCAAACTGGGCCAATACGATCAGGCGATCATCCGATATAGGCAGGCGCTGGCCATCGATCCGAAAGAATACTCGATCCGTCTCAATCTTGGCATCGCCTATTACCAGATTGACAAATATCAACAGGCGCTCGGCGAATTCGATCAGGTCACCAAAGCGCAGCCCGACAACGTCCAGGCGCGCTTTCTGCTGGGGATGTGCCTGTTCGAGACGGGCAAGCTGAAAGAATCCTGCGCGGAACTCGAAAAGGTTTACGGCGCGCAGCCCGAAAACACCGCGGCCGCCTACGGGCTGGCCACCGCCTATTTGCTGGACGATCAGATTGAGAAAGGGAGCGCGCTGATTGACAAGGTCTTCAGGGAACTCGGCTCCGCCGAAGCCCATCTGATATTCGGGCTGCTCAATCTAGCGCGCCGCGAGCTTCCGCCCGCGATTGAAGAGTTGAAGGCGGCCGCGAGGCTCAATCCGAGGCTGCCGACCGCTCACTCGCAACTAGGCGTGGCTTATCTGCTCTCCGGCGCCCGCGAGCTGGCTATCCAGGAGTTCCAACAGGAGATTGAATTCAACTCGCGCGATTTCATCGCCAACGTCCGTCTAGGGTGGCTCTACCGCGAGGACGGAAAGTTGGAAGAAGCGGAGCCGCTTCTGAGGCGCGCGCTCGAACTCAGGCCGGACGATCCGGGCGCGCTCTTTCAGTTGGCGCAACTGGTCCAGGCCCAGGGTAAAACCGACGAGACGGTCAAACTGCTCGAGAAGGTCGGCGCCATACTGCCCGATTACATGCAGGCGCACGTCCTGCTGGCGCGGCTCTATTTCAAGCTCAAGCGGGCCGACGAAGCGAAGCGCGAGCAGGCGATCATCGAGCGTCTGACCGCCGAGCAGCAGAAGAAACAGCCGACCGCCGAATCGCAAAAGCAGAATCCGCTGCTCCGCGATCCGAACGAGCGTTCGGCGCATAAACCATAACCTTTTCGTCGCCCAAATTTTTGAGGTGGCTTCAGTCACAGTCTCTTTGAATAATTGCTTCGAGTGTTTTGTTCATCAGTAGTCGCCGCAGCGACGATTGAGCCTAGCCCGGCTTTTCAAAGCCGGGGGGCGAGTCCATAGTTATTTTAGTCGCCGCAGCGACGGTTGAGCCTGATCAGCAATCTCAACCGTCGCTGCGGCGCCTGAACCAGGTGTGCGCTATTCGTCACGGCTTTAATGGTCTTTGAGAATTAAGTGGCGCCACTTTGCGTCTTTGCGCCTTTGCGCCTTTGCGAGAATGAGTCTTCTAATTCAGGCGGTGGTTCTCGCAAAGGCGCAAAGGCGCAAAGACGCAAAGGGAAGATCCTGGCTATGGTTGGACTAAATTCTCAAAGACCATAAAAGCCGGGCTAAGCTCAACCGTCGCGGCGGCGACCGGGGGAACAGAAAATATATTCAGAAGTTTTGTTGATGACTCATATGCATCGAAAGAGAAAACTGGCCTTAACGTTATCGCTCGCCCTGGCGGCGTTTGCGGCGCTCGGGTTCTCACGGCCGCCCGCGCCGAGCGAACAGGCGCAGCGGGGCAAGGTCTGGAGGCCGACCAGAATCCCCGCCGACGCCAATTTCGTCGGCAGCCAGGTCTGCGCCGAATGCCACAAAAACAAAGTTGAGGTTCAGGAAAAAAGCTCGATGGGACTCGCGTTGGAGATTGTTGCGGAATCGCCGATCCTCGGCTCGCACAAGCGGCTGGCGTTCCGTGACGGCAAGTTTTCTTATGAGATCGTTCGCTCGGGCGATCAGAGCGTCTATACAGTGACGGATGGGAAAGAGACTATTTCAGAGCCGATACTTTACAGCTTCGGGCAGGGGAAGGCCGGGCAGACTTATTTACTCAAATACGCCGGCGATTATTACGAAAGCCGGGTGAGCTATTACGCCGAGATCAAAGGTCTGGACATTACCCTCGGCCACCAGGATACGCGGCCTCAATCGTCTCTCGAAGCCTTCGGCCGGAAACTCCCCCGGGACGAAGTCATGCAGTGTTTTAATTGCCACTCGACCGGCGCGGTCAGCGGCGCCCAGTTACATCTGGAGAAGCTGGCGCCCGGGGTCAGATGCGAGGCCTGCCACGGCCCCGGCGCCGAGCATGTGGCGGCTGGCAAAGAGGGAATGCCGAACAAGGATAAGATCTTCAACCCCGCGAGGCTCGGCGGTGATGGGTTGAGCCAGGACTTTTGCGGCTCCTGCCATCGAAGCGCCGAAGAAATTGTCATGGCGCCGAAGCGAATAGGCATGAACGGCGTCCGCTTTCAGCCTTATCGCATCTTCGGCAGCAAATGTTACTCCGACGATCGCAGGATAAGCTGCACGGCGTGTCACGACCCGCATGAATCGGCGTCGCATGACGAGGCCTATTACGACGCGAAATGCCTGGCCTGTCACCAACAGGGGCGCGGATCGGGCGCCGCCGCGAAGCCTCCGCAATCCGGCGAAGAGGCCGCCGCGCCTGGCTGCAAAGTCGGCGCGAAGAACTGCTCGTCGTGTCACATGCCGAAGGTCGATCTGCCCGGCTCGCATTTCAAATTCACCGATCATCGGATTCGCATCGCCAAACCGGGCGAGCCGTATCCGTATTGATAATTATTCACATGAGTCTTTATGCCGCTTTGCGACGCCATGAAACAATGAAAATCGGTGGCGAGAGTAGCGCAACCTGCCGAGGTTGCGCTGTTTCCCAACTCGTCCATTGTCGGAGCGGCGCAACCTCGGCAGGTTGCGCTACATTTTCGGAGTAGGAAACAGTGAAATATTTATTGTTCGTAACCGCCATCATGGTTCTCTGTCTGGCCGTTCAGCCATTGTCCGTTTCACAAGCGCAAAACGCTTCGACGGCGCCGCCCGTGACCTTTGCGGACGTGACGAAGGCGAGCGGCATAAGCTGGACGCATGACAACGGGCGTTCGGACGCGCGCCATCTGCCTGAAACATGTGGCGGCGGCGGACTGTTCTTCGATTATAACAACGACGGGCTGATGGACATCTACCTGGTCAACAGCGGCCCCTCGGACTTTTTCACGCCGAAGACGCCGATCAAAAACGCTCTCTATCGCAACAACGGCGACGGGACGTTCACCGACGTGACCGACAAGGCCGGCGTCGGCTGCGGCCAGATGGGCCATTTCGGGATGGGCGCGGCGGCGGCTGATTTCGACGGCGACGGCTGGCAGGATTTATACGTGACCAATTACGGCAAGAACGTCCTGTTCCGCAACAACGGCGACGGCTCGTTCACCGACACCACCGAGAAGGCCGGGGTCGCGGCGCCGAACTGGTCGACATGCGCGACGTTTTTCGATTACGACAACGACGGCAGGCTCGACCTCTTCGTATCCAGCTTCGTGCAATACAGCGCGTCGGGCAGCGTATTCTGCGGGGACAACCGCCTGGGCAGGCGTTATTACTGCATCCCGCGAGTCTTCAAACCGCGACCGAGCTTCCTGTTTCACAACGACGGGGGCGGCAAATTCAGCGACGTGAGTATGTCGTCGGGCATCGCCAATTCGCCCGGTAAATCCTTCGGCGCGGTGGCCACGGATGTCAACAACGATGGATTGATGGACCTGTTCGTCGCAAACGACACGATGGCCAATTACCTGTTCGTCAACAAGGGCGGCGGCAAGTTTGAAGAAGCCGGGCTGGCTTCCGGCGTCGGCTACAGCGACGCGGGCAGCCCGCGTTCGGGAATGGGCGTCGATGCGACCGATTTCAACGGCGACGGGTGGCAGGATTTGTTCGTCGCAAACATCGACCAGGAGCTTTTCAGCCTTTACCGCAACGAGAAGGACCTGACCTTCATCGATCAGGCGGGCGAAATAGCCCAGGCGACGCGGTTGTTGAGCGGCTGGGGATTGAAGTTCTTCGATTACGACAACGACGGCGACCCCGACCTGATCCTCGCCAACGGCCATCCCGATGACATGGTCGAGATACAGGCGGCGAAGGTGAAATACAAAGAGCCGCTGGTGATGTTCGACAACGTCGACGGCAAATTCAAAAACGTCAGCGCGCAATCGGGCGAGGTCTTCAAACGCGACTTCCCCGCGCGAGGGCTGGCGGTCGGCGACATCGATAACGACGGCGACCTTGACGTGTTGATCATCAACAACGGCGACGCGCCGATCCTGCTGCGCAACGAAGGCGGAAACAGAAACAACTGGCTCGGGCTCCAACTCGTCGCCACGAAAAGCAATCCCGGCGCGGTCGGCGTGGTCATCACGTGGACGGCGGGCGGCGTGAAGCGTTCGCGTTTGAAAACCAGCGGCGGCAGCTATCTGGCGTCGCACGACCCGCGCGAAATTCTGGGCGTCGGACAGGCGGCGAAGATCGACGGCGTCGAGATAAAATGGCCGAGCGGCAAGGTGGACAAGCTCGCCAACCCGCCGATTAATCAGTACGTCAAAGTCGTCGAAGGCGAAGGCATTGTAAAGTCGACCGCCACGGCGTCGACAAAACAGCAATGACCGGAACGAGGGGGAATATTGATGAATCTCAAGATCGTAGCGTCGCCAGTAATTGTTCTCATCGCCCTGCTTTTCTACTTCCCCGCGCAGGCGCAGCAGCGCAAAGCAAAACCCTCGGCCCAATCGAACAAAGCGCCGGCTAAATCACAAGCGAACTTCGATCAGTTGAAAGCGCAGGCCGACGAGGCGCGCGAGGCCGGGCGGCTGGAAGACGCCATCGAGCTATATCGCAAAGCCGTCGCGGCGAAGCCGAACTGGGTCGACGGCTGGTGGTATCTGTCCACGCTGCTTTACGACCGCGACCGATATGCAGAAGCGATTCCGGCCTTCAAGCGGGTGACAGAGCTACAGCCGCGGGCAGGAGCGCCGTTCGTGATGCTCGGATTGTGCGAGTTCAAAGTAGGCAATTACGACAACGCCCTCGGGCGCATTCGGCAGGGACGTCAAATAGGCGTCGGAAACAATCATGACCTCGACATGGCGATGCGCTATCACGAGGGGCTGCTGCTGTTGCTCAAAGGAGACTTCGAGACGGCGCAGACTCTCTTCGGCGCGCTTAGCTATGATAACGTAAATCGTGAAGACCTGATCATCGCGCACGGGCTCGCCATCCTGCGATTACCGATGCTCCCTTCTCAGATACCGCCCGGTTACAGGGACCGCGAGATGCTCAGGCGAGCTGGTTTCGCAGAGCATCTGGCGGCGCAAAAGAATCAGGGCGACGCCCGGCAGGAATATGAACGCCTGGCCGCCGACTTCCCGAACGCGCCCGGCGTGCAATACGCCGTGGGACGCTATCTGCTCACCCAGCGCAACGACGAGGGGGCCATCGCGGCTTTCAAAAAAGAGATCGAAAACTCTCCGAATCACGCCCTGGCCAGGCTTCAAATCGCATACGTTCACATGAGAAACAAAGAGGCCGAAGCTGGACTGAAGTTCGCGCAGGAGGCCGTCGAGTTGCATTCCCGCCTGGCGCTCGGACACTACGTCCTCGGCAGAATCCTTTTTGAAATAGGCGATAACGCAAGGGCCGTCGAGGAACTGGAGACGGCGCGACGCCTCACCCCCAACGAACCCAGGGTTCATTTCACTCTCTCGCGCGCATACGCCAGGGCCGGACGCAAGGCCGAAGCCGACCAGGCGCGCGAAACCTTCGTCCGCCTGAACAAGATCGCCGAAGAGGCCGCCGCCCAAGGCTTCGTCCGCGGCGAAGCCATTGACGAAAACTCCGAGAAGGCCAAACCTGATTCGCCCAAGTAGTAATAGCTATCAGACAGAAAAATGTAAGACAGAAAAATAAGAGATACCATTTTTCTGTCTTACATTTTTCTGCCCGGTCGATCTCGGTGGTCAGAATGACGATCAAAGTCCAGGCCGCACTCGGTATTCGCTCTGCGACTCATCAATCTCAATAAACTGATTGACTTTGACATTCCGAAAGACCTGTCGAGCGCCGCTGGCGGGCCACCAAATCTCCATTAAGTCGATCTGTCGTGCGCGGCCAAGCCCAATTTCCTGCCGCAATGACGAAGCGCCGAACGAGCCGCCGCTGGTCACTTCACGATAGCGCAGCGATTTCTGCCCATTCGCGCCAGTCAAAGTCAATTTGATCTTCGCGCCGATGGCCGCGCGGTTGCTCTTTGCGCCGATGAGCTTGATCGAAATCCATTTATTCATGCCGCCGGGATTGGCGAAGAGCGCCTTGTTGTAGTAATCGCCGGGCACGAAGCCTCCGACATTGACGTAAAAATCCTCGTCGCCGTCGTTGTCGAAGTCGCCGAAGGCCACGCCGTGGCCCTTCTGCAAGTGGCCCGCGCCTGTCGCCGCCGTCACGTCGGCGAACTTTTTCCCCGCCTGATTGCGGAAGGCGAAATTGGGCAGAAGCGCCGCGTAGGAAGGCGCGCCGGTTCCGAGGTAAATATCGAGAAAGCCGTCGTTGTCCAGGTCGCCGAAATTCGCGCCCATCGTCGGGACAAAGCGGTTCAATCCGACCTCATTCGTCACGTCCTGAAAACCGCCTTTCGTGTCATTGCGATAAAGCTTCATCGTTTCGGCGCTAGGCGGCAGCCCAAGAAAACCGCGAGCGACTTCGGCCACCGACGGCGCGAAGCTGGCCACGAAGAGGTCGAGCCAACCGTCGTTGTCATAATCGAAGAACCACGTGGGAAAGCTCATCACGGGCTTTTCGACGCCGAGCCGCTTACCTATTTCTTCGAACGTC
>Ga0126377_10003740_pt1 | contig 10873 bp, 6 predicted proteins | sample PanSoiMetPlot_22_FD_92647 | JGI IMG/M metagenome (GOLD analysis project Ga0126377, IMG submission 92647) | Tropical forest soil microbial communities from Panama - MetaG Plot_22 | ecosystem: Environmental > Terrestrial > Soil > Tropical forest > Bulk soil | place: Panama | collected 2016-02-17
GCGCGCCGAGCTGCCGAATCCCGAGCGCCTGCTGCGCCCCGGCATGCTGCTCTCGGTGCAGCTCTACCAGGCGCCCCGGAGCGCGATCGTCGTGCCCGAGATCGCGGTGATCCAGGTCGGCACCGACGCCTTCGTCTACCGCGTGGCCGCGGACCAGACCGCGAGCCGCGTGAAAGTCGGGCTCGGCTCGCGCCGCCGCGGCGAGGTCGAGGTGGCCTCGGGGCTCTCGGCCGGCGACACGATCGTGACCGAGGGCGCGGTCAAGCTGCGCGACGGCGCGCGCGTCGCGCCCGCGCCGCCGGCGGCGGCCGGCGCGTAGCGTGGTCCTCTCCGACCTCTCGATCCGCAGGCCGGTCTTCGCGACGGTCCTCTCGCTCCTGCTCGTCGTGCTCGGCGTGATCGCGTACACGCGCCTGACGCTGCGCGAGCTGCCGGCCATCGACCCTCCGGTCGTCTCGGTGTCGGTCGAGTACCCGGGCGCCTCGGCCGCCGTCGTCGAGACGCGCATCACGCAGGTCCTGGAGGACGCGCTCTCGGGCATCGAGGGCGTCGAGACCATCGAGTCCCAGAGCAGCAACGGCGAGGGCAGCATCAGCATCGAGTTCTCGCTCGACCGCGACATCGAGGCGGCGGCGAACGACGTGCGCGACGCGGTGAGCCGCGTGGTCGACCGCATGCCGGAGGAGGCCGACCCGCCCGAGATCGAGAAGGCGGAGTCGGATTCCGACGTGATCATCTGGCTGAACATGAGCTCGACGCGCATGAACACGCTCGAGCTCACCGACTTCGCCGACCGCTACGTGGTGGACCGCCTGTCCGCGCTCGACGGCGTCTCGCGCGTGCGCGTCGGCGGCGAGCAGCGCTACGCCATGCGCGTGTGGCTCGACAGCGCGGCCCTGGCCGCGCGCGGGCTCACGGTCGCGGACGTCGAGGCCGCGCTCGAGCGCGAGAACGTCGAGCTGCCCGCGGGCTCGATCGAGTCCAGCGCCCGCGACTTCACGCTGCGCGTGCAGCGCGGCTACCGCGAGCCCGAGGACTTCGCGAGGCTGACGCTCGCGAAGGGGGAGGACGGCTACCTCGTGCGGCTCGGGGACGTCGCGCGCGTCGAGCGCGCCTCCGAGGAGCGCCGCGCCTACTACCGCAGCAACGGCGAGCCGAACGTCGGCCTCGGCATCGTCAAGACCTCGACCGCCAACGCGCTCGACGTCGCGCGCGCCGCGCGGGCGATGGCGGAGGAGATCCAGAAGTCGCTGCCCGAGGGCACGCGCATCTTCGTCGCCTTCGACTCGACCATCTTCATCGACGCCGCGGTCGAGCGCGTCTTCGCGACGCTGTTCGAGGCGATCGCGCTCGTGATCGTCGTGATCTACCTGTTCCTCGGCAGCGCCCGCAGCGCGCTGATCCCCGCGGTCACCATCCCGGTCTGCCTGGTGACCGCGTTCGCGGCGCTGTGGGCGTTCGGGTTCTCGATCAACCTGCTGACGCTGCTCGCGATCGTGCTCTGCATCGGCCTCGTCGTGGACGACGCGATCGTCGTCGTCGAGAACATCCAGCGCCGCGCCGACCTCGGCGAGCCGCCGCTCGTCGCCGCGCGGCGCGGCACCGCGCAGGTGGGCTTCGCCGTGATCGCGACCACCGTCGTGCTGGTCGCCGTGTTCCTGCCGGTCGGCTTCATGGAGGGCAACACCGGGCGCCTGTTCCGCGAGCTGTCGGTCGCGCTCGCGAGCGCGGTCGCGATCTCCTGCTTCGTGTCGCTCTCGCTGACGCCGATGATGTCGTCGAAGCTCATCCGCCCGCACCGCGAGCCGCGCGGCCTCAATGCCTGGATGCACCGCCGGCTGACGCGCCTCGCGGAGGGCTACCGGCGCCAGGTTGCCGCGACGATCGGCAGGCCCGTGATCTTCGGCGCGATCCTGGCCGGGAGCGCGCTCGTCAGCCTCGCGCTGTTCGAGCTGGTGCCCAAGGAGCTGGCCCCGGCCGAGGACCGCGGCGCGTTCAACATCTCGATCGAGGCCCCCGAAGGCGCCGGCTACGACTACACCGTGGCCCAGATCCACAAGGTGGAGGCGCTGCTCGCGCCGCTGACCGGGCCCGACAAGCCGATCCAGCGCGTCAACACGCGCGTTCCGGGCAACTTCGGCGCCAGCGAGGACATGAACACCGGGCAGGCCATCATCTTCCTGCAGCACTGGGACAAGCGCGACGTGACGACCGCCGAGGTCGCCGACTCGCTGCGCGCCCGGATGGCGTCGATCCCGAGCGTGCGGGCGTCGCCGCGCGTGCGCACCGGTCTCATCCGCACCAGCGCCCAGCCGCTGCAGGTCGTGCTCGGCGGCCCGAACTACCCCGAGATCGCCGGCTGGCGCGACCGCATGCTGGCGCGCATGGCGCAGAACCCGGGAATCCTCGACCCGGACTCCGACTACAAGGAGACGCGCCCGCAGCTGCGGGTCGAGATCAACTTCGAGCGTGCCGCGGATCTCGGCGTTTCCACCGAAGAGATCGGCACCACGCTCGAGACGATGATGGGCTCGCGGCGGGTCACGACCTACGTCAAGGACGGCGAGGAGTACGACGTCGTGCTGCAGGCCCGCCCCGAGAGCCGCGCCGCGCCCGCGAGCCTCGAGAACCTGTACGTCCGCTCGGCGCGGAGCGGCGAGCTCGTGCCGCTGTCCTCGCTCGTGACGCTCGCCGAGGTCGCCGAGCCCGGCACGCTCAACCGCTTCAACCGGCTGCGCGCGATCACGATCTCGGCGAACCTCGCCGCCGGTTACACGCTCGGCGAGGCAATCGACTGGGTGCGCAAGACCGCCGCGGAGGAGCTGCCGGAGGTCGCGCAGGTCGACTTCGCGGGCCAGTCGCGCGAGTTCCTGACCGCGGGCGGCGCCGTGTTCTTCACCTTCACCATGGCGCTGCTCATCGTCTACCTGGTGCTGGCGGCGCAGTTCGAGAGCTTCATCCATCCCTTCGTCATCATGCTGACCGTGCCGCTCGCGGTGACGGGCGCGCTGCTGGGGCTCTGGGTCTCCGGCGGCACCCTGAACCTCTTCAGCCAGATCGGCATCGTGATGCTGGTCGGGCTCGCGGCGAAGAACGGCATCCTGATCGTCGATTTCGCGAACAAGCTCCGCGACGAGGGCATGCCCGTGCGGGAAGCCATCGTGGAGGCGGCGGGCGTGCGCCTCAGGCCCATCCTCATGACGTCCATCGCGACCGTGGCCGGCGCCGTGCCGCTCGTCCTCGCCGGCGGGCCGGGCTCGGCCAGCCGCTCGGCGATCGGCGTGGTCGTGATCTTCGGCGTCGCCTTCTCGACCATCCTCTCGCTCTACGTCGTGCCCTCCTTCTATGCGCTGCTCGCGCCGTACACGGGCTCCCCGGAGGCGCTTTCGAAGGAGATCGAGCGGCTCGAGGGCGAGACGCCCGAGGCCGCCGGCCGCGCCTGAGGACCCGGGCCGGGTCGCCCCGGTGTCAAGCCGAGGCGCGCTCGCACAACGCCTTGAAAAACAGGGCTTTTCCGGCGGATTGGCGGGGGCGCGAGGCCCCTCGCTGGTAGAATCGTTCCCCGACCCGGAGGCCCGCAGGCCCTGCGGGGATCCATCCAAAACCCGGTGGCTCGAGGAGCGGCGCGTTGGCGACGGCGACCCCGTATCAGCAGCTCGAGCAGGAATTCCGGAGGCTCCACGCCTTCCGGGGGGTGCTCGCGGTCCTGCGCTGGGACGCCGCCGTCACCATGCCGCGGGCGAGCGCGGACGTCCGCGGCGACCAGCTCGCCGCGCTCGAGATCGAGTCGCACGCGCTCCTCGTTTCGCCGCGCATCTCCCGCCTGCTCGACCGGGCGGACGCGAACGCACAGTCGCTCGCCGGCTGGCAGGCCGCGAACCTGCGCGAGATGCGCCGGCTCCACGACCACGCGATCGCGACGCCGCAGTCGCTGATCGCGCGCATGGCGAAGGCCTTCGCGCGCGCCGAGGCGCGCTGGCGCGAGGCGCGCGAGGCGAACGACTTCAACGTGCTGGCGCCGCAGCTCGAGGAGACGGTGAAGCTCGTGCGCAGCAAGGCGGAGCTCCTCGGCCAGCGCTTCTCGCTCGATCCCTGGGACGCGCTCGCCGACGAGTTCACGCCGGGCCTCCTCTCGCGCGACATCGAGGCGATCTTCACGCCGCTCACCCAGCGCCTGCCGGGGCTCGTGACGGAGGCGATCGAGCTGCAGGCCGCGTCGCCCGCGCTGCCGATCGAGGGCCGCTTCTCGGTGAGCCGCCAGCGCAACCTCTGCATCGACGTCATGAAGGCGCTCGGCTTCCCCTTCGACCGCGGCCGCTTCGACGAGAGCGACCACCCGTTCACCGAAGGCGTGCCCGGCGACATCCGCGTCTCGACGCGCTTCGTGCTGAAGGACGCCTTCCAGGGACTGCTCGGCGCGCTGCACGAAACCGGCCAGGCGCTCTACGACCTCGGCCTGCCGTCCGAGTGGGTGGACCAGCCGGTCGGCCAGGACCGCGGCATGGCGATCGAGGAAAGCCAGTCGCTGCTGCTCGAGATGATGGTGGGGCGCAGCCGCGCCTTCGTCAGCTTCCTGCGCCCGCTGCTCGAGAAGCACTACGGCGCGGCGAGCCCGGAGTGGACCGAGGAGAACCTCTACCGGCACTTGAACCGCGTCGCGCGCGGCGTGAGCCGCACGGACGCGGACGAGCTCACCTACCAGACGCACATCTGGATGCGCTATGAGCTGGAGCGCCGGCTGCTGTCCGGCGAGCTCGCGGTGAAGGGACTGCGCGACGCGTGGAACGCGCTGTCTTCCGACCGGCTCGGGCTCGTTCCCGCGAACGACGTCGAGGGCTGCCTCCAGGACATCCACTGGGCGATCGGATCGTTCGGCCACTTCCCGTCGTACGGCGTCGGCGCCGTGATCGCCGGCCAGCTCTGGGAGACGATCCGCGAGCAGCAGCCGGGCGTCGAGGCGGAGATCGCGGCAGGGCAGTTCGGGAGCCTCCTCGCGTGGCTGCGCGAGCGCGTGCACGCGATGGGCGCGAGCCTCGGCGTGCCGCAGCTCGTGCAGCACGCCACCGGCCGGCCGCTTTCCGCGGCGCCTTTCCTGCGCTACCTGGAGCGCAAGTACCTCGCCGAAACATAGGGCGGCTCTGCCCTAGAATGTCGCCATGATCCCGGCGGCCACCGAGACCTCCGCGAACTTCCGGCGCCTCTCGGCGCGCATCCGCGGACTCGTCGGCAAGGCCATCGCCGACTTCGGCATGATCGGGGAGGGCGACCGCGTCATGGTCTGCCTCTCCGGCGGCAAGGACTCGTACACGCTGCTCGACATGCTGCTCTCGCTGCAGCGCGCGGCGCCGGTCTCCTTCGAGCTCTGCGCCGTCAACCTCGACCAGAAGCAGCCGGGATTTCCCGCGCGCGTCCTGCCCGAGTACCTCGAGTCGCTCGGCGTGCCCCACCAGGTGATCGAGCAGGACACCTATTCGGTCGTGCGCCGCGTGATCCCGGCGGGCCGCACGCAGTGCGGGCTGTGCAGCCGGCTGCGGCGCGGCGCGCTGTACCGCCATGCGCGCGAGCAGGGCTTCACGCGCATCGCGCTCGGCCACCACCGCGACGACCTCGTCGAGACGCTGTTCCTCAACCTCTTCCACGGCGGCAGGCTCAAGGCGATGCCGCCGAAGCTCCTGTCCGACGACGGCGCGAACGTCGTGATCCGGCCGCTCTGCTACGTGCCGGAGCGCGAGATCGCCCGCTACGCGCGCGCCCGCGGCTTCCCGATCATCCCCTGCACGCTCTGCGGCTCGCAGCCGAACCTGCAGCGCGAGGCCGTCGCCCGCATGCTGGCGGAGTGGGAGCGCGGGAGCCCCGGACGCATCGAGTCGATCTTCAACGCGCTCTGCAACGTCGAGGCCTCGCACCTCGCCGATCCCGCCGCCTTCGACTTCGCCGGTCTCGAGCGTGCGCCGCCGGGAGACGGCGCCTAGTGGCGAAATCGCCGCTGCCGAACAGCCACTGGGTCGAGCCGGAGCGGCTGCTCGCGGGCGAGCATCCGGCCGGCGGCGATGCGGACGCGACCCGCAAGCGCCTGCGGCGGATCGTCGACGCCGGGATCGACTGCTTCATCGACCTCACCGATCCCGCGGAATTTCCTTCCTACGAGCCGACGCTCACGGGCCTCAAGACCAGCCGCAAGATCACCTACCTCCGCAAGCCGATCCGCGACCACGGCGTGCCGGAGTCCGACGCGCGCATGCAGGAGATCCTCGACGCGCTCGACGGCGCGCTCGCCGAGGGCCGCTCGGTGTACCTGCACTGCCGCGCCGGCATCGGCCGCACCAACCTCGTCGCCGGCTGCTGGCTCGCGAGCCGCCGCGGCGGCGGCACAGCGGCGCTCGAACGGCTGAACCGGCGCTGGCGCGACAACGCGCGCTCGCGCCGCTGGCCGAAGGTGCCGGAGACCGAGGAGCAGTCGGAGTACGTGCGGCGCTGGAAGCGGCCGGGGCCGAAACCCGCGGCCGCTGCCCAGCCCGCGCGGCCCGCCGCGCCGGCCACGGGAACCGCGAAGGCGACGGCGGCGGCGAGCGGCGACGCGCGCGATCGCGTGCGCGGGATGCTGCTCGGACTCGCTGCAGGGGACGCGCTCGGCCATGCCGTCCTCGGGCTGCCCGCGGGCGCCTGGTCGGACAAGACGGCGATGGCGCTCTGCCTCGCGGACAGCTTCGCATCGCAGGGCGGCGCGGACGCCGCCGACCAGGCCGCGCGCTACCGCGAGTGGCAGCACACCGGGCTCTGGTCGAGCACGGGCAGCTGCGTCGGCATCAGCGCGGCCACCAGCCGTGCGCTCGCCGCCTCGCAGTGGAGCGGCAACCCCTACGCCGGATCGCACGATCCCGCGCACGCCGACGCCGAGCCGCTCGCGCGCATCGGGCCCGCGGTCGCGTGGTTCCGCGCAGCGCCCGTCCAGGGCATCGAGGCCGCGGTGAACTGCGCGCGCCTCACGCACCAGGCGCCGCTGACGCTCGACGCGGTGCGATTCCTCGCCGCGCTGGTCGCGGGCGCGCTCGCGGGCCGGGACAAGGCGGCGCTGCTCGCCGCGGACTTCAGCCCGGCGCCGGGCGAGTGGCGCCCCGACACGCTGCGCCCGCCGCTGCGCGAGCTCGCCGGCGGGGCCTGGCGCGGGCGCAGGCCGCGCAAGCTCCTGCGCGGAAAGTTCGCGGCGGTCGCGGCGCTCGAGTCCGCGCTCGGCGCCTTCGACGAGGGCGGCGACCTGGCGCAGTGCCTCGAGGCGGCGGCCGCGCGCCCGGGCGACGCGCAGGCCGCGGCCGCGATCGTGGGCCAGCTCGCCGGCGCGCACTACGGCGGCGCCGCGCTGCCGGCCGGCGTGCGCGCGGGACTCGCGCGCGCGGCCGAGATCGAGGCGCTCGCGGACCGCCTGTTCGACGCCGCGCCCGGCGCGCGCGCGGCCTGAGCGGCGATGCGGCGGCTCCGGGTCCTCGTCCTCGTCCACGAGACGCTCGTGCCGCCCGAGACGCTCGACGGCGTCGCCGAGCAGGCGGCGGCGGAGCTGCGCACGGAATTCGACGTCGTGAGCTGCCTGCGCGATTGCGGCCACGACGTGCGGCCGGTGGGCATCGGCGACAGCCTGACGGAGCTCCGCGCCGCGATCCAGGACTGGCGGCCGCAGGTCTGCTTCAACCTGCTCGAGGAGTTCGGCGGCATCGTCACCTACGACCAGCACGTCGTCGCCTACCTCGAGCTGCTGCGCCAGGCCTATACCGGCTGCAACCCGCGCGGGATGATGCTCTCGCGCGACAAGGTGCTCTCGAAGCAGATCCTCGCGTATCACCGCATCCCGACGCCGCACTTCGCGGTGTTCCGGCGCGGCGGCGCGCCCCGGATCCCGAAGGCGATGCGCTACCCGCTGTTCGTGAAGTCGGCGACCGAGGACGCCTCGCTCGGCATCGCCCAGGCCTCGATCGTCGAGGATGCGCCGCGCCTCAAGGAGCGCGTCGAGTTCATCCACGAGCACACGCAGTCCGACGCGCTCGTCGAGGAGTACGTCGAGGGGCGCGAGCTCTACGTCGGCGTCGTCGGCAACGAGCGGATCACGACGCTCACGCCCTGGGAGTTCATCTTCGGCGAGCTGAAGCCCGGCCGCGCGGCGATCGCGACCCGCAAGGCGAAGTGGGACCGCGAATACCAGAAGCGGCACGGCATCACGAGCGGCAAGGCCGAGGGGCTGCCGGCCGGGCTCGCCGAGCGGCTGGACCGGCTCGCGCGCCGCATCTACCGCGCGCTGCACATGACCGGCTACGCCCGCATCGACTTTCGCGTCGGGGCGGACGGGACGCCGTTCGTGCTCGAGGCGAACGCGAACCCGAACCTCGAGCGCGAGGAGGATTTCGCCGACGCGGCGCTGCACGATGGCGTCGCGTATCCCGAGCTGCTGGGCAAGCTGATCGCCCTCGGGCGCGGCTATCGGGCGGAGTGGCGGGAGGACTGAGCTACTTCTTCAGGTGGGCGTCGAGCCACCCGAGGACTTCGTCGTGCCACTGCTGGCTGTTCGCGGGCTTCAGCACCCAGTGGTTCTCGTCCGGGAAGAAGAGGAAGCGGCTCTCGATGCCGCGGCGCTGCAGCGCGGTGAAGGTCGCGAGGCCCTGCGTGTACGGCACGCGATAGTCGAGCGCGCCGTGGATCACGAGCATCGGCGTCTTCCAGACCTTCACGAAGTTCGCCGGGTTCGATTTCTCGTGCGCCTCCGGGTTCTCGAAGTACGGCCCGCCGTGGTCCCACTCGGGAAACCAGAGCTCCTCGGTCGTGTAGTACATCGAGCGGTGGTCGAAGAGGCCGGCGTGGTTCACGAGGCAGCGGAACCGCCCGGGCCAGTTGCCCGCGATCCAGTTCATCATGTAGCCGCCGTAGGAGCCCCCGAGCGCGCAGGCGCGGTTGCCGTCGAGCCAGGGGAATTTTTCCGCCGCTGCGTCGAGGCCCTTCTGGAGGTCCTCGAGCGGCTTGCCGCCCCAGTCGCGGCTGATCGAATCGGTGAACGCCTGCCCGTAGCCGGTCGAGCCGTGGAAGTCGATGAACACGACGCCGTAGCCCGCGCCGGCGAAGACCTCGGGGTTCCAGCGATAGCTCCAGTTGTTCGCGAAGCTCGACTGCGGCCCGCCGTGCACGATGAACGCGACCGGGTAGCGCTGGCCGGACGCGAAGTTCCAGGGCTTCATCGCGTAGCCGTAGACCGTCTCGCCGCCGGCGCCCGCGAAGCTGAACTGCTCGTATTCGCCGAAGCGCAGGTCCGCAAGGCGCGCCTTGTTCACCTCGGTGACCTGGTGCGCCGGCCCGCGGCCGTCGATGACGTAGAGGTCGGCGGGCGCCGAAAGCGTCTGCAGCGCGTAGACGAGCCGCGGGCCCGCGGCGTCGAATTCGGTGACGCTGCCCGCCGCCGTCAGCTTGCGGCGCGCGCCGCTCGAGACGTCGATGGCGAAGAGGGGATGCTGCCCGGCGTCGTCGGCCGTCGCGTAGACCTCCTTGCCGTCCGGCGCGAAGCGGAACGCCGAGATCGAGCGGTCCCAGTCGCGCGTCGTGAACCGGATCGCGCCGCTCTCGGCGTCGCGCACGACGAGGCGGAAGCGGTCGGCCTCGAACCCCGGGCGCTCCATCGCGAGGTGCGCGAGCAGCTTCCCGTCCGGCGAGTACGCGGGCTGCGCGTCCCAGGCCGGGTTGTCGGGCGTCAGGTTCACGGGCGCGGCGCTGCCGTCGGCGGGCACGCGCCAGACGTCGAAGTTCGTCGAGATGGGCTCGATGCGCCCGCGCGTCCGCGCGGCGAACACGACCTGCCTGCCGTCGGGGCTGAACGCGTAGTCGGCCCGGCCGCCCTGCGGCTTCGACGGGACGTCGCCGTCGACCTGCGCCGAGAGCGGGACGGGCTCGCCGCGCGAGCGCTGCTGGGCATCGAGCGCGATCGAGAACAGCTTGGAGACGCGGCCGTCCTCCCACTTGTCCCAGTGGCGGACGAACAGCCGGTCGAAGGCCTGGCCGTGCTGCTTCGTCGCCGCGCCCTCGTCGAGCCGCTTCCGGGTGCAGGCGAGGTCGCGGCAGTCCGGGAAGACCTCGATCGCGACGACCAGCCGGTCGCCCCGCGGCGAGGCGCGGAAGCTCGCCACCTCGAGCGGCAGGCGCGTGACCTGCATCGCCTCGCCGCCGCCGAGCGGCAGGTACCACACCTGGGCCGTGCCGCCGCGCGAAGAGAGGAAGAAGACGCCCTGGCCGCCGGGCGCCCAATCGGCGGCGCCGTCGTTCTCCTCGTGGCTGGTGAGCCGGCGCGGCTGCGAATCGTCGTCGAGGTCGAGCAGCCACAGGTCGGTGCGGCCGCGGTCCGCGGCGAGGTCGGTCTCGCGCAGCGTGTAGGCGACGCGACGGCCGTCCGGCGAAAGCGCGGGCTCCGACAGGCGCGCGAAGCCGACGAGGTCGGTGGCCGTCAGTCCGTGCGGCGCGGCAGAGGCGACGGAGGCAAGGGCCGCGAGGCCCGCGCCGAGCAGGAAGCGTCTCATCGGTTTCCCCCGGGATGTCCGCGCGGATTCTATCAGGCGGCGGTAGCCGCCCTCGGCCGGATGAGGCCGAAGACGCTCGAGTAGCCGTGCACGAAGGTCGCGCCCTGCACCGGCGCGATCTCGCCGGCGCTGAACATGCCCGCCACCGGGATGTCGACCATGCGCCTGAGCGTCCCGGAGTCGTGGCCGCTCACGCCGAACATGTTGCGGCCCCGGCCGACGCAGGCGAAGAGGATCGCCGCGGTCGGCGCCGCGCGGCCGGCGAGCGAGGCCGACAGGCGCTGCTCGAGCTCGTCGGAGGCCGACTTCCCGTCGCGCAGGTGGAACTGCAC
>Ga0126377_10003741_pt1 | contig 10873 bp, 12 predicted proteins | sample PanSoiMetPlot_22_FD_92647 | JGI IMG/M metagenome (GOLD analysis project Ga0126377, IMG submission 92647) | Tropical forest soil microbial communities from Panama - MetaG Plot_22 | ecosystem: Environmental > Terrestrial > Soil > Tropical forest > Bulk soil | place: Panama | collected 2016-02-17
GCGCCGAGGGCTCAGCGCCGCCGGAAACACACGTCGGTCGTCCAGCGCAGGAACCCGAGACTCCGATAGAGCGCGACCGCCCGGGTGTTGGACTCGTCGACGTAGAGCATCACCTGATCGAGCCCGCGACCCCGCAGGTAGCGCAGCCCAGCCTCGGTGAGCGCGGCACCCAGGCCGAGCCCACGAGCATCCGGATCGACACCGAGCACGTAGACCTCGCCGATCGGATCGTGGTCGTGCTCCGCTGCGTCGTCCGGTGTGCGATCGGTGCGCAGCGCGCCGTGCACCTTCGTCCAGTGGTAACCGAGCATCTTGCCGTCGCGCATAGCGAGCAGGAACCCGTCCGGGTCGAACCAGGGTTCGGACATCCGCACGTGCAGATCGTGAATCGTCCAGCGGCCCTGATCCGGGTGGTGGGCGAAGGCACGTGCGTTTACCCGTACCCACTCTTCGTCGTCCTTGCCCGTCTCGAACGAACGCAGCGCGACCCCCTCGGGCAATTCCGGCGCGGGCACCGGCGCGAAAAGCGAGCGCCGCAGTTGGAACAGCACGCGATAGCGCTCGAAACCGAGGGACATGGCCAGGGCGGTCGCGGACGGATGGTCGCCGTGCGCCCAGAGGCGCATGCGCCCGTCCGGGTCGGTGGCGGCGGCCGCGTCGGTCAGGGCGGTCACCAGCGCTCGGCCGAGACCGCGACGGCGCCACATCGGGTGTACGACGAGTTCTGCGCTCGGCCCTTCGACGACGTCGGTCGTGTCGAGGTGGGCGTAGCCGACCAGGTCCGCGCCGTGCCGGATCAACAGGTGTACGGCCGGCGCGTCGCCACCCAGCCGGATGTGCAGCATCACGTGTTCGGAGAGCGGGTAGGCGCCGTCCGCGTCGCCGGCCGCGGTGGCCAGCCGCTGCACGTCGTCGACCTCGGCCGGGGTCAGGTGCTCCGTCTGCGCCACGACGGGTTGCATCCTCACGGGGCTACCGTATCGAACCTGACCGTGTGCGCGATCGAACCATGGCCGAGCGGTGACCAGCACCAAAGCCGGGGTTGCCCGATGGTCAGGTCAGCAGGTGGTCCGCCGGGTGGTCGACGTCGGCTGGATCGGCGGCGTCGAGGTCCGGGTCGGCGCCGGAGGTGCGATCGCCGATGCGTAGCGCATGCCGCGAGGCGCCTTTCGACTCAGCGAGCCCACGCCCGGCCGGTACGACGAACTTGTACCCAACCTGACGCACCGTACCGATCATCGACTCGTACTCGGACCCGAGCTTCGCGCGCAGCCGGCGTACGTGCACGTCGACCGTACGGGTGCCGCCGAAGTAGTCATAGCCCCACACCTCGCGCAGCATCTGGTCGCGGGTGAACACCCGGCCGGGGTGCTGTGCCAGGAACTTGAGCAGCTCGAACTCCTTATATGTGAGGTCGAGCGGCCGGCCCTTGAGGCGCGCGGCGTACGTCTGGAGATCGATGGTCAGTTCGCCGGCGCGGATCGTCGCCGAATCCTCGGACGCCGGGGTGCCGAGCTTGCCGACCGCCAGCCGGAGTCGCGCCTCGATCTCGGCCGGCCCGGCGGTGGCCAGCACGAAGTCGTCGACGCCCCAATCCGCGGCGAGCGCGACCAAGCCGGGTTCGGTGATCACGGCGATCAGCGGGATGCCCGATCCGGTCGCGTGCAACATCCGGCAGGTGGCACGGGCGTCGGCCAGCTCGGTGCGCGCGTCGATCATGATCACGTTCGGTGACGGGCCGGACAACAACGTACGCACGTCACGCGCCGCCGTCCGGACCACGTGGGGGAGCAGGTCGAGCGCGGGCAGCGCGGCCGCGGCGGAGCCGGTCGGCGTCGCCGTCAGCATCAGGATCTCCACGCGCGGCCCTCCCGTCTGCGGTCCGACGTCGGTGGCGGGTGGATCGAACCTCAGCGTAGCCGACCTGCTACGCACCGGGCCGGATCGGCTCACCAGGTGGGCGGTGCGCACGTCGTGACCTGCCCCGCGTCGCGATCTCGGCGCCGGGATGGCACGATCGGTGCGTGTCATGGATGCCGGGCGACGAGCCGCGCCGCGAGGACGTACGCCGCGACGGTGAGCGGCGTGCCGGCTCCATCTTCGACGAGCCGGCCGACGCCGAGTCGACCACCAGCGGCCGTCGCCGCCGAGCCCGCGGCGAGAAGGGCTTTGAGCGCACGCCCGACGCGGACCTGGTCGCCGACCGCGAGGACGTGGTACGTGTGCCGGTGGCGCCGACCCGCCGCCTGGTCAGCCTCGCGATCGCCGGCTTCGCTGGCCTGCTCGGCCTGGCCCTGGTGTTCGGTGGCTACCTGGTCCCCAGGTCCTTCGCACTCGTGGTGTTCGGCGTCCAACTGCTCTACGTGGTGACCTGGACCGTTGCGACCCGGCCGCCCGGTGCGCGAGTTGTCGCCGGGGTCGGCCTGGGCGCGGCCGCGGTCGCCGACATCGCGGTTGCTTTCCCGACTCACGCCACGATCGCACCGCTGGGCTACGTGACCGCGATAGCGTTCGCGGTCGGCATGATCGGTCAGCTTGCGCGGCGCGACGGGCGAAGCAACGTGGCCGAGAGCGTCGGCGCGACGCTGGTCATGGTCGTGGGGGTGGTCGCGTACGCATCCCTGATCACGTTGTCACGTAACCAGCTGGGGCCGGAGTCGATCGCCGCGTGTTTCGTCGGCGCCACCGTTGCGCTGGTGGTCGCGCGCGCGCTCGACGCCGTCTTCCCATTCCCTCGCACGACGCCGCAGGTCGCGCGCGGCACCATTGGGATCATCGTCGGGGCGATGGCGGGCACCGTGGCGTCCGCGTTCGTCGCATCCGCGCTCGTCGGTATGTCTCCGGGCCGTACCGTGTATGCGGGTCTGCTCACCGCGATCGCGGCGGTGCTTGCCGATCTCGGCGTCGGATATGCCGAGGCGAGCCGCGAGATCGACGGCGACGTGGGTCCGCTCTGGCTGGTGCGACACATGCAGGGTCCGCTCGCCGCGTTTGCGTTGGCGGCGCCAGTGGCATATGCGATGAGCGTGATGGTGTTGCTACCCGCACTGAGCTGAGCCGCCGACCGGCGCCGGCCGCGGGCGTCGGCACCGCGGTGGCCGGGATGGAGGTTTTTGCGTGTCGCGTGTGGATCGACCGCGCCGAGGTGGCCGTGGTCTACGGATCACACTGTTCGTGGTCCTCGGGCTACTCGTGGTGCTGGTGGCCGCTGATCGGATCGGACTGCTGATCGCCGAGCACACGGTCGCCGGCCAGGTGCGCACCCACCTGGCGAGCGAGGGCGTGACGTTTGACGGCGACCCGCACGTGACCATCCACGGGTTCCCGTTCCTGACCCAGGTGCTCGCGGGCCATTACGACCGCGTCGACATCTCGATCACCAATCCTTCCACCCTCGGGGTACGCCTGGACTCGCTCACGATCTCGGCCCGCGACGTCAGCGCGCCGACCGGAGCGCTGATCGCCGGCAACGGCCATATCGAGGCCGCCACCGTGGCCGGCACCGGATCCCTCGACTGGACCGCGTTCACACAGCTGGTCGACCTCAGCGGGGTCAAGCAATACGGCATCGACCCGAAGGCCATCCGGATCGGCAGTGCAGACGCCGGACACGTCAGCATTCAGGCGCCGGCCTCGCTCGACGGCCAGACTTTCACGGTCAACGCCACCGGTACGATCTCGGTCAAACAGAACATCTTGCACGTCGGCGTGTCGAACGTCACAGCGAGTGACACCGCGCTGCCGCCCCGGTTCTCACCCACCCTCAACGCCATTGCCAAGCAGTTCACGTTCGACGTACGCATTCCACAGCTGCCGTACCGGCTCTCGCTGGACAGCGTGCGGGCAACCGCGCAAGGCATCGCGATCACCGCGAGCGCGCGCGATATCGTCCTCGGCGGCTGAGTCCTCGGCGGCTCAGACCTCGGCCGGTGGCCGTGGCGGTGTTAGGCTCGTTAGCCGTGAGCCCGCTCGACGCCACCAAGCTGGGCACCGCATCTTGCGGTGTTGATGGTGCGCGAATGTCCGCCGGCCTCGCATCCGCCTGCGCCGACGCACGGTCATCCGCCGGCGCAGCAATGCCGATGCTCACCAAGCGCCGGCCGGTCGACTTCTGCCGCGTCGCGGCGAGCCTCTGTCGCTGCTCATAAACGATCCGGCGGACCCGATCCGACGGACGAGCCGTTAGCGGCTCGGCCATCCTTTCGGGGTTCGGCAATTCGACGCGGCTGGGCCGCTCGGCAGCCAAATGATCCGCATCGGCGATCGCACAAGCTTGTTCCCGCGGCAACGCAGCCGCCATCCACCATGCATTCCGGTTATCCGCCTAGGGCGGCTTGAGGCGCATTCGCAGCCGCCGAATCCACCGCATCGAGAGGCATCATCATGGGTCGCGAATCCGTTTTGGTCTCGGCCGATTGGGCCGAGAAGAACCTGGACACGCCGGGCACCGTCTTCGTCGAGGTCGACGAGGACACGTCCGCCTACGACACCGGGCACATCCCCGGCGCAGTAAAGCTCGACTGGCGCAAGGATCTGCAGGATCAGGTCCGCCGCGATTTTGTCAACCAGCAGCAGTTCGAGGCTCTGCTGTCGGCGCGCGGGATCGCCAACAACGACACCGTCGTGCTCTACGGCGGCAACAACAACTGGTTCGCGGCCTACGCGTACTGGTATTTCAAGCTGTACGGCCACGGCGACGTCAAGCTGATCGATGGCGGTCGCAAGCGCTGGGAGCTTGATGGCCGGCCGTTGACGACCGAGCTGCCCGATCGCGCGCCGACGCAGTATTCGGCGAAGTCACCGGACAACTCGATCCGCGCGTTCCGCGACGAGGTGGTGGCCGCGATCGGCACGAAGAACCTCATCGACGTACGGTCTCCCGACGAGTACGCCGGCCGGCTGCTCGCGCCCGCGCATCTGCCGCAGGAGCAGGCGCAGCGCGCCGGACACGTACCGACTGCGCTCTCCGTACCGTGGAGCAAGGCGGCCAACGAGGACGGCACGTTCAAGTCCGACGAGGAGCTGACCGCGCTCTACCGTGCCGCTGGCCTCGACGCCGGCCGGTCCACGATCGCCTACTGCCGCATCGGTGAGCGTTCGTCGCACACCTGGTTCGTGCTGCACGAGCTGCTCCGTCACTCGGATGTCAAGAACTACGACGGTTCGTGGACCGAATACGGCTCGCTCGTCGGCGTACCGGTGGCAATCGGCGACGAGCCCGGGAGCGCGTCATGACGAGTGCGGTGGACATTGCCGGCTGCGGCGCGCCGGACCAGAGTGACGCGCTGCCGGCCGGCATCGATCTGGCGAAGGAAACGGTCATCGGCGGCACAGTGCGCGCCGACGACGGCCCGGTGGGCGGCGCCTACGTTCGGCTGCTCGACGCCTCCGGCGAGTTCACGGCGGAGGTCGTGACATCGCCGGCCGGTCAGTTCCGGTTCTTCGCGGCGCCGGGCCATTGGACGGTACGAGCGTTGTCGCGCGCCGGCAGCGGCGAGCTCATCGTCGCGGCGGACCGAGGGCTCAACGACGTCACGATTGACGTGGCGGCCGCTTAGGCGCGGCGCATATCGACCGTGGGGCACGGGGCCGGTTGGGCCGCGTGCCCCGCGGTCGTCTCAGGCACGGTGGTTTCATTGGCGGGTGACGCAGGAACCGTCGGCAGCATCGGGCATTGGCGTGCCCGGCGGCCAGGCTCCGGTAGCGCCGGCGGACGGCGGTGCGGCCGACGGCCAGGCGTCCTGGCCGCCATCACATGGCGGACAAGTTCCGGCGCCGCCGCCGGGATACGTCTGGGTCTATCCGATGCCGCCACCGCCACCCGAGCCGCCGCGCCGGGTGCCGCTCTGGCTGAAGATCATGTCGGCGGTGTGGGCGGTGGCGCTTGTCGTTGGCGCCGTCTGGTATTCGCTTCACGGGCGGCCGACGGTGCGGGAGCAGACCACGATCGCGTCCGCGCAGCCGGTGGTGGATCGCGCGATCGTGGACGTGGTCACTGCCGCGGGCAGTGGGCCGCTCGTGGCGATCTCCGGATTCGAGCGGATCGGTTCCTGCCACGTGACACCGATCCGGCCGGGTGCCGAATACCGCCGCGTGGCGGACTTCTACGCGCCGCGCGGCACCGAATCGGCGATCCTCCAGGGGATCGCGTCGCGCCTGCCGCATCGGTACGGCGCCGCTGCCACATCGGGCGGAGCGCGCACCAAGCCGTTGCTCTTCGCGGATGCCGGCGACTATGTCGCGGTTCAGGGCACTGTGCCGGCGCCCGGTGTCGTGGAGGTGGCGGCGCTGACCGGATGCCGGCCGGAGGGCGGCCTCGCCGTGTCGGAGCCGACGCCGCCGACCGGATCGGCAGAGCTGGCCGCGATCGGTCCGGTGCTCGATGCGCTCGGCCGCCCGGCCGTGCGTACCGTGACGGTCGCGTCGTTGCCGTGCCCGTCCGGCGGCTCGCTGCGCAGCGTCGCCGCCATGCTTCCGCCACGCTCCGCGCCGTCGTCGCTTGCCACCGCACTGGCTCCGGTGTCGGCGGCCCCGGCCGTCGCCTCTGCCGGCACGTTCGCGTTCCGCGAGGGCTCGGTCGACGTGGTCGCGCGTACCAACGGCACGACGCATGCGGTGACCGTCATCGGCACTTCGCGCTGCTAGGCGGGCCGCCGAGCGCGCGCGTAGACGACGTTCACCATGACCTCCGTGACGCGATCGGAACGCAGCCGCTCAACCGTGGCCTGGCGTACACGCGCGGCCGCGACCGCATCGAGCTGCCCGACGGTGGCGCGCAAGCCGGTGCCGAGCACGATCTGCCAGAAGTCGGCCGGGTCAGCGAGCGGGTGCGTCCCCGGCTCGGCGGCGACGTTCGGCGTCGGCGCGCCAGCGGCGCAGAACAGCTCGGCCACCGCCTCCGGTTCGGTGACGCGTGTCCACGGCTGGAAGCCGCGGAACAGATCCGGTCGCTCCGCCGCGACGGCATCCCAGAACGCCGACGCGCCAGGCTCGACCCACTGCGGACCCCACACCGTCACGGCGAGCGTGCCGCCGGGACGCACCAGGCGCCACAACTCGGTCAAGGCGGCCACCATGTCAGGCAGGAAGAAGATGCCGAACACGCAGACGACGGCGTGGTACGACTGCGATTGCAGACCGGTGCGCTCCACGTCAAGGACGCGGAACTCCACGTTCGTGAGGTTCTGCGCCACCGCCTTCGCGCGGGCCAGCGCAAGTGCCGGCTCGGCGACGTCAAGACCGAGCACGTGACCGGTCGACCCGACGGCCTGCGCGGCGGGCAGCGCCGACGCACCCGTGCCACAGCATGCGTCGAGCACGGTCTCGCCGGGCCGAGGGTCAAGCAGCGCCACAGTTCGGCGGCCGAATCTGTCCCAGAACGACAGCACCGCATCGTCAAAGTGGTCCGCGGTGGCCGCGTACGTCGCCGCGGTGACCGATTTCAGATCGGCATTGTGGGCGGTCGCTTCGGATGCCATTCGCCCATCATGGGCTCGCCGAGCCATCACGGGTCCGGACTGTCGGAGTCCGTACACAAGTTGGGTCAGTACGCGAGCGGGGTCAGTACGCGAGCCGGGTCAGTACACCAGGGCCTGCGCACCGTCGGCCAGCACCTCCTCGACGAATACCGCGGCGCCGGCGATGCGTACCCCCGGAATCACCGCGTCCGGGGTGATCCCGCGACGCGCGGCGCACTGCGTGCAGAGGGTGACCGTGCCGGCGGCGAGCACGGCGGCAAGCAGACCGTCCAACGGCGCGGCATGCGGCAGTTCGAATTCGGCGGCGCGACCGGGTAGGGCGAACCAGGCCGACTCGCCGGTCAGCCACAGCGACACGCCGGCGCCGGCGGTCACCGCGGTGGCCGCCACGGTGAATGCCTGCGAGCAGCGCTCCGGCGCGTCCGATCCAGCAGTCGCCTTGACGACGAGGCTTCTCATGGGGCCAGTCATGCGTCACAGCCTAGGATTTGCGGTGTGGTCACCGAGATCGGATTCGTGAGCCTGCTGGTCGCCGGATTCGGCGCGCTCGCCGGTGGCCTGATCTACGTCGCGGTTCGAGTCGCGAGGGGGCGTTGGTGACCGACGAATCGATGCAGCCGCCGTGGGTGAACGCGCCGCCGGTCGAGCCGTACCCATATGACGACACCCACGATCTGCGTACCGGGCCGGATCTGCATCCGTCGTTGCTCGGGCTGTTGCCGTTCGTCGGCGTGTGGCGCGGCCGTGGCGTCGGCGGCTATCCGACGATCGAGGACTTCCACTACGCACAGGAGCTACGGATCAGCCACGACGGTCGACCGTTCCTCGCGTACGAGTCGCGCAGCTGGCTCATCGAAGAGGACGGCACGCCGATCCGCCGTTCGCACCGTGAGGTCGGTTGGATCCGACCGGTGATGGACGGCGACCGCGGCACTGACGAGGTCGAGGCGCTGTTCACGATGCCGACCGGGATCATGGAGCTGCACATTGGACGGGTGGACGGCGTCAAGCTGGAGCTGGCGACCGACGCAGTGGTCCGCACGGCCACCGCGAAGAGCGTGACTGCCGGACATCGCCTCTACGGAGTCATCGACGGCGCGCTGCTCTACGCGCAGGAGATGGCGGCGGTCGGCTATCCGTTGACGTCACATCTGAGCGCGCGACTGCCCCGCGTCGCGGGCTGACCACGCTCGCCAAGCCCGACAGGGCTCAAGCCTGCACGGCCCGCTAGGGCCTACGCGCCATAGCCGAGCAGGCTCCGCAGCCGCTCGGTATCCGTCGCGTTGCGCATCTTCACACCGTCGATGGCACGGATCTCCACCACGCCACGCACCGACGATGTGAACCACACGCCGTCCGCGTCCGCCAACGCACCGGGAGTGGTCAGCCGCTCGTCGATGTCGAACCCGACGTCGGTGGCGTGGTCGAACAGCCATCGCGCCGTCGTACCGGCGAGGATTCCGGTCGCTTCGGCGGGCACCGTACAAAGCGTCGAGCCGGTCAGCCAGACGAGCGTCGAGGTCGGCCCCTCCAGCGCGTACCCGTCCGCCGACACCCACAACACGTCGTCCGCGCCCTGCGCCATTGCCCACCGCTGGGACGCCATGTTGACCGCGTACGACACCGTCTTCGCGCCGCCCAGCAGCCAGGGCGCGCGTTGCCGGGCGTCGGCGGCGAAGCCCAGCGACGCGGTCGCGACCGTGATGCCGTTGCGGCGCGAGCCGAGCACCGTCGAAGCGATGGCGGTCACAGTCGCGTAGACAGTCACGTCGCCACCGGTCTCCGGGCCACGCGTACACACCAGGCGCAGCGCGCCCTCGACGGCGGGCGGCCACTCCGCCAGGGCCGTGGTCACGAGATCGGTGAGTGCGTCCGGACTCGGCAACGCCAACTCGAGCCGAGCAGCCGATCGCGACATGCGGTCCAGGTGCTCGCGCAGCATCCAAGGCCGGCCGCCGCGGATGTGTACCGTCTCGAAGATGCCGTCGCCGCGGAGCGCGCCAAGATCGTCGGCGCGAAGGATCGGTTCGGTGGCCGGCACCACACCACGGCCAAGCACCGCGACGATGCGCCCAGGGACGGTCGATTCCGCCGATGACGTCGGTGGGTCGGGTTGGTCGGACACCCGGAGAGCCTAACGCCCGGACGTAGGATCGAGCGGTGCCCGAATCATCCCTGGCCGAGGTGCTGCGCAAGCGTGGCTTGCGGCTGACCGCGCAGCGTCAGCTCGTGCTCGAGGCGGTCTACGGCCTCGGCCACGCCACTCCGGACCAGGTGCACGCGAAGGTTGCCGAGACGGCGGCCGGTGTGAACATCACCACCGTCTATCGCACCCTGGAGCTGCTCGAAGAGCTGGGCCTGGTCACGCACGCCCACCTGTCGCATGGCGCGATGACATACCACCCGGTCATCGGGGAACAACACGTGCACCTGGTCTGTCGTAACTGTCATGCGATCGAAGAGGTACCGGCCACGATGCTGAACGTGCTGGCGGCGAAAATCGAGGAGACGAACGGATTTCTCGTCGACCTCGGCCACGTCGCGCTCTTTGGCCTCTGTACGCAGTGCGGCGGTCAGCAATGAGCGCCGCTGTCCGGGTCGGCGACCTCGATCCGACGTCCCGTGACGCCGAGCTGATCGCGCACTACGGCGACCCGGTCGCCGAGCAGCGCGCGATGGAGCGCGACGCGGCGCTGGTGCACCGCGGCAACCGTGGCGTGATCGCGATCACCGGACCGGAGCGGCTGACGTGGTTGCACAACCTGACCACCCAGCACCTGCTCGCACTCGAGCCGGGGGAGGGCACCGAGCTGCTCGTGTTGTCCCCGCACGGCCATGTCGAGCACGACGCGCTGCTAGTCGACGACGGCTCGACGACCTGGCTGGACGTGGAGCCGGGCACCGCGACCGGCCTCATCGACTTCCTGCTCAAGATGCGATTCCTGACGCGGGCCGATCCCGTCGACGTGACGTCCGACTGGGCCGTGTTGTCCATCGTCGGGCCCGATGCGGGCTCAACACTGGAGCGGCTCGGCGTCGTCGCTCCGGAACTGCCGCGCGTCGAGCCGGTGCCGGCGGCAAAGTTCGCGAGCCGCGACGTCCCCCCGCGACCGACCACCGTCTACGGCACGGTTGCGTTGCCTGGCGGGGGATGGGCTCGTCGACACGCCGACCGCGTCGACCTGCTCGTGCCGCGTGACTCGATCGGCGACGTTACGCAGCAGCTCGGCGTGCCGCTCGCTGGTGTGTGGGCGTTCGACGCACTGCGAGTCGCCGCTCGCCGGCCGCGACTCGGGAGCGAGACGGATCACCGTACGATCCCGGCTGAGATCGACCTGCTGGCTCCGGCCGTACACCTGGATAAGGGGTGTTATCGCGGTCAGGAGACGGTGGCC
>Ga0126377_10003742_pt1 | contig 10873 bp, 7 predicted proteins | sample PanSoiMetPlot_22_FD_92647 | JGI IMG/M metagenome (GOLD analysis project Ga0126377, IMG submission 92647) | Tropical forest soil microbial communities from Panama - MetaG Plot_22 | ecosystem: Environmental > Terrestrial > Soil > Tropical forest > Bulk soil | place: Panama | collected 2016-02-17
AAGATCGCGCTGCCGACGCGCACATGGGTGGCGCCGAATCGAATCGCGCTCTCGAAGTCGGCGCTCATGCCCATGGACAGAAGCTTGAGGCCGTTGCGTGCCGCGATCTTGGCGGTGAGTGCGAAATGCGGCGCCGGCGGCTCGTCGAGCGGCGGGATGCACATCAGGCCCGCGATCGCCAGTCCATAGGTATCGCGGCACTCGCGCAGGAAGCCGTCGGCCGCGTCGGGCAGGATGCCGGCCTTCTGCGGCTCGGCGCCGGTGTTGATCTCGGCGAACAGGAGCGGCGCGCGGCCCTGGCGGGCGATCTCCTTGGCGAGCGCCGCGCACAGACTCGGCCGGTCGACCGAATGGATGGCGTCGAACAGCGCCACGGCCTCCTTGGCCTTGTTGGATTGCAGCGGCCCGATCAGATGCAGCGCGATGTCGGGATGGCGCGCCTTGAGGTCCGGCCATTTGGCCTTCGCTTCCTGCACACGGTTCTCGCCGAACACCCGCTGGCCCGCCGCGATCACGGGCGCGATCGCGTCGGGCCCGAACGTCTTCGACACCGCGACCAGCGCGACGGCAGCCGGGTCGCGTGCGGCCTCGGCGCAAGCCTGCGCGATCCTGCGCCGGACCTCGCCGAGGGCGGACGAGCGCCCGGATGGTGAATCGTTCATTGCCGGCCTCGCAGACTCTCTTTCATGACTTTCGATACGATTCCAATCTTAAGCTTTCTGGCAAGCCGATCTTCACCGCCGCATCGCTACAGCACGTTCCGTCCTTACAGAATCGGAACGTGCTCTAGATTCGTTGTTTGGCGCATATTCTCATCGGCGACGCGGCGTCCACTTCGCCCGAATATGCGCTGGATCACGGAAGGGTGGGATGCGCATGCCGAGCGACGATACCCCCGACACCGACCGACGCAAGCGCCGAACTCCGCGAATGAGCATCCGCGGCCGCGTGATGCTGCTGGCGCTGCTCGCCGTGGTGCCGCTCACCCTCGACCGCGTGCGCCTGCTCGAAGCGAGCCGCAGCGAGCGCATCGAGCTTGCGGCCGGCGAGGCGCAGGATCTCGCCAAGCGCGGCGCCATCGCGCAGGTCGAGATGATCAACTCGACGCGCGCCGTGCTCGAGGTGGTGGCGCGCGCCTATATTACGCTCGCGCGCAACGGCCAGGACTGCACCACGTTTCTCGCCGGGTTCGCGATCGACGTGCCGTGGATCCGCGCCCTGTCGGTGGTCGGGGCGGACGATCGCATCGTCTGCTCGACCCGCCACACCGCGGTCGGCCTCGACGTTTCTGATCGTCCCTTCATCCTGGACGCGCGGCGCAGCTGGGGCTTCGTCCTGAGCGATTCCTTGACCGAGCGCACCACCGGCGAGCCAGGCGTCATCGCCGCCTATCCGACGCTGGGCAAGGACGAGAACGTCGACGCCATCATCCTCGCGCCCGTCGACCTGCAGTGGGTCGGACGGCTCGCCAAGCTGATCGAGGCCCGCGCGGGCGCGAGCGCCTATCTGCTCGACCGCCACGGGACCGTGCTGGCGGAACTTCCCCGCGGTACCGAGCGCGGCAAGAACCACGCCGACCATCCGCTGGTGCGGGAGGCATTCGCACGCTCCGACGGTACCATCACGGCGGCCGGCTTCGACGGCGTGCGTCGCATCTTCGCGGTCATGCCGCTCGCCGGCACCGACGCGCGCCTGCTGGTCGGGCTCGACGAGGCCGAGCTGCTGCGCCGCATCGACCGCGAGATCGGCATCGCTTATCTCCAGCTCGCGCTGTTCGGCGCGCTCACGCTGCTGGCGGCGTGGTTCGGCGGCGAGCAGCTCATCGTCGAGCCGATCCGCGCACTCGCACGCACCGCCGGCCGCATCGGCCGTGGCGACCTCGAGGCGCGGCCGCATCACAAGAATCTCGCGCCCGAATTCGCGCCGCTGGCGGCCGCGCTCACCGACATGGCGATCAAGCTCGGCGAGCGTGACCGCGAATTGCGTTCGGCCAACCGGCACCTGGAAGCGCTCGCCTCGATCGACAGTCTCTCGGGCCTCGCCAACCGGCGCAGCTTCGACGCGCGGCTCGACGCCGAATGGCATCGTGCCGCCTGTCTCAGGCGGCCGATCGCGTTGATGATGATCGACGTCGATCACTTCAAGCTCTACAACGACAACCACGGGCACCTCGAGGGCGACCGCTGCCTGCGCCGGATCGGCGAGGCGCTGTCGGCGGGTGCGCGCGCGGCAACCGCCCACGGGGGCGATTTCGCGGCGCGTTACGGCGGCGAGGAGTTCGTGCTGCTGCTGCCCGACACCGACCTCGCGGCCGCACGGGAGATCGCCGAGCGGCTGCGCGGCGCGGTGGCGACGCTCGCGATCGGCCACCAGTCGGCGCCATGCGGCCATGTCACGGTCAGCATCGGCGTCGCGAGCGTGACGCCGGCCGGCAATGCCGGTCCGCTGATGCTGATCGAAGCCGCCGACAGCGGCCTCTATGCGGCCAAGCGCAAAGGTCGCAACATGGTGTGGGCCGACGCGCGCGAGATGACGCCGGCGGCCTGAGCCGGAACTCGCCTCGACCCGCCCAACCCGTTGACCCGCTGCCGGCTTTCGTGGCCTAGTCGCGCCCTTGCGCATGCCCCGGCCGTGGGCGCCCCTCGCCGAAATGGGCATGCGCGATAAACTCACCTGGGCACGAGCGCTCAAGCGCCGGATTGCGACCGATTCAATGACCGCCGAACGCTACAACACGCGCGATTCCGAGGCGCGCTGGCAGAAGTTCTGGGACGAGCGCGAGATCTTCGCGACCCGCAACGACGACCCGCGGCCCAAATACTACGTGCTGGAGATGTTCCCCTACCCGTCCGGGCGCATCCACATGGGGCACGTGCGCAACTACACGATGGGTGACGTGGTGGCACGCTACAAGCGCGCCCGGGGCTTCAACGTCCTGCATCCGATGGGATGGGACGCGTTCGGCATGCCGGCCGAGAACGCCGCGATGGAGCGCAAGGTGCATCCGCGCGCCTGGACCTACCAGAACATCGAGGCGATGAAGCAGCAGCTCAAGTCGATGGGCCTCTCGCTCGACTGGACACGCGAGGTCGCGACCTGCGATCCCGGCTACTACAAGCACCAGCAGCGCATGTTCCTCGACTTCCTCAAGGCCGGCCTGGTCGAGCGCAAGCAGTCCAAGGTGAACTGGGACCCGGTCGACCAGACCGTGCTCGCGAACGAGCAGGTCATCGACGGCCGCGGCTGGCGCTCGGGCGCCATCGTGGAGCAGCGCGAGCTCACCCAGTGGTTCTTCAAGATCACGGCGTTCTCGGACGAACTCTTGTCCGCGCTCGACACGCTCGAGCGCTGGCCCGAGAAGGTCCGGCTGATGCAGAAGAACTGGATCGGCCGTTCCGAGGGCCTGCTGGTCCGCTTCGCGCTCGATCCGAAGACCACGCCGGGCGGCGAGGATGAGCTCGAGATCTATACGACCCGGCCCGACACCCTGTTCGGCGCCAAGTTCATGGCGCTGTCGCCCGATCATCCGCTCGCCGCGGCGGCGGCCGCGAAGAATCCTGCGCTCGCCGCCTTCATCGCCGAATGCAAGCGCACCGGCACCGCGCAGGAACTGATCGACAAGGCCGAGAAGCTCGGCTTCGACACCGGCATCAAGGCGATCCACCCGTTCGACCCGAACTGGAAGCTGCCGGTCTATGTCGCAAACTTCATCCTGATGGAGTACGGCACCGGCGCGATCTTCGGCTGCCCGGCGCACGACCAGCGCGATCTCGACTTCGTCAACAAATACGGTCTCGGCAACACGCCGGTCGTGTGCCCGCCCGATGTCGACCCGAAAACCTTCATCATCACCGACACCGCCTATGACGGCGACGGGCGGATGATCAATTCGCGCTTCCTCGACGGCATGACGATCGCGCAGGCGAAGGAGGACGTCGCGCGCCGGCTCGAGTCACAAGACCGCGGCAATCGCCCGGTCGGCCAGCGCCAGGTGAACTACCGCCTGCGCGACTGGGGCATCTCGCGCCAACGCTACTGGGGCTGCCCGATCCCGATCATCCACTGCGCCAAGTGCGGCGTCGTGCCGGTGCCGATCGAGGACCTCCCGGTGCGGCTGCCCGACGACGTGACGTTCGACAAGCCCGGCAATCCGCTCGACCGCCATCCGACCTGGAAGCACGTGGCCTGCCCGCAATGCGGCGGAAATGCAACGCGCGAAACCGACACGATGGACACCTTCGTCGATTCGTCCTGGTACTTCGCGCGCTTCACCGATCCGTGGAGGACCGACGCACCGACCGACCGTGCGATGGTCGACGCCTGGCTGCCGGTCGACCAGTACATCGGCGGCATCGAGCACGCGATCCTGCATTTGCTCTACAGCCGGTTCTTCACGCGCGCGATGAAAGTCACCGGCCACGCCGGCATCGACGAGCCGTTCGGCGGCCTGTTCACCCAGGGCATGGTGGTGCACGAGACCTACCGCAAGGCGGACGGCTCCTGGGCGGAGCCGGCCGAGGTCAGGATCGAGGGCAGCGAGGACGACCGCCGTGCGGTGCTTGCCGCGACCGGCGAGCCGGTCGAGATCGGCCCGATCGAGAAGATGTCGAAGTCGAAGCGCAACACGGTCGACCCCGACGACATCATCGCGACCTACGGCGCCGACACGGCGCGCTGGTTCATGCTGTCCGATTCGCCGCCCGAGCGCGACGTCAACTGGACCGAGAAGGGCGTGCAGGGCGCGTGGCGTTTCACCCAGCGCCTGTGGCGGATCGTCGGCGAGGCGGCCGAGATCACGACGCCGGTCGGGCGCCCGGCCGAATTTGGGCCGCCAGCGCTCGCGCTCCGCAAGGCTGCGCACGGCGCGCTCGCCAAGGTCTCCGACGCGATCGAAAAACTGCACTTCAACGTCGGCGTTGCGCACATCTACGAATTTGCCGCGACGCTGCAGAGCGCACTCGCGGATGCGAGCGCGCGAACGCGCAACGGCGGCCCCGCAGCCGACAGCGCACCCGATCTGGCACCCGATGTCGCCTGGGCCGCACGCGAGGCAGCCGACATCCTGGTGCAGCTCTTCCACCCGATGATGCCGCACCTGGCCGAGGAAAGCTGGGCGGTGCTGGGACACCGGACCCCGATCGCATCGGCGCCCTGGCCTGCAGTCGAGGCGGCGTTGCTGGTCGAGGACAGCGTCACCTTACCGGTGCAGGTCAACGGCAAGAAGCGGGCGGAAGTGACGGTTGCGCGCGACGCCTCGAACGGCGATATTGAGGCCGCGGTCCTGGGGCAGGAGGCCGTGAAGAGGGCGCTGGACGGGAAAAAGCCCAAAAAGGTCATCATTGTCCCGCACAGAATCGTGAATGTGGTGGTGTGAGATGCGCGGGGGGATCATGGGGGTCTTCGGAGTACGCCGCCTTGCCCGGCTTGCCGCGCCGTTCGCGGCGTCCGCGCTGTTGGCGGGCTGCTTCCAGCCGCTCTATGGCGAGCACACGATCGGGAACGCCCCGAACATTCGGGCGGCGATGAGCTCCGTCGACATCTCCCAGATTCCGGCACCCAACGGCACGCCCGAATCCCGCATTGCGGTCGATGTCCGTAATTCGCTGATGTTCGGACTGAGCGGCGGCACCAATCCTCCGGCCCCGGCCTATCGCCTCAACATCCGACTGACCTCGACGCGTCTCTCGGTCATCGTCGACATCAACAGCGCGCGGCCCGACCTCGAGAATTTCGGCATCAACGCGACCTACAATCTGGTCGACGTCAAGACCGGAAAGGTCGTGGTCAACGACGTGACCTTCGCGCGCGTCTCGTACGACATTCCGGGCCAGGAGCAGCGCTTCGCGCGCGCGCGCGGCCTGCGTGACGCCGAGAACCGCGCCGGACAGCTCATCGCCGAGTCGATCAAGAACCGGCTGGCATCCTATTTCGTCGCCGGGACGTAGACCCCACATTTGTGCAGCCGTGTAGCCCGCATGAAGCCAAGCGGAATGCGGGGTGACAGACGTGCCGGCTCACGTTCGAACTCGCCCCGGATTTCGCTGCGCGCCATCCGGGCTGCGAAAATCCGGATCGTCGGCACATGGTGGCCCTCAAGAGCAGCGAAATCGACGGCTTCATCGCACGGCCGAATCCCAGGCGCCCGATCGTGCTGGTGTTCGGTCCGGATGCCGGCCTTGTGCGCGAGCGCGTCGATGCGCTGATCAAGGCCGCCGTCGATGACCCGACCGACCCGTTTGCGCTGGCGCGACTCGACGGCGATGCGCTCGCCGACGAGCCGACCCGCCTGGTCGAGGAGGCGCACACGGTTCCGCTGTTCGGCGGACGCCGCGCCGTCTGGGTGAAGGCGAGCGGACGAAATTTCACGCAAGCCGTCGAGACGCTGCTGGCGGCGCCGCCGGCGGCCGACTGCCGGATCGTCATCGAGGCCGGCGATCTCAAGCGCAACGCGCCGCTGCGCAGCATGTGCGAAAAGTCGGCGGTGGCAACCGCCCTGCCCTGCTATGCCGACGGCGAGCGCGAGCTTGCCCGCTTGATCGACGAGGAGATGCGCGCCGCGAACCTGACGATCGCCGCCGATGCCCGCGTTCTGCTCACGTCTCTGATCGGCGGCGACCGGCGCGCCTCACGCAATGAAATTCGCAAGCTTGCGCTCTATGCCGCCGGCAAGGACGCCGTCGACATCGACGACGTGCTCGCGGTCGTCGCCGACGCCTCCTCGCTCGCCCTCGATGGCGCGGTCGACGCCGCCTTCGCGGGCCGTCCGGGCGACGTCGAGATCCAGCTCGCCAAGGCGCGCGCCGCCGGCACCTATCCGGGCGTGATCGTCGGCGCGGCCCTGCGCCAGGTCGCGCAGCTCCATCGTGCGCGGCTTGCGGTCGAGGACGGCGCCGGCATCGGCGAGGCGGTCTCGTCCGCAATGCCGGGGCTGCATTTCCGCCGCAAGCCGCAGATCGAGGCGGCGGTCTCGGCGTGGACCGCGGCGCGGCTGGAAAGGATCATGGCGCAGTTCGCCGAAGCCTCGCTCGAGGCGCGGCGCCGACCGGCTCTCGCCGAGGCGATTGCGCAGCGGGCGCTGATGGCGGCGGCCGTGATGGCGCGGCAGAAGCGGTAGCGTTCATACACCCGCGGACGTCGTCATTGCGAGGAGCGCGAAAGCGCGACGAAGCAATCCCGCCGCTCGTTCCGTGGCAGAGATTGCTTCGCTTCCGTCTACGCGCTCACGCGCTTCGACGGACTCAAACCCGTCCGAAGCTTGCGAAGCAAGCGAAGGCGGGTCGCTCGCAATGACGCGTGAGCTTCTATCCCCGCTCGAGCCGACGGATCACCTCGTCGAGCTGGTCGAGCCCGCGATATTTGATCAGGACGACGCCGCGTTCGCCGCGATGCTCGATCGTCACCGTCAGGCCGAGCGCATCCGACAGGCGTTTCTCGGCTGCCAGCGTATCGACGTCCTTGTGCGCGCGCTTGTGCGGCTTCTTCTTGGCCTTGCCGGCCACTTGCGCATGCTGCTGGGCGATCGACTCGGCGTCGCGCACGTTGAGACCGCGCTCGACGATCTCGCGCGCGACCCGCTCCGGGTCCGAAACGCCGATCAGCGCGCGCGCATGGCCCGCCGTGAGCTTGCCGGCGTTGATGTAGGCCTTCACGGCATCCGGGAGCTTCTGCAGGCGCAGCGTATTCGCCACATGGCTGCGGCTCTTGCCGACGGTCTTGGCGATCTCGTCCTGGCTGTAGTTGTACTGATCGGCGAGCGCCTGATAACCCATCGCCTCCTCGAGCGGATTGAGGTCGGTGCGCTGGACGTTCTCGATGATCGCAAGCTCGAGCGCCTCGGCGTCGGTCGCCTCGTGCACGAAGATCGGCACCTCATGCAGGCCGGCGCGCTGCGCGGCACGCCAGCGCCGCTCGCCCGCGATGATCTCGTACGCATCGGTCGCGCCACGCACGGTGCGCACCACGATCGGCTGGATGATGCCGCGCTCGCGAATCGAGTTGGCGAGCTCTGCGAGCTCGGTATCGGAAAAAATCCGGCGCGGATTGTTCGGATTGGGCTTAAGGAATGCGATCGGCACCCGCCGCTGGTTGCGGCCTCGGTCTTGTACCGGCTCGGCGGCCGCAGCGTTGCCGACATCGCCGATCAGCGCCGCGAGGCCGCGGCCGAGCCGCGATCGGTGACCCTCTTCCGCCATTGCCATCTCTCCCGCACCTCGCTTCGCTCTTCTGCTCTGCCTCTCCCGGCCTCACGGTGAGGCGCGCCGCGAGGCACGTCCCGAACCATGGGGGCCGCTCATCCTTCCGCCTTCGCCCTGCGGGCTGCGGCGGACGAGTCGAGACGCCCGCCGAAGCCTTGGCGAAGGCGAGCTCCTCGGGACGAGGCGGATCGATTCACCGGCGCGAGCGCAACCCGCTCAGCTCGCGCGCAGCTCCTTGAACTCTTTCTCGCGCTGGATGATCTCGGTCGCGAGCCGCAGGTAGGCTTCGCTGCCGACGCATTTGAGATCGTAGACCAGCACCGGCTTGCCGTAGGACGGCGCCTCGGAAATCCGCACGTTGCGCGGAATGATCGTCTCGTAGACCTTCGGGCCCATGAACTCGCGCACGTCGGCGACGACCTGGCCCGACAGGTTGTTGCGGGCATCGAACATGGTGAGCACGATGCCGTGGATCGTGAGGTCGGGATTGAGGTTCTGCCTGACCTGCTCGACCGTCTTGAGGAGCTGCGAGAGTCCTTCGAGCGCGAAGAACTCGCATTGCAGCGGCACCAGGATCGCGTTGGCGGCCGCCATCGCGTTGATGGTGAGCAGGTTGAGCGACGGCGGGCAGTCGATCAGCACATAGCCGTAGGCACCCGGGCCCAACACGGGGTCGTCGATCTGTTGAAGCGCGGTGCGCAGCCGGTAGGCGCGGTCGCGCGCCGAGCCGACCTCGAGCTCGAAGCCCGACAGGTCCATGGTCGATGGCGCGATGTGAAGATGCGGGACCGCGGTCGCGAGGACCGAGTCGCGCAGCGACCTTGCCCCGGTGATCACGTCGTACGTCGACACCTCCCGGGTCTTGTGGTCGATGCCGAGGCCCGTCGAGGCGTTGCCCTGCGGATCGAGATCGATGATCAGCACGCGCTCGCCGATGGCCGCAAGCGCGGTGCCGAGATTGATCGCCGTCGTGGTCTTGCCGACGCCGCCCTTCTGATTCGCGATCGCCAGCACCCGCGCGGGGGGCGCAGGCGGCCGTGGTTCGGCCGGAAACTGCAGAATCTCACCCAGATCCATGTCGTCCGTCATGGCTTGTATCCATTGGGGCCGCCGCGGCCCCGGCTCATTGTCCCCTGGTGCGGCGAGCAAGCTCGTGCACCACCATGATTCGGCCTGCCAGATTTGTCCGACTATTCACCAATTTATGGTTAACTCTCCAATATTTGGTGGCCTCGGACAATTCGGCCTCTACATCTTGGCCCTTTGGCAGCAGGCATTTTATACCAATTTTCATGAACGGCATCACGTATCCAAGCAAAGTTTTCAACGGTGCGAGTGCCCGGGCGGTGATGACGTCAACATCGGGGACAGCGTCCGGCGCCAGGTCCTCGATGCGCAGGTGATGAACGCGCGCGGGCAGCGCCAGTTCGCTGGCGACGTCACGCAGGAAGGCGGCCTTCTTGGCGGTGCTCTCGACCAGATGCACCATCCCACCCTCCCGATCCGCAAGCGCGCAGGCGAGCACGAGCCCGGGAAATCCACCGCCCGATCCGAGGTCGAGCCACACGCGTGCAGCGGGCGCGAGATCGAGGAGCTGGAGCGAATCGGCGATGTGGCGCGTCCACAGCTCGGGCACGGTCGAGGGGCCGACCAGGTTGGTGTGACGTTGCGTTTCGAGGAAGCGCACGACGAAGCGATCGAGCCGGTCCAGTGTTTCACGTGAAACAGGCGTCAGCGCGAGCGCGCGCGTGCGATCGTCTGCGAGGTCCGTTGCGGAATGCGGAGCGGAGATTAGCGACCGGGCCATCGCGCGAGTCGTGATCGTCGCGCCGTCAGGTGCGCGCGTCTTTGCGCGGGGCGCCGCGCCGGACGCCGCGCCGGACATGCGCGGCGAGCAGCGTGAGCGCCGCCGGCGTGACGCCATCGAGGCGGCCGGCCTGGCCGACCGTGCGCGGCCGCGCCGCCGTGAATTTCTGCTTCATCTCGTTCGAGAGCCCGGAGATCTGTGCGAAGTCGAGATCATCGGGAAGCAACAGACTCTCGTCGCGCCGATAGGCCGCCACGTCCGCTGCCTGGCGATCGAGATAAACCGCGTACTTGGCATCGATCTCGAGCTGCGCCGCCACCGCCGGCGACAGGGCGCCGAACTCCGGCCAGATGCGCGCGATGTCGGCGAGGCCGAGGTTCGGATAGGCCAGAAGATCGAATGCCGTGCGCCGCTGGCCGTCGCGATTGAGCGCGAGCCCATGGCGCGCCGCTTCCGTCGGCGTCAGCGACACTGCGCGCGCGCGGGTGCGCGCGGCATCGATCACCGCCATCTTGTTGCGATGCCGGTGCGTGCGCTCCGGCCCGACGCATCCGATCGCGATGCCGCGCTCGGTCAGCCGCTGGTCGGCGTTGTCGGCGCGCAGGGTGAGGCGATATTCGGCACGCGAGGTGAACATGCGATAGGGCTCGGTCACTCCGCGGCTGGTGAGGTCGTCGATCATGACGCCGAGATAGCCCTGCGAGCGGTCGAACACGATGTCGGTCCCCTCGCCCGCCCGCGCCGCCGCGTTGAGGCCCGCCACCAGTCCCTGGGCAGCCGCTTCCTCGTAGCCGGTGGTCCCATTGATCTGGCCGGCGAGAAAGAGACCGCGCAGGCGCTTCGCCTCCAAGGTCGGCCTGAGCTCGCGCGG
>Ga0126377_10003743_pt1 | contig 10872 bp, 14 predicted proteins | sample PanSoiMetPlot_22_FD_92647 | JGI IMG/M metagenome (GOLD analysis project Ga0126377, IMG submission 92647) | Tropical forest soil microbial communities from Panama - MetaG Plot_22 | ecosystem: Environmental > Terrestrial > Soil > Tropical forest > Bulk soil | place: Panama | collected 2016-02-17
GGCCTTCAGGACAGCATGCCCCGGGCCGCCCTGCTGTCGATCCACGCGCGCGTCGCAGGATCCGAGCCGGCCACGTGGGAGGACCCCTCGCTCGTGCAGCTGTGGGGGCCGCGGTTCAGCGTGTTCGTCGTCGCCGAACGCGACATCGCGCCGTTCTCGCTCGGGACGCTGTCCGACGACCCCGGGGCCCGGCGTCGGGCTGAGGAGGTCGCCGCCCGGCTCCACGCGTTCCTCGCGGGCCGGCGGATGACCTACGGCGAGGTCGGGCGCGCGCTCGGCATCAACCCCAACAGCCTCCGGTACGCCGCCCCAACCGGCACGGTCCTCATCCGGTGGGCGGGCGCCCGCTCGTCTCTCGTGTGGACCATGCCGGCCCCCGAGGTCGACCCCCGGGACGCTCGTCTCGAGCTCGCGCGCCGATACGTGCGCGTCTACGGCCCCAGCACCCCAACCGCCTTCGCGCGGTGGGCCGGGATCGGGCCGAGGTACGGAGAGGCCGCGTTCGAGGCGCTCGGCGGGTCGCTCACCCCGGTCCGCACGCCGATCGGTGACGCGTGGATCCTGACGAAGGACGAGCCGACGATGCGCGCACAGCGGGGGCCGTCGGCGCCCGCGCGGCTGCTACCCAGTGGCGACGCCTATTTCCTCTTGCAGGGAGTCGATCGCGAACTCTTGGTGCCGGACGCGAAGCGGCGGGGTGCCCTCTGGACCCCACGCGTGTGGCCCGGGGCCGTCCTCGTGGGCGGCGAGGTCGTCGGCACGTGGCGCCGCGCCGGCGCCGTCCTGAACGTCGAGCCGTGGCGCCGGCTGTCGGAGGCGGCCCGAGACGCGATCGTGGCGGAGGCGGAGTCGATGCCGCTCCCCGACATCGCGGGGCGCATCGTCGTCCACTGGGAGTGACCCACAGGCCGGCCCCGTGGATCCGCGCGAACGTGGATCCGGGCCGGATCGCCGATCCCGCCGGCGTGGGCGGGTCCGCCCTCAGACCATCGTCTCCCAAAGCCCGACGACGTTGCCCTCGCTGTCCCTGAAGTAGGCGTAGGCGCCCATGTTCGGGATCTCGGTTCTGGGCTGCACGACGCTGCCTCCACCGGCCTCGATCTTCTTGACCGTGTCGTCGATGGCGTCCACGCCGATCGTGATCACGGGGGCCGGGGTGTCCTTCGAGCGCTGCATCAGCCCGCCGTTGATGGCGCCGGGCTCCGTCGGGATCCGGGTCTTCTCGTCGACGGGCACCGTCATGAGCGTCGTGTAGATGGTGCCGCCGCCCATGTCCGCGTCCACCAGCTGCCAGTCGAAGATCGAGGCGTAGAACTCCTTGGCCCGCCCCGTATCGTCGACCGGGATCTCGAAATGCACGACCTTGTCCATCGTCGGCCTCCTTCCGGCCATCGACCGAACCCTCCGCCCCACCCTACTCCCGCATCTGCGAAGCGGGCTTTGCCGGATGCTGACCGCCGGCTCCTAGGATGAGATGTGGGCTCCGGTCACACTTCGCGGCCGGCCTCCGTCAGTGGTGTGACGGTGTCAGCCATCGGAGAAAGGAGCGCACGATGCCCGTGCAGGTGACCGCGATCATGCTGGGGGTCGAGGACCTCGACCGATCCAAGACGTTCTACGCCTCGGTCGGCGCCACGATCGAGCAGGACTACCCCGGCTTCGTCCGACTGAATCTGGGCGAGGGTTCCTCGTCGCTCGCGTTGTACCCGCGTGAGGCCGCGGCGGCCGACGCGGGTGTTTCGCCCGAGGGCTCGGGCTTTCGGGGCGTCTCGTTCCACCACATCGTGCCGACCGCCGAGGCCGTGGAGCGGACCATGAAGGAAGCCGTGGCCGCGGGCGCAACGATCGTGAAGGAGGTCGGGGACGCGGGCTGGGGCACGTTCGGGTACTTCAGCGACCCCGACGGCTACCTGTGGAAGGTCGCATCCTCGGGCCAGTAGCCTCGATGCGCGTCGAGACCTGACCCCTCAGCCTCGCGGCACCCAGGGTCCGACGCCGCCGATGCGTTCGGGCGTGATCCGGGTGATGAATCCGGGCGGCGGGTCGGGAACGTTCGGGAACACCACGTCCGCCCCGAGATAGGTGTGCGCGAGGTCCTGCAGCATCTCGGCTGCGCCACCCTCGGTGACCCGGGCGGTCCCGTAGACCACCAGGTATTCGCGCAGGCCCCAGGCGTTCACGTTCGATGACTCGACCGAGAGCGCGACGCGTGGGTCACGCCGGAGGTTCCGCAGCTTGCGCTGGTCGGGCAGGGTCGCGAGCACGATCTCGTCGTCGTCCAGCCCGACCCACGCCGCGGTCACCTGTGGCGAGCCGTCCTGGTTCAGCGTCACTACGTGGGCGACGGCCGCGGTCTCGAGAAGCGTGCGGGCGGCGGCCGGGAGCGCGATCCCCGTCATGCCGGCATCGTAACGAGCGCGCGGATCAGGTCTCCCGCCGCGCCCACGTGCGCACGTCCTCGACCGGGCGGTAATTCAGGATCTGTTCGCGTTCGATGCCGGCCCGCGCCGCGATCGCCATCCCGAACGGCAGCATCTCGAGCTCCTCGGCACGGTGCGCGTCGCTGCCGATCGAGAACCACCGGACGCCCTCCTCGCGGGCGATCGTCGCGAGCTCGACATTCAGGTCCTGGCGCCACACGGTCGCGTCGAGCTCGACCGCCTTCCCCCGGGCCGCCGCCTCGGCGAACACGCGGCGCCAGTCGGCGCTCAGCCCCGGCCGCCGCCCGTACATGCGGGCTTTCGGGTGCGCGAGGACGTGCAGCCGAGGCTGGCGGAGCGCCGCGACGTAGCGCTCGGTCTGATCCTCCTTGACCCGCAACGCGGAATGGAACGCGCCGAGCACCAGGTCGAGGCTCGCCAACGACGCGTCGTCCATGTCGATCGAGCCGTCGGCGAACAGATCGACCTCCTGCGAACGCAGGACGCGGAACGGATCGCCGACGGCCTCGAACATCGCGTTGATCGCGTCGATCGTGCGGCCCTGCTCCGCGAGCTTGTCCGCGGACATGCCGTGCGCGATCTGCAGCGCCTGCGAGTGGTCGGTGATCGCGACGAATGGCCGGCCGAGCGCGCGCGCCGCCTCGACCATGTCCTCGAGCGGCAGCGTCCCGTCGCTCCACGTCGTGTGCATCTGAAGGTCGGCGCACGGGGTCGACTCCCACGTGGGGTCGGCGTCCAGGGTTCGCCGCACCTCGGCATAGGTCAGGAAGCCACGGCGCGCCTCCTCGGGTTCGGGGACGGCGGGTGGGTCGTCGAGCCAGGCCTGGATCTGTTCGGCGACCCAGGGGCCGACCGCATTCAGCTCGGTGAGCGAGCCGTCCCGATCGGCCAGCTCGGACGCCTCCACCGGCCAGAACCGCGCGGCCCGCGAGGCCCGCTCGAGCGCCCGCCGGCGGTGGTCTTTCTCCTCGCGGCCGGCGCTCCACAGCAGCTCGCCCAGGTCGCCGTTGGTCAGCATGGGTTCAGCATCGTGTGTCGAACGGCCGGCCGGCGACCTACGGGGCGACCGGCGCCTCGGCCTCCGAGGCCGGCGCGGGGAAGGTCCGCTTGAACGTGAATGCATCGGACGTCGGCCCGTGCTCGATCAGCAGGTCGAGCCGGCGCTTGCCCTCCTCGACGGTCGGGATCGTGCCGGCGTGGATCCACCACAGGGCGAGGTAGGCCCGGTCCATGTGCTCGGTCCACTCGCGGCGTCGTCGGAACACCTCGAAGTGCGGCGAGCGGTACACGAACGCGTTCAGGTCCTCGACGGACTCCCACACCGACATGTTGACGAGGATCAGGTCGTCCTCGAACGCGTGGATCGACGTCGCGTTGCCCTCTTCGGTCTGCAGCCGCCAGACGAAGCCGGGGGCGTCATCGGCGAGCGCGTTGATCGGATCGAGCCTCTCGACGAAGCCGGCGATCAGCGGCGAGTCGATCGGCGCCTTGAACCGGGCGATGTTGACCTGGGCGACCTGCCACCCGGGCGCGCGATCCATCGGGTGAGTCTAGCCCGCGGCCGAGGCGCTCAGATCGGCACGTGAGTCGCGCCGACGCGAGCCCGCCGCCGAGAGCCACCACGCGGCAGCAGCGACGATGAACAGCTCGAGCCCGGTCGCGACGAGGTCGAGGACGCCGACGACCTCCGGCGTCCAGGGCTCGGGCCCGACGGGAAGGCCGATCGTCCTCGAAGCGGTCCAGATCGCAACCATCGCCCCGTTCCCCAGCATCCCCGCCCAGCTCAGGACCGGCGACGAGGAGAGCGAGATCGCCCCCGCCCAAGCGAACTGGAATAGCGCGCTGGCGACGAAGGCCCCGAAGAGCCACGCCTCCTCCAGATGCTCGGGCACGACGGCCGCGTTGATCGCGCCGGCTCCAACCGATGCTGCGCCCGCCGACACGACGAGGGATCGACGCTCGCGCCCGGGGCGTGGGCTCATGCGGACCTCCTTGACGTGGGGCCGGCCCGGCGGCCCCTTGTGGCCGCCGGGCCGATCCGGTCGGTGATCACCGGAACATCGAGGGGAACTGCGCCACGATCCCGGCCGAGAGCATGTTCGCCATGTGCAGGATCTCGGTCTCGACCTTGTCGTATGTGGCGACGCTGGCGGCGAAGTCACCACCCAGCTGCTGCGCGGCCTCCTGAAGCGTCAGGTCCAGGTGCGTCTTCATCATCGAGCGCATGTCCTTGAGCGACCAATGGCTCGGGTTCGCCTGGTGCAGGAAGGTTGCGATGTCGCGTGCGTTCGCATACCAGTCCGCCTTGGCCGAATCGAGCGCCGCCGTGTCGCCGGCCTTGGCGGCCTGGAGCAGCTTGGCGGCCGTCAGGATGTGATCGGTGAGCAGGTTCGTGAGCTGATCGCCCGCCTGCTTGCCGTAGAACGGCTTGATCGCGTTGCCGATGTCCACCTGGTTCTGGAGCAACCGATCCGTCGTCGGCTGGAGGTCGGGCAGGGCGCCGGCGAAGCTGACGATGAACAGGCGCGTCCAGGTCACGTGGTCGACCCACAAACGCAGCATGCCGTCGTGCAAGGCTCGCTTGCTCACCCTGGGCGCGTCGTGGGTGACGGCCGCGCGCGGCGAGGCCGTGGCGAGCGACGACGTGCCGAGGCCGAGCAGGCCCACGGTCGCGATCGACAGCGCGGCGGCGAGCACCCGCCGGCCGGTTCTCCTCTTGGGACCCATGGCTCCTCCTTTCCTAACACCAGCGCTCGCTGGCGTTACAGGCCGGAACCTATCACCGTTCCGAGCGGGGCGTCAATGGCCGTACGACGAAACTCACTTGGCCTTAGGTGATAAGACGTGTTCTTGGCACTCGTAACTCCAAGTCGACTTGGTGTAATATCGCGGCATGCTGAGCGGGCTGCGAAGGGACGCGGAGGCGCTCGGAGCGCTCGAGGACGGGCTGCGCCGGAGCCTGTACCTGTTCGTCCGATCGCAGGGTCGGCCGGTCAACCGCGACGAGGCGGCTGCGGCGACCGGGATCTCCAGGAAGCTCGCCGCGTTCCATCTCGACAAGCTGGTGGACCGGGGCCTGCTCACGTCCTCCTACGCCCGCCCACCGGGACGGGGTGGACGCGGGGCCGGCCGCACGGCCAAGTACTACGAGCCCTCGGATCGCATGTTCGACGTCTCGATCCCCGAACGCCGATACGACGTGCTGAGCGAGGTGCTGCTCCGAGCCCTGCGCTCGCGTGGCCACGCCGAGACCGGGGAGGACGCCGCCCGCCGCGTCGCGCAGGAGACCGGCCTGGAGATCGGGCGGGCAGAACGCGAGCGCCTCGGCATTCCACCCCCCGGGGCCGAACGCGCGCTCGCGGCGACCGAGCACGTCTTGGAGGAACGCGGCTACGAGCCGTACCGCGACGACATCGGCTGCGTGCACCTGCGCAGCTGCCCGTTCCACGAACTCGCCGAACGGGACCGAGACTTCGTGTGCACGCTGAACCATCGGCTGGTGGAGGGGATCGTCCGGGGCCTCGGCAACGAGACCCTCGACGTCGTGCTCGGACCGCCGACCGAGGAATGCTGCGTCGTTGTCGAGCCGCCGGCCACCCGCTGACTCGCGTTCGTGATCGGACGCGAACGGGCCGGGTCCCGCTCGGGACCCGGCCCTTCACATCTCGGTCTCCCTCACCGGTACTTCCGCCTCCGAGGAGGCTTGGTCCGGTAGACCAGCCGGAACCGATGAGGTTGGTGAGCTGGTTTGGATTCTGCCGGTCGCCCGGCGGACGGGCGGGGCGGTGGCCCCAGCCCGCGAGGGACGGCTAGCAGCCAGTCACCTCGGGGGTCTCCTGCTGTTCATGCAAGTAGGACCACCTCCTTTCTCCCGTGCCGCCATGGTGCGACAGATCTCCCCTTGTGGCAAACACACCGGTGAGGAACTCGTTATCCGGCCGGCACGTCGTCGAACAGGTCAGGCGCCAGTCGTTGCATCGGATGGACCCGCCGCGGCGAGCCGGGAAGTCGACCTCACCCAGGAACTCGAAGCCGAGCCCGCGGCAGATCGCGTTCGACGGCGCGTTGACGGTCATCGGGTAGGCGTGCACGAACCGGTGGAGTCGTTCGGCGCGAGCGATCTCCAGCAACTGGCTCGTGGCCGAGCTCGCGACGCCGCGACCCTGGAAGGCCGGCACGACCGCCCACCCGGTCTCCCACACCTCCTGGTCGTGCCAGGCCCGCTCCCAGTAGCCGACCCAGCCGACGTGTTCGCCGCCCGGCCCGACGATCACGTACTGGCGCGAGTCGCGTCGCTCGTAGCGCGCCTGGCGATCGATCAGCTTCTCGGCGCTCTCGGGCCCGCCGACGTGCCTGGTCATGTCCGGCGCGTTGAGCCGTTCGAGCAGCTCCAGGCCTTCGCTGCCCCCAGTGGTCGAGCCGAACGTCCGGCCGTTCCGCGCTCACCCGACCGACCAGGCCACCAGCGGCGGTCGAACGCTCGCGCACGTCGGCCACCCCTGCTCGTCGGTCAGGCCGAGCGACGCGACCAGGCGCCTGCCGTCGGCGACGGCCCGCGCGGACAAGTTCGCGTCGATGTCGTTCAGCCGCAGCTTCGCTGCCCGGAACACGAACATCGAACCGTCGTCGCCAACGGTTACCCATCGCAGGCCGAGGTGGCGCTCGCCGGGCACGCCGAACACCGACGGACCGGTGCAGTCGAATCCTCCGTCCGGACCGTCCTTGACCTTGACCTCGAGCTCCCAGGAGGCGGTCTCGGCATCGCCGGGCACGAGGTCGATCGTGTCGTTCCCACGCGCGAGGCCGACGTGGATGTTCCGGTAGTCGCCGCCCTCGGGCGCGGGCCCGCAGGAGCGACCGGGGAGGTCGTATCCGCGGATCTCGATGATCACGCGACCATCCTCGCATCCTCCCTCGGGTCGGACGCCTCACGTAGGCTCGTCCTTCCTCGAACGGACGCGCCGAGCCGAACGAACGGAGGACGGCATGATCGTGCACCTGGCCATCCACACACCCAAACCCGAGGGCGTCGATCCGCTGGTGGCGTCGATGCAGCTGTTCGCCGCCGCCGGCCGGAAGCAGCCCGGGCTCCGCGAGGTGCACACGATGCGCGAAGCGGAGTCGGGCAAGCTGCTGGGGCTCGCGCTCTGGGAGTCGATGGATGCGTTCGAGCGCGGCGTGCAGGCGATGCGGGCTGCGGTCGAGGACGACCCGTTCCTGGATTGGGAGGAGGGCGTGCCCGAGGTGTACGTGTTCGAGGACGTGTAGCGCCGGGTGACGGGTCGCTGCGCGCCTGCCTCTCTCGCTTGGCGAGTGCGACCCCGACCGTTCACACTCTGCGGCGATGGACGCGAACGGCGCCGAGACGGAGGGCGAGGTCGAGCGGCTCCGCACGGCGCTGGAGAGCGCCGAGGATCGCGAGGCCGCGCTCCACGACGTGATCCGGACGATCGCGCGATCGACGTTCGATCTGGACGCGGTCCTGCAGACGGTGATCGACCGCGCGGTGAAGCTGTGCAACGCCGATAGCGGAAACGTGGCCCGACGGTCCGGCGATGCATATCGGGTGGTGGCGTTCACGAGCTTCGGCCCCGATTACGAGCAGCAGGTGCGCGAGCGTGTGTACGTACCCGAGCGCGGCTCGGTGATCGGACGCGCGCTGCTCGAACGGCAGGTGGTCCGCATCGACGACGTGCTGGATGATCCCGAATACGCACTCACCGGGATCCAGAAGGCAGGTGGGTACCGAAGCGTCCTCGGTGTCCCGATCCTTCGCCAGGGAGAGCCGATCGGCTGCATCGGCGTCGGCCGCAACGAGGTCCGGCCGTTCAGCGACGCCGAGGTCCGCCTGGTGCAGACCTTCGCCGACCAGGTGGCGGTGGCGATCGAGAACGTCCGGCTGTTCCAGACCGTCGAGCGGCAGCGGACCGAGCTCGCGCGGTTCGCGCCACAGGTTGCGAGCCTGCTGTCGAGCGACGACGGCGAGCGGCTGCTGTCGGGCCACCGCCGCGAGATCACGGCGCTGTTCTGCGACCTTCGCGGGTTCACCCCGTTCGCCGAGACCGCCGAGCCCGAGGAGGTCCTGGGCGTGTTGCGCGAGTATCACCTGGCGGTCGGCGAAGCCGTGATCGCGAACCGGGGCACGGTCGAGCACTTCGCCGGCGACGGGCTCATGGCGTTCTTCAACGATCCGGTGCCCTCCGAGCGGCACGAGCTCGACGCGGTGCGCATGGCGGTCCACACGCGAACGCGGTTCGGCGAGCTCGCAACCGAGTGGCGCAGGCGCGGCTACGAGCTGGGACTCGGGATCGGGATCGCGACCGGCTACGCAACGCTCGGACGGATCGGATTCGAGGGCCGATACGACTACGCGGCGATCGGGATCGTCGCCAACCTCGCGTCCCGCCTGAGCGACGCGGCGCGTCCGGACGAGATCCTGATCAGCCAGCGCGTCGTCGCCGGCGTCGAGGACGACGCCGTGATCGAGCCCGTCGACGAGCTTCAGCTGAAGGGGTTCAGCCGGCCGGTGGCCGCGTTCCGGGTGCTCGAGCTCCTGGACGAGGGCTAGCCCCGCCGGGCCTCGATCGCGCGATCCCGCCCGTCCTGGTCGCGGAGCACGCGCGTCTCGCCCATCCCCTGCTCGGCGAGGACCGACCCGATCTCGTCCGCCTGCTCCCCTCCGAGCTCGAGTAGGACGCTGCCGCCGGGACGGAGCAGTCGGCCGGCGGCGCCGACGGCGCGGACGAGGACCACCGTGCCGCCCGGCCCGCCATCGAGCGCGTGGCGCGGTTCGTGTTCGAGCACGTCCCGCGGCAGAAAGTGGAGCTCCTCGGCCGGCACGTAGGGCACGACGGCCGTGACCACGTCGACCCGTTCGCGTACCCCGGAGGGGATCGGCTCGTCGAGGTCGCCGAGGAGCGCGTCGACCCCGTTGCCCCTCGCGCAGGCGACGGCCGCCGGGTCCAGGTCGGTCCCGAGGACGGTGGCGTTCGGGCGCCTCGAGCGCACCGCGGCCGCCACGGCCCCGCTGCCCGTGCATAGGTCGACGGCGACGCCCCGTTCGGGGAGCAGCTCGACCGCGCGCCGCGCCAGCGACTCGGTCTGCGGCCTCGGGACGAACACCCCTGGATCCACGCGAACCCGGAGGCCGCAGAAGCGCACCCCGCCCGCGATCCACGCCAGGGGCTCCCCGCTCAGCCGGCGGGCCACCAGCTCGTCGACGACCCCGGCACCCTCGCCCGCCGCCTCGACGATGGCGGCGGCCTCGGCCTCGGGGTCGACGCAGCCCCCGGCGGCGAGCGCGCGGACGATGCGCTCCATCGTCGGTCCGGGCGCGATCCCGTTCGTCACGCACCGAGCGTATCCGCCGGCCGCGGCGACGTGTGGCGAAGGCCGGGGCGGGGAACCTTCCCGACGCCAACGGAACGAGGTGATCGCATGTCGCACGAGATCAGCACCCGGGCCTCCGTCACGATCGAGGCACCGGCCGACGAGGTGTGGAAGGCGCTGACGACGCCCGCGCTCATCAAGCATTGGTTCTTCGGAGTCGACACCGAGACCGATTGGAAGGTCGGCAGCCCGATCGTCCACCGCGGCGAATACCGAGGCAAGCCGTACGAGGACGTCGGAACGATCGAGCGCATGGAGCCCGGCCGCCTGCTCGTACACACGCACTGGAGCCAGGCCTCGGGGCTGCCCGATCGTCCCGAGAACCACCAGGAGGTCACCTGGGCGCTCTCGGGCAGCGACGGGGTAACCGAGCTCTCGGTGACCGAGCGCAACCTGCCCTCGGAGGACGCGAAGAACGTCTCCGACCAGGCCTGGGCGGCGGCGCTCGCGGCGCTGAAGCAGCTCCTGGAGTCCTAGACCGCGCAGATACGATCGGCGTCACCATCACGCGTGAGGGTGCCGTGATCGAGATCCGACGGGACGAACAGATCCACGCCGAGGACGGCGGCTGGTTCAAGGCGCGGTGGCACTTCTCGTTCGACCGCTACCGCGATCCGGCACAGATGGGCATCGGTCCGCTCCGGGTCTTCAACGACGATCGGCTCGTTCCGGGCGCCGAGTGGCCGATGCATCCGCACGCCGACGTCGAGGGCCTGACCTATGTGGTCGAGGGAACGTTCGAGCACGCCGACTCGCTCGGCAACGGTGGGCGACTCGAGCCCGGCGGGGTTCAGCGCATGACGCTCGGGTCTGGCGCACGGCACGCCGAACGCAATGGATCGGTGACCGAGTCGATGCGCTTCCTGCAGTTCTGGATCCTGCCCGACACACCGTCGCTGCCGCCGAGCGTCGAGCAGCGGCAGTTCACGCGAGAGGACAGGCTCCATCGACTCCGCAGGATCATCGGGCCCGAAGGCGGCGAGGTCGTGAAGGTGCATCAGAACGCATCGGCTTTCGTATCCGCGCTCGAGCCCGAGGACGA
>Ga0126377_10003744_pt1 | contig 10871 bp, 6 predicted proteins | sample PanSoiMetPlot_22_FD_92647 | JGI IMG/M metagenome (GOLD analysis project Ga0126377, IMG submission 92647) | Tropical forest soil microbial communities from Panama - MetaG Plot_22 | ecosystem: Environmental > Terrestrial > Soil > Tropical forest > Bulk soil | place: Panama | collected 2016-02-17
ACGTCAACGCCGGTGGCACCGCGAACATCCAAATCCGGTTCGTCCTCGAGGCCAACCTGGAGGACGCCGCCAACGCGGTTCGCGAGAAAGTTGCCGGCGCAATGCGGAACGTCCCGCCCGAGACGCTGCCTCCGGTCGTTCAGAAGCAGGATCCCGACGCCGATCCGATCATGAGCGTCATGCTCTCGAGCAAGACTGCGAGCCTGCGCACGCTCACCGAGATTGCCGACAAGCAGCTGAAGCGCGCGCTCGAAGCGGTCAACGGCGTCGGCGCCGTCACCATGAACGGTGATCGCTCCCGCGAAATTCACATCGTTGTCGATGTCGAGAAACTGAATGCGCACGGGTTGTCGATCGATCAGGTGGTGGACGCCATCCGGCAGGAGAATGTCGAGATTCCCGGCGGGACGCTCGAGCAGGGCAAGTGGGAAGTCGGCCTGCGCACGTTGGGTCGCGTGGAGGCGACCGAGCAGTTCAACGACGTGATCGTCGCCACGGTGAACGGCGTCCCGCTGCGAGTGTCCGACGTCGGCTATGCCGAGGATTCGGTCAAGAAGGTGTCGACCTCGCTGTTCATGGCGGATGGAAGCCCCGGCGTTCAACTCGACATCCGCCGGGCCTCGGGCGAGAACACGATCACAGTCATCGAAGGCGTCAAGGACAAGCTTCAGTCGGTTCGCAAGACCCTGCCTCCCGACGTCACGCTCACGATCCCGACCGACGACTCCAGGTTCATCTACGCGTCGATCGCGTCGCTCGAGGAGCATCTCATCTGGGGCAGCCTGCTCGCGTCGCTGGTCGTGCTCTTCTTCATCAGGAACCTGCGGGCCGTCGTCATCGCCTCGGTCGCCATCCCGGCGTCGATCATCGCGACGTTCACGTTGATGCGCGCGATGGACTTCACGCTCAACAACATGACGCTGCTGGCGCTCACGCTTGCCGTCGGCATCGTCATCGACGACGCGATCGTGGTGCTGGAAAATATCTTCCGCTACATCGAGGAGAAGCAGCGTTCGCCCTTCGATGCCGCTATTCACGGCACGCGTGAAGTCGCGCTGCCGGTGATGGCGACGACGCTGTCGCTCATCGTCATCTTCCTGCCGGTTGCGTTCATGACCGGGTACGCGCGGCGCTTCATCTATCCGTTCGGCTGGACCATGGCCTTTGCGATTCTGGTGTCGATGGTCGTCAGCTTCACGCTGACGCCGATGCTCAGCTCGCGCTGGCTGACACTGTCAGAGGCGGGGATGGCCGAGGATACGAAGCACCATCGGCTGTTTCATGCGCTCGATCGTTGGTATACCGCATCGCTGCGGTGGACGCTCGCGCATCCGATGTGGATCATCGGCATCTCGGTCGCACTGGTTGCGCTCACGATCCCGCTGAACAAGATGGTGGGACGCACGTTCGTGCCGCCCGAAGACATGAACGAGTTCACCGTCCACGCCGACACGCCGCAGGGCACGTCGATCGAGGGGACGACCGAGATCGCCCGCAACGTGGTGAAGGAGATTGGCGAACTCGACGGCGTCTCACAGGTGGCGTACATCGCAGGCGCCGATCGCTACACGCACTTTCACCTGCTGTTCTACTTGAAGCCGTCGAACCAGCGGACGGTGACACAGAGCCAGATCATGCAGCAGGTGCGCCGCGTATTCGCGCGTCATCCCGCGTACGCTGCCAGCATTGTGGGTCGGAATCCACTCGGCGGCGGCGGGAACTTCCAGCTGCAGTCCGCGCTGCTCGGCCCTGATCTCAAGACGCTCTACGAGTACTCGCAGCGCATCGTCGAAAAGGCCAAAGCGACGCCGAGCCTCGTTGACGCGAAGTCCGACTACAGCGATGCCAGCCCCGAGGTGCAGGTGGCAGTGGATCGATCGCGTGCCGCCGACCTGGGTGTACGCATGGCGACGATCGGCAACACGCTCCGCCTCATGGTGGCGGGCGACGACGAGATCACGACGTATCGCGAAGCCGGCGAACAATATCCAGTGACGATTCGGGTGCTGGAAAGTCAACGCCGCGACATCGACATGGTCGGCAAACTCACGGTGTCGTCGACCACGGGCCAGCCGGTTCGTATCGACAACATCGCGCAACTCCATCGAGGATTCGGGCCGACACGCATCACCCGAACAAACCGGCAATATGCGATCAACCTGAACGCCGACACCGCCCCTGGCTACGCGCTCGACCAATCGTCGGGTGACCTCCGTCGCATCATCACCGAAGCCAAGCTGCCGCCGGGCTACAGCTTCCAGATGCGCGGGCAGACGCAGAACCTCGATGAGACCACCGACAACCTGATGCTGGCGATCGCGCTCGCCAGCATCTTCGTCTACATGGTGCTCGCCGCCCAGTTCGAGAGCTTCGTGCAGCCGCTCATCATCATGACGGTGCTGCCGCTGTCGGTCCCGTTCGCGCTGTTCACGATCCTGGCGACCGGCCGGACGCTGAACCTGTGGAGCGCGCTCGGGATCCTGCTGCTGTTCGGGATCGTGAAGAAGAACTCGATTCTCCAGGTCGACTACACCAACGTCCTGCGATCACGCGGCGTGCCGCGCGACCAGGCGATCGTGGAAGCGTGCCGCACGCGGCTGCGCCCGATTCTGATGACGACGCTCGCGATCATCTTCGGGCTGATTCCCACCGCGCTCGGCGTCGGCATCGGGGGCGCACAGCGCTCGGCGATCGCGGTGACGATCATCGGTGCGCAGTCACTCTGTCTGTTCCTGACGCTGCTGCTGGTGCCTGCGGCCTACGTCAAACTCGATGCGCTGGAGCAGTCGCTCGCGAACCAACGACTGAGCGCGTGGCTGTCGAAGGTGCGCTCGCTTGTACCCGGTCGACGCACGAGCACGGAGGGCGCGTCGAATTAACTGCGGCCCTCACGTGGTTTGAAGGCGGGGGAGCGAGAAGAGCACGCTAACGCCTGCGCCGTCGGATCGCGGCGACGCCGACCGCAGCCGCGACCGCGGTGGCGCCGACAACAGCCACGACCTTGGCTCTCCTCCGCTTTCGGCTGCGGCCGGTGATCTTCCCCACGACCTTCCCCGCCGTTTCGGTTGCCTGTATCCGCACTCGAGCGATGGTCTTCCTGGCTTGTTTAGCAGTCTTGTTGGCCAGCCGAGACGCCAATTGTCCACTCTGGCGGCTCGCCTCGCCAACGGCCGCCCTTGCGTGTGTCACGGCCTGCCCGGCTTCCTTCTTCATTGTCACCATGTGCCGTTCTCCTATGTGGGGATTGGTTCGACCCATGTTGCATCGATCTCAGGCTATCACTCCGTGCTTTCATCGCCGACACTTGTGTGCGGCTCAGATTGGAAGCGCGGCTATGGCGTGTGTTTGAATGTTGCCGTCTTGACACCGCTGCAACTATCCGTTCTCTACCGACAAGAGAGGCCCGCATGAACCTGCACCTTGTTCAGAAACCGTTTCGGCGTCACGCACATGCCGTGACTGGCGCTGCTGCCTTCCTGCTGCTGATATCGCTGGCCATGCCCGCGTCGGCGCAACAGGTCACAATGGAAACGCTCCTCGACCGCATCCAGATCGAAGATCTGTTGACGCGCTACTACTACGATCTCTCGCAGGGCAAGTCCCACGAATTGTCCGAGTACTTCACCGCGGACGCGATGCTCGACGTCGACGGCACGATCGCCCACGGCCGCGAGGAAATCGCCAAGTTGTATGGAGGAGGTCCCGCACGGACCACGGATGCCACGCCGCGCCCGCAAAACCACATGCTCCTGACCAACCCGGTCATCGAAGTGAGAGGAAACCGAGCGATCGCGCATGTCATCTGGACCGGCGTCTCCAATTCCGGGATCGGGAAACCTCCCACAGTGACCGAACAGGGCCGCGAGGACTCCGAACTGGTCAAAGTCGATGGCAAGTGGCTCATCAAACGCCGCTACATCAGCTCCGATAGCGGCCTGCCGGATCGTTTCGACAAGACCTTCAAGCAGCGCAACAGCCCACTCAGCTGGGAACGGTGAGCCCTGGCGTCGCTACGGGGTCACTCGATACCTGTCGCGCGGATACAGCGTGGCTTCGCGGACGTTTTGCAGCGCGAGGATCTGCGCCGTCAAGCGCTCGAGACCAATGGCGAGTCCGCCGTGCGGCGGCATGCCCAGCTCGAACATTTTGAGATGGCTCTCGAACGGTGCCGGCGAAATCCCGCGCGTCTTCAGCGCGCTTTCGAGATCACCCCGCCGGTGTAAGCGCTGCCCACCCGTCGTGATCTCAAGCCCGTTGAACAGCAGGTCGAAACCGGCCGCACTCGTCTCGGTAAGAGCGTGCGTATAGAACGGCCGCGCCGAAAGCGGAAATCCAAGTACGAAGACGGCAGCGACACCGTGCTCCTGTTCCGCGAGCCGACAGAGTTGGCGCTCGGCCTCTGGATCAAGGTCGTCAACGAGGTCGATACGTCCGAGGCGCTCGAGGCATTCGTCGAATGTCCAGACCGCCACATCGAGCATCGATGGGAGCGGCGCAGACCGATACTTGTCGAGCCGCGTGCCCTGCTCGGTGTTCAGTTTGTCGAAGATGTACGTCAGCAGCTCTCGCTCGACCTGGATCACATCCTCCGGACCGTCGATGAAGCCCATCTCGAAGTCGAGCGAGTAGTATTCGGTCAGATGCCGGCTCGTCGCATGCGGCTCCGCGCGATACACGTGACCCGTTTCGAACACGCGCTCGAAGCCCACCACACCGTGCTCCTTGTAGAACTGCGGGCTCTGCGCAAGATAGGCAACGCGATCGAAGTACTTGATCTCGAACAGATTCGTTCCTCCTTCGGTGCCACTCGCGACGATCTTCGACGAGACGATCTCTGTAAACCGCTGTGAGGTCAGGTAGTCCCTGAAGTGTTTCAGGATCGCAGCCTGAATGCGGAAGACATCCCCGACGCGATCGTTCCGGAGTGCAAGCGGGCGGTATTCCGTGAGGATGTCCAGACCGACGTCGCCGACATCGGACGATGACGTGAACGGGAGGAGCGATGCGGCGCGATTCAGCAGCGTCGTGCTCTGGATGTCGATCTCGATACCACCACGCGCGCGATCGTCTCTTCGCACGGTGCCACACACCTCGATCGCATCGTCGACCTTCGTTCGCAGATCGTGCAGCGAGGCCGTCGGCGCAACACACTGCACGACGCCACTGCAGTCGCGGACGATGATGAACGTCGTCTTTGCGAGAACGCGGAGGCGATAGACCCAGCCGCGGACGACGACATGGGAGCCAGAGAGTAAAGGGAGATCGGCAGCGAATGTTCGTCGGATGGCAGACACAGCAGCATACCTTTCGTAGACTGCTGGAACCGCCATGTGTGGAGTGTCTGGCGGCGGTGCCATCCAGCTTCCGCCTCGAGGACCGAAGCGGCGCTCACTTCGTGCGGTGTCGTTGCACGAGACGTTCTACCCTACTGAGGCCTGTCGTCATCGACGACTTCCGGTTCAGGAAGACCTCTCAGAGGGGTCTGTCCTCTTCAAAGAGTTGAAGGCCCATTGTATATCCCACCTCTGGCAGTCGCACGACTCGCTCCGTCTCCCGATGCACCTGCAGTATGAAACGGTCGGCCAACAAGGGTTTGCACGATATGGCCCGATTGCGGCAACGCGTGCAGCAGTTGTAGCGCCGGGCGCGTCCGCGTTACAGTCTCGCCGCGGTGCTGTCAGCCTTCTCGCAAGCCTGGGCCTCGTGGAAGACGGCCCCTGGTGTCGCCCTCCTCGCGGTGGTGGCGTTTGCCGTCGGGATCGGCTCGGCGACCGCGATCTTCACCGTCATCAACGGCGTACTGCTACGGCCGCTGCCGTACCCGAGCAGCGAACGCTTCGTGTCGCTGTACCGCGCGAACACGAGGAACCCAGGCACGTTCCTGTTCATGTCGGTTCCAGAGCTGCTCGACTACCAGCAGCAGACCGCGAGCTTCGACGCGTTCGGCTGGTTTCGCGGGGGCCCGTTCCACCTGACGGCACCTGGCGAGCCGCGATTCGTCTCCGGAGTGGCGGTCACACCTTCCCTGGTGCGGCAGCTCGGTTCGCCTCTGCTCGGACAATGGTTCGCCGACGACAGCAGCGCCGTCATCTCGAGCGCCCTGTGGCAGCGCCTCGGCGGCCGGCGCGACATTGTTGGCAGCGCGATCACGCTCGATGATCGACGCTACACCGTGAGCGGCGTGATGCCACCGGCGTTCCGACTGCCGATCGCGAGCCTGGGCATGGGAGGCGGCAACACTGAGGTCTGGATTCCGCTCGATCCATCGGAGAACAGCCAGAACCGTGGCAGCGGTATGTATTCCGTGTACGCCCGGCGCAAACCGGGCGTCTCGCTGGAACAGGCGCAGGCAGACGTCAGGCGCGTTGCTCTCACCGTCGCCGCGACCGACCCCGAGCGTTATCAGTTCTACACGGGGAACGCGGTCAGCCTGCAGGAGTCGACGCCTCCCAGCCTGCGCGCCACGCTGCTAATCCTGCTCGGGGGCGCAGCGCTCCTGCTGCTTATTGCCTGCGCCAACGTCGCCACGCTGCTGCTGGCGCGATCAGTCGTGCGCGCTCGCGAGACGGCGATCCGCGTCGCGCTCGGTGCGTCGCGCCGGCAGCTCGCGCTGCGCTACTTCGCCGAGGGTGCGCTGGTCTCCATTGCGGGCGCCGCCGCCGGCGTCGCTCTCAGCGCGATCTTCGTCCGGCAGATCCTGACCGCCGCAGCCGCGTTCGTCCCGCGTGCCGACCTGATCTCGATCGATTGGAAGGTGCTCGGCTTCAGCGTGGCAGTAGCGGTCGCCACCGGCGTACTCGCCGGACTGGCCCCGCTGTGGCAGGCGTCCCGCACGCCTCCCAGCGCGGTGCTCACCGACGGCGTTCGCGCGTCGGCCAGCGCACCCGCGCGACGCCTGTCGCAGGCGTTCGTCGTCGCCGAAATCGCCCTCGCTTTTACGCTCCTTACGACGTCGGTCATTCTCGTCGTCCACCTGCGCGATCTGGGACGCGTGCCTTTGGGCTACGACCCGGACGGCCTCGTCACGTTCGAGCTCACCCTGCCGCGCAGCGTGGCGCCTCCCTCCACCACGCGAGAGCAACGGGCGGAACGGGCGAATGCGTTTCGGCGCGAACAGGACCGGTTAGTGGCGGCGGTGCGACAAACGCCCGGCGTGACGGGCGTCGTGTTCGCGAGTCAGTACCCGACTCTTGGGGGCGGCGGCGGCACAGCCGTCTACGCCGAGGGGCGGCCGCCGGATGCCTTGGGGCAGCGCGTGCTCATCGTCAGGACCACGCCGGACTACTTGTCGACGATGCAGATCCCGCTCCGCGCGGGCCGGTGGCTCAACCAATCCGACGACCGGCCGCGGCCGATCAAGAAGTCCAACGACCCGCCGGAGCCGATCAACGTTGTCGTCAATGAAACTGCCGCGCGCGCGTATTGGCCAGGCCGCGATCCAATTGGCGCGTCCGGGCGTCTCAGCCAGGCTGACGGCGACTCGTTCACCATCGTCGGTGTTGTCGGTGACATCCGCAACGGCGGATTGAAACGGCCGCCCTCGCCGGAGCTCTATATGTCGCCGTACATCTTCCCGGTGAATCCGATGAGTGTCGTCGTACGCTCGGCGCTGCCGACCGATCAACTGATCGGCGCGGTTCGCCGCAGCATTCGGCAGGCCAACCCGCTGCTACCGATTGGCGACGCGCGCACGATGAACGATGTCACCGGCGACACGCTGCAGCTCGAGCGTCTCAGCTCGCTGGTGATGACGTTCTTCGGTCTTGCGGCGCTGATCATGGCGACGCTCGGCATCTATGGCGTGATGTCGTACTTCGTCCGGCAGCGCACGATGGAGCTGGGCACGCGGATGGCGCTGGGCGCCGTCAATCGCGATCTCGTTGCACTGGTGCTTGGCGGCGGCTTGAAGCTGTCGATGGCAGGAGTCGCGGTGGGATCGATCGCGCTCTTCGGCGGCATGTGGCTGCTCGTCCGATACCTCGAGGTCGCCAACTTCGGATGGCTGCCGTTTGCCGCTTCAACGGCGGTCGTCACTCTCGTCGCTGCGGGGGCCGCCTCCGTGCCGGCGTGGCGCACCACACTCATCTCGCCGATGGTCGCGATGCGTGAACAGTCGCCGTCCGTCTGGCGATGGGCGCATCAACGGATGCGGCTCGCCGTACGCGACATTCGCCACGCAGTTGTCGGTGACGATGTCGAATCGGATGTCTCGCCCGCGGACATGCTCACGGCCTTCGTTGACGCCGCGCGCAGCGCCGACTCGTACACGGGCGCGCTGCGCGCCGTACTTGCGAGCGTGTGTGACGAGCTCAACGTGGAGTCGGCTGCGCTGCTCGAGCGCCGCGATGGCTCGCCGGCGGAGTACCACTGCCTCGTCGCGACGGGCACGCTCGAAGTGCCTGCGATTGCCGCCGACGGGTTTCTGATCACCAGGTTGCGAACCTATCCGCAGCCGCTCCCGTTTGTGCCGCGTGAACTCTCCGCCCTTGCCGAATGGGCCGCGGCGCATCGACCCGAGCGGATCGACGAGATTCGTGGGCTTGCTGCGGCGGGCGTCAGCCTGGCCGTACCGCTGCGGACACGCAATGAGATCCTCGGCGTGCTGCTGCTGGGTGGACGTCCGCTGCTCTCCGGCTTCAGCGCACACGAGAAACAGGTGCTGAGTGCGTGCGCCGATCAGTTCGCGCTCATGATCGAAAACGCGCGGCTGACCGATCGCGTCGTCGAACAGGAAACACTGCGCCGCGACATCGCACTGGCGTCGGACGTCCAGCGCCGCCTGCTGCCCGATGCTCCGCCCCGCGACGAATCTGCCGATTTCGCCGCGATCAGCGTTCCGGCCCGGCGCATCGGCGGCGACTACTACGACTTCGTCGAGCTGCGCGACCGGGAGATCGGCATCGCGCTGGCCGATGTGTCGGGCAAAGGCGTTGCTGCCGCCCTGATCATGTCGGTTGTGCAGGCGTCGCTGCGGATCATCTCGTCCGAAGGCGACGTGTCGCCGCCCCGCCTCGTCGCGCGAATGAACCAGTTCGTCCACCGGTCGACACCCGCAAGCAAGTACGCCACGTTCTTCTATGCGCAACTCGACCAGCAGCGTCGTCAGCTGCGCTACGTCAACGCCGGCCACAACGCGCCGTACCTCCTGCGAGCCGGCCGGCAATCGACAGACTCGGCGTCGCCCGAGATCGAGCAACTGTCCATCGGAGGAACGGTCGTCGGCATGTTCCCTGACATGGACTACGAAGAAGCGACCGTCGATCTGTGTCCTGGCGACGTCCTCCTCGCGTTCACCGACGGCGTCCCAGAGGCGCACAACCCCGAGGACGAAGAGTTCGGCGAGGAACGCCTGCAGGATTTACTCCGCCGGACCGCTCATCTTCCAGCCGACGAGATCAGCGCCCGAATTTCCGCCGAGATGAAGGATTGGATCCGCGACGCGGAGCAATACGACGATCTCACCTTCATCGTGATGAAGGTGCGCTGACGTCACGGCGCGAAGGACATTCACGCGCCGCATCGACGGCGAATCCCGCGCCTATCGTCGTCCGTACAGCCGCACCTCCGGCTTCTGTCCCCAGGACGCTTTCTCGTACCAGAACTCCACGTTGGTGATGTCACGTTCACCGCCGACCAGGTCGAGGACGGGACTGACGCCGTTCACACGAACCAGGAAGCGAAACGGATACGGGCGCCTGTTGTGGTTGCCGTACTCGACCACGACGCGGTCGAACTGCACGGCGGCGCCGCTCACGCGAAACTGAAGCGCGCGGTAGGTATCGTTGCCGTGGCAGCTGATCTTGTCGTGATCCACGCGTCCCTCGATCTCCTTGGTGCCGAGGTGCACCCAGGCGGGACGTTGTGCACTGACCCAGGGTGCGACCGTCACGATCAACAGTGCCGTGACGACTGACGCGAATCGACGCTCCGCAGTGGCCGAAATGATGTTTCGCATGTGTCAACTCCTCATACCTCTCGAGACCTCAGAAACTCGCGTGGAGGCCACCGAGGTATTGCCTGCGTCCACGGTGCATCGTGGGCGACCGCGTAGCGGGCGGCGGGGCTTGAAGCATTTCCCGAGAATCTGGGGTCAGTGCACGCTCATGCCCCATGTCAGCATGGGCTGTACCTGAAACTCGGGCCGGCGAGGTCGCTTTGATGCGACTCGCTGCTGATCACGATCGGTCCAGCTGCTTCGTAAGGATCGGCGCGATTCTCGCGAGCGTCTTCAACGCCGACTTCGCTTTGGCGGTTCGAATGGCTTTCCAGTCGCCGTCGGCGCGCTGGTGCTTGAGGTCGGTCAGGTAGGCGTACTCCGGCGTGAGCAGATTGTCCTGGGTGGCCTTGGCTTTCGTCCACGCCCGGGCGAACGTCTCGAGGGTGGGCGCTTCTCCGCGAGTCCAGAACTCCATCGCGAGCACTCGGGCGACCGCGCCGTCCTTGAAGCGGCCGCCAGTCAACTCGCGGAGCAACCCGATGACGCTCAGGTGCTCCTTCGCGTACCAACGATAGTACAGACGGTCGTGAGGACCAGGGCGCGATGGCGGATTCGCAGTGCGGACGATCGCCGCGGAGATGCACGTGGGTTGGCCCGTCTCTCCTGTCGTGAGATAGCGTCGGACCCGAGCCAGGACGATCGGCTTCCGATCGGCATCCTTGGTGGCGCGCATCGTCCCGGCCGAGGACTCGGCCACGATCTTGTACGGGATCCCGCGCGCGGTGCAGAAGCCGCGAATCTCCTCGAGGTTCATGTAGTTCATCTCTTCGAGGAGCCGCGCCTGCTCGGCGGATGTGAGTTGCAACAAAAAGTTTGGCATCGAATCGGTTCTCGCGTCGCGAGAACTCTCAGCCGTAGTATCCGCTGAAGCCGG
>Ga0126377_10003745_pt1 | contig 10871 bp, 6 predicted proteins | sample PanSoiMetPlot_22_FD_92647 | JGI IMG/M metagenome (GOLD analysis project Ga0126377, IMG submission 92647) | Tropical forest soil microbial communities from Panama - MetaG Plot_22 | ecosystem: Environmental > Terrestrial > Soil > Tropical forest > Bulk soil | place: Panama | collected 2016-02-17
CATTCATGATCACGCGCAGGCACCCGCGCCCAAGGCAGAGGATTTGATCCGCATCAAGCAGTTTCAGCTGACCGATGCGTTCTTCACCTCGCCCGCGCTGCGTGGCCTTGCGAACGGAGGTCCTGCACCGTCGCTGCCGGCCGGAAACACCGAATCGGAGAAGCGCGGCCGAAAATTCTTCGAGGACGTTCCGCCTGATCCGACGCAGGGATTCCGGCCAGGCCTCTGCGCCCACTGCCACAGCGGGGCGCTCCTGAACCAGACGAACCGGTTTGCACCGGATTTCATCGGCATACCAATCCCGACCGGGACTCGCTTCATGAACGTCAACGTCTCCTTCTTCAATCAGGCAAACAACCCGGTTCGCGAGTTCGTCTTCAACGAACACACGCCGGCAGAGGCCCATCTGTCCAGTCCGGATCCCGGACGTGCATTGATCAGCGGCAACGTGAACGACTTCGAATTCTTCAAGATTTCGCCGCTGCGGGGCATTCGTCGAACCGCGCCGTACTTCCACGACAACTCTGCGAAAACACTCGAGGACGTCGCGCGACACTACACACGCTTCTTTGCCTTCGTCACAGGTGGATTCATCCAGTTGACGCCGCAGGACGAAGCCGACATGGTCGCGTACATGAAACTGCTTGACTGAGGTGATGGCCGGCGCGCGCCGTGTTCACGGTCCTCGAGAGGGACCGCGGCCGGTCGCGCGCCGAATCCGATGATTGTCACGGTGCAGATTCAGACGCGAGCCGCTCCGGTGAGTGTCTCGAGCAGAAGCTTCCCGCATCCGCGGCGACGTCATCGTCCAGAGGAGATCCAGCGGCGCCGCAGACCGGACGCGACGCTGCATGACGTCACGACGTAACACGATGAGAGGAAGCTGGTGATGAGTCGAGGGGTGAAGATTGGTGGGGTGATCGTGCTGGGAGTCCTGTTGCTGATCGCGGTCGCGATTCCTTTTGCGATCGGCGTTCGGCCGATCATCGGACCACGCGCGCGCGCGTTGACCGATCGACGTTTCGAATCAACACCGGCGCGCCTCGAGCGTGGCCGCTATCTCGTGACGTCCGTGAACGGATGCTTCGCCTGTCACAGCGAGCTGGACTGGCAGGCGCCCGGATTTCCGGCCAGGGCTGGAACGGAAGGCAGCGGACGCGTCTGGGACCGCGAAGGGCTTCCGTTCGTCACCGCGCCGAACATCACACCCGATCGGGACACGGGTGCCGGCGCATGGACCGACGACATGTTCGCGCGCGCGATCCGCGAAGGCATCGGGCACGACGGCCGCACGCTCTTCCCGCTCATGCCCTACACGCAGTATCGGTGGATGTCCGACGAAGACCTGGCGTCGATCGTCGTCTACCTGCGGACGGTGTCCGCCGTGAAGCGATCGCTGCCCGCGACGAACGTCCCGTTCCCCGTCAACCGGTTGATCCACACGCTGCCCCAGCCGGTCAACGAGCCGGTGCCGGATCCTGATCGACGAAACCCCGTCGCCTACGGCGACTACCTGACGCGGATGGGCGCCTGCCGCGACTGCCACACGCCGGTCGACTCGCGGAACCAGCCGATCGCCGCGCTCGAGTTCGGCGGCGGCTTTGTCCTGACCGGCCCCTACGGTCAGGTGGCCTCGCGCAACCTGACTCAGGATCCGAGCGGCATTCCGTATTACGACGCGGACTTGTTCGTCGAAGTCATGCGCACCGGGATGGTCAAGGCGCGGAAGGTTCACGACGCGATGCCCTGGCTGGCCTACGGCCATCAAACCGACGATGACCTGCGCGCGATCTTTGCGTATCTGCGAACCGTGGCGCAGGTGAAGCATCGCGTGGACAACGCGCTGCCCCCGACAGCGTGCCCGGTGTGCGGCGGCACGCATGGTGGAGGGGACGGGAACGTCGCCCCGAGTCCGAAGGCGAACTAATCCGAGGCCGCGTCGAGCGCGAGCGCCCGGAGCGTACGCTACGATCGGCGGATGTTCCGAAACCTGATTGCGCTGTGCGCGCTTCTGGCGGCCGCGGTCCCCGCCGAAGCGCAGGTCGACGCGCGGATGTTCCGCCAGCCCGCCGTGTCAGCCGACCGGATCGCGTTCGTCTACGCCGGCGACATCTGGCTCGTCGCGAAAAGCGGAGGCGTCGCGACGCGCTTGAGCTCGCCGCCTGGCGAGGAATCGTTTCCCCGCTTCTCGCCCGACGGCAGCCGGATCGCTTACAGCGCTGACTACGACGGCAACACGGATGTCTACGTCATGCCGACCGCCGGCGGCGAGCCGATCCGCCTCACGCACCATCCGATGCCGGACCGTGTGATCGGCTGGCATCCCGACGGCAAGCACGTCCTGTTTGCCTCGAGCCGCGAGAGCGGCCGTCAGCGCTACAACCAGTTCTATCTCGTCAGCATCGACGGTGGCCTGCCGGAGAAGCTGCCGGTTCCATACGGAGAGTTCGGCGCGTTCTCGCCCGACGCCGCGCGGTTCGTCTACATGCCGGTGGCGCAGGACTTCCGCAACTGGAAGCGCTATCGCGGCGGATGGGCGCCCGATCTCTGGCTGTTCGATCTCAAGACGAACGCGTCGCGCAACCTGACGAACAACGCCGCCAACGACGCGCAGCCGATGTGGTTCAGGAACACGATCTACTTCATTTCGGACCGCGGCGCGGAGCAGCGCAACAACATCTGGGCGCTCGACGTGAGCTCGGGGACGCCGCGCCAGGTGACGCAGTTCAACGACTTCGACATCACCTTCCCGTCTCTCGGGCCGGACGCCATCGTGTTTCAGAAGGGCGGTCGGATCTATCTCCTGAGCCTGCCCGGCGAGAAGGTCGCCGAGGTCTCCATCCGCGTCGTCACCGATCAGACGACGCTCCGCACGACGCTGAAGAAAGCCGACAAGGAAATCAACACCGCCTCGGTATCGCCGACGGGCCGTCGTGTCGCCTTCGAAGCCCGCGGCGACATCGTCACGCTCCCGGCCGAACGGGGTGCGGCGATCAACGTGACGCGAACGTCAGGCGTCGCGGATCGATATCCGCGCTGGTCGCCGGACGGCAAGACACTGGCCTACTGGAGCGATCGAAGCGGCGAGTACGAGCTGACCTTCCGGTCCGCCGACGGCGGGGCGGAAACCAAGAAGACGTCGCTCGGCCCTGGATTCCGCTACCCGCCGCAGTGGTCGCCGGACAGCAAGAAGCTGGCGTTCATCGATCAGGCGATGCGGATCCGGATCTACGACGATGCGGCCGGCAAGGTGACCGAGGTGGACAAGAGCCCCGACTGGATTGCGCACGGCGATCTCGAGGCGTTCCGCTTTCAATGGTCGCCCGATTCGCGGTGGGTCGCGTTCGCGCACGCCTCTGGCACCGGCAACAACGCGATTTATCTCGTCGATACCCGGGACGGCAAGCTGCACCAGGCGACGAGCGGTTACCTCAACGACACGCAGCCGACGTTCGACCCCGAAGGCAAGTACCTCTTTTATGCCTCGGACCGGGCGTTCGATCCCGTCTACGGCACCTTCGACAACACCTGGACGTACGCCAACGCGACGAGGCTCGTCGCGGTGCCGCTGCGGAAGGACGTGACGTCGCCGATCGCGTCGAGGAACGACGCCGAGAGTCCGAACGACGACAAGGCGAAGGACGACAAGAGCAAGGACGAGAAGAAGACCGACGACAAGAAGCCGGACGAGAAAGCGACAGCGAACGTCGATGTCGACTTCGATCGATTCGAGGAGCGATCCGTCGTGTTGCCGCCGGCGTCGGGCTCGTACACGGATCTCTCCGCGGCGAAGGGCAAGCTGGTTTACCGACGCGCACCGCGCGCAGGAACTCACGAGGAAAAAAGTCCCATCGTCTACTTCGATTTCAACGAACGCGAGGAGAAGACGGTCCTCGACGACGCCGACGCGTTCGAGATGACGTTCGACGGGAACAAGATGCTCGTGACCAGCAAGAAGAGGTACGCCGTCATCGACGTGAAGGAGAAACAGAAGTTCGAGAAGACGCTGGACCTGACAGCGATCGAGGTGCCGGTCGATCCGCGCGCGGAATGGCGCCAGCTCTTCATGGATACCTTCCGCATCGAGCGCGACTTCTTCTACGACCCGGGCATGCACGGCGTCAACTGGGGCGCGCTGAAAGAGCGCTACATGTCGATCCTTGACGATGCCGTGACGCGATGGGATGTGGACTGGATCATCGGCGAGTTTCTCGGCGAGTTGAACGCCTCGCACACGTATCACGGCGGCGGAGACGTCGAGCACGGTCCGACTCGATCGACCGGGATGCTTGGCGTCGACTGGGACCTCGCCAACGGTGCGTACCGCATCAAGCGAATCGTGCGCGGCGGGCCATGGGACACCGGCGTGCGATCGCCGCTCGACGAGCCCGGCGTGAACGTCAAGGAAGGCGAGTACGTCCTGGCCGTCAACGATCGCCCGCTCGATCCCAAGCTCGATCCGTGGGCGAGCTTCGAGGATCTTGGAAAGAAGACGGTCGTGCTGACGGTCAACGGCTCGCCGTCTGCGGCCGGAGCGCGACAGGTGGTCGTGACGTGTCTGGACGACGAGACCGAGCTCCGGTTCCGCGCCTGGATCGAGGAGCGCCGGCAGCTCGTCGACAAGGCGACCAACGGCAAGGTGGGCTACATCTACGTGCAGAGCACCGGCCGCGACGCGCAGAACGAGCTGATGCGCCAGTTCATGGCGCAGTGGAGGAAGGACGGGCTCGTCATCGACGAGCGATGGAACAGCGGCGGACAGATTCCAGATCGCTTCATCGAGCTGTTGAACCGGCCGATCCTCTCGTACTGGGCGGTTCGTGACGCGCCGGCGCAGCAGTGGCCGCCGATCGCCCACCGCGGCCCGAAAGTGATGCTCATCAACGGCTGGAGCGGATCGGGCGGCGATGCGTTTCCGTTCTACTTCCGCGAGGCAGGACTCGGCCCGCTGATCGGCACGCGGACGTGGGGCGGGCTCATCGGCATCAGCGGCGCCCCGGGCCTCGTGGACGGCGGCGGGATTACCGTGCCGACGTTCCGCATGTTCGATCCGAAGGGCCAGTGGTTCGCAGAAGGCCACGGCGTCGATCCGGACATCGTCGTCGACGAAGATCCGACACAGCTGGCGAAGGGCACCGATCCGCAGCTGCAGCGCGCCATCGACGAGATCACGAAGCGGATCGCCGCGGCGCCGAAACCGCCGAAGCAGCCGCCGTACGAGAAGCGCATACCCGGCGGGATGTAGGCGCAGGCGTGAGATCCGGACCCAGCATCGCCGTCGTCGTCGCGTGGTTGTCGCTGATTGGTGCGCAGCCCGTCACGAACTCGTTCCTTGCGAGCGCCATCGATCGCGACGGCAACGCGGTGCTGGATCTCAGTGCGGACGAATTCGTGATCGAGGAAGGCGGCGCGCGGTGCGAGGCGGTCGACGTCCGGCCGGCCTCGTACCCTATTGCGATCGCCGTCGACACCAGCAGCTTTGCGCGCGATTCCTTCATCAGCCTGCGGCATGCGCTGCACGTGTTCGTCGACGCCTTGTCGGCGCGCCAGGTGGCGCTCTATTCCTTCGGCGGCCTGCCTTCACGCGTCGTGGAGTTCACGACGGACCTGAGTCGACTCGATCAGGCCATTGATCGTTTTTTTGCGTCGCCGACCTCCGGCGCGAGACCCTATGACACGGTGAAGATGGCCGCCACCGATCTGAAGACGTTGCACGCTCCGCTCACGATGATCGTCCTGCTTTCGGCCGGAGGGCCCGACAATAGCTCGGTCGGGCCGCGCGACATGCAGAACGCAGTCCGCCAGGCCCGCGCCATGGTGAACGTCATCGACCTTCGGCCGGTGCGGGCCTCCTCGGGGCTCTCGCATCAAGGTCGGCCGACGCCAGTCGTGAGCGAAGATTTGTATCTGAGCGCGCTGGCGCAGGAGACGCGCGGCTCGTACGACAGGATCTCCCAGGAAGGCGGATATCTGGCGAGCCTCGAGCGGCTTCGCCGACTGATCGAGTCGGAAGTCGTTGTCGAATACACGCCGCCGTCCAAGGCGGCGACATCCCAGGAGCTGAGAGTCGGCGTCCGTCTACCCGGGGTGACGATCCGCGCCGTCGGTCTCGATCCGAAATAGTCTGCGATGAGCGCGATCGATGCGCTCAGCGCGTGCCAACGTCCTGGCGCAGATCGATCGCGGGGTTTCGATCGAGAAAGTTGTTCGGCCGCAGCCTGAACGACTGCCACATGGTCGGCGTCACCGGCAGATCCTCGGCCCGCGTCAGATGGTGCATCCCCATGTTGACCCAGACGACCACGTCCTGGTTGCGGATCGGCCGGTTGTGCGCCGCCCAGATCGCCAGGCCGTCGTCGCCATGGCTGCCGAGCATGTACTGTCCGCCCGCGTACCGTTCGCCGGTGTCGTAGGGTGTGACCCACATGTCGTGCCGGAGGAACGCGGCGCGCTTCGCCGGCCAGTCATCGGGATCGAGCATCAGCTTCGCGTGGTTGTACGCGAGCACTTCGTACGACGACGGATTGCCGACGCCGTTCGTGCGCTGCTCGTTGATCACACGCAGCCGCACCGGGTCGTGGGCGTCCAGCGTCCCTGCCGTCTCCGTTTCGGCGATGTGGCGCTCGACGACGTAGACACTGCGCCTGGCCGAGTCCGCGGGGAGCCGCATCGGCCGGTACACGTCGAGATTGACGCTGTTCGACGGACCGTCGACGTCGAGATCCAGCCGGTAGTTGAAATAGTGATCGTGGTTGACGGCGACGAGGTTCGGGGCCACGAGCGTGCCGAACCGTGTGTCGTCGGCGGCGCCCGGCTCGCTCATGGTTTTCGTGGCGACGCCTTTCAGCGCGTCGATGCCGGTCGCGCCGACGCGCACCTCGATCTCGGCGGCGTCATTGAAGATCCAGTCGAACAGGTAGTCGTAGTTGCCGATCGCCGCCGCCATCCGCACGACGAGCTCGACGTTCGGACGTCCTTCGTAGGTCTGGTTGATCGCTTCGAAGTGTCGCCAGATTGGATCGCCGCCGCTGCGCTCGAAGATACAAACGGCGTTTGGCGTCGTGAACGGCTCGCCCTTGTCGGTCGCGAAGTCAGCGGCCAGGAAGCTGGCGGTCTCGGGACAGTCGATGCCGGGTTTCAGCGTGGATGCCAGGACGCCCGCGCCGTACTCGCCCGTGTCGAAGTACGTACGCGACTGCCATCCGTAGTCGGCGTCCATGTACGGCACGAACATCTCCGAGAGGTAGCCCTGGTACAGGATGGAGCGCCACGTGTCCCCGTCGCGCCAGCGCGCCAGCGAAATCGCCGTGCCGACGCGCGGATCGATGCGAACGTGAAACCGCCAGTTGCCCCATGAGATTTCGTGTCCGGCGATGGTCACGTTCGTGCCAAGGGGCTGCGCGAGCGTCGTGGGCTTCCGCGAATCGCGTCGCGTCTTGATCGCCGCGGCATCGTAGTTGAAGTCGCCGTCGGCGATGGGGACGATGCCGTAGTCGGTCACGCTGAGGACTTCCATTCGGCGGAGGTCGACGAGCGCGTAGAGGCGCTCGATCGGCCAGCCGAAGACGTTCGTGGTCGACCGTCGGGTGTCGAAACAGCCGACTTTGACCAGGCGCTTGCCCGCCTGGGCGGGACTGCCGTAAAAGCCGGCCGAGAACGGTGCGCAGAACACCTTCGTCAGGTCCGTCACACCGCGCTTCGCCAGGCCGGCCTTGAACTCCTCGTTCGAGAGCACGACCTTCGTGGCTTCGATTTCAGACAGCATGATCGACGGCTCGACGCCGCGTCGTTCGACGGCCGCGACGATCCGTCGGGCCTGAAGATCGATGGCAAGTTCGTAGAAACCGTCGGGCGTCATGGCTTGCACGCGCGCGACCCGGGCAATCGGCTGGCCCGGCTGCCACGCGAGCACGTCGGCTTTCGCCGGTTCCTGTGCGGCGACAGAGGCAAACGCTGCGCGGGCGAAGCGCGTGTCCGTTTTGGCCACGTCGACCGCCACGCGGATTTCATCGGGGCTGAGCGGGTCGAGCGGATGTAATGGCGCCGCCGAGGACCGGTTTGTCGGCGATAGTGCGCTGCCGTTCGACGTTGACGCCGCACCAGGCGAACGTTGGCAGCCGACCGTGAGCACCAGCGCGGCCAGCGCCGCTGATATCGTTCGTTTCACAGCCACGACCCTTTCGGTAAGCGTTCGGCCACTCGAACGCCTCGAATCGTAGCGCAGTGCGTCTCGATCCGGCGCGCGCGGTCGGCAGTCCCGCTGATGGACGGTCAGGCTGAGCAGCGCAGGTCAAATCTCGCCGCGCTTTGCGAATTGCGCGATATGTTCGCCCGCCCGAAACGCCAGCGCCTGAATCGTCATCGTCGGCTGCCCGCGGCCGGAGGTGACGAGGCTGCTGCCGTCGCACAGGAAGAGATTCCTGACGTCGTGACTGCGATGGTCTTTGTCAATCACGGACGTCGCCGGATCGTGACCCATCCGGCACGTGCCCAGCAGGTGCATGGACGACGACTGCTCGCTGACCGGGGACTTCGTCACGCGAAGCGCGCCGGCGGCCTCGAGGATTTCGGCGCCCCGGTCCTGGAGGAATCGCGCGTTCGCGAGATCGTCGACGTGATCCTTGTACGTGACGCGGATGGCCGGCAATCCCCACGCGTCCTTCAGATCGGGATCGAGCGTGACATTGTTCGATTCGACGGCCAGCGACGTGCCGTGACAGGCGACCTGCATGCTGCGGGGAAATTCCTTCAGGCGCGCCTTGAACGCGCTGCCCCAGGAAGGACCTTCCGTGGCAGTGCGAATTGCCCACGTCGTTGGCTGTGGTCCGATGCGCGCATCGAGGCCGCCGCCGCCGTAGTGGCCGCGCCTCGGATCTGAATCGTAGAAATCGTGGAGGATGCGTGTCACCTGCACGCTCTTGTATTCGTTCAACTCGTGCTCGAACAGGCCGAGCGCGCGGCTGCTGTAGTTGAACATGAGATATTTCCCGACGAGCCCGCTCGAGTTCGCAAGACCATGCGGGAACTGCGTGTTCGCCGACATCAGGAGCAGCCGTGGCGTTTCGGCTCCGTTGGCGCACACCACGACCCCGCGGCTTCGTTGAAATCGTTCTCGACGCTCGCCGTCGAAGTAGGTGACACCTGTCGCGCGGCCGTCCTTGTTCGTCTCGATCCGGAAGACGTAGCTCTCGGGCCGTACCTCGCAGCGTCCGGTCGCCTCCGCTTCCGGAAGCACCGTCGTGAGACTCGACGCCTTCGCCCGCACTTCACAGCCGAAGCCGTGGCAGAAGCCGCAGTGCACGCATGCCGGCCTCCCGCGGTACGGCTGGGAATTGATCGCCATCGGCGCGGGGACTGGATGCCATCCAAGCTTGCGCGCACCACGTTCGAAGAGCACACCGGACGATTTCACGGGCAGGGGCGGCATCGGGTACGGCTTCGTCCGCGGCGGATCGAAAGGACTGGCGCCGGCAAGGCCTGACACGCCGATCTCCCACTCGACCTTCGTGTAGTACGGCTCGAGGTCCGCGTAGGTGATCGGCCAGTCGGCGAAGCCGGTGCCCGGAATCGCGCCGAGCACGCTGCGTTCGACGAAGTCGATCTCGTGAAAGCGCCAGAAATTCGCCGTGTAGTGCAGGCTCGACCCGCCGACGCCGCGTCCGTACCAGAGCGCGGGCTTGAACTTCTGCAGCTCCGCCTTCTGCGCCGCGTCGCTCCGGAACGTCTGCGGATTCCTGACGGCATCGTTCGTGATGCCGCCGAGGTACCAGTCTTTCAACTCGTCGTGCCTGAAGGTGCGCGGCGAAAACCGTGGTCCCTGTTCCATCACGACGACCGTCAGCCCGGCTTGTGCCAGTTCGCGGGCAATCACACCGCCCGCGGCGCCCGATCCAACCACGATGAAGTCAACGGTGTCGGAATCGCGATATGTCTGCGGGCTCATCTCGTTTTCGTCGCGTCGGCCGCGAAACCCGGATAATCGCGATCGTAGTAACCGAACGGCGGATGGAAGACGTGCGTGTCTTCGAATCCGAGCAGCTTCCAGCCCGTGCCGTCGCGGTTCCCGCCGTATGACGGTAGCGCGAACATGCCGAGCAATGTGAGCAGGCGGGTCGTGTTGAAGAACGGCGTGTCGTCCACACGCGTGAGAAATTCGATCTGCTGGTCTGATGTGAGCGCCGCGAACGACAGAGCGCCCGGATGCAGCTCGCGACACGCGGCCTGGAAGGCCGTGAGCTGCGCGCGATAGTCGCTGCCGAGTTGCGAGTAGAACGTCGCGAGCGCGCGGTCGATGAAGTCGATGACGCCGGCCTCGCGTGCACCCGGTGTGTCATCAGTCGGAATGATCTGCGCTGCCACGGCCTCGATGTCCGCGGCTTCGGCGCTCGTGAGAAATGAGAGCTTCCCGGGGCCCGCCAGTTGCCCCGCGTGTGCGTCTGCGTCGTCCATCGCCTGCGCGACGTCTTCCCAGCCGAGGGGCGTCGCCGCGGTGGCGATGACCGCGCCGATAGCCTGGAGCAGCGATCTTCGCGAGAGGGGAGGGCTCTCCATGTAATTCCTCACTGCTCCCATAGGCAGTTCACGAGGATCCGCTTCGCTGGTCGCCTTTCGGCGTTGCATCTCCGACGATGGTCGCGTGCCCTCCGATGTTTCGGAGTCAACCAGGCTGAAATCGGCATAACCCGCTGAAAAACGCCAGTTTTCAGGGGCAAGGGGATTGCTGTCTCGCCGCGGATGTCCTCCCGCGACAAGGCGTTCCCTCTGACCTTCGCGCTGATCCTCTCGCTTTGGGCGCTCCCCGCCCTGGCGCAGCAGGCAGCCCCGACCGACGCGGCGCCAGCCGACGAAGCTCAGGCGTCTTCGCAACCTGC
>Ga0126377_10003746_pt1 | contig 10871 bp, 3 predicted proteins | sample PanSoiMetPlot_22_FD_92647 | JGI IMG/M metagenome (GOLD analysis project Ga0126377, IMG submission 92647) | Tropical forest soil microbial communities from Panama - MetaG Plot_22 | ecosystem: Environmental > Terrestrial > Soil > Tropical forest > Bulk soil | place: Panama | collected 2016-02-17
CGGCAACACTGTGCCCGCCTCGCCGACGGTTTGGTCTTTCAGTGAAACCAGCTTGACGCCAATCGGGTCATATGGTTGTGGATCATCACGGAGCCGTTGCGCAAAAAGCGTATCCAATTCCGCCTGCGCTTGCTCGGCTCTGACGCCTGGTTTGAGTCGCAGAATCACGTTATAACTACGATTGTCGCGACTCTCTCTGCTCAGATCATCGTCAGACAGTATCCAGAAGCCAATTTGTCTGGACGGGAACAGCGCCTCCAGTCGCCGTTTGAGCGGAAAATTGAAGCCGGGCGGCATCACTCCCACAACAACGTAAATACCGCCAATCGCTCGAATCGGTTGTCCGATGATACCGGGATCGGCTCCGAATCGCCGCCTCCACAGTTCATCGCTCAAAATGATCAAGCGGTCACCGCCTGGCTTGCCTTCCTCCGGCAGGAAATATCGCCCGAGCGCGGGTTGTATGCCGAGCATAGGTAATAGATCGTGCGTGACACTGGCGCCACTGATGACCTCTGGCGTCCCGGCGCCATGGAGAACAAGAGTGTCGCGAGCGTCAGCGCCATACCCTACTATGCGCTCGAAACTGCGGCTGCGCATCCGCCAATCAACCAGATCACGGCGGTTGATATAATTGAGATAATCACCCTGGAGCATGCCCGGCTGCTGCAGATAACGCGCCTGCATCAAGCGGTCCGGCTGCGCAAAAGGCAAGGGCCGGATCAGAACCGATTTGACGATGCTGAAGATCGCCGTGTTCGCCCCGATGCCCAGAGCCAGCGTGATAATGGCGATCAGCGTGAAGCCGGGATTTTTCACCAGCATTCTCAGGCCGTAGCGCAAATCTTGAAACATGTCCTCCTCCAATCTTCGTGGTTGCAACAGCAGCGCATCTCGGAACGCGCCCAGGCTGCGCCGCACTAGATCGAATTTCGTTTTCCAATTGAGCTTGGCCCATTCGGCGAGCAACGCTTCGCGTGAGCGCAACTCCGCCTCCCACTCCTGCCGCCAATCGGCGCGCAACCGCCGCGGCACGATCAGCCCTATGAATTGAATCAGCCACAAATGCGGTTTCATGCGCCAATCAGTTGATTGGAAACACAAAGGGACAAAGGGACAAAGGTTCAAAGCCTGGCTGGAAAGAAACCCGATGATTCCTTTGAACCTTTATCCCTTTGTCCCTTTGTGTTGACATCGATTTGTCCTTTACTCACACCGAAGCGCCGTGATCGGATCGACCTTGGTCGCACGCCATGCCGGGACCAGGCAGGCCGCCATCGCCACTGCCGCGAGCAGCAACGTGATGACAGCGAATGTCGCCGGGTCGGTCGAGCTCACGCCATACAGCATCTCTGTCAGCAGCCGGGTCAAGCCGAAAGCGGCGATCAGTCCAATCGCCACTCCGCCCAGCGCCATCTTCATGCCGTGATTTACGACCAGACACAGGACATCCTTGCGCCCGGCGCCAAGAGCTATGCGAATGCCGAGTTCCTGCGTTCGTTGACCAACCAGATACGAAATGACGCCGTAGAGGCCGATGCTAGCCAGCAGGAGCGCCGCTAAGGCGAAGGCGTTGAGCAGCGTCATCGCGAAGCGCTGGCGGGCCAACGAATCGGCGATCACTTCATTCATAGTCTGCGATCCGAAGATGACATTCTGGCTGTTCTGGCTTTGTACGACACGGCGGATCGAGTCAAAAAGCTCGGTCCCGACTTTTCCGGCGCCTCCCTCGGAGCGCATCACCACGCCCACGCCGGAAGGGCTGCCCGACAATTGCCTGAAAGGTTCGTAGAGTTGCGCCTGGAGAGATTCTTTGTCATTCGAATCAAGATTCCACTGGTTCACGTGCCCGACCACCCCGATGATCTGTAATGGGGCTCCGTCTCCCAGCTTGATTCCCTTGCCGATGGGATCTGCGTTCGGGAAATATTGACGGGCAAAGACCTCGTCAATCACAACCACGCGCAGAGATCGTTCATCATCTTGAGCGGTGAAAAAGCGGCCTCGCTTGAGCGGGATGCCCATGGCCGTCAGATAGCCCGGCTCGACCCGATACACTAACGACATATGCATCTCGCTGGTGCTCGCAGGCTTGGGCTGGCCATCGAGCCAGAAGAACAGATCGTCTTCGCCCTGCAAGGGGGCCGCGCCGTCCGAGAATGAGGCTGCCCGGACACCTGGCATGGAGCTGAGCTTGTCACTGAGTTCACGCAAATTGGCGCGAACCGCTTCCGGGCTGGCGCTCCTCATTGAGGGGGGAAAACTGAGTCCGAAGGTCAATACATTCTCCGCGCGAAAGCCCGGATCAACATTCCAGAGAGCGGACAAGCTGCGGATCATCAAGCCGGCGCCGATGAGCAGGACGAACGCCAGCGCCATCTCCACCGCGACCAGGGCGCCTTGCGCGCGATGACGCCCGCCGCCCGCCCCACGCCCGCTTTCCTTGAGCGTTTCCGCCAAACGCCACTGTGTGATCTTCAGCGCCGGAGCCAGCCCCGACAACACTCCGGTCAACAGCGAAATGGCCAGGGTAAAAACCAGGACACGGCCGTCCAGTCCGACCTCTCCCGCGCGTGGCAGCGTGGTCGGAAGCGCGGCGATCGCGGCCTTCGTGCCCCAACCGGCGACCGTCAAACCCAATCCGCCGCCGGCCAGCGCAAGCAGCGCGCTTTCGGTCAGCGATTGGCGCAGCAATCGCCATTGGCCCGCGCCGAGCGCGGCGCGAATGGCGAATTCACGTGTCCTGCCGGTCGAGCGCGCGAGCAGCAGATTGCTGACATTCACGCACGCGATCAGAAGCACGAACCCGACCGCGCCCAGCAGCATCCACAGAACAGGTCCGACATCGCCAATCAACCTTTCCTTGAGCGGGATGAGCGCCGCGCCATTGCCCCGGTTGGCGTCAGGATAAGCGGCGGCGAGACGGCGCATCACGCCGTCCAGATCGGATTGCGCCTGCGCGAGCGTGACGCCCGGCTTGAGCCGGCCGATGCCATGAAGGCCCAGAGCCGCGATACGATTCTGCAGCGCAGGAGTGTCCCATTGGCCGATGGGGGCATAGACATCGACGCTGCGATTCAAATTGAAGCTCGCGGGGAGCACGCCGATAATCGTGTAACTCTTGTCGTCCAGCGTCAGGCTTTTACCTATCGCATCCGGCGAGGCGCCGAACTTGCGCTGCCAAAGATCTGCGCTGATCAGTACCACCGGGCCGGCGCCGCGCTCATCTTCGCCCGGCGCGAAGTTCCGCCCGAGTTGAGGCTTGACGCCGTACACCGAGAAAAAGTCCGCTGAGACCCAGCGCCCATTAACCTGCTCGGCTTCGCCCGCGCCGATCAGACTGAAACTGGCCCCGCGCGAAATGGCCATCGCGGAAAAGGTTTGATTCTCCCTTTGCCAGTCACGAAAATTCGGGTAGGGGATGGCGCCGGTTGCGAAGTTCGGCTTGCTCTGGTGGAGCGTTATAAGCTGCTCAGGCTGCGGAAAGGGCAGCGGATTGAGCAGCACGCCGTTGACCACCGAAAAGAGCGCCGCGTTGGCGCCGATCCCCAGCGCCAGCGTCATGATCACCACGGCCGTAAAACCGGGGCTCTTCAACAGCATTCGCGCGCCGAAACGCAAGTCTTGAAACATTTCGTCCTCCAATCGCCTTGGTTGTAAGAGCAGCGCATCCCGGAACGCGCCCAGGCTGCGCCACAGCAGATCAAGCTTAGTTTTCCAGTTGAGATGGTCCCACTCGGCCAACAACCCTTCGCGATAACGCAACTCGGCTTCCCATTCTTGCCGCCAATCGGCGCGCAATCGGCGCGGCACGACCAGGCCGATGAATTTGATCAGCAAGAGATACGGTTTCTTGTGGCCCTCAGACATACTTGACCCGACCTGTTGTGCGAACTTCTTCTTCGTCGCTGAACGACGAAGAAGAAGCCGTATGTCGCTCGCAGAAATTTGGGCGATGGCAAACCGCGTCTATTCGCATCGCAGGGCCACCATCGGGTCTACGCGAGTCGCCCTGCGCGCCGGCAGGTAACCCGCCATCATCGCCACCACTGTCATCAACAGCGCCGCCAGCAGCAATGAAACCGGGTCGGTCGGCGTCAGCCCGAAGAGCAGCGTCGAGGCCAGACGTGTCACGGCCCAGATCATCGGCAGCCCCACGGCCACGCCGACGACAACCATCAACAACGCCTCGCGCAGAAAGAGCCAGAGCACGTCGCGCCGCCGAGCGCCGAGCGCCATCCGAATCCCGATCTCGCTTGTCCGGCTGGCTACGCTGTAGGAGAGAATGCCGTACAACCCGATACAGGCGAGCAGCAGCGCCAACAGACCGAAGAAGCCGGAGAGGGTGGCCAACAGGCGTTCGCGCAGGATGGACTCTTCGATCATGGTTTTGAATCCCTGAAAGCTGACGCCGATTGCGGGATTGGTCTCGGCGAGAACGCGCCTCACCGCCGCAACGGTCTCGGCCTGTGGCAGGCTCGACCGGATCAAGAACTGTCCGCCGGCCCCCTGTCGCGGGGCTTGCCCTGCGGGCAGAAAAGCGATGGGGCCGAACTCTTCGCGCAGCTCCCGGTATTTGGTGTCTTTGACCAGGCCGACGATCTCATAGCGAGTCTCAGGGTCGAACGGCGTTTTTTCAATCCAGAAGCTGCGCCCGACGGGATTCGCCCCGTTCAAGAGCATCCTGGCGAAGGCTTCATTCACGATGGCCACGTTCGGCGCGCCCGTCTTGTCGCGGCCATCGAATTCGCGCCCGGCGACTAACTGTGTGCCCAGCGTCTTGAAATAATCAGGGCCGATGCGGCTGAGGCTGGTGTTTTTCCTTTGCCGCGAGTCCGCGCCGTCCAGCCAGACGTCGTTGTCCGACGAGCCGCCGCCGAGCGGAACGCGATTGGTGTCGGTAGCCGCTTCCACTCCCGGAATCGCCCTGATCCGGTCGAGCAACTCATTTTTGAAAGCCAGTCGGCGCTCGGTCGGAACATTCAATCGACTGAAACCGACCTGCGTGATCAGGATGCCTTCCTGCCGGAATCCCGTGGGCGCCGTCAGCAGCTTGTTCAAACTGCGCGAGAAGAGCAGTGCGCCAGCCACCAGCACTAGCGAGAGCGCGACCTGCGCGACCACGAGCGCGCCCCGCAAGCTGAATCCATGAAGGCGGGCGCGTCCAGCCGTCAATCCGCGTCCGCCCGCCTTCATCACGGCGCCAGGTTCGATCCGCGTCGCGCGCAGAGCCGGCGCCAGTCCGAACAGGATGCAGGTCAATACGGCCAATCCTGCCGCGAAACCAAGCGCGCGCCAATCCGGAGTCAGGTCGAGGAAGACAGTGTCATTGCCTGCGCTCAAAAATGAAACGAGCAACCGGCTCAGCGCTTGCGCGAGCCCCACGCCCAATCCCGCGCCCGAAATCGCCAGCAGAAGGCTTTCGACCAGCAACTGCCTGATGAGTCGGGAGCGCCGCGCGCCCACAGCCTGCCTGACGGCTATCTCGCGTTCGCGCGCGCTCGCCCGCGCCAGCAGCAAGTTGGCCAGATTGGCGCAGGCGACGAGCAGCACCAGCCCGGCAATCGCCAGCAGCAGCCAGAGCGATTGCTCGTAATCTCTGCGCAGCAGCGAAACGCCCGTTCCCGCGGTGACAGCAGATAGCTGGAAGCCCAGATAATTTTTCACGCTCACAGGGGGATAATTCGCGGGCAGCGTCGTCTCGAACAGGCTGGCCGAGATCGCCTGCAAATGGGCCGTAGCCTGTTCCAACGACCAGCCAGGTTTCAAACGTCCCATCACCGACAGCCACCAATTGGTCCCGGAGTTGAGACGATTGTTGTCGCCGCGGATTACCGCTTCGGCGCAGATCGGCAGCGCCACGTCAAAAGACCGCCCGACCTCCAATCCGAAGAAACTCGCGGGCGTGACTCCGATGATTTCAAAAGGCCGGTCGGCCAGCGTGAGCTTGCGGCCAATGATGTTCGCGTCTCCGCCGTATTCGCGCTCCCAGAAGCGATGGCTAATGACCACGCCCGGCGCGCCGCAGCCCCGCTGATCGTCCGCCGCCGTGAAGACGCGGCCCAGCGCGGGCCGGACGCCCAACACGTTGAAAAAGTCCCCGCTTACCCAAAGCCCCCGCGCGGCGCGCGCCTCGCCGCCCTGAGAGAGGTTGAAGCCGTCCGCGCCCCAGGCGAAGACGCCCGAGAACGCCTGTTGCCGATCCCTGATCTGCTCCCAGATCGGATTGGTCACCGTCGGATGCGGGCTGTTGAAATTTCCCCGCGCGCCGGTCATATCCGCGATGCGTATCTCGGCCAAGTCCTGAGGGGCTTTGACCGGCAGCGTGCGCAATCGCACCGCGTCGAGCAATTGAAAGATCGACGTATTCGCTCCGATGCCGAGCGCCAGGCTGAGCGCAGCCATGGCGGTGAAGCTTTTGTTCTTGAGCAACATTCGCGCGCCGAAGCGCAGGTCTTGAAACATTTTGTCCTCCAATCTCTTGATTGCGGATTGCGGATTTGGACACTTCTTCGATCCGCAATCCGCAATCCGCAATTCGCAATCGGATCAGTCTTGCCGCAAAGCGATCACCGGGTCCACTTTCGTTGCGCGGCGCGCGGGAATGAAGCAAGCCGCGGCGGCGACCACTACGAGCAGAACCGTCACGCCCAGGATTGAGACGGGGTCAACGGCCCTCGCCTGGAACAATTCCAACTGGTTGCCCAGCAGGCGCGTCACGCCCAGACTGGCGAGAATCCCGACGACCAGGCCGGCGACGACCAGCCTGCCTCCCGCACGGAAGATCAGGAAAAGAATGTCGCGCGGTCTCGCGCCCATAGCCATGCGCACGCCGATCTCGCGCGTCCGCATCGAGACAAGGTAAGACAGGACGCTGAAGATGCCGGCCATCGCCAGGGCCAGACCGAGAGCCGCGAAGAGACTGAAGAGCGCCATAATGAAGCGCGGCTGCGCCGTCCGAAAACCGAGTATCTCGTCAAAGGAGCTCGGGCCGTTGATCGGTTGCTCTTTGTCCATTTCGCGAACCTGCGCCCGCAAAGCGTTGATGATCGCGTTCGGGTCGCCCTGAACGCGGACGGCCAGTATGCGCTGCGACGGCGCCAGCAGAGTGTAGGGGAGATAAACAGCGGGCCTCGGATCGTTGCGGATATCGTCGTTTCGCGTATTGCCGATCACGCCGACAACCGTGACGTAAGGCGAAGCGTTCGGCCGCGTCAACACATTCGGCGAGCCGGGCCGTTCGAGCGTATCGAGCTTGAGGCGCCTGCCGATTGGATCTTCTCCGGCAGGCCAGAGTCTGGCGGCCGCCTCATTAATGACGGCCACCGATTCCGCGGCGTCAATCTCGCGCTCAGTCAGCATTCGTCCCTGTCGCAGCGGAATGCTCAGAGCGCTCAGGTAATCGGCGCTGACCAGGTTCATGTTGATGCGGCGCGTCTCGGCGTCGGCCCGGCCGTCAAGCGAGAATGTGGACTGTGGGCCGCCGAATGGCAGCCCGCCATTGCCGATCGTCGCGGACTGGACGCCGGGCAGGTTCTTCACGCGCTCCAGCAGATCCCGCGCGAAGCGATTGCGCTGCTCCCATGTCGCGTAGCGTTTGGGAGGCAGCGGCAAGCCAACGGACATCACCCGCTCGGGCCGGAACCCCAGATCAACCTGTTGTATCCTGGCGAAACTGCGGATGGTCAAGCTGGCGCCCACCAGTAACACCACCGACAACGCCACTTCGATGACCACCAGCAACGCGCGCGTCCGCCCGCCCGCCGAAGCGCCGGAACCGCGCGCGTCGTCCTTCAATGCTGTAACCAGGTCGGGGCGCGACGACTGAAGCGCCGGCGCCAGACCAAAGAGGATTCCGGTCAGCGTCGAGACCGCCACGCAAAAGAACAGGACATAACTGTTCACCTCGATCCGCGCCTCGTTAGGCACGAAGAACTTCGGCATCAACGCCACCATCAACTGCGTGATCCAATACGCGAACAGCAGGCCTAGCAAACCGCCGAGCAGCGAAACCAGGACATTTTCGGTCAGCAATTGCCGCACAATCTGGACGCGCCGCGCGCCCATCGAAAGCCGGATGGCCATTTCGCGCGTTCTCGCCGTCGCTTTGGAGAGTTGCAGGTTGGCGACGTTGGCGCAGGCGATCAGCAGCAGGAATCCCACGGCCACGAAAAGCAATTGCAGGCTCTGTTGCATCGTTCCGCTGGCCACGGTGATGTCCAGGTAGTTGGTCAATTGGCTGGTGAACGCATCCTTCGGAAAGCCTGACGGATTCGACTTGGCCAACTCCAGTTGGAGAACATGAAGTTGCTGTTCGGCGGCGACGGGCGACACTCCCGGCTTCAAGCGCGTGATCGGAAAGACGACCTGCGCGTCGCGGGAGTCTGTTCCCAGCGGCAGCCAGACCCCGCTGTCAGTCCACCATCCGAATCGCGGGGGCATGACGCCGATGATGGTGTACTGCTGATCATTCAAGCGCAGCGTCTTGCCGATCGCATTGGGATCACCACTGAAGAGCCGTTGCCAGCGCCCGTAACTCAGCACTGCGACTGGCTCCGGATCGCCATTGGGACGAATGTCCGAGGGCTGAATCGTGCGGCCCAGCACTGGAGGCACGCTGAGAAAATTAAACGCATTGCCAGACAGCCGATGGGCCTCAATGGTTTCCGGCGCGTATTCGCCAGTCAGCAGCGCCTGCCCCGGCGCCGTCGCCATCACGTCGGCGAAGACAGGCAGCTTTGCCATCTCCAGATATTCGTTCAACTGGTAAGGGCGCATCCGCTGATTCGTCTGAGCGTTGCGCAGGCCGGGCGCCCATATGCCCTCAGGCTTCGCGTAAGGGTAAGGACTGATCAAAACGCCGTAGATCACGCTGAAAAGCGCCGTCGTCGCGCCGATGCCGAGCGCCAGCGTGAGCGCGGCAATCAGTGTGAATCCTGGCCTTTTCAGCAACATTCGCACGCCGAATCGCAAGTCTTGGAACATTACATCCTCCAGTCTTCGTGTATGTAATAACGCCGCATCTCGCCACGCGCCCGAACTTCGTTGAAGCAGATCAAAATCCGAGTCAGTACCGCGAGCGGTAGCGAGCGAGCTTCTACCGGTAGGCGAGATCAGGAAGCGACGCTCGCTACCGCTCGCGGTACTGACTCGTCATCTGCAACTCACTCTCCCCTGAGCGCGATTATCGGATTAACCTTTGTTGCGCGCCGCGCCGGGACGTAGCATGCGATGAGAGAAACTAAAATCAACAGCAGCGGAGCCGCCCTTTGTGCGAACAACGTAATTCATACTTGGAAAGTTCTGCCAGAGCCAGAATCGTAAGCGGGTTGTTGGCGCCGCATAAGCCATTCGTGTCATTCGTGGCGTAACGCGACCAGCGGATCAACGCGGGCGGCTCGGCGCGCCGGCAGCCAGCCGGCCAGCGCCGCCACGGCCAACAACAACAGCGCCGACAGCGCAATCGTCAACGGGTCGGTCGCCGTCAATCCGAACAGCAAGTCGGAGAGCAGGCTCTCAATCAGCTTTGCCGTAGCGAGCGCCGCCGCAAGTCCGATCGCCAGCCCCGTAACGACCAGCAGCGTCGTTTCGCGCAGCACCATTCGCAACACGTCGCCGCCTTGCGCTCCGAGCGCCATGCGGACGCCGATCTCTCGCGTGCGGCGCGTGACCGTGTAAGACATCACGCCGTACAAGCCGATGCAGGCGAGCAGCAGCGCAAACAGGCTGAAGAAACCGGCAAAATGGGCGACGAATCGCTCCTGCGCCAACGATTGGTTCACCACGTCGTCCATCGTCCGCAGGTCGAGCGTTTGAACTTTGGGATCAAGCTCCTGCACGATGCGCCGAATCGCGACGGCGAGACCGGCCGGATCGCCAATGGCGCGCAGTTGGAACGTGCTCCCGAACATGTCAGGCATTTGAAGTAATGGGAAGTAGGTGATGCGCGGCGCCTTTTCCCGCAAGCTTAGAAACTTTGTGTCTTTGACCACGCCGACGATTTCGAAAGGCTCTGAGTTTTTATCAGGGTAGCCAGGGAAGCGAATTCGTTTGCCGATGGGATTGTCGTCGCCGAAAAACTGACGCGCCATCGTCTGATTGATCACGGCCACAAGCGGCCCCTTTGCGACCGGCGCCGTCGGCCCGCTTGCGGGCAGTTCATCCTGCGGCCCGAAATCGCGCCCGCGCAGCAGCGGAATGCCCATCGTCGCAAAGTACTGCGGCGTCACCCAAAGCTGTTTGCAGACCATGTCGTCATCAGGCGGCGGCGTGTAGCCTTCAACCGAAGCCTTCATGCTCTGACTGATACCGATCAGCAGGCCGTAGCTCGAGAAGCTGGCCGCGCGCGCGCCGGGCAAGGCCTCCAAACGCTCCAGCAGTTGTTTGTAGAGCGTGATGCGCCGCGGCGTTGGATAATCCGGCCCCAGATCGAGCTCAAACAGCGTCACATTCTCGCGGTCAAAGCCCGCGTCCAGAATCTTCAAGTTTCGGAGGCTACGCGCGAACAGTCCCCCGCTTACGAGCAGGAAGAGTGAGAGCGCGACTTGCGCGACGACCAGAATTTTATTCAGCGGCAGCCGCTTCTGGCCTGCGTTCGAATCACTGGCCTGTTCTTTCAGCGACGAGGCAAGGTCCAGCCGCGTCGCTCGCAGCGCAGGCGCAAGCCCGGCCAGCAAGCCGGTCAGCAGCGAGACCGCCAACGTAAAGCCGAGCACGCGTGTGTTCAACTCGAGATTGATTGCGATAGGGCCGTAGTATTGTGGCAGGAATGTGAGCAATAGATGCGCGCTCCACTGAGCGAAGAGCAGGCCCAGCGCGGCGCCTGAAAAGGTAAGCAGCATGCTCTCAGTGAGCAATTGACGCATGAGCCG
>Ga0126377_10003747_pt1 | contig 10868 bp, 10 predicted proteins | sample PanSoiMetPlot_22_FD_92647 | JGI IMG/M metagenome (GOLD analysis project Ga0126377, IMG submission 92647) | Tropical forest soil microbial communities from Panama - MetaG Plot_22 | ecosystem: Environmental > Terrestrial > Soil > Tropical forest > Bulk soil | place: Panama | collected 2016-02-17
AGAGCACGCTTGCCATCGCCGCGTACAACGAACGTCTCGCCTCGCATCCGTCGCTGCTCACAACCATCGTCCCCCTTCGTGACGGCGTCTCCATATCGGTAAAGCGCGGATGACGGTCAGCGACTGGCTCCAGAGCGCGATCGCAGACGCAAATCGTCGCAGTCTGCCCGAGCTGAAGGCGGTTCTCGAGGCCCTCGCGCGAGCGACGACCGCGCTGCGCGCCGCCGACTTCAACGACGACGCCGCCGCTCCACGCGGCCCTGCTCCGTCCAGATGACCGGCATCGAGGATTTCGGCCGACGCCTCCGCGCCAGGGCGACCACGTCCCTCGAAGCCGTCGAGGCGTGCCTTCGCCGCATCGAGGAAACGCGGTCGCTCAACGCGTTCACGCTCGTGATGGCCGACGAGGCCCGTCGTCAGGCGCGACAGCTCGACGACGAGATCGCCGCCGGCCGCGATCGCGGTCCGCTCCACGGCGTGCCGGTCACCATCAAGGACATTCTCGACATCCGCGGCGTGCCGACGACCGCGTCGTCCCGCGTGCGCGACGGTCACGTGGCGGATCGCGATTGCCCGGCGGTCATGCACCTGCGAATCGCGGGTGCGGTCTTCATCGGGAAGACCAATCTCCATGAATTCGCCTTCGGTACGACGAACGAGGATTCGTCGTTCGGGCCCGCGCGCAATCCGCATGACGAAACGCGATCGCCTGGCGGGTCGAGCGGCGGATCAGGCGCGAGCCTGGCGGCCGGCGTCGGGTTCGCCACGATCGGCACGGACACCGGTGGATCGATCCGGATTCCCGCGGCCGCGTGCGGCGTCGTCGGCCTCAAGCCAACGCTCGGGGAAGTGTCGGTGGAAGGCGTGGTGCCGTTGTCGAGGACGATGGATCATGTCGGGCCGCTGACGAATGGCGTCGCAGACGCGTGTCTCGTGTATCACGCGCTGCTCGGAGATCCGACCAGGCGGCCTCCGGCGCCGGTTCCGATGCACGGACTGCGCCTCGCCGTCCTGCGTCCGCACTTCTGCGACCTGCTCGACCACGACGTGCGCGAATCGTTCGAATCTGCCTTGAACCGGCTGCGCGCGGCCGGCGTGAGAATTGACGACATCGAAATCCGTCATGCCGCCGACGTCGCCGCTGTGTATCTGCATCTCGTGCTGAGCGACGCGGCCGCGTACCACGCGAAGACGCTCGAAACCATGCCGGATCGCTACTGTCCGGCGGTGCGCCTGCGTCTCGAGATGGGCCGTTACATCCTGGCGGAGGACTACGTGCGGGCGCTGGCTGGCCGCAGCGTCCTCACCCGTGAAGTCGATGCCGCGCTGGTCCAGCACGACGCGCTCGTCCTGCCGACGCTGCCGATACCGGCGCCGACGATCGGTGCGTCAACCGTCGACGTCAGCGGCAGGCAGGAGCCGGTTCGAAACGTGATGCTCCGGCTGACGCAGCTCTTCGACGTCACCGGCCACCCGGCCATTTCGATTCCGTCGGAGCCCACGAAGTCGGGGTTGCCGACAGGCCTGCAACTCGTCGGCGGGCGTCATCAGACGGATGCGTTGCTGAGGGTCGCGCTCGCTTGCGAGTCGCTCGTCGCCGGTCGATAGTCGACTTCAGACCTCCAGCCCGACCGCCCTCATCAACGCGAGCGCGTTGCTGTGCTCGACGACGCCCGGCCGCATCCGGTAGTCGAACGTCATACGTCCGTCCTCGAGCTTGTCCTCGAAATGCATGTTGACCGCGACGCCGTCCAGTCGCGCAGGCAGCTCGGTCAGGGCCAGGTCGTGCGTCGTCACCATTCCGATCGCCCCAAGCTGCGCGAGCGCGCGCACGATGGCCTCGGCGCCGATGCGGCGATCGTACGAGTTCGTCCCGTGCAGGATTTCGTCGAGCAGGAACAGCATCGTGCGCGGCGTTCCTTCCCGAGGCGCCGCCGCGTCCCGCGCGGCCTGAACGATGTCGCGGATCCGGAGAATCTCCGCGTAGAAGCGCGAATGACCGGCCTGCAGCGAATCCTCGACCCGAAGCGTCGCGCCAATCGCCAGCGGCGAGAGGGTCAGCGCCGCGGCCCTGACCGGCGCGCCGGCCTGCGCCAGCACGACGTTCACACCCACCGATCGCAGAAGCGTGCTCTTCCCCGACATGTTCGATCCGCTGATGACGATGATCCGGGCCGAGGCGCCGCCAAGAACGACGTCGTTCCGGACGGCCCGTTCATCCACCATCAGGGGATGGCCGAGCGCGCGCGCATCGAACCGCACGTCGTCAGGAGTGAGCGTGGGAAACGGATCGTTCGGGTGCTCGAAGCCGTACGTGCCGATGGCCGACAACGCCTCGAGCTCGCCGATGGCCTTCAACCAGAGCGCGACGCGCGCCCCGTACGCAGCGTGCCATCGATCGATGGCGACGGCCAGCTGCTGCGGCAGCAGAAGCGCCAGCGCGATCGGAGCGAACATCTGGTTCCGCGTGGAATCGAGCCACGAGACGAGCCGGCGAAGCTGCGCGATGCGCTTAGAGGGCGGAACCCCGCCGGTCATGAACAGGGCCTGCAGCTGCGCGAGCCGCGGCGACGAGACCCGCTCGGCTTCAATCCGGGAGAGGAGCCCGCTCAGCAGAGCGAGATCGCGATCGGGCGTCGCGATCCGCGCCAGCACGAGATGAACCTGACGCCGCCACACGAGGGCGATCGCCGATTCGACGAATAACCAGATGATCAACCAGCGGGCGGGAATCCGTTCGCTCAGCACCAGGGACGCCACAGCGGCCATCACGACAGCCGATCCGGCAAGAACGACCTGCGCGGCACGCGCGAGGCCTGCCGGGCCAGCGATGGCCCAGGACGCGAGGCCACCCGTGCGGCTGACTTCGCTTTCGGCAGCGAGAACCGCGAGGTCCTCGCGAAAATCGATTTTCTCCCGCAGCTCCGCGGCCGCTGTCTGGCGCGCGCCGATTTCGGCGATTGATGCCGGACCGCGCAGCCAGCCGGCAAGCGTTTCCTCACCAGCCTCGGTGCTGGCGGTGTTCATGAGCTCGAAGACCGATCCCCGGCCGAACAGGTCCAGGTCCTGCGCGTACGGATGATCGTCGAGGAACCGGAGGCCGGGCCGTCCTTTACCCGCCCAGTTGCCGTTCAGCCGATCGAGTCCCCGCTCGTACCATCGCTCGGCTCGCCGTGCGCGCTCCAGCCGTTCGAGCACGCGCGCGTGCACCACCATCAGCACGACGAAAAAACCGGCTATTGCGATGACCCAGAGCGGCGAGATGACGTCTCGGACGAAGACAAGCCAGCACGCAAGGGCCGCGATGCCGGCTGACAGCAGGCGAAGATTCGAGAGACGCAGATGCGAACGATCGAGCGCGGCGATGCGCGTGCGCCAGGCGTCGAGACGCCGGTCGTACTCGGCGCGCGGATCAGTCACGGCATCACGCCGAAGGCGCCTTCACGAGCGCGCGCGCGAGCGCAACATAGTGATCGACTGCGTGGTGAAGCTCGCCGAGCGTGATGTGCTCGTCCGGGGTGTGCGCCACATGGATTGATCCGGGTCCAAAGAGCAGCGGCTCTCCCCACGCCGAAAGAAACGGGATGTCCGTGGTGAAAGGAAACACCGACGTGTCGAAGCCTGGAACGGCCTTCAGCCGCACCGGCGGCACTTCCAGCACGTCCTCGATAGCCACTCGCGGGGCGAGGACGTCCACCGCGCGCCGTACATGCTCGGCGTCGCTGACCGTCCGGAACATGACTTCGGCTTCCGCCGCCGGCGACACGACGTTCGGCGCGACGCCGCCGGAAATGAGACCGACCGTGTAGTGCGTGTGTCCGAGCTGCGGATCGGTCGGCAACGCCACGGATCGCAGCTCGATGAGCGCGTCGAGCAGCTTGTCGATGGCCGAGTCGCCCAGCTCGGGAAACGACGAGTGGGCGGCACGGCCGGCCGCGCGAAGCTTCAGGCGCAGCACGCCTCGCGTCGCAAGCCCGAGGCGATTGTCCGTCGGCTCGCCGTCGATCAGATAGCGCGAGTGGTTGGTGAACTTGTTGGCCTCCCGCGCGCCATCGCTGCCGCGCTCCTCGCCCACCACGAAGACCAGTCCGACGCGGCTCTCGCCCTCGCGCCGCAGCCGATCGGCGGCCGCCACCATCGCGGCGAGAATGCCCTTGGCGTCGCAGGCGCCGCGCCCGTGAATTCGATCGTCCGACACGCGGCTGGGGAAGAACGGCGGGACGCAGTCGAAATGCGTGGAGAACACGACGTGGGGATCTGCGACGGTCGCGATCACGTTGAATCGCGACGTGTCGACGCGTTGTTCGGTCACGGCGAAGCCGCGCGCGCGGAGGTAATCGGCCAGCCAGCGTCCCGCGTCGCCCTCGCGGCCGGTCGTCGAGTCGATGTCGACGAGCGCGCGCGTCAGCGCGACGACATCGACGCGTTCTACCGGATCCACGCCTCGAGCTCCGTCCGCGTGTCGGTCCGGGAATCGCGGTACTTGACGATCACGGGCGTCGACAGCGAAAGGCCCCACTCGGGACCCTGGCCGGCGGTCACGGCGCGCGCGCCGGGGACGACGACCGCGCGTTCGGGAACGATCAGCGGACGGTCGGCCGTCGGCTTGATGATCTCGCTCCTCACCAGATCGTAGACGGGCGTCGAGCCGGTCAACACCGTCCCCGCCCCGACGACCGCGCGCGACTTGATCACCGCACCTTCGTAAATGCCCGTGTTGCCGCCGACGAGCGCTTCGTCCTCGACGATGACCGGCAAGGCGCCGACCGGTTCGATCACACCGCCGATTTGTGCGCCGGCGCTGAGGTGAACCCGCGCGCCGATCTGGGCGCACGACCCGACGAGCGCGTGCGAATCGATAAGCGTCGACTCGCCGACCCAGGCACCGATGTTGACGTACATCGGTGGCATGCAGATCACGCCGCGGGCGATGTACGCGCCGTCGCGGATAGCGGAACCGCCCGGGACGATGCGGATGCCGGAGTTCGCACCGGCGTCGAACTTGCGGACCGGCAGCGTGTCCTTGTCGAAGAATTGCTCGTACCGCTCGGGGTGTGTGAGCGACATGTCGACCGTCGTCCCGAACCGGAAACCGAGCAGGATGCCCTGTTTCACCCACGCGTTGACGCGCCAGCCGGTCGGGCTCGCGGCGTCGGGTTCCGCCGCGCGAACCTCGCCGTTCGACAGGGCCTTCCGGAGCGCGGCGAACGCTTTGCGCGCGGTGTCGGGATCGGCCGACGCACCCGCCGCCACGAGAGATTCGATTTGAGCTTGAAGTGTCACGAGGCTGCGGCGATCAGGCGAAGGCGGCCTTCAGAAGCCCCAGCTCCTTCAGGATGTCCACGAGCTTCTGGCGCGATTCGGCTTTCGGCGGACACATGGGCAACCGGTAGTGCTCGTCGAGCAGTCCCATCGCGGCCATCGCGGACTTGACGGGAATCGGATTGGCCTCGATGAAGTTGCCGAGCATCAAGGGCAGGATTCGGGTGTGAATGGCACGCGCCGCGGCAAAGTCGCCGCGTTCGGCTGCCTCGACCATCGCCACCATCTCCGCGGGAATCTCGTTGGACGCCACAGAGATGATTCCGCGGCCACCGATCGCCATCAGCGGGAGCGTCAGCGCGTCGTCACCTGACAGGACGATGAAATGTTCCGGCACCGCGCGGCAGATCTCGCACATCTGCGTCACGTTGCCGGATGCTTCCTTGACGCCGACGATGTTCGGAATCGGCGCGAGCCGGGCCAGTGTCGCCACTTCGACGTTGACGCCCGTCCTGCCGGGTACGTTGTAGACGATGATCGGCAGCGGCGTGTGTTCGGCAATCGTCTTGTAGTGCTGGTACAGCCCTTCCTGCGACGGCTTGTTGTAGTACGGCGCGACGGACAGCAGCCCCGCAGCGCCCGCGGCGCGCATCAGCTCCGCTGTGTGGATGACTTCCTTCGTATCGTAACCGCCAGCGCCGGCAAGAATCGGCACCGCGCCGTGTGCCTCGTCGACGAGGATTTCGACGATGCGGACGCGCTCAGTGTCGGTCAGCGTCGGGTTCTCACCGGTAGTCCCACAGGGACAGAGGAAATGAACGCCGGCATCGATCTGGCGCCTCGCGAGACGACGAACCGCAGCTTCATCGAGCGCGCCCGGTTTCGTAAACGGCGTGACGAGTGCGGTTCCTACTCCAGTGAATGGTGTTCGCATCCCCGACTCCATGATTCTTTCCTAACCTACCCGACCCACGCGACCCACGCGACCTACCGACTATGTGAGCCCCAGCACGTCTTTCATCGAATACCATCCCCGCTTCCCATGGACCCACCTGGCCGCCGCCAGCGCGCCGCGGGCGAAAGCCGTTCGATCTCGCGCCGTGTGTGAAAGCGTAATGGTTTCCGCGGGACCGTCGAATCCTATCGTATGAGTGCCCGGAATGAATCCGGCGCGCGTGGACGAAACGTCGATCGTGCGCGACAGGCCGGATCGCTCCATCGCTTTCTTGAGAAGCAGGGCCGTTCCTGATGGCGCGTCCCTTTTTGCCGCGTGATGCGCCTCGTGGAGGAACGCACCAAAATCGTGCTGGCCGGCAAACAGTCGGGCTGCCTCAGCCACGAGCGCCTCGAACAGGACGACGCCGGTCGAGAAATTCGGCGCCACGACGGCGCCGCCGCCGCCATCCTTCACCGCCTGCCGCACTTCGGCTTCATCGTCCTGCCAACCTGTCGTCCCGATCACGAGATCGATGCCGCGCCCGGCGAGCGCGATCGCGTTCGAGGCCACCGCACCCGCGTGCGAGAAATCCACCGCGACGTCGACGCCGCTCCAGCGGTCGTCGTTCGCGGCCCCGCCGTGTTTCGGTGACTGCGGATCGATGATCCCGGCGACCTCGCAACCGTACTCGGGCGCGAGATCGCCCACGAGCCTGCCCATCTTGCCGTAGCCAACCAGCAACAGCCTCACGGATGCCTCAGAAGAACGTTTCGTGCAGCCGCATCATCGCGTGCGGGACGTCCGCATTCCGCAGCACGAACGTGACGTTGCGCCGCGAAGCCGCCTGGGACACGAGCCGCAGCGGGATCCGTTCGAGCGCGGTCACCGCCCGGCCGAAGAGCGTCGGATCGGCTCGTAGATTCTCTCCCACGGCGCAAATGATTGCCATCTCGCGTTCGCAGCTCACTTCGGCGAAATTACGGAGATTGTCCACGATCGCCTCCAGCCGCCGCGTGTCATCGACTGTCACCGAGACGCTGACCTCCGACGTGGTGACGACGTCGACGGCGGTCTTCAGGCGCTCGAACACCTCGAAGAGACGGCGCAGGAAGCCGTGCGCCATGAGCATGCGCGTGGAGGTGATATCGATAACGGTGACGTCGCGCTTGCACGCAATCGCCGTCAGCTGACCGTTGGTGGCCGCACCATCTGCCGTAATGCGCGTTCCGGGATTGTCGGGCCGGTGAGAATTCAGAATGCGCACCGGGATGTTCCGCGCGACCGCGGGAAGAATCGTGCTGGGGTGCAGGACCTTCGCGCCAAAGTACGCCAGCTCGGATGCCTCGGCAAACGAGAGCTGCGGCACGACGCGCGGCTGCGGCACGATGCGCGGGTCGGCCGTCAGCATGCCGTCCACATCGGTCCAGATCTGGATTTCGTCCACATCCGTGCACGCGCCGAATACTGCCGCCGAGTAGTCGGAACCGCCGCGGCCGAGGGTCGTCGTCACGCCGGCGGGCGTCGCGCCGATGAACCCGCCAAGGACGACGGTCCGATTGGCTGCGACGGCGGGCGCAATCAGCTCTCGGACGGCCTCGGTCGTGCGCACGAGGTCCGGCGCGGCACTGTTGTGTTCGGTGTCCGTGATCAGCACGCGGCGGGCGTCGACCCATTCACTCGCGAGCCGATGGTCGGCCATCGCAGCCGCGACGATGCGGCTGCTGACCACTTCGCCGGCCGCGAGCACGGCATCGAGCGATCGAGGCGAGACTTCGCGGAGGACGGCAAGCGCGTGCACGAGGCCAGCAAGCTCCGCAAACTCCCTCGTGATTTCTGTGATGACGGCATCGCGGCTTGCGGTAGTTACCCCATTCGCCACGCCGACGTGACGTTCGACGAGCGCCCGGATTTCGGCAGCGGCCTTGTCACCATTGCCTTCTTCGGCGAGTCGCGCGATGGCGACGAGTTTGTCCGTCACGCCCGATAGCGCTGAGACAACGACGAGAGGGGCAGCGCCGCCCCTCGCCTGCTGCTGCCGAACGATGTTGATCAGCCGGTTGATGGCGTCCGGATCGGCAACCGATGTACCGCCGAACTTCATCACGACGTTTGTCACGTTGGCTGCGCTCACAGAATCCCCTCGCGGTGCATCAACTCGGCGTTGAGCACGGCAGCGCCCGCTGCGCCGCGGATGGTGTTGTGTCCGAGCGCCACGAACTTGACGTCGAGCACCGGGCATGGCCGCAGCCGTCCGACCGTGACGGTCATGCCGCCATCGCGCTCGGCGTCGAGCGCCGGCTGCGGACGGTTGGCTTCGTGCAGGTAGACGATCGGTTGCTTCGGCGCGGACGGCAGCTGCAGGTCCTGGGGCTTGCCGCGGAACGTGGTCCAGGCGTCGATGAGCGCGGCCGGCTCGGGCTTTCTCTCGAACGCGACGGAAATCGAGCCCGTGTGGCCGTTGTGGACGGGCACGCGCGTCGTCGTCGCGCTGACCGCGACGGGGTGATCGACGACGACGCCGTCCTGAAGAGCGCCGAGGATCTTGTTCGTCTCGGTCTGTACTTTTTCTTCTTCGCCGCCGCCGATGTACGGAATCACGTTCGCGAGGATGTCCCACGACGCGACGCCCGGGTAGCCGGCCCCTGAAATGGCCTGCATCGTCGTGATCATCGTCTTCGTCAAACCGAATTTCCGAAGGGGCGCGAGCGCCATTGCCAGAACGACGACCGCGCAGTTCGGGTTGGTCACGATCGAGCCCTTCCACCCGCGCGCCGCTGATTGTTTCTTCAGGAGCTGCAGGTGGTCGGCGTTGACTTCGGGAATGAGCAGCGGCACGTCCGCGTCCATCCGGTAGTTTCGCGAGTTGCTCACGATGACGTGCCCGGCCTGTGCGAAGGCGGCCTCGATTTCGCCTGCCACCGACGAGTCGAGGCCCGAGAAGACCAGCTTTGGCGCCCGGCCCGGCGTCGCCGCGTCCACTTGTTTTCCGGCGACTTCGTCGGGAAGCGGCGACGGCAGGCGCCACGCGGTCGCATCGCGGTACGCCTTCCCCTCGGATCGCTGGCTCGCGCCAAGCCAGGCGACCTTGAACCACGGGTGGTTCGCGAGGAGCGCGATGAACTGCTGGCCGACGGCGCCCGTGGCGCCGAGGATCCCGACTTCGATGACTGCCATGAACTAACTCCTTCACGTATCCGGGGCCACGACCCCGGTCGAAGAACGGCAAAAAAAAAGCCGACGCGGTGTGAACCGTGTCGGCTGGTCGAGCGCTCGGTTTGTTTCGGACTTAACGCGCGAGCATACGAGATCCGACAGCGGTGGGCATGACGGCCCGCTTGGCCTTCTTCGCCTTATCGGCCCGCTTTCGAGTCTCGACGATCGCGTGCATCTGGAACGACAGAGTATAGCATGAGGAAGAATGCTCGAAGCCATCTTCCATGCCTGGGAGCGCAGGCTGGCGGCTGCGACGACCGATCGCATCGTGCGCCCCTTCGACTGGGGCCTCGACTGGATTCCACCGAACGGCCATCATCCGGACCTTCATGCCGGCGACGCGGCCGCGCGCGTCGGCGAATGGGTCGACGGCGTCATGTCGGACACCGATGCATTCTTCAACGCGGAACCGACCTCCCACTACATTCGACGATCCGATGCGACCGGGGACGTGGTCCTGTTCCCGAGTGCGCTGAACACACCGCACAGTGAAAACAACACCGTCCGATGCGGATTCTTCCCGGCCCGATCCGCACGCACGGACGGCCGTTCGCGTGCGGCCGTCATCGTGCTTCCGCAGTGGAACGCGGACGAAAACGGGCATGTCGGGCTCTGCCGACTGCTTGCGTGGAGCGGCCTGAGCGCCCTCCGCCTCAGCCTGCCGTACCACGATCAACGCATGCCGCCGGAGCTTCACCGCGCCGACTACATCGTCAGCTCGAACATCGTTCGGACGCTGCAGGTGTGCCGCCAGGCGGTTCTCGACGCCCGCCGTGCGGCGGCGTGGCTGGCGCACGAGGGCTACGATCGGATCGGGATTCTCGGCACCAGCCTCGGATCGTGTCTCGCGCTGCTCACCACCGCGCACGAGCCACTGATTCGCGCAGCGGCGCTGAATCACATCTCGCCCGTCTTCGCCGATGTCGTCTGGCGCGGTCTCTCGACCGAGCACGTGCGCGACGCGCTCGAGGGGCACATCGACCTGAATCAGCTGCGCGAGATGTGGAAACCGATCAGCCCGAAGTACTACCTCGATCGGCTGCGGGATCGACAGACGCTGCTCGTGTACGCCCGCTACGATCTGACGTTCCCCGTCGATCTGTCGCGCGAGCTGGTCGACGCGTTCCGCCGCGAGCGCATCCCGCACGAAGTCGCCGTCCTGCCGTGCGGCCACTACAGCACGGGACGAGCACCGTTCAAGTTCGTCGATGGATGGATTCTGACGAGATTCCTGAAGCGCACGCTCGGCTGAAGGCTCGCGCTCCCGCTGTCAGAGATATTTCAGAATTCCCGCGAGCGCCTGGTAGATCACTTCGGCGAGATTGCGGACGAGCGGCGATACGTCGCCGCCGTTGACCGCGTTGGCGACCGTGACGGGATTGGTGAGGAACAGCCAGATCGTGGCGGCTGCGAGCGCGACGCTCACGAGCGCGACACACGTGAACAGGCTGACGCT
>Ga0126377_10003748_pt1 | contig 10868 bp, 10 predicted proteins | sample PanSoiMetPlot_22_FD_92647 | JGI IMG/M metagenome (GOLD analysis project Ga0126377, IMG submission 92647) | Tropical forest soil microbial communities from Panama - MetaG Plot_22 | ecosystem: Environmental > Terrestrial > Soil > Tropical forest > Bulk soil | place: Panama | collected 2016-02-17
CGGCTTAGCCGGTACGCAACGCGCGAGGGGCGGGCCGCGAACGCGGCCCGCCCCTCGCGCACCCCGGTACCCCGCACCCCGGTGTCGTTCGGATGAGTCCACTTCGGACAGAAATTACACAGGAATTGCACAGCTAGCTCATTGAAATACGTCAGTGCGATCGATAGCGTCTCCGGCACATGCACCACACGGGGCCCCACACCATCCGTTCCATCCGATGAGTTGGGGAGGACCGCATGTCCATCAAGACGCGCCTGCGCATCGCGCTGCTCACCTGCGCGGTCGTTGTATCGCCGCTGTTCGCCGCCCCCGCTGTCGCCGTCCCGCACCCGGCGGCGCCGAGCGGTCCGTCCAAGGCGGACTGGCACCCGGCCGATCCGGGCACCGCCGACGGCAAGGGGCTCGCCGCCTGCATCGCGGCCGCCAAGGCCGAACGCCCGAGCACGTGGTTCTGCATGGGTGGGGACCTGACGACGACCACCGTCAAGGGTGGGAAGGTCACCACCGATACCCGCACGGTCGCCACGGACTTCCGCGACACGACCGGTGAGGTCCGGCCGTTCATCGACGACTACGACAGCTGGTGCGAGAACGGCAGCATCTGCGGCCGCCAGATCAGCGCCTACATCGCCGAGGTCAAGGGCAACGGCGCGTACGGCGACATCCACGGCGTCATCGGCACCGTGGACTTCATCATTCGGCAGGCCTTCAACGGCCAGTACCCGCGCTGGCGCACCGTCATCATCTGGGACAGCGGGCCCGTGATCACCATCAACCAGTACGTGAACGTCTGCCGCATCAACATCAACAACTGGCCGGACGGCACGTGTGGCACCAGCGAGGCCTTCTTCTACCAGATCGGCCCGAGCCGCTGGCGTGACGCGTGGCCGAGCGAGACGGGCTACGACCAGAACGACAGCAAGCTCACCGACTCACGCAACTACCACGACGACAACTACGGCAGCTTCTACGCGGCCGGGTACTCGCAGCTGTTCGCCGCGGGCACCCTGCACACCGGTCGCTGGAACAGCTGCAACGTGAGTCCGTACTGCCGCTACTATCAGGTCCCCTGGCACTCCTGATGAGTTCGGCCGCCGGGCCGCGCGACGCGCGGCCCGGCGGGTCAGGCGGGTCACGCGAAGAGCCGCGCCACTTCGCGCGCCGCGTGCTCGACGAACCGGGCGTCGCAGCTCACGTCGACGCCGAGCGGTTCGCCGAGGCGCGCGATGTGGTCCACCGTCTCGTCGATCGTCGCGAACCGAGGGGGCGGTCTGAACAGCCACAACCGGCCCGGTGGGCGGCCGGGCACGCCCGCCTCGGCCAGCAGGGCGTCGGTCTCCGCGTCCATCTCCTCGTAAAGGCCGTCCGGCCAGGGGACGGTCTGTGCCGGGCCGGAGTCGGACCAGCGTGTCTCGTAGCGGGTCGCACGGTCGCGTACCCATGTGCGCGCCGTCCGCGGCCACACCGCCGGCAGGAATGCCAGCGCGGGAGCGTCGGGTGACAGTTGCCAGCCCTGGCCGGCGAGCGCGGCGACCTCGGGCAACCGGTCGGCCGTTTCCGGGACCCGTGGCCCGTCCGCGACCGACGACCCGTGTGCCGGTTGATCAAGCCCCCAGTCCACCACGACCATGCCAGCAGATGCTAACCGCGGGGCGGTCGCCTCGGTCGGGGACACGCACGGGTACGGACACGCGCCGCACACGCCGGAGGGCGGGTCGCGAACGCGACCCGCCCTCCGGCGTTACAGGGAACCTCAGTGCTGCACGAGGCGGCGGAACTCCACCCGGGAGTCCCAGATCTTGACGTGGCGCACGTACGAGCCGGTGTGCGGGGCCTCCCACATCATGTCGCCGCCGGTGTAGATGGCGACGTGGTGGACCCAGCCGGTGGAGTCGCGGAAGAAGATCAGGTCGCCAGGGCGGGCCTGGGCGCGCGAGATGCGCACGCCGTAGTGGTCCTGGTAGGCGGCCGAGTGCGGCAGGTTCATGCCCATCACGTGCTTGTACGTGTAGAGCACCAGGCCGGAGCAGTCGAAGTAGCGGGGACCCGCCGCGCCGAACACGTACGGCCGCCCGGCGAACCTGGCCGCCATCGCGACGATGAGGTTGCCCGGGTCGACCTTGGTCACGGTGACCCGGCCGGAGACGGCGGCGTGCTGCACGGCCGGGATGGTGTCCACCCCGACGCGGTAGTTCTGGGTCGAGTTCACCTTGACGTTGAACCCGACCGTGCCGTTGGCGGCGGTCTTCCTGGTCGCGATCGTCACCCAGCGGCCCTGCTGGAGCTGCTGGAGCTCCACGGCCGCGGCGGCGTAGGCCGAGCCGTCGTGGTGCTTGGCGGTCGCGCCGAAGACGGCGTCGCGGCCGGAGATGACGGACGTGGCGTTCGCCGCGAACTTGAGCTGGGGCCAGTCGGCCACGGCGGGTTTGGTCGCGCCGTCCGGCCGGGGGGTGTTCTGGTTGACGACGGTCTGGACGGCCGCGGCGCCCGGCACCGCCGTGGCGGCGGCGAGCTCGGCCTTGTCCAGGCTGGGGGCGGCGCTGGCGGTCGGTGTCCCGTTGAACGAGACGCCGGCGACGGCGAGGGCGGCGAGGCCGGCGGTGGCGAACAGGCGTTTACCGCTGCCGGGGGCATGGAACAGCGAACTGATGTTGCGCACGAGGCATCCCTTCGAGACGCCTGCGAGGTGAGCTGTCGGGTTCGGGCGCGAAGGTTGCCCGGCCGGGACACGTCCCGGCTTCACCCCAAGGCGGCGCCGCGTGCGGCGCCGCCGTATTACGTTGGGTTCCCCGCTTCTGCCCGTTGCCCGTGATTCACCAGGGGGTGGCACCGCCCCGGGCGGGCAGAACTCGGCGTGACCCGAGCGCGGTACCAGCCGGCTCGAACAGCCGGCGAACCTTTCTAACGCACATCGAAAGCCCAGGTCAAAGCCTTATGATCTTGCTAGACGCGGGGCGGGTGGCGACATTTCGCCCTCGCTGGCCGGGTGCCCGAATCGCCAATACGCTGCGTGATTGGCCCGACGCGGTTCGCTGATCCGACAAACGGCACGCGCGTGGCCCAGGTCACTGAAGTCGCGGGTTTAGGGGTTGATCAAGGGGCGTGGCCGCTGCGCATCCGACGGGCGGAAGGGCAGGATGGGCCCCATGCGACTGCTGGTACTGGGCGGAACGGCCTTCCTCAGCCGCGCGGTGGCCGAGGCCGCGCTCACCGCCGGACACGACGTCACCTGCGCGGCCCGGGGCACCACCGGTACGCCGCCGCCCGGCGCCCGCTTCATCCGGTACGACCGCACCGACCCGGACGCTTACGCCGGCATCGACGGTGAGTACGACGCCGTTGTCGACGTGTCCAGCCGGCCCTCGCAGGTCCGGGCGGCCGTCGCGGCGCTGGGTGACCGGGTGGGGCACTGGGTGTACGTCTCCTCGGCCTCGGTCTACGCCGACAACGCCACGCCGGGCCAGCGCGCCGCGACCGCGCCGACCGAGCCGGCGGCCCCGCCCGACGTCGACGATCCCGCCGCCGACGGCTACGCGCAGTACGGCCCGTGCAAGGTCGCCTGCGAGGAGGCGGTACGCGACGGCGTCGGGCCGGACCGCGCCTTCATCTGCCGGGCCGGGTTGATCGTCGGGGCCGGCGACACCAGCGACCGGTTCACCTACTGGCCGGTGCGGCTGGCGCGGGGCGGCGAGGTGCTGGTGCCCGGCGGCCCGGACGACCCCGTCCAGTGGGTCGACGTACGCGATCTCGCCGAGTGGCTCACCCTCGCCGCCTCGACCCGCCTGTCCGGCACGTACGACGGGATCGGGCTGCCCGTGGCGCGCTCGGAGTTCCTGGCTGGCATCGCCGAGGGGGTCGGCGCCGACCCGGCGGGCCCGTACGCCTGGGTTGACCACGGGTTCCTGGTCGAGCAGGAGGTCAACCCGTGGGCCGGGCCGAAGTCCGTGCCGCTGTGGCTGCCGCTGCCGGACTACGCCGGGTTCCTCAGCCGGGACACCACTGACTCGATCGAGGCCGGCCTGTCGAGCCGGCCGCTCGCGGACACCGCCCGGGCGACCCTCGACTGGTGGCGCGCCGAGCGCGACGGCGCGGCCGCGGACGGCGCCGCCCGCCGGGCCGGCCTCACCGCGGAGGAAGAGGCCGGAGTACTCGCCGCGTGGCATACGGCCGGGCACTGAGCCGCCGGCCGGCCAGCGGGGTGGCGAAGATCACATCGATGTTCGTCACCCTGTGGCGCGTTCGCGCGTTGACGTAACTGGCCGCGCGGACGGCCCCGTTGAGCAGGAGGACGGCTCGTTGACCGGCGCGGAAACGCGCCGGCGCGCATCGAATGCCCCGGATCCTGAGTAGCGGTGCCCGACGTACCACTGTGTCCGGATTTTTCGGTTTCGTGCCTGATTACTCAGCGGGCTGCCGGGTAACACCCAGGGAAAACCCAGCCAGTTCTGCGAACCTGATCGCGCGTTGAAGCGTCTATGTAAGTACCAGCCAAGTCCCCGGTCGTCACGAATACGTGATGGGAGCAACGCGGCAACGTGGAATCACAGACCGTGCCTCCCTGTTGTGCAGGGGGCAAGGCCGCAGGCACGCCTTGGAGTTCAGGGTCTTGCGCTGCGACGGACGGGGGAGGGGCCCGAGCGTGAAAGACGCGAATGTGACGATGCTGCGAACGGACGAGGTCGCCGAGGAACGCGACCTGGTCGGTGTATATCTGCACGAGATCTCCCGGACGCCGTTGCTCGACGCGGCGGCCGAAGTCGACCTGGCCAAGGACATCGAGGCCGGGCTCTACGCTGAACAGCTTTTGGAGATGGACGAGCTTCCCGAGCGGTGGAACCGCGCGGAGCTCGAGGCCATGGTGCGTGTCGGCGAGACCGCCAAGGACCGGTTCATCCGGGCAAACCTCCGGCTGGTCGTGTCGATCGCACGCCGCTACGTACGTAGCGGCATGCCCATGCTCGACCTGATCCAGGAGGGGAACACCGGGCTGGTCCGCGCGGTCGAGAAGTTCGACTACGAGCGTGGCTTCAAGTTCTCCACCTACGCGACGTGGTGGATCCGGCAGGCGATCAGCCGGGCCATCGCCCAGCAGGAGCGCACCGTGCGGTTGCCGGTGCACCTGGTCGAGGACGTCAACCGGATGCGCAACGTCGTCCGCCAGCTCACCCGTGAGCTGGGCGGCGAGCCCGACATCACGCAGATCGCGGACGCCCTCGGGGTGACCGTGGAGCGCGTGACCGAGCTCAAGCGCTGGTCGCAGGAGACGGTCTCGCTCGACACGCCGGTCGGCGACGACGGCGACACCAGCCTCGGCGACCTGGTCTCCGACACGGACGCGCCCTCGCCCGAGGACGTGGTCATGGCGGCCATGGAGCGTAACCGCATCGCGAGCCTGCTCGGTCACCTCGACGACAGGTCCGCCGGCATCATGCGGGCACGCTACGGCCTCGAGGACGGCCGCGAGCACTCGCTCACCGAGGTCGCCTCGCGGTTCTCGCTGTCCCGCGAGCGCATCCGCCAGCTGGAGATCCAGGCTCTCGGCCGGCTGCGCGAGCTGGCCAGGGCCGAAGGCCTGCGCGCCGCCTGAGCCACCGCACCCCCGGTAGCCAGAACGACCCCGGTAACCAGAGACAACCCCCGGTAGCCGGTCATCGCCGCCGGTGTCCCTCGTGGACACCGGCGGCACTGTCGTCTCCACCCGTACCGCCGTGTGTCGCCGGCGGCGGGTCAGCTCCCGCTCTTGCCCGACAGCGCTTCCAGCTTCGCCATGATGGTCGCGATCTGCTCGCGGGCGTCCGCGTGCTCGGTGCGTAGCGCGGTGAGGTTCGCGGTCAGGGTCTCGATCAGCTTCTCGGCCCGGCTGTCGGTGTCGAAGTCGTGCTGCGCGAGCTCGGCGGCGATCTGGTCGCTGCGCTTGGCCGCGATCAGCAGGATCGCGCCCTGCATCGCCGCCAGGCAGCTCAGCACCAGGTTCAGCAGGATGAACGGGTACGGGTCGAAGCTCGACTTGCCGATTAGGCCGTTCAGCAGCATCCACACGGCGAGGAATATCAGCGCGACGAACACGAAGGCCCAGGAGCCCATGCCGTTGCGCATCTGGTCGGCGGCGCGTTCGCCGAGGGTGAGCTGATCACCGCTGCGCACCGACGGGTGCCGGTGCCATCCGGGCAGCTTGATGAACTTGGCGCGGCCGTTGGCCGCGCCGGCCGTGGCGGCTTCCGGCCGGGTAGCGCCGGACTGTGTGGGGATGACGGTCGCGGCGGTCTCGCCGGCCGGGGGTTCACTGGTCATGGTTCGAGACCATGGCACGCCGATGATCCGCGCGCCAGGGACGCGAGCTGAGAGCCGTCTCAGACCTGCGCGACCACGAACACCCGGCGGAACGGCAGCGGGGTGCCGTACGGCTGGCGCGGGTACGCCTTGCGCAGCCCGGCCGCGACCTCGGTGAGGAACGCCTCCCGATCAGCACCCTCCAGCGCGTCGGTGTACGGACGCAGCCCCGAGCCGAGGTACCACGCGAGCACCGGATCCTCGCCGGGAAGCAGGTGCACGTAGGTCGTCTCCCACGCGTCGACGTTGGCGCCGAGGCGGCCGAGCACGTCGGCGTAGCCGGCGGCGTCGCGTACCCGGGTGCTGTCGTCGGCCAGGCCGCCCGAGGCCGCGACCCCGGCGAACGCCTCCGACCAGCGCGGTGATCCGGTCACCCGGCCGATCACGTCGGCCGCCCGGCCGTCGGCGTTGGCGGGCACCTGGAACGCCAGCGTGCCGCCAGGGCGCAGGGTGAACAGCCATCCCGGCAGCAGCTCGACATGCCCGGGGATCCAGTGCAGCACGGCGTTGGCGATGATCACGTCCACCGGCCCGCTGGGGACCCAGGAGGTGATGTCGGCCCGCGTGAAGCTGAGCCGCCCGGGCACCGCCGCCTGCTCCGCCTTGGCGATCATGTCCGGCGACGAGTCGACGCCCTGCACCTGGGCGTCCGGCCACCGGTCGAGCAGCGTACGGGTGGCGTTGCCGGGCCCGCATCCGAGATCGACCACCTGCCGCGGACTGTCGGTGGCGACGCGGGCCACCAGATCGTTGAAGGGTCGGGCGCGCTCCGCGGCGAAGCCGAGATACCGGGCCGGGTCCCAGGAGGGCGAGGTCACCCATCGAGCATGCCAGCCACCGGGACCGTCCCGCACCGGCCGAGCGGGCGCGGATGCGAGGGTCCACGGCCGGTTGACCTGGCATCTGCGCGGCTTAGGATCTTTTCGTGGCGCATCTCCCGCACCGGCGGGCGGGCGCCGCGCACCCACCTCTCAAGGGAGAACCGGATGAAGTTCCGTACCACGGCCGCCGTGGTGCTCGCCGCGGCACTAGCCCTTGCCGGATGTAGCAGCAGCAAGAAGAACAACACCCCGACGTCCGGCGGCTCGATCACGGTCCTGGCCGCCTCGTCGCTCACCGATACCTTCAACCAGCTCGGCCAGCAGTTCATGGCCGCGCACCCGGGCGTCAAGGTGACCTTCTCCTACGGCGCCAGCTCCACGCTCGCCAGCTCGATCACCCAGGGCGCGCCGGCCGACGTCTTCGCCGCCGCGTCCCCGGCGACCATGAAGACCGTCACGGACGCCGGTGACGCCTCTGGCACCCCGACAACTTTCGTGAAGAATCAACTCGTGATCGCCGTGCCACCGGGCAACCCGAAGGGCATCAAGACGCTGCAGGACCTGGCCAACCCCGCCCTCAAGGTGGTGCTGTGCGCGCCGGCCGTGCCCTGCGGGGCCGCGGCCACGACGGCGCTCACCGCCGGCAACGTGACCGTCAAGCCGGTGTCGCAGGCGCAGGACGTGAAGTCCGCGCTCAGCCCGGTCGAACTCGGCGAGGCGGACGCGGCGCTGGTGTACCGCACCGACGTCAAGGCCGCCGCCGGCAAGGTCGACGGCGTGGAGTTCCCGGAGTCCGCACAGGCGATCAACAACTACCTGATCGCGGCGCTCAAGAACTCCAAGGACCTGACCGACGCCCAGGCATTCGTGGCGTACGTGCTGTCTCCGGACGGCATCAAGGTGCTGACCGACGCCGGCTTCCAGGCTCCGTGACCCAACCGCAGGTCGAGCAGCAGCAGTACCGCCGGCCTCCGGCGGTACTGCTGCTGCCGGCCCTGGTCGGCACGCTGTTCCTGGTGCTGCCGTTCGCCGGGCTGCTCTACCGGGCGCCCTGGTCGCAGGCGCGGGAGCAGCTGACCGCGCCGGGCACCGTCACGGCGCTGCGGCTCTCGTTCGTCACGTCGATCGTCAGCACCGCGATCTGCCTCGTGCTCGGGGTGCCGCTGGCGTTCATGCTGGCCCGCACCACGTTTCCCGGGCAGCGGCTGCTGCGCGCGCTTGTCACCTTGCCGCTCGTGCTGCCACCGGTGGTCGGTGGCGTCGCCCTGTTCACCGCGTTCGGCCGGGCCGGCATCGTCGGCAGGTACCTGGACAGCTGGTTCGACATCCAGCTCTCGTTCACCACCACCGCCGTGGTCATGGCGCAGACGTTCGTCTCGCTCCCGTTCCTGGTCATCGCCGTCGAGGGGGCACTGCGCGGCGCCGACTCCCGCTTCGAGGAGGCCGCGGCCACCCTGGGCGCCTCCCGCTGGACCACGTTCCGCCGGGTCACCCTGCCGCTGGTCGGCCCGGGCATCGCCGCCGGGTCGGTGCTGTGCTGGGCCCGGGCGCTCGGCGAGTTCGGCGCCACCATCACGTTCGCCGGCAGCCTGCCCGGGTCGACCCAGACCATGCCGCTCTACGTGTACAACACGTTGGAGACCGACCCGTTCGGCGCGATCCTGCTGAGCCTGATCCTCGTGGTCCTGTCCATCGTGGTGCTGGTCAGCCTGCGCGGCCGGTGGATCGGCACGCCCGCATGACGCTGCGCTCGCACATCGTCGTCGACCGCGGCACCTTCCGCCTCGACGTCCCGCTCGACGTCGCCGAGGGCGAGGTGGTGGCCCTGCTCGGCCCCAACGGGGCCGGCAAGAGCACCGCACTGCGGGCGCTCGCCGGGCTGGTCCCGCTCAGCGACGGCACGATCGACCTGGCGGGTACGCAGCTGAGCCGCCCCGGTCACGCGGCACCCCCGGAACGCCGCCAAGTCGCCATGGTCTTCCAGGACTACCTGCTCTTCCCGCACCTGAGCGCGCTGGAGAACGTCGCCTTCGGCCCGCGCTCCACCGGCACGCCCCGGGCCGAGGCACGCGTGCTCGCGGCCGGCTGGCTGGACCGGATGGGCCTGGCCGACGTCGCCGGGCGCAAGCCCGGCCGGCTCTCCGGTGGCCAGGCGCAGCGCGTCGCCCTGGCCCGCGCCCTGGTCACCCGGCCCCAGCTGCTCCTGCTCGACGAGCCCCTCTCCGCGCTGGACGCCCGTACCCGGCTCGAGGTGCGCGCCGACCTGCGTCGCCACCTGCGCGATTTCCCCGGCGCCACGGTCATGGTCACCCATGACCCGCTCGACGCGATGGCGCTCGCCGACCGGATCGTGGTCATCGAACGGGGCACCGTCGTGCAGACCGGCAGCCCCGACGAGATCGTCCGCCGGCCGCGTACCGACTACGTCGCCCGCCTCGCGGGCCTCAACCTCTACCGCGGCAGCGCCGCCGGCGGGACCGTCGCCGTCGACGGCGGTGGCACGCTCACCCTCGACGAGGCGATGGACGGCCAGGTGTTCGTGGCGTTCCCACCGAGCGCGGTGTCCGTGCACCGGCAACATCCCGAGGGCAGCCCGCGCAACGTCTGGGAGGTGACGGTGGTCGGCGTCGAGCGCTACGGCGACCGCGTGCGGGTCGAGTTCGCCGGCGAGCCCGGCGTCGCCGCCGAGATCACCGCCGTGGCGGCGACCGAACTGGACCTGCTGCCCGGGCGCGCGGCGTGGGTGTCGGTCAAGGCCACCGAGACACACGGGTACCCGGCCTGAGTCAGGCCTTCGCGGTGCCCGTCGGTTCGGCGGCCCGCTGCGCGGGTGCCGTGGCTTCATCGGGTGCCGGGGTGTCGGTGGGCGCCGGGCGGCGCATCTCGCGCCAGGCGGGGAACACGAACGGCGCGAGCGTGGTGGCCAGCATGCAGACCGCGCCGGTGAGGGCCGCGGTGCGTACCCCGGTCGCGTCGGTGACCAGGCCCGCGACCAGCGCCCCGAACGGGATGCCGATCCAGGCGCTCGCCCGGACCACGCCGAGTACGCGGGGCAGCAGGTGCGGTGGGATGCGCTCGTACGCAGTGGCGCCGATGACCGAGTTGATCGACCCGCCGAAGATATCGGCGATCAGGAACGTAATGAACACCGGGGAGAGCGTGCTGGCCACCACGAGCACCAGGAAGCGGGGCGTGGCACCGAGGAGGAAGCCCCAGCCGTAGAGCATGCGGCGTGGCACCCGCGGCCCGAGCCAGGCGCCGAGCAGGTTGCCGATCACCGCGCCGAGGCCGAGCGCCCCGCCGAGCAGGCCGAGCGCGGCGGCGCTGTGCAGCTCCTGCTTGACCCAGACGGGTAGCAGCACGGCGGACATGCCCTGGTCGAGAAGGTTCGACGCGGCGACCATGACGCAGATGCCCAACAGCAGCCGGTCGCGTCCGAGGAACCGGATGCCCTCGGCGAGGTCCCGACCGTACCGCCGCACCGCCCCGATCTTTTCAGGCTCGCCGGTCGTGCCCGCGGCGGCCGGGCTCGGCACCGGCGCGACCGTAACGCCGCGGACGAATACGAACACGACCAGCGCGGCGACGAGGAACGAGACGGCGTCGACGGCGACCGCGACCGCCGGGTTGGTCAGCGCCACCAGGACGCCGCCGAGCGGCGCCCCGAGCAGCAGCGCCAGGCGGTTGGTGCCGGAGTTGAGGCCGGCGGCGCGTTCC
>Ga0126377_10003750_pt1 | contig 10866 bp, 9 predicted proteins | sample PanSoiMetPlot_22_FD_92647 | JGI IMG/M metagenome (GOLD analysis project Ga0126377, IMG submission 92647) | Tropical forest soil microbial communities from Panama - MetaG Plot_22 | ecosystem: Environmental > Terrestrial > Soil > Tropical forest > Bulk soil | place: Panama | collected 2016-02-17
CTGGACGAATCACGAGCACGATGGACGAGCTGATCGAACGTGTCGCCCGCGGCGAAGCGCGGGAGGACGACGTCGAGGCGTTGGCCGCGTGGCGCCGCAAATCGATCGGGAACGAGCAGCACTATCGTCGAACGACGAAGTTGCTCGAGGGGTTGCGATCGACGCCGGACCGTGCGACGCGCGTGCCATCGGTCGAAACGATTCTCAAACGTCCGCGCACACCACGTCAGCCAAAGCCGCGGCGCCAGCGACTCATCCGATCGTCTGTGGGCGCCGCGCTTGTCCTCGCGCTCGTTCTCAGTTTCGTCATGCGCTTCGAGCCGCAAGAGTTGGATACGGCGTCTGGTCCCGACGACGGACACGGCTACGCGACCGGACCGTCCGAAATGGCGACTGTCCAACTCAGGGATGGCAGCGTGGTGCGTCTCGCACCGAATACGAAGCTGCGGTTTGTGCAGACGGACGACGCACGCGAAGCGATGCTCGAAGGCCGCGCGTTTTTCTCGGTATCAGACATTCCTGGTCGCTCGTTCCGCGTGCACACGCGACTCGGCGACGCGAAGGTTCTCGGCGGTCGCTTCGAGCTCTCGATGGACGCGAAGGTGCTGACGCTCATCGTCGTCTCGGGGCGCGTTCGTCTTGCCTCGACGACGAAGGCAATCGACGTTCTCGGTGGGCAGCAAAGCGCTATTCGCGACGGAACCGTTCTCGCGCCAGAGCCGGTGCCCCAAGCCGGAACGATGGAACAGTGGGTCGGCAAATTCATCGCGTTTCAGGACACGCCGATGAAAGAAATGGCGCGCGAGATCGGCGAGGTCTACGGCGTTCGCGTGATCTTCGGCGACTCGTCCGTCGCTGGAAGGACCGTCAACGGCACCTTCATCGATCGCGATGCGCAGCACGTGCTGGAAGCGCTCTGCTCGGCAGTCAACGCGCAGTGCGTGTCACGATCAGGCGAAGTAGTGATGACCAGCCGATGACACGCTTTGGTGACCGGCCGCGGTGCGTCGGTAGTTCGGCGCTGTATGAACATCGTCAAACGAGCTACACTCCTCGCTGCGTTAGCACTCGCGACTGCGTCCTGCGGTGCAGATGAAGTCACCGCCTGCGTGCCTCCGCCCTGTCTGTTTCCGATCGCTTTGAGGATACACGTTCGCTCGGCGACGGGAATTCCGATCACCACTGCGTTCGTTCAGGAGCTCAACGCGTCCGGTGCCGTGATCACCACGGCTGACTGCGGCGGCGCCGGTGAATGCGTGCTCGGCCAACACCCTGGGACGTACCGGCTCAGGATTGGCGCGCCGCAGTTTTTCGTGAATCGCGACACCACGGTGAACGTCACCGGAACCCAGGGCGGCCGGTGTTCGTGCACGATCCTCGACACGCGCGAGTTCACCTTCACGCTCATCGTCGACCCGAGTCAGTTCCCGTTCAGCGGCGAGCGACCACGGGCATAGCGATCGTCTGCTGACGCTAATTGTTGGACAGCTGATCCCAACCGAATCGCAATCGGCGCGACGTGTGCACAGATTGTCTGTAGCGACACCACCGCCTCGATGCTGATTGTTCGCGCCCCACACCGCTTTGTCGTCGCCGTTGCGCTCTGCGCAGCCGCCGCCAGCCTGAGCGCACAACCTGGGCCGGGGCCCATCGTGCCAGCGCCTCCGCCCGCGCGCGACGGCACGCACGACTTCGACTTCCTTCACGGCACCTGGTTCGTGCATTCCAGACAAATGCCTCAGCCGCTCAGTGGCAGATCGATGGAATACACTGGCGTGTGGTTTAACAGTCGGACCGTTGTGCGGCCGCTCGCGAGTGGCCCAGCGGCGATCATCGAAACCGATGCGACACTCCCTGACAGCAGCCACCGTCGCGAAGTGTCGCTGCTGACCTACAACTCTCCGACCAGGCAGTGGACGATTCGCCGCATCGACGTGCAGACCGGAGCGCTGCAACCGCCGTTGTCCGGCAACTTCGTCGAGCAGGCCGGCGGCATTCTTTCGGGCGATTTCGTTGGGCAGCAGGAATTCGAATCGCGCACCGTGCTCGTGCGGCACCATTGGAGGATCGTTGGTCTGAACTGGGCGCAGTGGGAGCAGGCGTTCTCTGCCGACGGCGGACGCACGTGGGAAACGAACTGGTATTCGCGATACTCTCGAGTCGGCGATACGTCGAGGGCGAACCGCCCCGAGCCGATCAGCGTGAAACCTTCAATCGTGAACGGTGAGCAGGCTGCAGCGGCTGAATGCTGTGATGCGCTCGAACTGCATCGCTATGAGTTGCCAGAGGTCCGCGTGAGGACGATGTCGGAGCTCTTCGACCAGGAGAACACCGCGACGCGTGGGCTCGGAGGAGGGTCGATGGGCAATGAATATTTCATCGGCTTGATGGAGAACATTGCACTGCTCCGCGATATCGATCGCCCGAACATCTACATCTGGCTGCGCGGATTCCGCACGTTGGACGAGATGCAGGTCAGGGGCTTCTACGACCAATCACTCTGGGCGCGCCATACCGACGTCTTGGCGCGCGCCGAAATCGCCTCGGGCGACGCAACCATTCTCGCACCTTCCCCTATCACGTCAGCATTCCTGCTCGGCGCACGAGGGACGTCGCCCATCCGCGGTGAGAAAGCGGAGCTACTCGTGGCGACGGTGTACACCGTCCCCTCGACCATGACGCCGGGCTTCGAGAACTTCTTTCAATTCGCGATCGTACCGCGAGTGTTCGCGGCGGGAGGCCGTCCCGTCGCCTCGTTCGCCACGAAGTCCAGTCTCAGCGCGATCCCCGGATTCCGCAGCGTCGTCAATCCAAGGGCGAGCGATGGCGACCGGAATTTTGTCTGGTTCGCGCGATTCGCCGACGCGGCGGCCTACGCGCAATATCAAACGAAGCTCGCGCGCGATCAGGAGTGGAAGGACAACGTTGAGCCCAAGCTCAAGACTCTCACCAGCGGACCGCCGGAGGTGTGGCGACTGGTTCCCGTCTGGCAGTGGCGCCCGATCTTCTGAGTAGTCCCGAGCTGCGGGATGTTGGCCGCTGTTGACCGCGCCCCGCCGTAGTGGCCAATTCTGACCCATGTCGCATCCGGGCACTTCGGCTACCCGATGGCAGACGCGGACCGCATCCGGCGCCACGCCGATCATCGAGCGTGAACGAGCGCTCGCACTAATTGCCGAGCGACTCGCCGAAGCCGGGTCGCACGCCGGATCGATCTGCCTCGTGTCCGGCGAGGCGGGAATAGGAAAGACTTCGCTGATCCGCCACGCCGCCGCGCTCGACGGCGATGCGTGCCGCTGGGTGTGGGGCACCTGCGATCCACTGTCGACACCCCGCGCGCTCGGGCCGCTGCACGACGCGGCGCGGCAAACCGGTGGTGTCCTGGCCGAGCGCCTCTTCGTCGGCGCGCCGCGTGAGAAGATCTTCACGGGAGTGCTCGATGCGATCGACGAAGAACGGCGTCCCACGGCGTTCGTCATCGAGGATCTGCACTGGGCCGATCAGGCGACGCTCGATGTGGTGCTCTTCATCGGACGACGGATCGCGACGCGACGCGCGGTGCTCCTACTGAGCTATCGCGACGACGAGGGGGCGGCAGATCCGCTGTTTCACGCGACGGTGGGCGCGCTGCCGGCCGGCGTCGTGCACCGCGTTCCCCTCGCGCCACTTTCCCCCGATGGCGTCGCGACGCTCGCTTCGAGAGCGGGCCGGCCGGCCGTCGGCCTGTACGAAGCCACTGCTGGGAATCCGTTCTTCGTGACGGAGATGCTCGCCGGCGACGGCCGAGACATCACGCCGACATTGCGCGACGCGGTGATCGCGCGAGCGCGGCGTCTCTCGTCGCCGGCGCGCGAAGCGCTCGACCTCGTGGCGGTTTTACCTCGCGCCGGCGACGTGTCGTTCATCGAACGTCAGCTCGGCGTCGACATCCGCGCGTTGCAGGAAGCCGTGAACGCCGGGTTGCTCGTCCCCGACGACCGGACCATCGCGTTTCGTCATGAGCTCGCGCGGCGCGCGATCGAAAGCGGCGCCGACGCACTGCGCCTTCGAGCGTTGCACGCGCGCGTCCTGGCGGCGCTCATCGACCGGCAAGACACGATCGGCGACGTTCCGCTGGCGCGTCTCGTCCACCATGCGCACGCTGCCGGCGACGAGGATGCCGTCAGCCGGTTCGCAACGCCTGCCGCGCGCGAGGCCGTCGCTGCGTCGGCGCATCGCGAGGCGCTCAAGTACTACGACATGGCGCTCGAGTACGGGACGCGGCTCTCCAATGAGCAACGCGCAGAGCTCCTCGAGGCATGGTCCGTGGAAGCGTACCTCTGTGGCCGTACCACCGAGGCAATCCAAGCGCGACAACGCGCACACGCGACCTGGTCCGCGGTAGGGCGGCCCGATCGTGCCGGCGCGGCGCTGCGCTGGTTGTCGCGGCTGCATTGGTGGGCGGGCGACCCGGCGAATGCACGGCATACTGGCGAGGAGGCAGTGCGCGTCCTCGAGACACAGGCGCCAGGTCGCGAGTTGGCCATGGCCTACAGCAATCTTGCGCAGCTGGACATGCTCGCGCGAAACGACGAGGCGGCGATTCACTGGGGCGAGCGCGCGATCGCGTTGGCGCGCAGTGTCGGCGACGTGGAGGCACTGGCGCACGCACTCACGAATGTGGGCACCGCGCGGCTGCATCGGGGCGAGGAGTTGGGTGCGCAGCTTCTGGAAGAAGCATTCATGCTGGCCAGCCAGTCGCGGATGGACGACCACGCGCAACGCGCGCTGATCAATCTCGCCCTCACGCCGCTCGAGCACCGGCAATACGCGCGCGTCGCACCGAGTATCGAGCGTGCCGTCGCATTCGCCGAGTCGCACGACCTCGAGGCGTACGCGCAGTATCTCGTCGGTCAGCGCGCGCGGATGCACCTCGAGCGCGGCGATTGGACGCTCGCCGAGCGTGACGCGAGGCACGTGCTGGCCCAGCGCGAGTATCCCGGCGTCACGACGATTCCCGCACTGCTTGTACTCGGGACCCTCCAGTCGCGGCGCGGCGATCCGGCGGCCGGCGCAACACTCGAGCGTGCACGCGCGCGCGCATATCCGACACGCGAGCTGCAGCGCGTGGGACCGACTGCGTCGGCGATTGCCGAAAATGCGTGGCTTGGTGGCGACGACGCGACCTGGGTGGCCGATGTCGAACACGCGCTCGAGATGGCTCGCGGCGTCGGCCACAAATGGCTCGTGGGCGAGCTCGCCTTTCGTCTTCATCGCGTCGGGCGACCGGTCGATGCGGCGGAAGCGGCGATGCCGTGGCGACACATGATCGCCGGCGCATGGCGTGATGCTGCAGAGGCGTGGGACGGCATCGGGTGCACCTACGAGCGGGCCGAGTCCCTCGCGCTCGGCGACGAGTCCGCAATGCGAGACGCGCTCGTGATCTTCGACTCGCTGGGCGCGACGCGCCGGGCGCAGGTTCTGCGGCGAGCAATGCGCGGACGTGGATTTCGCGTACCTGCAGGACCGCGAAGCGCGACGCGCGCTAACCGTGCGGGGCTGACCGCTCGACAAATGGACGTGCTGCGCCTCGTCGCCGAAGGCTGCACGAATCAGGAAATCGGCGACCGCCTTCAGCTCGCCGCGAAGACGGTGGATCATCACGTGTCGGCGATCCTCGAGAAACTCGCCGCGCCCACGCGGCGGGCGGCAGCGAGCACTGCGCGCCGCCTCGGCCTGCTGGACGAGCAGCCAAGCTAGCGCTCCCGCTGAAGAAAACCGGGGAGCAGCGCCGCGAAAAATAGGGAACGTCTCCCGACGCGCGGAGCGCGTGAACGTCCCTACCGTGTACTCGAACAAGCGATGGCGGCACCACCACCATCACTCTCGAGCGAATGCGATGACACAACCAATTCTCTTTCAGTGCACTCACGGATCGGAAGATCCCGAGCGCGCGACGCTGCCGTTCGTCGCCGCCAACGTCGCGGCGAATGCGGGACAGCAGGCGATCGTCGTCTGCACGATCGGCGCCGTGTGGCTGGGCACATACGGCGGCGCCGACGGCATCGAGGCCAACGGGCTCCCTCCGCTTGCGGCGTTGATCGGCGACTTCGTCGCCAGCGGTGGCGCGATCTGGCTGTGCGGCGCCTGCACAAAGCCGCGCGGGATCAGTGAAGCAAACGTAGCGAAAGGCGCGTGCATCGTCGGCGCAGCGCGCATCGTCGAGGCCGTGGTCAACGGCTCGCCGAGCGTCGCCTTCGCGTGATGCCAATTCTCTCACATCAAGGGGGTCGCTCATGTTCCACCATCGGGTTCTCTGGTCCGCCTCTGTCGCATCGGCGGGATTGGTCATCATTGGCGCCTGGGCGTGCGACACGGCGCCGGAGCCAGTCACGCCGCCGGTCGTGCGGTCGACGGCTCCATCCGAGCACGCCGCTCAACACCGCACGCCTTCAATTCCGCATGCCGAGGTTGCGCGAGAGCTCGACGCTCTTCGTCAGTTGACTGCGCCCTTCCGTGATTTCGAGCGGGCGAAGCAGGCCGGCTGGAACACGCAAATCACGTCGTGCCTCGACAGCCCGGAGGGCGGCATGGGGTTTCACTACGGCAATGCCGCCTACATCGACGGCGAGGCGAGCGTGCTGAAACCGGAGCTCCTGATGTATGAGCCGCAGCGCAATGGCCGCATGCGTCTCGTCGGCGTCGAATACATCGTTCCGCTGTCGGCGTGGACCAGACCGGATCCTCCGAAGCTGTTCGGGCTCCCGTTCCATGTAAACGCCGCGTTCGGGGTGTGGGCGCTCCACGTGTGGCTGTGGCGCGAGAACCCAGCCGGCTTGTTCGCGGGCTGGAACCCGAAGGTGTCCTGCGCGAACGCTCCGTGATCTTCACACTTCGAAATGAGGAGGTTCTCAATGTCTCGCCGCCATGTGATGATCGCGCTCGGGCTGCTCGCCGCCGGCCTATCAGCCTGCACTGACGCAACCGGACCGCTGCAACCGGACAAGTCGTTGTCGCCTTCGTTCAGCCGGGGACAGACCGGACAGTGCTTCGCGCCACTTGGCGTCGCCGCCACGCAAGTGGAGCCGGGCTACGATGGCAACGTGATCGTGACGGCACCGGCAGGCCGGTTCGTGTTGCAAGTGGCCGTGAAGGCCGGAACCCAGTGTTGGTTCACTCCCGCGAACGCGAGCGGTTCATTCACCATCACGATCGACGGGGCGCCATGCTACGTTGTCGAGGGACTCGGCAGCGAACAGGCGACGGTGACACGGGTCGGGCCGGGGCCGAGCTGCAAGGACATCTCGCACGTCGACGTCGCACTCGGCGCCGCGCCGCCGACGCAGGCACTGTTTCAGCTTTGCTCGGTGGTGACTAGTGCCCTCCCTCCGAACATCCCGGTGCCGTCTCCGACGTTTGTCGTGGCTGGCCAGGAGTACTCACTCGCGAACGGTGTGTGTACCGATCCGATCGCCGTCGCGGCAGGCACGGTAACGATCACGAAGCGGTTGAACTTGGAGTTCCCGTTGCTGAGCGCCGCCACGACGCCAGCGGACCGGCTCATGAGTGTCGACTTGGCTACCGAGACAGTGACGGTGGCCGTCGTCGCTGGTTCCACGACAGTTGCCACGCTCATGACACTCTGGGTGCCCGATCCGGGTGGGGACAGGTGACTGGAGTCGAACGCGCCTCGAGATGACCGCGCTACTTGGCGGGCAGATGGTAGATGAAGATGCCGTAGCCCATTCCAGGCGGATCGCTCGTGCGACCCGCCTGGAATGCGAACGATCTGCCATCGGGGCTCACGACAGGGTTCGACGACTTGTGGCCGTCGAAATCGGAGAAGCGCGTCATGCGCACGAAATTCGTCCCCTCCGGCTCCAGCGCGAGCTTCCAGATGTCGATGTAGCGAAACGTCTGACGCTCGGCCGATCCTTGATCGTGGCTCGACTCTACGAGCACCCACTTGCCGTCGGGTGAAACGCCTTCGGCCTCGTTGTACTCGTCGGCGATCGCCCGGAACGTCGTGACGGCACCGGTTCGCAGGTTCACGCCCTTTACGTCCGCCTTGTTGCCGTTCTCCCGATAACACGTGAAGACGATCTCGGTGTCGTCGAAGCGAAAGTCCTGCGCCTCGATGGTGCACTCCGGAAGCCGCGCGCGCAGCACCTCGTGCTTATTCGAGAGCTTTGGAACACCATCCTCGTAGACGACGTCGGCGACGTACAAGACCGACTCGCCGTCCTGCAGCACGCCGGGCAAGTGCCGCGATGTGTTGGACCATGCGATGCGCATGCGCGAACGAGAGATCGCGACGCCTTCGTGGATCTTCTGATCGAGCGCCACCGGCGGCTCGCTCGCGCCGCTCTTCATCACCCAAAGCTCCTCGTCCTGATAACGCGTCGAGTTGATGTCGCGAAACGTGCGCGCGCCGATGAGGAGGTAGTCGCCGTTCGGGAGATACTGCACGCGAAGCAACCCGGCATGCGGGAAATGTCCGCTGAGCAGGCGGACGAGTTTCGTGCGGAGGTCGATCTCGAACGCGTCGCCGAAGCTCTTGCCGATGAACGCGAGCTTCTTGCCGTCGGCCGACCAGGCAGGCCGCTCGCCGAACGCGACAACCTGCGTGATGTTCGCGGGCAGATGAGCCTCGGGCGCGCCCGCGCGTCGAGTCTGCGCTCGAGCCGCGAACGACGCGACGGCAACGAGGAGCAGGCCTGTGCGACGACTACGGCAGCCCTGCGCCATCCGGCCCAGTCCAGTCGTAGCTCTTCTCACTGCCAAGCAGTCGCCAGCGCGTCGGATAAACGATCCGCTGCCAATCGAGCGGCTCGCCCAGTGGATGCGGGACCGCCGCGAGCGCGAACGCATCCTTGAGATCCCGACGCTGATCGGCGCCGAGTGCGTCGGGGGCGAGCGACGCAAAGAGCATCGTCCCGCTGCGTGCGAGCAGGTCGAGCCATTGCCGCGTGAGCGCCCATGGCACCGCATTCGTCACGCCGACGCAGTCCGCGTCCGCGACATAAAACGCGCCGTGCTGCACGCCGCGAAATGCGAGTGTGTTCACGCCCATCTTGCGCGTGCGTGCCCATTCGGTGCCGCTCGTGTCGTCGCCGACTCGACAGATCTCGAAAAGCCCCGCCGACAAGTGACTCACCGTGTTGCAACCGATGACGAGACCCTCGCCCGCCGCCGAGCGAATTGCACGATAGAGATCGTCGATCACTTCGGCGGTCGTGCGGGTGGGGCCCGCCGCGAACGTCCAGTCGTCGCGCGTCATCGCCACGCCCATCTGAAAACCCCAGCGGCCGAAGATGTCGAACGTTGTGTAATCGTGTTTGATCAGCTCGAAACCCCACTCGCGAAGCCGTGCGATGTCGCGCGAGATCTTCTCACGGACCTCGGGCACCGTCGGATCGAGAAACTGCTTGTCGCGCCCGAAACGCCACGTGTCGGGCGCGTCGGCCGGAGCTTGCAGCGGACGAATCCAAATGCCCGGGCGTGCGCCGGCACGTCGCACATCAGCCGCGAGCTCGGGCATGTCGGGAAACTTCTCGTTGCCGCGATCCCACGTGCCCACACCCGCTTTGTCCCTGCCGCGTACGGGCTGCCACCCGTCGTCGATGACGGCGAACGGCCGATTCGCTCCGGTCGGGGACAGTTCGACGGCATGGAGAGCGTCGGTCAGCACGGTCTCCGCGCTATTGTTCCCGTAGGCCCAGTACCAGTCGTTGCTGCCGTAGACCGGCTGCGACGGCATGCGCGGACTCGAGCACATCACGCGACAGAACGCTCGCAGCGCGGAGAACGCCGACTCGCCCGCGCGTCCGGCCCGGGAAACAACGTCGCACACCTCGAGCGCGCGCTCGCCGAGTTGCAGCGGAGCGCCAGCGCTGCGGACATCGGCCCAGAGACTGATGCCCTGCGGGTCGACTTGCCAAAAACAGAACGCTTTCGGGCCGGTACGGACTCCGTACGCGTGCGTGAGCGATCCGTCGCTCGTCGCGACATACCACGGCATGACGCGATCGACCACCCAGCCCCGCCACTCGAGATCGCCGTATCCGCGCTCCCACGCGTCGCCGAGAAGGAGGCGAACGTCGCTCAGCGGGCCGCGCCAGCGGAGGTGAATCCGCTTGACCGCCGTCGTCGGCGCCGCGAGCGTGACGTGAACCGCGCCGCCGCGGGGCGTGGTCGTAACGCTCACATCGTCCCGCGTCCACCGCTCGCCGGCCTGCGCGAGGGTGAGGTCACGGCTCGCGGCTTGAACAAAGACAGCGTCAGGGGGACGTTGGAGATCGAGAAAGCCTCGCGGTGGGGTTCGCTCGAACACGCGACTCACACCGACAGCTTTTACCAGTGGAATTCCAACGGCTGATATCGCCGCAGTGCCCAAGAACTCTCGGCGTGACGTCATTCTGAGTCAAAGCCTCCCGCAAATGCGCAGACGATGCAATCTCGACGACTCGCCTAGGAGCGCAAGATGACACCACCTGTATTGAATCGTTACGGTCCCGAGAGAGGTCGGGTGCTCGCAACGAGAGGCGAGGAACTGCGCGTTTCCGTTCTCCGGTGCCCGTTCTCTGTCACCGCGGAGAACGGGCACACTGAGTACAGACAACGCGCAGTTCGGGGGGGTTCGCGAGCGAACCCTTTCGGGCCTGTCGCTGTCCAAGCCTAAGAATCTTAGGTTATCTGACATCTGGCGCCTGGCGCCGGCCATCAGGGGAGATATGGAACTCGACCTCGTTCGTGGCACGCTCGATCTCCTGATCCTCAAGACCCTGTCCTGGGGCCCGATGCACGGCCTTGCCGTCCTCCGCTGGATCGAGCAGACGACGCGCGAACAACTCCAGATCGAGGAAGGCGCCCTCTATCCCGCGCTCC
>Ga0126377_10003751_pt1 | contig 10866 bp, 10 predicted proteins | sample PanSoiMetPlot_22_FD_92647 | JGI IMG/M metagenome (GOLD analysis project Ga0126377, IMG submission 92647) | Tropical forest soil microbial communities from Panama - MetaG Plot_22 | ecosystem: Environmental > Terrestrial > Soil > Tropical forest > Bulk soil | place: Panama | collected 2016-02-17
ACAGCGGCGTCAGCGTGCGGCCGAGCTCGATGACATACCGATAGCGGTCGTCCCACTCGTCGAGCAACGAGAAATTGTCGATGATATCGTCGATGGTCATGGTTCAAACCGGTCGTACGCCGAACAGTTGCCGAGTGCCCGCGCCGTCGCGCCGACCCTCTATATATGAGGTATAATATATGAGGTACAGCGCGGTCGGTCGCCACCGTCGAACAGAAAAGGCCGCGAGCGGATCGGGTGGGTGAGCGCCCGTGGTGTCGGGCCGCAAACCGTTATCGGAACAATGTCGCTGCTTGAGTCATGACCGACGCGGTCGGTCAGGCGGGTGACTTGTCGACATCCTTGCGCTGCGGTGCACGCCATGTTGGCGCCAGGTCGGTCGGCGTCAGCTGATGCTGCGACGGCCTGGCGGCGGAGGCCGCGGCTTTGCCGGAGAGGTTGTTCGACCCGACCGAACCCATCTCTTGCGGGCCGAGCTTTTCGCTCAGGAACTCGTAGAGCATCTTGGCCCCGGCTTGCGCCTTGTGGCCGAGCGTGGCGGCGGCCTGAGCACCGACGGCGCAGGCCCCCGGCTGGCGCGCGCAGAACTGGCGCATGTCGGACATCGCGGCGGATGCCGCCGAGACCGCTTCGCTGGCGCTGATCTGCTGATCGGCAGCGGTGCTCTTCGAGTTCTCCTTCGAGCCGCCGGTCGGCAAGAGAATGAGAACGACGGTCAGCCAGAACGCCGCCTTGAATAGGAATTTCATGGTCCAGCCCTTATTCTCCCGCCCATGTCCTCTGCGTGTTTTTGTTTCCCCGATTGGCTTGCACCCTAGCAGAGGCGATTGAAGACGCGGTTCGCCGGAGAGTTTCGTTTTTCAGCGCATCCGAAACAAACTTGAGGCGTGTTCGATGAAAATTTGAAATATCGCAGTTTGTCTAAAATTCGAACGGCGCCGGCAAGGATTGCCGCTGCGCCCGCGCGGGTCTCGCCGTGCGAAAACGCCCGTATCGGTGACCCCAACGGCCCGACGACGGCAGACACCCGCTAGGATCCTCGTCGCGGGGGCGACAACCAACCATTCACCATGCAACGATTCATTCACCATGCAACCGACCGTTCACCATCATGAGCGAATGGCGGGACGCGGGCCTTGGATTGCACGGTCTTGCCGATTTCCCCCGACTGATGGCCGGGTTCCTTAGTGTTCGCTTAAAGCCGATCTGACACGATCCCGACACCAATAAGGGGAGCGCGCTCCGCAGAGCCGGGCGTGCATTGCGACGTGGGACTTCTCAAACCCGTAAGGGACTATATCGAGACATTGGTGCATCCCTCCGCACAGCAGGATCTGCTGACGTCGGCGCGCCATCGTGCGTTCATCGCGCCGCGGCTGCTCGGAAGCCTCGTCGCGCTCGCCGCGCTGCCCGTCTACCTTGCCATGCGCGGTGTTCCGACTGCGCTCGAAGTCCTGTTGTTCGCGTGGCTCATGGCGCCGATCCTGGTGGCCTATTTCCTGTCGCGCACCGGGTATTACGAGAGCGCTCACCTGCTGTCGTCGCTGGCGTTGACGGGGCTCGTCACGGTGATTGCTTTCAACACTGGCGGCATCTCTTCGTTCGTAGCCATCTGGCTCGTTGTCGTGCCGCTCGAGGCCGCGTTGTCCGCTTCGCGGCGGGTCGTTGCCACGTCTTCCACCATTGCGCTCGGTGCTGCCTGCCTGCTCCTGATATTCGGCGCGCTCGATCCGATGCCGCCGCCGGTGACGACCGAACAGGAGCAAAGCGCGCTGGTCGCGCTCGGGGTCATTTCGGCGGCGCTCTATGCGACCGGTCTCGCGCTCGGCGCGGAGTCGCTCGCGCGCACGAGCCAGTGGCTGTTTCACGCCGAGGAGAATCGCTACCGGCTGCTCGCCCACAACACGACCGACGTTATTGCGCGCCACAATCGCAACGGCGCACTTCTGTTCGTGTCGCCGGCGGTCGAAACGCTGCTCGGTGTGGGCGTCGGCGATCTCGCCGGCCACGGCCTGTTCGACCGCGTTCACGTTGCCGATCGCCCGGCCTACTTGACCGCATTGACCGATGCGGCGGCGCTCTGCGAGCCGCGGTCGGTGGAATTCCGTGCGCGCCGCGAGCTTGCCGGGAGCGACGTGCGGGACGGCGTCGCGTTCATCTGGATCGAAATGCGCTGCCACCCGCTCTCGGACGACGCCGCGGCTGACTCCGACGAGCGCGAAGTGGTCGCCGTCATGTGCGACGTCACCCAGCGCAAGCTGCAGGAACAGGGGTTGGTCGAAGCGCGCGCCGAGGCGGAACGGGCCAACGCCGCCAAGAGCCACTTCCTCGCCACCATGAGCCACGAGCTGCGCACGCCGCTCAATGCGGTCATCGGCTTCTCCGAAATGCTACTCAACGAGGAGACGATGCGCATCGACGCGGTGCGCCGGCGGGACTATGCCAAGCTGATCAACGATTCCGGCAATCACCTCCTGTCGGTCGTCAACGGCATCCTCGACATGTCGAAGATCGATACTGGTGAGTTCGAGATCACGGCCGAGCCGTTCACGCTGGCGCCGTTGATCACCAATTGCGGCAATCTTCTGGCGCTGAAGGCACGCGAGGCGGAGGTCGAAATCGTCACCACAACCGCCGACGACCTGCCGGAAATCGTCGCCGATCGGCGGGCGCTGAAACAGATCTTGCTCAATCTCCTGTCTAATGCCATCAAGTTCACCGATCGCGGCGGACGCGTCATCGTGCGGGCAATGAAGGAAGGTCAGTCGATTGCAATTTCCGTGGAAGACACCGGCGTCGGCATTGCCGCCGACGATCTGCCGCGCATCGGCAACCCGTTCTTCCAGGCACGCAGTTCCTACGACCGGCCGCATGACGGAACCGGGCTTGGGCTGTCGATCGTCAAGGGCCTCGCGGCGCTGCATGGCGGCGACGTGGCGATAAAGAGCAGCGTCGGCGTGGGCACGATCATTACCGTCCGCCTGCCGATCGATTGCCAACGGGTGGCGCGTGCCGCCGCCGAACCGGCCTGCATGCCGGCTGGGGTATCGGACGGCGGGAATCCCGCGGTCAAGGGCATGTCGGTCGAGATCGATCTTCCGGTGAAGAGACGTGCGTAGCCGCTCTTACAATCAACGCGCGCTGGCCGACGACGGCGACTGGGCCGACGAGCGCGGCCTGTTGCGGCGCGTGTTGGCAGTGTTCGTGCGGCGCCCAAGGGATTCCGTGGTGACGCTGGTCGCGACGCTTGCCGTCATGGCGGTGTTCATCAACGGCCTGTTCCTGCAGCCCGGCCCTCATCCGGCGCCGATCTTTCCCATCAAGCCGTTGCCGGTCGCGTCCGGTGACGCCACCGGTGCGCTGACGGGCGTCATGCCGAAGCCGAGACCGGCTGCTGAGGCCAACCCCGGCCGGCCCGAGGGCGCAGCGCCGCAACGGCCGCGCGCGGAGGTCATTACCGATATTCAGCGCGAGTTACAGCGCCGTGGCTTCTACGACGGCGCGGTCGACGGCCTCTACGGCGCCAAGACCGACGCGGCGATCCGCGACTTTGAGCAGGCGAGTGGGCGCAAGCCGAGCGGCGACCCCAACGACGCGTTGCTATCAGCCATTCAGCGTTCGCCGCTCAAGGCCCAGCCCGCCGCGACGGGGGCACGCAGCTCGACCCGCAACAATCCGACCGCCGAGGTCATCGGCCCGTCGCGCCAGGTGCTGGCGGTGCAGCGTGCGCTTGCCGATTTCGGCTACGGCCAGATCAAGCCGACCGGTCTGTTCGACATGGAAACCAAGCTCGCCATCGAACGCTTCGAGCGCGAACGCAAGCTGCCGGTCACCGGAAATATTTCTGAGCGTGTCGTCCGGGAACTGGCCGCGCGGACGGGGCGCCCGCTGGAGTAGCGCTTCGCATTCTCCCGCGCGTGGCCTTGCCGCTTGCGCTCGCTTCATTCGCCCGGCATACCGGCGGGGGTCATGCGCCTGAAATCTGGCATTTGGGTGGCCGCCTATGTGCGCCGCTGTCAAGTCGAAGGCGCCTCCGCTGTCTTGCGGCGGCGCGGCGCAGAGGACGCAGGGGCGGTGTTCGTCAAGATCAGCCGGCTTGATGGCACGGCGGATTTGTTCGGCCCGGCGCCGCAGACCGCGTTCGACGAGGCACATCCGAGCCAGCGCGCGTTCACCGCTTTGTTCGGCGGACAGGCGGCAGCCGATGCCGAGGTCGAAGCGCGCCTTGCGCGTGAAATCCGCTTCGATCCGGATGTGTGGATCGTCGAGGTCGAAGATCGCGCCGGGCGAAATTTTCTGGATCACGTCGTACGCTGACGCCCACCGACAGAAAAGTGTTGGCTCGGTGTTCCGTGACGGCGCGGCGCCGGGCTAGCGGCTTCGCGGGCGCTGCGGCGTTCGTCGTCCCACAGCACCGGCTGGTGGCGCCGGATGGCGGCCGGCGCTGACGCGGCGTCGGCGCGGCGGCGCCATACTGCCACCAAGCGTAGCGCAACGTCGGCCGGCAGTTCTTCGTAAAGCGCCGAAAGCGAATAGACGCGCTCGATCGAACGCCCGATGGCGGGATTGATAAACAGAACAATGCGCTGGAACACTTCGATCGGCATGGCGAGAGCTTTGGCGGCGACAGCCATGGGCTCGCCCGACGTGTCGTTGACGATCCGTTGGGCGCTGGCGCGCGAGAGGTTGAGGGCCTGCTCGAGTTCATTGATGAAGATGTCAGGCCTGCCGCCGAGCGCAGCAGCTTCGAGCCGGCCGGTGATCTCGCGTGGCGGCGCCTGCGCCGCGATCGCCGGCGCCGTAGCGGAGATTTCAGTTTCCAGCAGAATGATCCGGCGCTTTTCCGGCGTCGCGGCATAGAAGATCTCGCCGATGTCCCGCTCGCCGACGTCGCGCTGCTTGACGTCGGGCGCATTGGCGTGGCGCTCGGCGGCCAACGGCTGGGCGTTGGCATGCACGACCGGCCTGCCGTGCGAAACCATGCCCGTAGGGGCGCTCGAGGCGAAAAGCGCGGAGGCCGGTGTCGGTACGGTGCGCGTTGGCGGTCGCAATCGCGTGATCGCCGACGCGGTGATGGTGCTCCGCGGATCGTGCGGGATCGCGGGTTCGTTTGCGCGCTTCTGCATCTCAAGCTTTGCGAACTCGGCAATGTCGCACGCGAGACGGCGGAGGACGGCAAGCGGCGCCGCTGGATATCTCACCAGGCGATCGGCCACCGTCTTGCGCGTGATGATGTCGACCGCCTCGATCAGGCGCAGCGCGAGCTCGCTATAGTGCTGCTCTTCCTCGGCGGAATGGGTCGGCTTCTGTACGTAGAGGTCGGTCAGAACGCGCAGCAGCGTCGGCCGTACGTCGATGCCGTCGTAGCGTGCGAGACCGATGAGGCTGTCGAGGTTCGACAACAGCGGCGTCAATGGCGTGACATCCCTGCAATACGTGGCACTCTGGAGCACCATAGTCCGTGGTCGTTAGCGGAGCGTTAACCAAAATGCGGTGTTAACGTGTTGATTTCGCTGGGAGCCGTTCCCGGGCGTTCCCGCGCATGTTCCCGGCGCGTTCCGTGTGTCGGCTAGCTCGAACACGTCGTGTCTTCCGCGATGAATCCCAAGCCGACCGAGGCGGGAGCGCTGACCGATGAACATTCACGTACGCGCGGGACATCTAAACGCAGCGACCACATCGGTAAAATGTACCGGCCATAGTGCCTCGGCGCGAGTGCGCCGTTTCGACACCGGCGCGGCGGGTTTTTTGTCTCTAAGCGGATTGCTTACCTGTAATTTCAACGAGTTAGCTTTAACGGGGCGTTAACCATGTCGGTCCCTAATTGAGGCGAGCCGATCTGGCCAAAGGGATCGATCCGCCTTGGGTTCGATCTTGGTCCGGGGGAGGGGCACATGGGTACTGTCATCGATTTTCCTCAGGACCAACGCACCGGGCGCGAAAGGTTGTCGGGTCCGGAGAATCACTCCGCAACCGTCATCATTCTTCCGGTCATTCGCATCGAGCGTTTCGACGACGAACCCTCGGACGGCGTGTCGGCAGGCACAACCGCCTCCGGACGCCGGCGTCGCCGGCGCATGTCACGCACGTGAACCGCCGACGGTCGTCCTTCATCGGAACGATCATTCTCCCGTTGGTGCTCGCCGCCTGTGCCAACGGCGATTTCGATCGCGTGCGGCCCTCCCTCGTCACCGACAACATCCACGCATGGGTCGGGCGCGATGCCGCGCGCGATGCCGGCGCACCGATATCGGCCTATCCGTTGACCGACAACGAGAAGCGGTTGCGCGATTTCGCCTATCCGCTGATCGAGCCGCCCTACGATCGCAATCGTTGGTACAGCGTGGTCAACGAATATGGCTTATCGCGCTTCTTCAATCCCGACTGGACATCGTTCAATCCGGCAGTCTACTTCCGGACGCTGGACGTTCGTTGCGCGCGCTCACAAGTGTCGCGCTACGCGCAGCTCAACACCGACATCCGTAACGACATTGCGCGCATTCCGCCGTTCTCGGACATCGCCCGACGGGTCCTCGATATGGACGCGCGGCGGGAAAAGAGCCTTGGCTACGTCCAGTGGCTCAGCCAGAGCGAAACGGCGAATGCGATCGCTCGCAATGCCGAGAACGAGCTGGTCGTCGTCTGGGCGCAGCGTTCGCTGGCGCAGCGGGTGGAGTCCTACCGCTATGCGCTCGAGCGGCTGGTGATCGCGGTTCCCTCGGCGGAGGCGGTCGAGGTCGAGAACTCGCTCACGCTGCTGCAGCAGCGGATCGCCGAGAGCCGCATCGTGGTGGAACCGCCGATCGTTGGACTGGAGCCGATCGGCCCGATCGTTTCGAAATAACGATGCGGAGCATCTGGCGCTCTATGACGTCGGCGGCTGCAACCGGCACTGCGCGCGTCCCAGGGCATTTTGCACCGCCGTCATTAGCCCGGATTCCGGCGTCATGGCGCGCAGCACGATCAAACCGGTAAGGGTAGGTGACTCCACAATCAAGCGGTCGGCGGCCGTGACGTCTTCCTCTTCCGGCAAGTCGGCGCGCTGCTGAGGCGTCATCAGCTCGAGCTCGATGATACGGCGACCGGCGGCGCGATCGTTGATGGCGTAATAGGCGATGCCATGGCGGGTGTAGAACGACACCGAAGTATAGGCCGGACTCACCGGGGTGGTGAGCTTGAGCGATCCACGTGACAGATCGTAGCGGCACACCGCGGTGGCAAAAGCCGGATCCATGAATGGCATGAGCGCAGTCTGCGGCGTCGGCGCCGGCAGCGCGACCACGGCGTTGACGGGTGTGAGCGGCGCGAGCCGCGAATAGGCGTCCTGCGTCGCAGTCTGCGGCAAGAACAGCACCGTCGCGAGATGCACAATGCCGCCGAGCAGGATGCCGCCGAGAACCCATAGCAGCCAGCGGATCATGGGCAGCCTCGCTGGGCAATGGCCGGCATGGGCGCTTCGCGGCCGGCGCGGGTCGCCACGCCGACCGGCGTGTCGTAGAGGCGAAGCACCAGGACGTAGCGCTCGATTCCTCCGGTGGGCAGCCAGTTGCCGGGCCGGGCGCGCGGCGCCGTGACGATCTCGAAAGTGCCGTCGGAGCGGCGGGTGATCTCGTGGCTGGTGAAGCCCTGGCGGTTGACCGAATTGGCGACAAGCCGGCCGTCGAGATCGTACAGTGTGAGCGTCCAGTAGCGCGCCTGCGGCGTGATCCCGCTGACCGTCGCGTCGCAACGGCCGTCAAGGGCGCGGCCGAGGTCGTCGTGGCGCGCGAAGAATGCAACGCCGTCGCCGAGCCCGACCGGAAGCTCGCCGTTGCGCGCGATCACGGCGCGCGCATAGGGATCGATGTCGAGCGTTCCCGTTTTCGGCCATGCCGTCCAAGCCCCAAGCGTGATCGCGCCGAACGCCGTGCCCTGGGTCAGCGCGAACCATGTGCCGCCGAGGCCGATGGCGGCAGCAAGCATCAACGAGAACAGCGATCCGAACAGCAGCCGCACGAGAGAACCGTCAGATACGATCGGGGAAGACCAATAGATCAGATACGATCGGGGAAGACCAATAGAGTCGTGCCCCGCATGAAAGCTGCGATCAATTTCCGCGAACCGGTCGGACCGCTGGCCGGTCGGAGGCCGATGCGAAGGCGCCCGGAGGTTGCGTGTTGATGACCGGCCCGGCGTCGGAGGTGCCGGACGGAGCGCCCGAGGCGACGAGGGCACGGCTCGCATCTTCCATCATGCGCTCGACCCGCAGCAACACTTGCGCGCCCTTTTGCGTCAGCACCGCCGGACGCAAGGCCGCTTCGCCGGCATCGGCGGCGGCCGTCGGCGCGCTCGGCGGCGGGTTCGGGCCGACGCCAGCAATTGTCTTGAGCTCGATGCCCTGATGGGCATATTCCATGATCTCGTGCCATGTCATTGCCGGCAACGAGCCGCCCGTCATGCGCTTGGTGGGACTGTAATCATCGTTGCCGAGCCACACGCCAGCGACGTAGTTGCCGGTGAAGCCGACGAACCAGGCGTCGCGATAGGCGTTGGTGGTGCCGGTCTTGCCGGCGGACCTGACGCCGTCGAGGATGGCGCGCTTGCCGGTGCCTTCCTCGACCACCTTGCTCATGATCAGGTTCATCTCGTGCGCGACCTGTGGCCGCAGCACCTGTACCGGCTTTTTGCCGTCGCGGTCGAAGCGCCAGATCGTTTCGCCCGTCCCGGTGCGGACTTCGAGAATGGCGTGGGGCGTCACCGCCCTGCCGGAATTCGGGAAGGTGGCATAGGCCACCGTGTGATCGAGCACGGTGACCTCGGCGGCGCCGATCGGCAGCGAGGTGGAATCGGTGAGCGGCGTGCGCAGTCCCATGCGGCGCGCGGTATCGATGATCTTGGCACGGCCGAGCTTGGCGTTGCCGTCACCGAGCGAGATCGACAGCTTCACCGGTATGACGTTGATCGAACGCACGAGCGCCTGGGTCAGCGTGATCGAGCCGGCGTAGGAGCGCGAATAATTCTGCGGGCACCAGTTACCGATGCAAACCGGACCATCGACCACGACGGACGTCGGCTTGAAACCGTTCGACAGGGCTGTAGCGTAGACATAGGGCTTGAACGAGGAGCCGGGTTGCCGCAGTGCGTCGACCGCGCGGTTGAACTGGCTGGCTCCGTAGTCGCGGCCACCCACCATGGCGCGCACCGCACCGTCGATATCCGCGACGACCACTGCCGCCTGGCTCGCGCCGTATTCCTTGCCGTACTGGCGCAGCGAATTCTCCACTGCGTCCTCGGTCTTGCGCTGCAGTCCGACGTCGAGACCGGTGCGCACCACGAACACGCGCTCGCTGAATGATTTCGGGAACGTGTCGACGAGCTTCTTCATCTCGTCGAACGCCCAGTCGAGATAGTAGTTGGCGGCACGGTCGTCGCGCCGGTCGACTGCGGTTGCCGGGTTGCGCCGGGCGCCGAACACCTGGCCTTCGGTCATGAAGCCGGCGTCGACCAGATTGTCGAGCACGACGTTGGCGCGCGCGCGCGCCGCGGGCAGGTTGATGTGGGGGGCAAAGCGCGACGGCGCCTTGAACAGCCCCGCCAGCATGGCGGCCTCGGGCAGGTTCACGTCGCGCGCCGACTTGCCGAAATAGTATTGCGCGGCCGCGTCGACGCCGAACGCGCCGCCACCCAGATAGGCACGGTCGAGATAGAGCTTGAGGATCTCGTTCTTGGTCAGCCGCGTTTCCAGCCACAGCGCCAAGAAGGCTTCCTTCACCTTACGTTCGATGGTGCGCTCGTTGTTGAGAAACAGGTTCTTGGCGAGCTGCTGGGTGATGGAGGAACCGCCCTGCACCACGCCGCCGGCCCGCGCGTTGGTGACGACGGCGCGCAGGGTGCCCGGGATGTCGATGCCGAAATGCTCGTAGAAGCGGCGGTCCTCGGTGGCGAGCGTCGCCTTGATCAGGTGGTCAGGGAAATCCTCGAGCGGGATCGAGTCGTTGTGCCGGATGCCGCGGCTGCCGACCTCGTTGCCGTAGCGATCGAGAAAGGTCACCGCGAGTTCGGATTTCTTGAGCCAGTCCTCGTCCGAGGTTTCGCGGAAGGCCGGGATCGCCAGCGCCAGCATCAGCGCAAGGCCGCCGGCGCCGAATGTCGCTATCTCGGACAGCGGTTCGATGCCGAGCCAACGCCGCCAGCCTGACACGTGGAAACGGTCCATCCAGGTCGAATAACGCTCCCAGATTTCGCGTCCCCACAGCGTGCCATGGAAGATGCCACTGTCGAGGCGCGCGTCGAGATCGAGAAGGGCGCGCTTGAAGCGGCTCTTCCACTGCGACGTCGGATCCTCGGCAAACGGGTCGCGCACGCCTTCACCTCTTGCTAGGGAACCTCTTGCTAGGGGGCAAACGGCACCGCTGGCGGGCCGCCCGGCGGCCCGACCACCCCATTGTCTTAGCCCATGCAATAAGGCAGGCCAATGTCCTCGCGTTCACAACCTGGAGGGAAGATGGGGTAACCCTGAGAGAAGACGGGTTAAGTTGACGTCGCTCCTGGCGATCGCTCACCGGCCGCGACCTCGCTGTCGACGGCGCACCTTTCATCGGTAGTATTTCCAGCAATATCAAAGTATTGATGATAGTTACCGATGTTATACATCATCGCTGTGCCGGTATCTCGGCGATTGGTGTGTGGCGAGGGTCGACGCTCGGGCAGGATGCGCAACCCCGGGCGTCCACTGCTTGAAACAAAACGCTGCGCCCGGCCGCTGGATTGCTTTAGAAGGTAGTCGCCAGAGGTCGACTCGCATGGCGGACAACGATTCGCGGCCGAAACCCGGCGCCGCGCCGTTCTGGAAGACGAAGCGTCTCGGCGAGATGACCAAGGCCGAGT